>Ga0181578_10001901_pt1 | contig 19917 bp, 9 predicted proteins | sample 071ome_21_FD_148659 | JGI IMG/M metagenome (GOLD analysis project Ga0181578, IMG submission 148659) | Coastal salt marsh microbial communities from the Groves Creek Marsh, Skidaway Island, Georgia - 071401CT metaG (spades assembly) | ecosystem: Environmental > Aquatic > Marine > Intertidal zone... | reverse complement strand
GGCGATGCGGTCATTTTTGCTCTCTCTCTTTTTCTCTTCTCTGTGTTTTTATATATTGCGCGTTTATCCCGTTTTTCACCTCGGACGCTTTGGAATGCGTTTTGAACACTTCGCGTCTCTCTCTCTCTCTCTCTTTCTTTCTCTCTTTATCGTTCTCGCGCTCGTGAATGTGCACAAAATCCGCGCGCTTTTCTCTCTCTCTCTCTCTCTCTCTCTCTCGTACGTTTGAGGAGGAGGAAAAGAAAGGTCTCTCCTCAGAAAAACAATTTAGGGTGTTTACAAAACCCTAAACGTGAAGAGTTTTGAACCACCATTGAAAGAAGGTAGTTGCAATTCGCTCTAAAAAATTGTACATACATAAATAAAGAAAAGAGAGTAAAAGAGAGCATCACTCGTTCAAAATTCTCCCTCAAACGACGCGGAGAATTCACTCGCCCGTTCGAATTCTCAATCGCATCGCGTTTTTGTCGTTCGCGTAGGGGGGAGTTTAGGAAGGTTTCGCGCGATCGAATTTACACGAAAAAAGCGGGAATTTTTCTCTCAAAAGCACTTTTTATTGCTGCGTAGGAAAAAAAAAAGTGCTCTTTGTAGTCGTTTGTTGTCTGTGAATTTTCGCGCGCGCGGGAAAGAGGGGCGAAAGAAAGAGAAAAAGAGAAGCGCCGGATCTGAACAACAAAAGCTAGATTCTCGTTCGCGACGTTTTCTCGCACCCGTTTGATACGCGCGGAAGTGTTTCTGTCCTTCGCGTGCAGTCAGAAAAGAACAACGCGCGCGCGCAGCCGGGCACAGCAGCGGGACGAATCGTCGTCGTTTTTTTTTCTCCCTTTTTGTACCTTTTTTCAAAGGGAGGAGTTGCCTTCTTTGGGGGCAAAAACGTTGATATTTTTTGGGATATTTTTTTTTGGAAGAGTAAGGAGGAAAACTTTTGAGAGAGAGCGCTGAGGATACAGATAAAACACACACATACACACATGGCGAATAATACTAATAATAATAACAACAACAACGACAACGCGAACAAATATAAATCTCCGGGGTCGGTGGCGGCGTTTGCCCGAGGACCAGGTCGCGAGCGATTTTATAACTCGATCAAATTTGATTCGAGCGGCGACTTGCAACGCGCGAGCGAAATCGACGAACGAATGATTCGAGAGAAGTACGACGAAGACGTCGAGTTGGCCGATTTGGAGAGAGAGATTTTGACAGGAGAGGAAGAGGCGGAGAAAAATGCCAAGTCGTTCGGGAAGAGAGTGCAGTCGTCTTCGAGGCTGGGTAACGGTACGGCTGAGAAGATGGTCACGAGAACGGAACAAGCGAAAGATGCGACGGGAAACAAAGAGGAGAATAAAAAGAACAAAAAAGAACAAGAAATTATCGAAGAAATGAACAAAGAATCGAGTGGAGGCAAAGGTGGAAGCAACGACGCAGTCGCTGGTGTGACTGCTGCTACGACGAAAAAACAAGATTCCGGCTCCAACGACGGCTCGAACAAACTCTCAGAGTCGAACGAGTCCAAGTTATTGCGTTCTCGGCAGCAACGAGGCGGTAAGCATCCGAGCGGAAGTGGTGGAAGTGGCGATGGAAGCGACGATAATAACACGAAGAACAAAATTAACAATCTAGAAACCTCTGGAAATGAAAAAATGTTGATCATCAAAGAAAATGGAACCAACGAAAACGCCGCAGAGATGAACGAAAACGATTTGTTGTGCGATTTTGGCGCAGAGAAACAACCCATGGTTGTTGCTTCGCCGAGGAAGAAGAGCAAAACCGCATTTGCTTCAGATCTTAAAAAAGATGTTGACGACGATAAGTTGGAAGATGGGCACCGTGGAAGAAGTAACAAACAAGGAGACAAAAATGTAAAATTAGCTATCAACAACTCAAGCGATAACTCGAACAGCTCGGGAAGACAAGGAGGTAGAAAACAGAGGAATCCAATTCGTTTGTCGAAACGAAACGATTCGAGCAGTGACGACTTGATCATTCCAGACGAAGAAGAAACGAAGAACGCGAATCTACTTTCGGAGTGTGATCATCTCTTCGTTCCGCCGGTTGCACCTTTGTTTAAGCCGCCAAATCACGCGAGCGCCGTTAACGTGGCCATGCACAAATCGGCTTCTGGTAACATTGACGTGAATGACGGTACGAATGCCAAAACGTTCGGTGCGAACGGCAAGGCAATGAATACTATCAACACAATCGATGATTCTTTGTATGATCAACAGTTCCAAATCGAGCCGGAGCTTCTCAGTGCTAGACCTGGATCGGATGACTCGTTTAGACTGTTCGATCCGGCAGTGGCGCAAGGGAAGAGCAATGAAGGTAGCGATGAGCTCGCTTCGGGCAGAGGTCGTCGAAGACGCTCCAGTGGCCGAAATACAAACAATAGAAGCAATAGCACTAGAAAAACGAGCGGTTCAGACAACTCTTCTTACGACGAAGAAGCCGACAGATCGCGAGAGAAAGGGGATAACAATACGGAGGAGAGCGATAGCGATATGGACATATCGAACGATTTGTCGGACGAAGAGGTTTATGAAGACGACTATGAAGATAAAGAACGTTTGATTGACGATTTAGAAGACGATTTGGGCGAGAATACAAACAATCACCGCGTCGGTCGACTTTTGATCTTAGGAAGTATGAGCAGAGGCGGCGTTGGTGGACAAGTCATGCCCGGGATGCTTTTCAATGGTCGCCGCACGCAAAGAGGTCGACCGCCTAAGAACGAAAAGGTGGCGCCTTCTCGCGCGATTGGTGGGAAGAAGACGAATTCGAAAGGCGCGTCCAACGCGAAGGGCAATGCAAAGAGTAATAACAAATCTTCCTCATCGCTAGCAACGCTAACGACGATACGCAGTGGTTCAAACAAATCGATTCGTGGAGATGGTAAGCGTAAGGTGAAAGCAGCGGCGAAGATGTTTGATGATCGCGGTGAGTATACCATCGCGAAGGTAGACGTAGATTCTTCGAGAAAGCGTGGTAAACAAGCAGACGGCATGAAATCTACCGCCGCGAATACCAACAGTAAAATGGTTGGTAAACGCAACTTGTCGAGCGCAATGGCGAAATCTGGTTCCGACAACGCTACGAATAAGCGCGGCAGAAAGAACGCTGAAAGCGACACTAAATCGCTGTCATCCAGTGGATTATCGGAGGGAATTCAAACAAACGCTTTGGGCCACACGAGTGCTGGCGCAAAGTCGACAACCGCTCGTGGTCGCGAACCGAACCCTCAAGGCGGTCCTCGACGTTCGAAACATCACAACCCATGGGGATTAGACGAGGCGCAAGCTTTGATTGAAGGTGTTGCAAGATGTGGCGGCGGTAAATGGGCCGATATAAAAAAACTTGGATTCCCGGAAATTGAAAATCGCACCGCAGTTGATTTGAAAGACAAGTGGCGTAACTTACTACGAATTGCAACGTTACCGACGCCGTCTGGTCGAGAAACCACTACTAAGTCCGGCGGCGACAAGAAAAGAGAAATCCCGAGAGCTATGTTGGATCGGGTTCGAGAACTCGCGCTGCTCCACGCGAAGAATAAAGAGCGGGAGTTGGCAGCAAAAGCGGCGCAAGCGCAACAACGATAAGGACGATATAATTTCGTTCGCGTGATGTTTGTATTTGACAATTATTAAATGTTGTGTGTGTATTAATACTATTTATTTTCTATAATTCATAATAACGTAAGGTTACACCAACCCATTTTTTTTCTTTACTTGCCGAACTCCTTTTTCAAACGCTCAATCGCGGTTTCCAAGTTTTCTCTGTGGCAGAACGCGGACATGCGGACAAAACCATCCCCAGTTGGACCAAAACCGGCGCCTGGTGTGGTGACGATGTCCGTCTTGGTCAAAATTTCCGTGAATACTTCCCACGAGTCTCTGCCGTCGAAGTCGACCCACACGTACGGAGCATCGACGGCTCCGTACACTTTAAAACCTAATTCCTCGAAGCACTTCTTCAACATCTTCGCGTTTTCCTTGTAAAAACCGACCGTTTCTTGCATAGATTTCCATCCTTCGTCGGACAACGCAGCCAAGCCACCGCCTTGCGCGACGTTAGAGGCACCGTTGAACGCCGTGCACATGCATCTGTTCCAGTCAAATCTGACCGAAGAACCGTCCGCGAACTTCAACGCTTCCGGAACGACCGTCCAACCTAATCGCAAACCGGTGAAACCGGCGTACTTCGAGAACGAGCAACTTTCGATGCAGCACGTCTCCGCGCCTTCGATTTCAAAAATCGTCTTGGGGCAATCCGGATTTTCAATGTAAAACGCGTACGCGGCGTCAAAGATGACAATTTGACCGTTCTTGTTCGCGAAGTCAACCAACTCTTTGCATTGCGCTCTGGTCGCTGCCGCACCAGTCGGGTTATTCGGCGAGCAAAAGAAGATGATATCTGCTTCCTTCGCGGCTTCCAAGTTTGGAAAAAAATCGTTGCCCGGAACGCACTCCATGTAGACGATGTTTTCGTATCGCTTCGTTTTCTCGTCGTAGCCGGTGCAGTGACCGTTGATAACGGACGAATCTACGTACGCTGGATACGCCGGATCTTGGACGGCAACTTTTCTGCCCGGGCCAAACATTTGTTGCATTCTGGAGATGTCGCACTTTGATCCGTCCGAGACGAAAATCTCGCTCGCGTTAATCTTCGTCTTCTCGCTGTAAAAGCGCTTCACGATGGCGTCTCGGAGAGGTTGTTGTCCAGCCTCAGAGCCGTAACCGCCGGTCTTTTCGTACCCGGCAACGGTGCCCAACGCCAAAGCCGCGTTGGCCATGCCAGACACAATCGGCGCCGGAATCGGTTCCTGTTAGATTTGAATCAAAAAAAGAGAGAAACAAAGAGGTAAGTTCCCTCGCGCGTCCGAAAGGCAACGAGAAAGGTTCTTCGAGAGAACACGCCGCTTTTAGACACGTAATCAATCGGATAAAATTAAACTTTGCGCGCTTCGAAAACGCGCAACGAATACACACGCAAAAATAACCTACCGTCGTATCCCCAATCCCTAAACTAATAATCTTCGCGTCCGGGTTCTTCTCCAAGTGCGCGTTGCGAATTCTCGCGATTTCCGGGAACAAATACCCCGCGCGGAGTTGCGCCATGTTTGGATTTCTCTTCACGTTCGATGCGGAGACTTTGACATCGATTTTCTTTTTGGAGGAGGAGGAGGAGGTTGAAAAGGACGCGTTGTTGGCGAGTTGCTTGCCGAGCGTGGTAGATTGTGCGAACATGATTATTCAGACGTTGTCTCGTTGTTATCGTTGCGCGTGTATAAATAAAGGCGAGAGAGTTTGCCCTTCGTGTGACGCGAAGAGAAACCTTCTTGACGGCTGCTGCTTGCTCTCAGTACAAAAACCCTAAACCCTAAGCCCTAAATAATAAGAAAGTGGGTTTTTCAACTCGCGCGGGTAGTTGAAAATCACGCGAGAGAAGCGCCACGCAAAAAACAACAGAAACAAAGCAGAGAAACAATGTCATCTTTGTCCTCCCATCGTTTGGCGACGAGAAAGTTCGTCGTCTTCTGCGCTTTGCGCGTCTTTTTGTGCTTCGCGGCGGCGGGAGTCTTCGCCGTCGCTTCTTCGCCTGAATCGGACAACGCGTACCTGTCGGAATTGCGGGCGAAATTACGAATCGAAGCCATCACGCCACACATCGAAGCGCTTTCGGAATTCTCGAGCTCGATCGAAGACGCGAGGCTTGGCGTCACGAGGCTGGTGTACACGAAAGAGGACGCGCAAGCGAGAGAGTACGTGAAAAACTTGATGAGAAAGAACGGATTGACTGTGAGGGAAGACGCGATGGGGACTATTTTTGGCCGGTTGGAAGGCGTGGAGTCGAAGAAAGCGAGGGAGATGAAACGAGGTAACGTGGTCGGGTCTGGATCGCATACGGACGCGATACCTTTGAGCGGGAAGTATGATGGCGTGTACGGCGTGCTGGGAGCGATTGAAGCGTTGGGAGCTTTGAAACGCGCCAAGTTTCAACCGAGGCGACATCTCGAAGCGGTTATGTTTAACAGCGAAGAGCCGAGTCGTTTCGGCATGGCGTGTTCTGGGTCGAGAGCGATGGGGGGAGTGTTAGATAGCGATAAATTGCAAACGTTACCGGACGTGCTGAACACGTCGACGTCGTTTTTTGATGCCGCAACGCAAGCTGGATATGGGAGCGAATGGCGAGGGGAGAACGGCGAGAGAGCGCGCACGGCGAAGGAGATGGTCGAGAAATGTTCGTTAATGCCGGTGGATTCGCACTACTACTCGTTCGTGGAGTTGCACATAGAACAAGGTCCGGAGCTGGAACAAGAAAAACTGGATATTGGAGTAGTTACGGCTATTGCCGCGCCGGCGGCGTTGGAGATTACTTTTGAAGGGGATGGAGGGCACGCGGGAGCGCAGTTGATGCACTTGAGGAACGACGCAGTGGTTGCAGGATCCAAGTTGGCCGTGGCTGTGGAGGAGTTTGCAAAGAATTCGGGTAGTGCGGATACAGTCGCCACAGTTGGTGGATTCACGGTGAAACCGAACGCGATTAACTCGGTTCCGCGAAGTGCGGTGTTGGAGATTGACGTGAGGGATATAGATTTGAAGCGCAGAGATCTCGTGGTGGAGCAGATTACGACCACGGCCAAGAAAGTTGCCGCAGAACAACGAGTAAGAGTAAACGTCCGAATGATTAACAAAGATGACCCAGCAACTTCTGGCAACAGCGCGATGCGCGCTGTGGAACTCGCCGCATCGCACTTGGGACATTCCAAAAAGCACATGGTTTCGAGAGCCTACCACGACACGTTATTCGTCGCCAAGGCGTGTTCAAACATCGGAATGATTTTCATTCCGTGCTTCAAAGGCTACTCGCATCGACCAGACGAGTTTTCCACCGAAGATCAAATGCGAAAAGGCGTCGAGACGTTAGCGTTGACGATGGCAAAACTTTCGCGAGAGGCGCCTATCGTCGAAGACGACGAGGACGTAAATGAAGAGCACGTGAAACTTCCTTTTTTCGTTTTGGACGAACAAGACGGACAAAGAGAGAGCGACGAGCCAGAGCTAAACGACGAGTTGTGATTCAATATCGTAAGTTCGCATGTATATAAATATCTAACTGACTCATACAGGTAAATGATTGTAAAGTTTATATTTTTTTGGGCAACTCCTTCCCGCACTTGTAGCAATATTTCATCCCCGAAACATCGTTGAGAAGAGAAGCTTCGCACGCGGGGCAAACGAGCGAGGCAAATTTTGTATTTCGCGTCGTTTTCTGAGTTTGTGCGGAATCCAGCGAAGAAACCAGGTTCACTTTCGCGAGGGCGGCGAGAGTGGTTGATCTGCCTAAAATCTTGTTCTCATAAATTTCCATGGCTCTGTCCCTCGCGCTAGTTGTAACGGTGGTGCGTAGGCTTCCGAGCTCCTCGACTTTCTTCTTTGCATCGTCCGCAGAGATTCGAGACGATCCATCGGATGAAGAAGAAACCAGCAACGGTAAATACGCGTTCCACCCATTGGCAATTTCTCGTTGCAAAGTCGTTTTCGTTTCCATAATTCTTTTGCGTAAGTTTTCGATGCACACGTTGGCGATTCTCCTCACCTCTTGATGTATTAAATCAAGCTTCTTCTCGTTAGCGACGAACCTCGTGCTTTCATCGACGGTTGACTCGATTTCCGATTCAACAGACACAATCATTCTGTCAACATCTGCGACTTTGTTTTCAATCGAAAGTATTGCCTTAATAAAAGATTTGAAATCCGCGTTCCGGATGGCCGGTAAAACTTGCGTATCCGTCACTTCACCAACGTAACTTTCGATTGTGTGCGATTCGTACATGCCAAACATAACAGCAATCTCTTCAATCTTATCGTGGATGATCTTCTTCTCTCTCGCTATTTCACAAAGTTGCGGAATTTGTTCGCAATCGGCGAAGACTCTTGCCAGCCGGTCAAGACGCTGAGAAGCGCTGTTTAACAACATGATCACCCTGTGCGAAGTGAGCGCGTCCGTGGTGGAAATAACGCGCTCCTTGGACAACATCGTCGTGATAGTCGGCGTTTTCGCGCCTTTCTGCTGCTTGGCTTTTTGCGTCGAAGAAGCTGATTCAAAGGTTGGATTCGCAAAGGAAATTTTTAAATTCTCAAACATCACTTGCGCCTCTGTGGCAGGCTTTCTAGCCTCTTCAAACATGTCCTCGACGCTCGTCTTCCCATCGAGTCTTTGAGGAGAAAGCATCGCAATTCGGTCAGTAATCTGCTGAATTAATTGAAGCAACGCCATCTTATTTATCTCGCTCGATGTGACTTTCGTTTGCTCAGTGATATTCTCCAGCGATTCCTCCAAACGGCCAATCGCACGTCGACGTTTCATATTCGCTTCTAGATTGGTAATGAAAAGCACAACTTCTGTCACTTGATGAGAATCAGAGGCAATTTGATAAAGACGTTCAGCAGCAGCGGCGTTCGCGAGCTCTGGATTGACATTAAACGAGACCTTTTCGGATTTATCTGAAAATTTTTGCCGTATCTTCGCGCCAACCAGAGAAAGAATAAGATAGACGCGAAACATTGTCAAGCACACGACAAGCAGAACGACAGCCCCGACGATGCCATCACTTTTCGTGCTCTCCCCTTCCTTATTCACTACGCCAATTACAACCAAGAGCGCCTGACCTATGAAGTTCAGAAAGTCTGCACGATTCATAACGTTGTATAACTTAAAAGAGCAAAAGTGCATAACGATACCCCTCCACGGTTGAATCACGTAAATGAGGAGAGCATTCAACAGATACGTTACGACCAAAAGCCCGGCGGCGAGGATATCGTTGTCGTTCGTCGTACTACTCGAAGAGAAGAGTAAAACAACAAAGCGCTGCATGAGTTCGACGCTCGTGTAGTGGATGGCGAATAAACTTCCAATCGTGTAATGATATTTTTCTCCCTTGGCTTCGTTCACCGCAGCTTTAGCGTTTTCAACGTCCGCCATGTATTTATCTTCTTCCACATTTTTACGCGTTTGACTCAAAGTCAATTTGATGATTTCTACTTGAGCGTCGAGTTCTTCCAGTTCAGCCGCTTTCTTTTTCTCTGAAACGGTTTTATTACCACCGATTAACGATTTCGACTTCGTCAGCTTCATACTTTTTTCCTTTACGAATTCGAACGCTTCGATTTCAGGGCGTTTGAACATTTCATAATACGTTCCAGATACATCCAACGTGCGGTTGTCGTCCAAACGGTTCGATTTTCGAATTCGATAAACTTTGATGAGAATATACAAGGGAACACCGATTCCCAAAACAATCAATAAAATACCCGCAACAATCTGCACATTTTTGTGCTCTTCTGAAGCACAATCGACTCTCGTATCTACAGCGAGTAAAGATTTTCCTTCTCCAACATCGATGCAATTGAACGCGTCCATACATAACCGCAACACGGGCAAGTACGCGATCGCAGTCAACAAAATGACAAATTTCGAAACAGATGCTTTCACCTTGTGCGCTCTGTGAAGAGCGTACATGACAAGATCACCGCTTTCGGATAATTTCCGTTTCGCGGAAAAGAGACGCGATTCAATAAAATATCCGCCCGCTTGTTTATCGTATCGAATCGATCGTAAAAGAGACTTGTACTTCATCGACGCGAGCGAATATGCGAACAAAGACACAACGGCAATCACCGATGGTGTGCCCAAAACTCCACTCCAAAAGACCTTATGCCACGTGACGTTTTTGAAGCACTCCAAGCCAAAGATTTCTACGCCAAAGTTTAAGACATCAAAAATACCGCTCAAGTCAATGATATCGGTCGGCCAGGCGAACGGCATCGAGAGCGATATTGAAATGTATTGCAACGTTACAAAAAATGACTTCAAGGCTGATATCATGACAGGATCTAGCAAATCTGAAAAAAAGAAGAAAAGCAATATCGCGAAGGTCGTTGCGAGAGCCGCTGCTGCATACGCGATAAAGTTTTGTTCGCACGATTTACACCTTTCACCAAACTTGTAGTAATCTTCTTTACAGTTTGCGCAGAGATCGTCAGTGGCTCCAGCGCTGCAGCTGTTTCCAAAACCCGGGCAACGAATCGGGAACGGGCACTCGCGAATATCAGAACACATGTTTTCAATAGTTGCCCAGGTTCCCGGAGTGTTAGAACACGTGCAGTTTCGCGCGACGCGCTCGTCGCCGCGTTCTAGAGAACACGTAAAACCAGGTAAAACAGTGCACGAACCAGAACACCCAATGTGACCGTTAAAGTCATTACTCCAATCGTCACACTCTTCTCCAGGATCCAAAATTCCGTTGCCGCAGGTTGGAGGAGGTGGGTTTGGCGGAGGCGGACTTGGTGGGTTCGGTGGAGGATAAGGCGAAGGAGGTGGCGAGGGAGGCGGACTCGGAGCGAGCCAGCCAGCGTTGACATCCGTGCACAAAGATAAATCCGTCGGAGTCGTTGAAGCTGCGACGCACGAATACTTTGAAATAAATTCCGTCGCACCGTCAAACATGGTGGAATACGTCGTCGCAGCGTCAGTTGGCCAACCGCTGATATCCTGATTGAAAGCCTTGGCGTTGTAAAACATGTACGAAAAATCACGATTTTTCGCCGTGTTCCAGTTTGATATTTTCGAATTGAAAAAATCAGTGCTCGAAAACATGGAGCCCATGTCCGTGACTTGCGAAACGTCCCAATTTCGTAAGTCGCCGTTGAATTTCGTCGCGTCTCTGAAAGCATCCCCCATGTTAACCACAGAGGAAACGTCCCAAGTGCTTAAACTCGCTATTTCAAAAGCTCCCGCGTTTCGAAATATCGAACGCATGTCTGTCGCCGAAGAGACATCCCAGTTGGTGATGTCCTGATTGAAAACGGAAGCGTCCTTGAAACAGTTGGAAAAGGACTTGACCTTGGAAACATCCCATCGAGAAATATCAGAGTTAAAGTTTGACGCGCCGTTAAACGCGTAATTCATCATCGTTACCGACGACGTGTCCCAATTCGACAAGTCCGAAACGCACGTCGAACAACTGCGGAAGAAACTCGTCAAAACCTTATTTCGCGAAGTGTTCCAACCGGATATGTCCCCGTTGAACGCCGTCGCTTTGTAGAACATCTTGTCCATAGAAGTGACCGAACTCACATCCCATCCAGAAATATCCGCGTTAAACGCCGAATTAGAAAACATGCTCACCATGGAATAAGCGCCGCTCACGTCCCAATTCTCCAGTCCGAGGCCTTGAAACGAGTCGGTGCCGTAAAAGGCCTGATCGAACGACCACATTTTCGATACGTCCCAATTGGAAAGGTCCTGGTTGAAACTCTCCGCGTTGTAGAACATCGCGCCTAGGCTACCGATACTCGACACGTTCCAATTTCCTATGGCTCCGTTGAAGTTTGTGCATCCGTAAAACATTTGATACACGTTCGTTACCGAGCTCATGTCCCAGGCGTTCAAATTTTGATTGAAATCGTCGCATCCAGTGAATGCTCGATACATGTCTTGCACGCTCGAAACGTCCCAATTGGACAAATCCGCGTTGAACGTCTCCTTATTCCCCCAACCTTGATACGAAAACGTATCCGACAAAAACATGTTAATTTTAGTGATTTGCGACACGTCCCAATTCGGCATCGTTCCGTACCCGCTCGACGTTCCGTAAACGGTGCACAGGCCATCGACCGGTGCTTCCGAGAGGCAATTATCGATGGCATCGATGAAGGTCAAATCCGTCAACGGCGTTACCGCGCGCGCGAAGAAGAAGAAGAAGTTCGCAAAGGTGGATATAAAGCAGAACAACGCGAAAGCCAAGAACCGAACCATCTCTTCTGCACAGGTTTGGGAGCGCAGAGCGATCGATGGCCCGCGTGTAATGATCGTTTTGTTAATTGTGCAGAAGGGAATCTGCCAAAAACATTCAAAAGGTCAAAATAAATCGTAAAGGGACTTTTTGAAAAAAGATATTTTTTGTGAAACCCTAAACGCTCTCGTAATAGATCCAAAACAACAACAACGACACAAAGAAACGCACTAAAAAGGGAACGACGACGACAACGACGACGACGAGGATGTTGTTCTCTCCCGTCGTCCGCGCTCGCGTCGGAGCGGTTACGAATAACAACAACAACAGAAGAGCGGCCTCGCGCGGAGGAAGAGTAGGAGGAGAAGAAGCGTCCTGTTCTTCGATTTTTCCGGGCACTTTTGGAAGAAGAAGAAGTAGAAGCGCGAGGGGATTTGGTGGACGAAGAACAGCATCGTCGTCGTCTTTATCGTCGTCGTCGTCGTTTAAAGTGTTCGCGTCGCTCTCCGAGGAAGAGAACCGGGCGCAGATCGCGGACTGTAAAAAGTACGTCTCCGATTTAACGCAGATGAACATGAAGTTGCCCCTGATACGTCGGTACGTGGCTGGAGCGAAGAACGATTTGAAGTTGCTCCAAAGCTTTCAAGATATGCTCGCGGAGAAGAGTTTGACGGAGGAAGACGAAGACGAGGAGAAACGGCGAGAGAAAGTGTTGCTGATGTTGAACGATTTGCGGTTGGAGAAAGCAGAGGAAGAGCAGTTTTGGTTAGAGCGAGGACAGGATAAGGTGACGAGTTCGTTGACGGATAACGCGGTTGGTCTGACCGAGGACGATAAGGTGGAAGTGAGTCGGATGTTAGCGACGGGGACGATGTTTGCGGTGCAAGGCGCGGTGTGGAACGCGATTTTGTTGCTGTTGACGGTGGCGGGCATTTTATTGTTCGTGGGGAGAGGCGACGTGAACGTGGCGACGCCAGGAGCGACCGGCGCGATTGGATACTAAAAACTTTAGTTTATACTAATTTTGCATACTAGAACGCCTTCAAATCTTAAAAGTTTTCTATTTTCTCTTAAACCAGCGCGAAAACGCTCGCAGCTTCTCTGCGGACATCCGGCGAACGATCGTCCTCCAAAGCGCGCTTAATCATAGATTCACACGAATCTCTGAGTGCGTTTGAGCCGTTCGATTCTGCTTTTGCTCGCGAAAGTAGCGCGCCGACTGCTTTGATCGTTTCAATTCTGAGCGCAGCCGGCGCGCTGTTACCTACTTCGCTCAACGCTTCGCTCGAGATGCGCAAAAAATCGTCGCTATGTTTTTCACTTTCGAACAATGTTTTGTTGGAAGAAGCAAACAAACCTCGAAACATTCGAAACGAAGAAACTCGGATTTGCCACGGCTTGCCAAGTGGCGAGTTTTCTAAAGCGATGCGATAAAGGGCAGAGTGCACGTTCGAAGAGGCAACGCTCAACTCACCGACGACGCTCAAACATTCCATGGCGCGTTCCGTGAACACCGTTTTCGATTTGTTCTTTTCGAACCGTTCCGCCTCTGCGTCGGCTCCAGCATCTACTTCCATTTCGTCGTCATCGTCACGCGTCTCACTCGTTCCAGCATCACGTCCATCTGCAATACTGCTCACGCGTGCGGCAAGATTCGACACGAGCGCTTCGATGAAATTCTGAAACTTTTCTTCCTTCAGGAAAGACGAAGGTGCGACGTTCTCCTCCTCGCCTGGACCATTCGCCACTAGCTTTTCGAGAGCGTTCTTCAGTGCTTGCACGCTCGCCGCGGCATACCCGTCATCTTTACTCTCCACGCATTTCGTCAAGCGATTCAAGGCTTCGAAGGACGCATCTTTATTACTTCCATTTTTTTCAACCATTGCCATGGAAATCATCGCTTTCAACGCGTCCCCTAACGCAATCGTCAAATCACTTTTACCTTTGAACGCGCGATTCGAGCGTAACTCGCTCGAAAGCGCTTCTAAAATGTCGCGCATCATCTTTTCTTTATTTGCATTCATTTCATCTGTATTTTTCATGGACGCATCTTTGGTACTGAAACTCGCGCTTTGCATCGCCGCGGATATCGTTCTCGCCGCTCTCGATTTGAGAGAATAGTTCGACCCTTCCAAGTGTGGCTTCAAGAAAGACTTCCACAGATTTGGAAAATGTTTGTCGATGGCGGAACCTCCTCCGGCGGCGCCGGCACCACCTCCGCTCAACTCTTCCCACGCGCTCTCCCAACACTTCGCGACGGATGCGTTTTCATCGAACGTTCCGAAATAAGCCAACGGAAGCAGGTCGTCCTCGAAATCTTTCAAGCACTCGACACCTCGAGAATCTTTTGCCATTTCAGAGATGATTTCGGCCGCTGCTTCGCGGCTTGAACTGTCGCTGCTGTCATCGTTGGCGAGTTTCAAGACGTCTGCGATTGTTTTCTCTTGACGTTTAAGCGTGGCAAAACGTAAACACGTCGCGAATGTTTGGCAGTATTGCCGAAAGACGATTTTTGAAGACGCGCCGCCCGAGGACAGGACATCTGGTGAGGCGAGTAAAGCTTCGCAAATTTTACCAGAGAAAAAACCTTTCGCCGCATCCGGTCGACGCGCACACAGGCGAACGCAGAATCGTCCCGCGCCAACCTTTGTGTTCAAACCTAACCCTCTCTTAAAAATATTTGTAAACACCGGCGCTAACAATTTCGTTTCCTCTAAATCGACGTGTTGTATGAACGCATCCAAGGCATCCGAAACGATCGAGTTTGAACTCGCTTGCACGCGCGCATTTTGAAAGTTTTCGACGACAGAGTTGTTCCCGTTAGCGTCCGTATCGTTTCCGAACATCGCGGTGACTCTTTGTTCGTAATAGTTCAACCGCGTATCTTCAAACGTGGAAAGAGCCTCCAACAACGCCTCCACTGCCGTCACGCAGTGCGGTTTCAAAGCCTCCGCGGGAGCTTTCTTCAAGATTTCACACGCGACGAATAGCGAAAGCTCCCTGGCGACTGAGGAGTCTGATTTTAATCCCTTCTCGAAAAGTTGCGGAAGGATCAAAATGCAGGCCTTCTTTGCGATGTCTCTCTTTTCGTCCCGCGTGCCAGAAGCTGAAGAATCCCCTATTTGATTGGCATCAGTCAATCGCAACGACAAGGACCGCAACGTCTTCACAAACATCATCCCTCGAATTCGAACTGTCTCTTTTATATCATCTGCAACTCTAAAGGCAATCGTCCAGGCCTCAGCAAGTTTTTTCTCGACGATATCAAAAGTCTTACCGGCACCTCCACTCGAGAATAATTCAGCCAACGCTTCCGCGGCGGACTGGCGCACGCGCCATTCGCGCGAAGAGCAATCGAGAAGGAGCCTTTCACAAATCTGGTCGAACATTTTTACCGATAAATCAGAAGCGGCGACTGTTTTTGTAACATCTTCACCATCACTTTTCTTTTCTTTCTCAGCCGCCACGAGGGTTTGCCAAGCTGCCTCAGCGGTTTCGCGCATGTTCAAATTGACATCTTTTCGTAAACGATATAACCGAGGGGCGAGTTGTTCGCTGTGCGCAGATAATGAAATACCCGCTTTCTTGGCAATTCTAGCGATACCAGCACCCGCAGAGGCGGCGCGATTAACTTTCTTCTGATGGTTTGAAATTTCCATGAATTTATACAACAAGTCCGGCTGTCCGATATCAGACACGACCGAACAGAGTTCTTTGTAAGTGCTCAACATAGAATCACCTCCGTTGCTACCACCACCACCGCCACCGCTATCGCTCGCAGTTTTTGTCTTATCTTTTGCTTTTGCTTTCAATGCGTCGTCGCCAGTCAAGTTCAAACCGTCTTGAAACACAACCGTATCGCCCTCAACTTTTGACATCACGCGTTTCTTGCCTTTCTTGCTCGTTTCACCACTCAAAGCTTTGGTGAGACTTTCGAGCAAATTTGCTTTGCTCGCTTCGTCTCCTCGATCATATAACGCGGATAAACCCGTCGAGGCCATTTCTTGGGTAGTGGTATTTGTATCCCCGAGCGCCGATAGGAGCGCGTCGTGCGCATCGTCGAAACGGGACTCGAGCAAAGGGATGGCGTTCACCTTCGCACCATTCTTTCCATTGAAGTCGCTATCGCTCGCATCGTTCGCGTCGTCTGAAATAATTGATGCAGAGGTGATTGTCGGGTTCACAAGAGAGCACAGAACAGCCGTTGCGCCACATCGAATCTCTTCGCGCGAACTGAACAAGAACCCCACCTTAGACTCGCTTTCCTTACCGTCATCATCAAATAGGTATTGCAATATTATTTCGCGAAGAACGTTTCGGTTACCAACGGTAACGTCTGTCGAACCATCGTCGTCGATCTTCGCAGGATCTGTCGCATCGGTATTGATATCCATACATTCGGATGACTCTTTTGAAGATTCAAATAATTCATCAACCTCGCGGTCGATGTCCCGGACAAACGGCGTCAAACTCGCATCGCTGCCATCCTCGCTCGCGGCATCGGTGCTCATAACAAGATCGCGCTCGCCATAAAAACCAAACTTTATAGAATCTGCAACTGCAAATCGAACGTCGTCTTTCTTGACCGTAAGTAATGAAAAGAGTTTTTCAACGAGTGGTTTCACAGCATCGAGCGATGGTGCGATCGTGACGTCGCGGCGTAGTGCGCACCCAGCGGCAAAAGCAGCCGAGGCGGCAACTTTAGGAGCAGCGAGAGCGCGATCCATTGCTTGCGATAACGCAGCGATATCATCATCGGATATTGCGAAACTGTTGATTGAAGAAAACAATCTTCCTAAACACTCGCATCCAGCAACACCTAGCAAGACTTCTTTCGAAGGCGCGTCCGTCCGAGGCACGTTGAGTACAGCCTTACGAAAAATACATTTCGCCATTTCGTAGCGCTCCGGCGTGAATAAACTCGAAGAATTGACTTCTGTCGATGACATGGATATCAGCGCACTCAAAGACCGTAAAGCACCGTCAGCAATCTCCGCACGTAAGCTTGCGGCTGCCGCGGTGTCGCTTTCGTTCAAAGCGACTGCTTTTGAAGCCGTCTCTAAGAACGCGGAGACGAGCGATTCGACGTCGCTCTCTGTGAATAAGTTCAATTTGAGCATCGCTCCTATGAGATTTGCAGATGCCTTTCGCGTAATCGCGTCGTCCGTGGCGGAGAAAAACTTCGCAGCTCGGAGGTAGTATTGATAATTATCTTCGATCGAGCCAGAAGAAGAACCTTTTTCTTTGTGCGATGAAAATAGAACGTCGCGAAGTTCAATCAACGCGAGTGACGCGAGTCTCGGTCCACTCGTCCTGAGTAAGCAGTGCTTCAAAAACCGACGATAACTTGCGTTGGTGGACGCATCATCGTCGCTGTCTTTGTTCGTGTGGAATCGACGACTTTGTCGAAGAAATTTCAAGAGCGCAAACATCGCCTTTTCCGGCAAGGGAGATTGGTCGTCTTCTCTTTGCGGATCTTTCGCGAGGAGCGCATTCTTTGCTTCCGCTCTATCGAGCATGCGCGCGACGGTTGAATATATCTCCCTTTGGCCTTTCTTTCGCAAAACAAGCGCCGAGCGTGCGGCGTCTCGAATGTCCAGTTCAGGCCGTGCGCAATTCAACGCGCACGCGAAACGCACGGCGACAGAATCGAATCGGAAGCAGTCTGGACTTCCTGCGAATCGGAGCGCGAGAAGTAATGCTGATTTCGCGCCCGGCGGAGTAGCCTTATCCTGACTCGTGGTATTTGAATGACTTGAATCTGATGATGTTGTGAAGGCAGTCAAGGCGTACCTTTCTAAAACGTCCGCGACGACATACTCCATGGCTAATTTTTCGCCTTCCTTGACGATGGAATCGGCTTCGCACGCGCGCAACAACGCCCGGCCGCACTCTACGATAGAACTTCGAGTGTGCGAATCGTATTCGGTTTCAATTTCGCTCAGTACGCGCTTAAGAAACTCTACAGCATCGATATTACTCTTTGCAGAAGTGCTATCCAGCATCATCATATCGCTCGAAGACTTGATCAGCTCTGGAGCACGTTCGATGAGATGCCCGAGCGATTGAAAGCAGAAACCTTTCAATTCCATGGCACGGAGTCGTTCCGATGTTGTCATAGTCGCTGACGAGGACGTTTCTAAAGTATCGAGCGTCAGCAAACACGTCTCGAGAAGTTTTGGAGCGGCTTTTTCGAGAATATCCTTCTCGGCGTTCCGTAACACCCACGCGGAAAATTCCATCCCCGACGCTCGCAATTGCTTCGAGCGCGGATTATTTAAAGAAGACGAAACAACCTCGACGTTTTGAGGAAATAAGTTCGCGCTGCGTTGCGAACGCGATAAAACACGTCGCAGAATATTAGACCGAATTTCATCGCTCGCCGGGTGCACTCGACTATCACTCGGAACATCCTCGCTATCACCAAGAAACCATCGAAGTTGGTGCGTTATGAACTCTTCGTTGTCTGCGTCTAAATCCGGACGCACCCCGTCCACGCCGCACCGTTTCTTCAAAACTGTTTCGCCGTACGAACGACACGCTTCGGACGCATCACAAGCTACTGCCAACGCTATCGGGAAGAGCTCTTCCGCAGATACGATGTATTTTTTCACCGTCGTTGGCAACTCCACGTGCATGGCGTTTTCATGATCATCCACTTCTTCTCCTCCTTCTAGGCCGTTTGTTTCGTTTTCCTTCTTGTCTTCTTCATAGACGCACGCCTCGGCTAAAAATTCCAAAAGAGCTTTTTTTCGTTCAGCTAAAGATTTCAAATCAACACCGAGGCGCCACCGACCGGCGCTAGAACCCGATATAGACTCGCGCGCTTTCATTCGCGCCTCTTTGTCGCTCACCGCGACGTCGCCTAAAATCTCCCTCATCAAATTTTCGCTGAGTCCCGGCCCCGCTTTGTTTTCTTCTTCCTCTCCTTCTCCGTCGGCGCCAGGTGCTGATGCTCCACCGGACGAACTCGCGTTCCCGGCCAACCTAGCGATGCCGCTAATAAACGCCTGCTCTCTCGCTCTTCGCATTTCCGCGCTCGCGGTCTCCGCGTCTACGCCACCACCGCTCTTCGTCTTGGCTAAATTCGGTTGGTATTGCGCCGTCGCTAAAACGTGTCGCAAGAACCGCTTCCTCGTTCTCGCGTTGGACATCCACGTCGCGCACTTCCCAACCAACCATCTTTCTCTCACGTTTTCTTCGCCGATGACATCGACCGCTACTCTCAGCACGTCTGCCACCGTCTTCTCGTCGTCCATCCCTCCTTTCGAGCTGAAAAGCGCTTCCAACAACCTTTCCAGGCACCTTCGTTTCGTCTCGTGCGTCGATTTGCTCCGTTCGAACGCTTTATTCACGTACATCATCCCAAAATTCCTCACCAAAACGTTCTCCGCGTTACTCAAAACTACCTCAATCAACCCTTCCAGAGGAAACTCGACGTCCGTCAAACCGTTCGTTCGTTTGTTGACGTGCGTCAGAAGCGTCACCGTTTTCTGTTTCGTTCTCGGATGCGGAGAAGACAATTGGTTAATCACCATCGGAAGAAGCTTAGATAACGTCTTCTCGAGTTTGGAGTCTTCGAGCAAAGAGACGCGCTGTAAGGCGACGTCGAGTTGCGCGCACTCGTGCTCTTCCGTCGCCTGTTGTTGTTGTTGTTGTTGTTGTTGACTCATGATATCGGTCTCGCGCTTTCTTTTTGTCGTTGTAATCGTGTGCTCAATATCTCAGTACAAAACTCATATATTTAGGGTTTTAGTAAAAAACGAAAAGACATTCGCATCGCGCACATGCGCTAAAAATATTATCGCGCTTTGGTTCTTCGCTCTGTCTCTCTCTCTCGCGCGCACGCACATCATTATGGGACAAAAATGTTCGACGCTGACGAAAAAAGAGGAGGAAGACGACGAGGAGGAGCGCGACTGCTCGGAGGAAGAAGAAGAAGAAGAAGAAGAAGAAGAAGAAGAGGAGGAGGAGGAAAAGAAAACAACTTCTTCTTCGAGATCGAAAACGTCTTCTTTTTTTTTGGAGGTGAGACGAGACTTTCTGGAGTTTTCGAAAGCGCCGGCGGCGATGTCGTCGCCGAAGGAGGAGAAGTGGAGAAAACGAAGCGCGCGAGCTGGAGG
>Ga0181578_10001897_pt1 | contig 19950 bp, 16 predicted proteins | sample 071ome_21_FD_148659 | JGI IMG/M metagenome (GOLD analysis project Ga0181578, IMG submission 148659) | Coastal salt marsh microbial communities from the Groves Creek Marsh, Skidaway Island, Georgia - 071401CT metaG (spades assembly) | ecosystem: Environmental > Aquatic > Marine > Intertidal zone... | reverse complement strand
GTCCCCGGAAGACTTCCTGCTGCGACGCGCCGCTGCCTATCAGGCGTTCTACGAATTCATGCCGTTACGACGGTCGACCATGCCCCAGGGCCCGAACGCGCTCATGTACCGAAGGCTGCGCTTCGGAACGCTGATGGACATGAGTGTGCTGGACACGCGGCAGTACAGGGACGACCAACCGTGCGGTGATCGATTCAAGCCGTCGTGCGACGAGCACATGGATCCCGCTCGGAGTATCCTGGGGGGGACGCAACGCGACTGGCTCGTCGACGGCCTCACCGACTCCGACGCACGGTGGAACGTCCTCGCTCAGCAGGTGCTGTTCGCGCGCTTTCGCAACTACGACGAGCGCGGACGCGAGACGTGGACCATGGACAAATGGGATGGCTACCCCTTCGACCGCGCGGCCCTACTCGACACGTTCACAGAGGCGTCCGTCTCGAATCCGATCGTCCTCACCGGGGATATCCACTCCAACTGGGTGGCACGGCTCCTCCGGGACTTCGAGAACGAGCGCTCCGAGGTCGTCGGTACCGAGTTCACCTGCACCTCGTTGACGTCGGGCGGTGACGGTGAGCCCCAGAGTCGGATCGGAGCGGAAGCCCTGCCGTACAATCCTCATTTCGACTTCTACAACAGTCAGCGGGGCTACGTCCTCTGTGAGGTCACCCCGGGCGCGTGGACGACGACGTACCGTCGTGTCCCGAGCGTCGAGGAGCCCGGCGGTCCGGTCGAGGATCTGGCCACCTTCGTCGTCGAGAACGGGCGCCCGGGCGCACAACGGCTCTGATCCGGGACGACTTGCCCACCCGCAAGCCACCGCGGAGATTCCCCGACCTCGAAACGCAGCGATCGCGCGACGAATTCGAGTCGTGCGAAGCACTCACCTCCAGCCAGGAGCATCCCGTGAAGAAGGCCCTGATTCTCGCGGCGATCGCCGCCCTCGGTGTGACCGCACCGGTCTCGGCTCAGGCCAGCAACTTCAGCTTCTTCATCACCAGTACCGGCCCCGGTGACGGAGCGAACCTCGGTGGCTTGCGCGGAGCCGATCAGCACTGCCAGGACCTGGGGTACGCCAAGGGCTTCGGTGACGTGACGTGGCGGGCGTACCTGAGCGCGATCGCCATGGGCGGCGAGGCCGCGGTCAACGCACGCGACCGGATCGGCGACGGCCCGTGGTACAACTACGCCGGCGACATGGTCGCCCAGAACGTTGCCGATCTGCACTCCGAGAACGCCAATCTCACCAAGGAGTCGATCCTTACCGAGAACGGTGACCAGGTGAACGGCCGTGGCGACTCGCCCAACATGCACGACATCCTCACGGGATCGAATTTGGACGGCACGGTGAGCACGGCCGACGGCCACGACGCGTGCGCCAACTGGACGAGTAATGGTGAGGGAAGCGCTGCGGTGGGGCATCACGACCGCCAGGGAGGCGGTCAGAACCCGACCTCCTGGAACTCCGCCCACGGGTCTCGCGGCTGCAGCCAGTCCGACCTGCAGGGAACGGGCGGGAACGGTTTCTACTATTGTTTCGCGATCGACGCGAACGAACAGGAGGCGTTCCGGGAGGAGTAGTCGGCCCGCTTCCCCGCCCCGCACGTCGGGGCTCGGAGAGATCGGTTTGAACAGACGAACCGCGACGATCGGGGTCCTCCTGGCGGGGGCCCCGTTCGTACATGGAGCCTGCCAGGGACAACAGGCACCCGATATCCCCTGGGGCATCACGGCGGTGGATGGCCTGCACATCGGTCATCACACGCTCGAGGAGCGCCCGACGGGCTGCACCGTCGTTCTCGCCGGCGATGGAATGGTCGGCGGCGTGGACGTGCGCGGAGGAGCCCCGGGCAGCCACGAAACCGCACTCCTCGACCCCGTGAACTCGAACCAGGGGGTGCACGCGGTCGTGCTCTCCGGTGGTTCATCGTTCGGGCTCTCGACCACAGCCGGCGTCATGCAATACCTCGACGAGCGCGACATTGGCGTGCGGGTAGCGGACAAGACGATCCCCATCGTCGTCGGCGCGATTCTGTATGACCTCGGCCTCGAGGGGGACCGCCGCATCCGCCCGGATGCGGCGTGCGGCTACGCGGCGGCCGAAGCGGCCTCCGCAGCGACCCCCGAGGAGGGGTCGGTCGGAGCGGGAGCAGGCGCCACCGTGGGCAAGCTGGGGGATCCATACCGTCCGATGAAGGGTGGCTTCGGGACTGCGTCGATCACTCTCGAAAATGGGCTGACCGTGGCCGCCGCGGTTGCCGTGAACGCCGTAGGCGACATTGTCGATCCCTCGACCGGAGAGATCGTTGCGGGCGCCCGGACCGTGGACGGCACCAGCCTCCTCGACATCCGACGCGTCCTCCGGGGTGGTGTCGAGCTGGATGCTCCACCGGCCGGGACCAACACCACGATCGGGCTCGTAGCGACGAACGCGTCACTGACCAAGGCCGAGGTCAACAAGGTCGCGCAGATGGCGCAGGATGGTCTCGCTCGTACGACGTATCCCTCGCACACACCGTCGGATGGCGACACGGTGTTCTCTCTCGCGTCCGGACAATGGGAGGGCGACGCGAGCGTCCTGCTGGTCGGCTCACTCGCCGCGGATGTCATGGCCGAAGCGATCCTGCGCGCCGTCCGCCTCGCCGAAGGGCTACCCGGCATTCCGTCGGCATCGGAGTTCGCGCGCTGACCGGATCGCCCAACGGACCGATGGCACTCCAACTCGGTGTGCTGGTCGTCTATTCGCTGGGCCTGGTGGCGTTCGGGCTGCTCATGTCCCGCCGAGTCCGGGGCAGTGGCAGCTTCTTCGTCGCGGATCGTTCGTTCGGACCGGGGATGATCTTCTCCACCTTCCTCGCCGCGAACATCGGAGCCGGTTCCGTGATCGCTGCATCCGAGCTGGGGTACGAAGCCGGTCTTTCGGCGTGGTGGTACGTCGGCTCCGCGGGCATCGGGCAGGTTCTGTTCGCGTTCTTCGTCGGACCGAGGATCTGGCGTGCGGGAACGAAGCACGGCCTCTACACCGCCGGCGATTACCTCGAACTCCGGTACGGCACCGCGGTCCGGGCCATGGTCGTATCGATTCTCTGGCTCGGGACGCTCGCGATCCTGGCGGCTCAGCTCATCGCCATGTCTCAGATCCTCGAGTGGGTTCTGGGCACTCCCCGCTGGGTCGGTGCCACCCTCGGCGGCGTGATCATGGTGGTCTACTTCACCGCAGGAGGTCTGCTGACGACGGCGTGGGTCAACCTGGTCCAGCTCACGGTGCTCGTGATCGGCTTCCTCGTGGCCATTCCGATCGCCGTGAGGAACGCGGGTGGCGTCGATGCCGTGCTGGCGGCCGCTCCGTCGAACCCCGACTTCATGAATCCGGTGGCCTTCGCGGGCATCATCATGTTCGTGATCCTGATGCCCTCGTTTGTCGTATCACCGGGCCTCGTTCAGATGGGCTACGCCGCACGGGACGAGCGATCGCTGCGGAAGGGCGTCGCTCTGCAGGCCCTCGCCCTGCTCGCCTTCGCGTTCATACCGATGTCGGTCGGGATCATCGCCCATAGCTTCGATCCGAATCTGGCGAACGGGGCGTACGCGGTCCCTACGATGCTCACGCTCGGCCTTCCACCCCTCCTGGGGGCACTCGGCCTGGCCGCCGTCTTTTCAGCAGAAGTCAGCTCGGCGGACACCGTGCTGTTCATGCTCTCGACGTCTCTTTCGCAGGACATCTACAAGCGGTACATCGCCCCCGAGGCGACGGATCAGGAGGTACTGCGGGTTGCTCGACTGGCCGCCGTATTCGGAGGGGTCGGAGGTCTGATTCTGACACTTCGGTTCGATAGCGTACTCGACACGATCACCATCTTCTACGCGATCATGAGCGTCAGCCTCTTCGTCCCACTCCTGGCCGGCCTGTACACGCGGAGACCAGGCGTTCCCGAGGCGGTAGCCGCCATCGGCGTGGGGGTGACCACCCTGGTGACCGTGTCGCTTGCAGGCGAAGCCGGCATGGTCTCATCCGCCGTCGCGCGAAGCGCCACCGGGATCGGAATCGCAGCGTCGGCCGTCGTCTTCGTTCTGGTGCTGCTCATACGCCGGCCTTCCCCCCGGACATCGGACTCGGCGCATGTCTGACCGGACCCCCTACCCGCTCGAGCCCTCATCCGAGGAGATGCGGGCCATGCTCGAGCAGGTGACCGACCGGATCGTGGGTCACATCGAATCACTGTCCGCCCAGCCGGCGTCGTACGACACCGATGGACGCGCGGTCGCCCGCACTTTCGCAGAGACCCTGCCGGCCGAAGGAACCGATCTCACCACGCTGCTCGACCGGATCTTCGAGGACGCGGTCCCGCATTCATTCAATACGGCAGGACCGGGATATCTCGCATACATCCCCGGTGGAGGCGTCTTTCCGTCCGCTGTCGCCGATCTGATCGCGAATGCCATCAACCGCTACGTCGGTGTCTGGGTCGCCGCCCCGGCCCTCGTCCAGATCGAGCTGAACGTCGTCCGCTGGTTTTGTGAGATCGCGGGGTACGGCCAGGGAAGCGGAGGCATCCTGACCAGCGGAGGCTCGCTGTCGAACCTCACCGCGATCGTGGCGGCCCGTCGCGAGCGGCTGGGTGACGACTTCGGGACTGGCGTGATGTATACCTCCGATCAGACGCATCACTCGGTTCGGAAGTCAGCGGTCCTCGCCGGCTTTCCCGAGTCGGCCGTCCGCCAGATCGAAACGAACGAGCACCAGGAGCTCCGAATCGATCGCCTCGAGGCCGCCATCGCTGAGGACCGAGCCGCGGGACGCGCACCCTTCCTGATCGTCGGAAGCGCGGGCACGACGAACACGGGGGCCGTGGACGACCTCCAGTCGCTGGCCGATCTCGCCGAACGGGAGGATCTGTGGCTCCACGTCGACGGTGCATACGGCGCATTCTTCGCGCTGACCGAGCGCGGCCGTCAGGCGATGTCGGGCCTCGAGCGGGCAGACTCCATCACGCTGGATCCCCACAAGGGACTCTTCCTCCCGTACGGAACCGGTGCCCTGCTCGTGCGCGACGAGGGTGCGTTGCGCCGCGCGCACGCGACGTTTGCCGACTATATGCCCGTCATGCAGCACGATCCGGATTTCGTCGATTTCTGCGACCTGTCACCCGAGCTCTCGCGGGACTTTCGCGGCCTGCGCATCTGGCTTCCCGTGAAGCTTTTCGGGATCGACGCCTTTCGGGCTTCGCTCGACGAAAAACTCGACCTCGCCCGGTGGGTCACCGAGGAAATCCGGGGCATCCCCAAGCTGGAGATCGTGACGGAGCCGCGCCTCTCGCTCGTCTCCTTCCGTGTCCGGGACGATGAAGACGATCAGGCGACCCACGCCCTGCTGAACGAGATCAACGCCCGCCAGAACGTCTACGTCACCGGCACCATGATTGGCGGCCGATTCGCGATCCGGATCTGCGTCCTCTCGTTTCGTACGCACATCGACCGGATGCGGGTCTGCGTGGAGGACATACGGGACGCGGTCGCCGAGGTGGTCGGTACCGGCTGACCGGCCCGTACATCGACAACGAGGCCGCCGGGGCTGATCAGGGCAGCAGGACGACCTTGTTCCATCCGGGCTCACGGGCCGCGAACCGACGGTACGCCTCTACCCCTTCCGACAACGGGAGTCGATGCGAGATCATGGTCGCGATTCGATCCTGCTCGCGGAGCGCGAGATCGAGCGAAGCCGGCATGTAGTGGCGAGCCGGACAGCGTCCCGCCGCGTAGGAGAGGTTGCGGTCGTACAACTCACCGGGCGAAAGCGCGAGGTGGGGCTCCGTGTGAACCCCGAGGGCGCCGATCCGGCCCCCGGGCCGAAGTAAATCCGCAGCGAGTCGCGTGGCACTCTCGTGACCGACCGCCTCGATCGCGGCATCCGCACCCCGTCCTTCCGTCTGGGCGTCGACGACCGCCCGCGGCTCACCCTCCGAGTCGACGTTGACGGACACGGCGCCGAACGACGTCGCCATCTCGAGACGGGACGGAACGCGGTCGAGCGCGACGACCGCCCGAGCGCCCCGATCGAACGCGGCCAGAATGCTCAGAAGACCCACCGGCCCGCAGCCGATGACGACCACCGCATCCCCGTTCGACACGCCCGCGATGTCGGCCCCGAAGGAGGCCGTCGACAGGATATCCCCCGAGAGGAGTGCGACGGCCTCGTCGAGGCCCTCGGGCACGGCGACGAGCGTCGCGTCTGCATGAGGCACGCGCACGTATTCCGCCTGCCCCCCGTGTAGACCCCGCCCCTCCTCGACCCACCCGAAAAGCTGCCCCGAGGTGCAACGGGCGGTCAGGCCGACCGTGCAATAGAAGCAGTCCCCGCAATTCGTCGTGAACGGCGCCACCACCTTCGCCCCCAACCCATGCGCTCGCACCGCTGAGCCGGTTTCGACGACCTCCCCCAGCGGCTCGTGGCCCATGACGGTTCCAACGTCGAGGCCGGCCTCTCTACCGAAGTACGGGTGCAGATCCGACCCGCATATGCCCGCCGCCGTCACGCGTACGATGGCGTCCGTGTCCGCGACCATCCCGGGATCGGGCACATCCTCGTAGGCGAGTCGTTCGATTCCCTGAAACGTGATCGCCTTCATCAACCTACCTCCGTGGTGATCAGGCGCGCGCGGTGGCTTTCGATGTCGGATCGGCACGCCACATCAGGCGCCGTACCATGAGAACCGAGGTGAGCGTCGCCGCCACGCCGCCCGAGAGGATACCAACCCAGACGCCTTCAATCGACTGACCGACGACCCGCACGGCGAAGAAGGCCGTCGGCACACCGACGATCAGCACCCGCAACGTCGTGATCATCAGCGCAGGAAGTCCGTGGCCAAGGCCCTGCAGGAGGCGCCCGGTGGTCATGCCGACCGCCATCATCGGATACGCGAAAATCATGTACCCCAAGTACGTAGTACCGATCTCGATGGCTCGGGGGTCATCGGTGAAGATGCGAACGATGACACCCGAGGATAAGAAGGCGGCTCCGCCGATGACCGCAGCGAGAGAGATCGCCCAGCGGTAGGTGTACAGCGCGGTCGATCGAACCAGATCACTGCGCCCGGCCCCGGCAAACATCCCGACGACCGTAACCGCCGCGCCCGCCAGACCGAAGATCGGGAGCACCACGATCATGTCGACCTTCGACGCCGCCCCATAGGCCGCGACGGCCACGGCGCCGAAGTCGGAGAGCAGCCAGTTGTAGAGCATCGTGCCGACCGACATCACGATCATCGAGGCCGCGATCGGAATGGCGAGGCCGGCCAGAGGAGCCAGAACCGCACCGCTCGGCACCAACGTCTGCGGCCGCAGCCTGACGAAGGCGTTGTCGCGCCGTATCAGGAGGACCGCAAACGAGGATACGGAGATCAGCACCGATACGACCGTCGCGAACGCCGCACCCGCAAGACCGAGATCGAGCACGAGGATGAAGAGCGCATCGAAGCCGATATTGGCGATCGTCGCCACGGTCAGCACGATCATCGGCGTCTTGGCGTCACCCTCCCCCGTCAGGATCGACCGCAGCACGGAGGAGACGAAAAAGAGCGGCATGAAGAGCGCAAGCACGCGGAAGTAGGCCCATCCGAGCTCTGCCACGCGGCCTTCAGCCCCCAGGAGTTCGAGCATCGTGGGACCGGCGGCGAGCCCCACACCCCCGAACGCGAAGCCGAGCAGGAGCCCGGTTCCGATCGCGGTACCCGCCGCTGCGTCGGCGGCCTCCGCGTCCCCCCGTCCCACGGCCTGTGCGACCAGCGCCGTGACTGCCGTTCCGAGCCCCATGGTCAGAGCCATCGTAAGAAAGAACAGCGGGGCGACGAAGGTCGCTGCGGCCAGAGCGTCGGTGCCGAGCGTGCCGATAAAGGCTGTATCAGCAATCAGATACGTGGTGTGGACCGTCATTCCCGCCATCATGGGAAGCGCCATGATCCACAGCGCGCGACGAGGAGCATTCAGAAACTCCTCCAGCCGATCGGTGCGCTCCGCGGCGCCAGACGCGCTCATCGGGGCGTCAGGCCTGTGAAGAGCCTAGAACGGAAGACCGTCGTCCCCATCGTCGACATCGGCCGGCGGCTCGGGCCACGGCTCGTCGTCGGCCACCTGACCACTGCCACCGCCCGCCTGATCCCGCGTGATCTTCCACGCCTTCACGTCGGTGTACCAGCGCCCGTTGAACTCACGACTCTGAATGTCGATGTGAGCGGTGATCGTCTCGCCTTTGCTCACGCCGAACTTGTCGATGTTGTCGCCCCACTGAATGACCGCGACCTGCTTCGGATACTGGCCGGGCGTCTCCATGATGAAGTGCTGCTTACGCCAGGTGCCGTTCTTGCCCTGACCGGACTGTTCTTCGAGGACGTCGATGACTTCGCCGGTGATCGTCAGGTCCATACGGTGTCGCGGGGTTGTTCGTTCGGATGGATGCGCCGGAGGAGTGGCGCCTCTGAGGTCCGGAAGGCTGACGAAAAGCGTGCCGGAGCGCCAGAGGGTAGGGCATCCACCCTGCACGGTGATTCACGTACATTGATCCTCTACGCCCTGCAAAGCACACCCGATCCACATTGACCCCGAGGCCCCGCCCCGTGAGCACCTTCGAAGACCAGCTCCAAAAGATTCAGAACGCACCCGGATTCATTGCCGCTCTGGACCAGAGTGGCGGGAGTACCCCGCGGGCGCTGGCATCCTATGGCATCGGCGAAGACGAATGGAGCGGCGAAGACGAAATGTTCGATGCGGTACACGCCATGCGGACGCGCATCGTGACCATGCCTGCATTCGGTGGAGACCGCATTCTCGGTGCGATCCTCTTCGAGGGGACGATGGACCGGGACGTCGAGGGCCTGCCTACAGGCACCTACCTGTGGGCCAACAAGCAAGTCGTTCCGTTCCTCAAGGTCGACAAGGGATTGGCCCCGATCGAGGACGGCGTGCAGCTCATGAAGCCGATGCCCGGGCTCGACGCGACACTCGAGCGGGCACGCGCGCTCGGTATCTTCGGAACGAAAATGCGTTCCGTGGTGAAGGAAGCGAATGCCGAGGGGATCCGGGCGATCGTGGACCAGCAGTTCGAGGTTGGAAAGCAGATCGTCGGACACGGACTCGTGCCAATTCTGGAGCCCGAGGTCGATATCCACTGCCCGAACAAGGCCGAAGCCGAACAGCTCCTGCTCGCTGGCCTCATGGCCGGCCTGGACGCTCTCGCGGACGACCAGAAGGTCATGCTGAAGCTGACCCTGCCGGACGTCGACGGCTTCTACACGCCGTGCATCGAGCACCCGAACGTGTTGAAGGTCGTCGCGCTCTCCGGTGGCTACTCGCGCGACGAGGCGAACGCACGGCTGGGCCGTCAGCCGGGGATGGTCGCCAGCTTCTCCCGCGCGTTGGTGGAAGGGCTCAGCGCCCAGCAGTCGGACGAGGAGTTCAATGCCGGTCTCGACGCCGCGATCGAGTCGATCTTCCAGGCGTCCATGACGTGACGACCGAAAGTTAAGACATTATCTTGCATGACTTTAAGGGCTATCACTTCATGTAATATCGACAGCCTGCGCCACAGGCTGTCCGGTCGGAATCAGGTCTCCAGCACGAAGTCCGTCGTGATCTCGATCGCGTCCTTGAGGGTCTTGTAGACCGGGCATCGATCGGCGTGCATCGCATGCACGCGCTCGACCGTCTCCCGGTGCTCCTCCCCTGCCGTGAGCCGGTATGTGACATGGACCCGACGGATCACCAGAACACCGTCTTCCTTCCCGACCTCGCCACGAACGTGTCCGCTGAGCAGACCCTCTCCCGCACTGATCCCGCGCGCCTCCAGCGCGCCTCCGAAGGTCCCGGTCAGTCAGCCGCCGGTTGACGCCATTACGTAGTCGAGCGTCGTGGTGATCTCCCGGTCGGGATCCGCCCCGTAATGCTCCTTGATCGCACCGTGAACGCCGAACTCCACCGGGCCGTCATGGGCGGGGAGCCAGGCGTGACGGTAGGGGCCCTTGATCCGGTCGATCCGGATATCGGCCGTATAGACGGTATCACTCATGCTGTCTGCGTGTTGCGGGTGTCGCGACAGGGCGATTCTGCGTCACCCCGGGGCGTGCGGCAAGCCGTCGGGCCCCACAGCCGCCCGTAAACGCAGGATGACGGGACATGTTTTGCTTGCTTCGGCCTCATTTTCGGTTTATGTTCGGTTTCCGCGTTCCGGTAGGGAACGAGGGGGCCGATTCGAGTCACGAACGGCTCGGGAGAGGACGTGTGACGCGGAGTGCCGGTGACGATTCCCTACGTCGAGCTGCATTGCCATTCGGGTTTTTCCTTCCTGGACGGAGCCTCGCACCCCGAAGAACTCGTCATGCGGGCAGTCGAGCTGGGCTACCCTGCCCTCGCACTGACCGACCACAACGGTCTCTACGGCTCGATGGAGTTCGCGCAGACCGCGAGGCTGGCGAACCTGCAACCGATCACGGGAGCAGAACTCACGCTTCGCGACTGCTTTTCGGGGGTGGAGGAGCCCGAATCGGGCCATCACGTCACACTTCTGGCCGAAACACCGACCGGGTACGCCAATCTCTGCCGCCTTCTGACCGAGGCGCACATGAAGTCCGAGCGAGGGGATCCCCGACTTCCCCTCGAATCCCTGCTGCTGCGCCCCGAAGGGCTGATCCTGCTGACCGGATGTGCGAAAAGTCCTGTCGCAGCGGCCCTCGAGTCCTCAGTGGCTGAGGGTGAGGCGTTCACTCATCGGCTTCTGCGTGCCTTCGGACCCGGGAATGTCTTCGTGGAGCTGCAGGAAAACGCCGTTCGAGGCGACAGCGCCCGTAACAAGAGCCTGGGACGCCTCGCAGGACGCCTGGGGCTCGGTGTCGTCGCCACCGGGAACGTGCACTACCATCGACCGGAGCGTCATCGGCTCCAGGACGTCCTGGTCTCCATCCGGAATCGGAGCACGCTGGACGCCGCACACGGCGCCAGAAGGGCCAACAGGCTCTTCCATCTCGCTGCGCCCTGGGAGATGCACCACCGCTTCCAGAGCCGCCCTGAAGCGCTCACGAACACGCTCCTGATCGCTGAACGGTGTGCGGATTTCGACCTGACCCAGGATCTGGGCTACGAATTCCCCGATTTCGAGGGATCGGAACGTGGCGGAGCGATCGAATCGCTCGCCGCGATGTGCCTGCAGCGCATCAGCGAGTTGTATAAGCCGGGAAGCGCGGAGGAGCAGGACGCCGAGAACCGGCTCCACACGGAGCTCTGCCTGGTCGACCTCCATGGGCTGGGAGGCTTTTTCCTGGTCTATCGCGACATCATGCAACTCGCGGCCGAGGTGGCACGCGACGTACGTGGCGAAGCACCCAGAGCTTCTTCGGGGCTGCCGGCCGGCCGAGGGCGTGGCTCGTCCGTTTCGTCGATCATCTGCTACCTGATCGGCCTCTCCCATATCGATCCGGTCAAGAACAACCTCTTCCTCGGGCGCTTCCTGAACGAGGCGCTCCGCAGTGTACCCGATATCGATCTGGACTTCCCACGCGACATAAGAGAACAGTTGATCTTACGCGTGTATGAGAAATACGGACAAGAACATACGGGACTCGTATGCACCTTTCCGACGTATCGTCTAAAGTCCGCGGTACGCGAGATCGGCAAGGCGCTCGACCTCCCGATGGGCGAGCTGGAAAAGCTCTCCAAACTCGCCGAGCGGCGCTCGGCGGCCGGCCTGGCCGACGAAATCGCGTCGCTGCCCGAATTCAAGGATCGAGCCGACGGACACCTCTGGAAGCTGCTCGGTGACCTCGCCGAAGACGTCGCCGGCCTTCCCCGCCACATCTCGCAGCACGTCGGGGGGATGATCATCTCGAGTCGCCCACTCGTGGAGATCGTTCCGGTCGAACCCGCGGCGTGGGAAGGCCGTTTCCTGTGCCAGTGGGACAAGGACTCCTGTGACGACGCCGGGTTCATCAAGATCGACTTCCTGGCGCTCGGCATGCTCTCTCTCGTCGAAGAAAGCATCGATCTGATCTCCGACCGGCACGGTGAGGCCCCGGACCTGTCCCGGATCGACTTCGACGACGAGGTCATCTACGACCGGATCGGATCGGGGGACACGGTCGGAATCTTCCAGATCGAAAGTCGAGCGCAGATCCAGATGCTCCGGCGTACGAGACCGCGGGATCTCGAGGATCTCTCCGTCCAGGTAGCCATCGTTCGACCGGGACCGATCGTCGGGGGTGCCGTGAATCCGTATGTGCGACGCCGTGAAATGCTGCGAGACGTACCGGGATACGAGGTCCCTTACCCTCACCCACTCCTCGAGGACGCACTCGGAGAAACCTTGGGCGTGATCATCTTCCAGGATCAGGTTCTCAAGGTCTGCCAGGCGCTCGCCAACTTCACGGATGGCCAGGCAGAGTCTCTGAGACGGGCCATGAGCCGTAAGCGCTCCAGGGAGGCCCTGACAGCCCACTGGGAGGAGTTCAGGGCCGGAGCAGAGGCCAATGGCGTCGAAGAAACCACCGCACGGGAGATCTTCGCCCAGGTGACGGCGTTTTCGGAGTTCGGCTTCCCGAAGTCGCACGCTGCAGCATTCGGTCTTCTGGCGTATCAGTCCGCATGGCTGCGCCACTATTACCCGGTCGAGTTCTACGTCGGGCTCTTCAACAATCAGCCGATGGGCTTCTACTCACTCGATGCCCTCGGCCGGGATGCCCGCAGAAACGGTATCAGGACACGCCTGCCGGACATCAACCGGAGCCACGTCGAATGCACCGCTGAAGGTGACGACCTGCGGATCGGGCTGGGCTTCGTTCGAGGCTGGGGAGCTGAAATCGCCGAACGTGTCGTCTTCGAGCGGGAATCCGGCGGCCCCTACCGCTCCCTTCTCGACTTCTTGCGCCGCACACCGGCCGCACTCAAGCGCCCGGCCATCGAGAACCTGATCTGGGTGGGCGGATTCGGCGCCTTTGGCCTGACCCGGCGGGAATTACTGTGGCAAACAGGCCTCTGGCTCGGACCCGAGACCGACGGGAAGCGGACCGGAGGCCGGGAAGACCACGCTCAGACCGAACTGGCGCTCGACGACCCGTATGCAGACCTGAGCTTCTCCGACCTCGACCCGCACGACCGGATGATCGCCGAGTACCGGATGCTGCGCTTCTCGACAGAACTCCATCCGCTGTCCCTTCTCCAGGACGCACTGCCGAAAGGCACCGTGACGTCGGACCGCCTCCCGCACCTCGAAAACGGGAGCACCGTACGTGTCGCCGGACTCGTCACGACCCGCCAACGCCCCGGTACTGCAAAAGGCTATGTATTTGTCCTCATGGAAGATGAATACGGTCCTATCAACGTCATTGTGAAGCCTGACATCTATCAGCGTGACCGGGCGGCCGTCCGGATGGAGCCGTTCCTCGCGGTGCATGGACGACTCCAGATCGACGGAGCGAGTATCAACGTCATCGCCCACGAACTGCAGGCGCTGCGAGTACCGGGCACGCCGGTTCGGCGACGCGGCCTTTCCCGGACTCTGGCAACCGCGGACGCCGAAGGAACTACCCCTGGAATGCTATCCCCTGCCTCGACGACGATGCCCCCACGACGCCCGGTACGCATTCCGGCAGGCACGGTCGCGGAGTGCAGGGAGAGGACCGAGGAGGCGTGGGAATCCGACGCACACGCTCCGGTCCCCCAGGGCGGCCCTGGACTCGATTCCCCCGACCTCGATCACCTTCACACCTCACTCCCCGAACCCCTCGAATACTGGGCAGAGAACGATGATGCACCGACGAGTCCCTATCAGTACCTGACCGCCCTGCGACAGAGCCCACCGGGCATCAAGAACTTCGGCTAGCTCGTCGAGCGACCGAGCGCCACAGTGTACGCCCCGATGACGGACCAGGAGAAACGATGAAGCAGATCACCCCCATCATCACAGTCGACGAAGTTGAACCCTGCCTACCCTTCTGGACCGCTCTCGGCTTCGAGGTCATCGGCACCGTTCCCCATGACGGAAAGGTCGGCTTCGCCATGCTGAATCACGGTGATCTTTTGCTGATGTACCAGTCAACCGGCAGTGTGGAGGCGGACCTGGGTGCATCCGGGGCGCCCGCCGACCTGCCTTCGGAAATGGGCCGTTCGACCACGACGCTCTTCATCGAGGTCGAGGATCTGGACGCGGTCATCGAGGCCGTCGGCGGAAGTGAGGTCATCGTGCCCCGCCGCACGACCTTCTACGGAATGGACGAGGTCTTCCTGCGGCCCCCCTGTGGGACCGTCGTAGGATTCGCCCAGCGGGTCGAGGATAACGAGACCGCCGAACGCAGCGACGAAGGGCCTTCTGAGCCGTCCTGAGAGAGGCGCCTCCCGAACGGCTGCCTCAGGCGCCGCCGATCAACCCCCTCCCCCTCGAGGCCAGAAGTTGTTCTGCCGGTCCGCATCCGGCGCGTAACCGCTGGGATCTAGCTCAACCCGGGTTACCGACCCGGCAGTCGCCGCGATATCGATTTCGTACCGGTCGTATCCGGCCAACCAGTGGTCGACAGGGATCTCGTGGACGAAGTCCATCCCGTTGGACGTCCGGATCCGCACACGGGCCGGGAAGATCGCGTTACCCCGGTCCTCGATCGTGACCAGGGCTCCTCCCGTCGGCTTCGGTGCGACACGCCCGACGGCGTGGTCGAGCGTCCACGTCTCGAAGTAGAAGGATGTCCAGAACCAGTCGAGGTCTTCCTCAGCGAACCGTTCGAAGGTGTTGAAGAAATCCCACGGGCTCGGGCGTTTGTACGCCCACTCGGCGATGAACGCGCGGTAGGCCGCGAGCCAGTCATCTTCTCCCATGACCTCTCGTAATGCGACCATCAGGGTAGCGGGCTTCGGGTACGACGCGATGCCATAGCCAGGACCGGGCTCATAGTAGTCACCGTGCCGCATGAGGCTCTGCTCCTGTTCGGCCTCGGCGACCTGGAGGTAGCTACGCGCTCCCACCCGGTGATGATCGACCCCCGGCCAGAGTTCCATCTTGCTCTGGTCTTCGAGGAAGGTCGTGGCGCCCTCGTCCATCCACGCATGACGCTTCTCGTCGGTCCCGACGATCATCGGAATCCACATGTGTCCGATCTCGTGCGAGGTGACGTTGAAGAGGTCGCTCGCCTCTTCATCCTCGTACGCCCCCATCACCGTCATCATGGGGAACTCCATACCGCCTTCGATGATGTCCCTGCCCTCGACAGACGTCATGTGGGACCACGGATAGGCGTACCCCGTGTACTCGGAGTGGAATTCGACCGACTGCTTCCCATACAGCCATTGCTCGGACCAAAGGGGAGCAACGTCCTCGCGCCAGAACGAGTGAATGAGCACCCGACGGGTCCCATCGACGATCGGCTCGACCGGACCGGCCGCATCGGCCTCGCGCTCCTCGCGCTCCTCGTCCTCCTCGTCCTCCTCGTCCTCGGCCTCGTCGCTCGGGTCCGAATCGGCCGCGGGCCAAATCTGGTTGGGCACTTCCGCACTCGTCGCGTCCCAACGCTGGACGTTGGACGCCGTCCACGCGAAGTCCCGCACGCTGCTGGCCGAGAACTCGTAGGTGAGCCAGCCATCGACCCCCTCGGCGGTCACAGTCCCGGCACCGCGCGACGCCGCGTCGGCAATCGTGACGAGCGTGTCGGAGGTGGTGGCGGCCTGTAGCTGATCCAGCGTGATGGCGGAAAACACATCATCCGGGTTCTGGAGCTCGCCGGTCCCCATCACCGTCCACCCAGAGGGCACGGAGATGGAGACCTCGTAGTCCCCGAATTCGTCGTAGAATTCGGCGTTGCCGAGGTACGGCTGGGCACTCCAACCACGCAGATTGTCGAAGACGCCCATCTTGGGGAACCAGTACGCGACGAAGTAGACCTCCTTGTCGGAGTGTCCCATCCGTCCGGCCCCCCGCTGAGGAAGCGTGACCTCCCAGTCGATATCGAGCTGCAGAGTGTCACCGGGCTCGAGCCGAATCGTGGGACGCACCTGCATCAGAGTGCCGTCGACCTCCCAGCCGGGCCCCTCGGCCGGCGGGCGCTCGAACAGCTCCTCACCGTCGGCAGCCAGTCGTGTGATCGTGACGCCACCGGTGATCTCCTGCGAGTCGTACCGCGGAGAGCCCTCCTTGTGAAGGTTCTGGTGGAGGTGCACGAGCACGTAATTCAGGTTGGCCGGCGCGTCGTGCGCGTACAGGATCTGGACCGAACCCTCCAACTTCGCCGTCTCGGGATCGAGTCGCGCTTCTATGTCGTAGCTCACCCCGTTCTGCCAATAGCTGTGCCCCGGAGCCCCGGTTTCGCTACGCCAGCCGCGCTCGAGCGCCCGATCGAACTCCGGTGGGTAATCCAGGGCGGCCGGGATGGGCCGAGCGATGCGAACCGTGTCGTCCTGCGCCTCGGCGCTCGTGCCAGTGCAGAGCCCGAGGAGGGCGGCCACAACAGCTCGCCGCATCCAGATCCCTCTATCCATCCGTCCCATTCCTAGGGATTCCTCTTGATGTAGAACATCACGCCGGCCCAGTCGGTCGCGGCCGGAAACATGTCGAAGTATCGATTCACCCGGTCTTCACCCATGAAGGGGCCGAGTTCCTCACGCACTTCCCGTTCGAACGCTGCCGCGTCCTCGTCTTCCCGGCCCTCGTCGATGGCCTTGCGGACGCGCGCTTCGAGTGCGTCGAGGCGCTCGATCAGTTGCATACGACGCTCCTCCACATCCTCGTGCACTCCAAAATGGGTCGCGCCGAATCGCTCGGGTCCGATCTCACCGATCTCCTGCAGCGTGCGGGACCAATCGGGCAGATTCACGGCAGGAGGCGGTGTGGGCGGATGCTGAGGCCCACCCGACAACGCGATCCCCATCGAGTCTCCCGAGAACAGGGTTCCGTCCCTCTCGTCGAGGTACGCCAGGTGATGCGAGATGTGACCCGGGGTGGAGATCGGCCGCAGGCCAGCGACGCGTCGCGGGCCGTCTTCCCTCCATACATCGAGTCGATTCACATCCACCGGCTTTACCTCGCCCCAGAGACGGTCGTGCAGGTCGCCGAACGTTCTCCTCGTGCTCGACACGAGTCGCTCGGGATCCACCATATGTGACGCACCATCCTCATGGACGAACACACGCGCCCGGGGGAATTGGTCGAGCAGGTGTCCGGTCGCACCGGCGTGATCGAGGTGGATGTGCGTAAGGAGCACATGACGCAGGTCGTTCGGACCGACGCCCCTGACGGCCAGTTCGTCGATCAGGCGCTCGAGCGTCGTGGTCGGACCGGGATCGATGATGGTCGGCTCGGGACCACCCACGAGGTAGCACGCGATCGCCCCTTCAAGGTCGAGATGCTCGAGATCGATGCACTGATGATCGTTCATTACGTCGTCGTCCTGATGTCGAGGCCGGCCTCGACGTCGTCGAAAAGAAAACGGGGGTGCCCGTCGAACGGGCACCCCCTCATGTCTCTCGGCCGCGCACGACCGCGATCGAATCAGCCGCGCTCGTGCATCGGCAGGAAGGCCCGTTCCTCGGACCCGTGGAACACCTGACGGGGCCGGGCGATCCGCTGCTCGGGATCGTTCAGCAACTCCTCCCACTGAGCGAGCCACCCGACGGTGCGCGGGATCGCGAACAGAACCGGGAACATCTCCACCGGGAAGCCCATCGCCTGGTAGATGAGGCCGGAGTAGAAGTCCACATTCGGGTAGAGGTTCCGCTCGACGAAGAAGTCCTCGTTGAGCGCGATCTTCTCGAGTTCCAGAGCGATGTCGAGAAGCGGATTCCGGCCCGTGACCTCGAACACCTCGTCGGCGGTGCGTTTGATGATCGCCGCACGCGGGTCGTACGCCTTGTATACGCGGTGACCGAAGCCCATCAGGCGCTCTTCACGCTTGCGGACCCCGTCCATGAAGGCGGGGATGTTGTCGACACTGCCGATCCGCGTGAGCATGCGGAGCACCGCCTCGTTCGCACCACCGTGAAGAGGTCCGTAGAGGGCGCCCATCGCCCCTGCCAGCGCCGAATACGGGTCGGCATGGGCCGAACCGATAACCCGCATCGTCGTTGCTGAGCAGTTCTGCTCGTGATCCGCATGCAGAATGAACAGAATGTCGAGGGCCCGCTCGAGCACCGGATTCGGCTTGTACTCACGCGTACCGATCCGGAACAGCATGTTCAGGAAGTTGGCGGTGTACCCGAGCTCATTTTCCGGATAGACGTAGGGAAGTCCGCGATGGTGCCGGTATGCGTAGGCCGAGAGGGTCGGCATCTTGGCGATGAGCCGCACAATCTGCTGCCAGCGCGCGTCCGGATCGTCGACGTTCTTCGCCTCGGGATAGAACGACGAGAGCGCCGCGACGCCACTCATGACCATACCCATGGCATGGGCATCGTAGCGGAAGCCCGAGAAAAGCTCCGTGATGTTCTCGTGGACGTAGGTGTGGAAGGTCACCTCGTGCACGAAATCGTCGAGCTGAGACTGGGTCGGGAGTTCTCCCTTCAGCAGGAGGTACGAAACCTCCAGGTGCGAGCTGCGCTCGGCGAGCTGATCGATCGGGTACCCACGGTACCGGAGGATGCCCTTCCCGCCGTCGATGTACGTGATCGTGCTGCGCGTCGACGCCGTATTCGTATAGCCGGGATCGTACGTCATCATCCCGAAGTCGTCGTCATTGACCTTGATCTGGCGAAGGTCCATCGCCCGAATCACGTCACCGTCGAGGATGTCGACTTCGTAGTCCCGACCGGTTCGGTTGTCGCGGATGGAGAGGGTGTTCGCGCCCTCGCTACCGTTCTCTGACATGTGTGCTCCGTGTATGCCGGCCGCTGGTCGCGGGACAGCCGACGCTTCAATTCCAATGCAGCCTATAAATGTATCCACGCCGGGACGCTGCCCCAAGGCGGGGACCGGGCTAAAACCCGCGAATCGAGCCGGGGTTGCGTCGAGCCCGGACCACCCCGTGCTCGATCCCCTTCGAACCGTCGACCGGGTCGAGCCGGAACCTGGAAACCCAGCTCCACTCCTCGAATCCGGCTGCCTCCATCATCCGGTCCAGGCCCGTCCGGTTCGGGAGCCACCAGATGGTCCCGTCGTGGGCTCCGTGGAACTCCGCGAGCGGCCGTTTGCGCCGGTCCCTGCTGATTCCCGTCGCGATGATCGCCTCACCGCCCATCACCTCCCGAATCCTGCACAGGGCCCGGAACGGGTCGGTCACGTGAAGCAGCATACTCCCGCAAAAGACCAGATCGAACGTGCCGTGCTCGTCGGGATCGAGGTCGTACACGCTGGCGTACAGCGTCTGGACGGTCGATCCGCGCGCCCGCTTCGCGAAGGCGAGGGGCTCCTTCAGATACCGTTCCACCTCGTCCAACGGGCGATCAGCCTGGTAGAGGGGACCGAAGTCGTGCGCCATCCAGTGCGGCAGGTCGAGCGCCGTCACGTCGGCGCCCCGACGCTCGAGCTCGAACGAGAAGAACCCGCTGGCCGCCCCGATGTCGAGCGCTCGAAGGCCGGACAGATCGTCGGGGATCCCGTAGTGATGCAGATAGGGGCGGTGATCGTACCGGCCCGGCGTGACGACACCCGGGGCGAGCTCGACCGAGTGATACCACTCGAGCTCGTTCATTTCCGAGCGGAGGGCCTCCGCGTCTTCGAAAGCAGGCTGAGTCATCGAGTACCGGGGGCGGGAATCGAACCCGCACGTCCTTGCGGACAGCGGCTTTTGAGGCCGCCGCGTCTACCGTTCCGCCACCCCGGCAAAGAGAATTGGACCCTCATTATCGCGGCGGCACGGCTGTCCGTCGAGTCGTGGGCCTCAGCCGCTCGACCCCATGACCACGGGCTCTCGCCGAAGAGTCGAGTGCTGACGTGCCCGAAGATTTGAGGTGGTCGGGATGGGTCGGACGACGCTGAAGCTGATTCGGGGCTCCGCAGGC
>Ga0181578_10001892_pt1 | contig 19957 bp, 15 predicted proteins | sample 071ome_21_FD_148659 | JGI IMG/M metagenome (GOLD analysis project Ga0181578, IMG submission 148659) | Coastal salt marsh microbial communities from the Groves Creek Marsh, Skidaway Island, Georgia - 071401CT metaG (spades assembly) | ecosystem: Environmental > Aquatic > Marine > Intertidal zone... | reverse complement strand
GTGCGGTTTGTTGTTGTTCCGCCATTTCTCTCTTCTTCCCCAAAAAAGAAGCCAAGAGAGAAGAGGCAAAAATGAAAAGAAAAAGAAAACGCCAAACGCCCGTGCGCGCGCGTGTTTTACGTGCTTTTCTCTGCGTGCGCGTGCGCGTGCGCTCTCTTTATATCGATGATGCGATGCTCTAGCCAATCGAACAAAAGCGCGCGCGCGTTGAATTTTATGTAGTTCTCAGTCTGATTTTTTTCTTTTTTTCGAAAATTCTTCCCCCTCCAAAAATGAGGTAAGAGTTTAGGGTTTCATCTCGAAATTCTTCTCCTCTCTCTTCTCTCTCTCTCTCTCTCTCTCTCTCCTCGCGACACAAAAACACACAAACAAAGTAAATAAAAAAAGCAATCATGTACGCCGTTGCCTCCTCCGCGAAAGTCGTCGTTCCGACGATGCAAATGAAATCCACGACGCGATCGAAGAGAGTTGCCGTGAAGCCGGTGCAAGCGTTGAACGTTGAAAAGGTACGTCGCGTGAAGTTTGTAGCGGGTGAATTTCGAGAGAGAAGGGATCCCCCCTCTTTTTTGTACGCCTATTTTCGCCTTCTAGTTATTTCGTGATGGATTAGAGCTGCGTGCGGAATGCGCGAGCGCGCGCGCGCGGACTGTGGCACGTTTCGAGCGGCGATTTTGGGCAATTATCGCGTCGCGCGGAATGTGTTCGAGCGCGAGCCGAAGAGTCGTTCGCGTTGTGTCCTTCGCGTGTGCTTCGGAGAGCGCGCTCGCGCGCTCTTTTCGGGAAGCGGATAAATTTTTATTTTCTTGATTATCTCTTCTCTCTCTCTCTCCTTTCCTGTGCGAGAGGCTCTGAGACACTCTCTCAAGCAAAGAGAGAGAGAGAGAGAGCAAGCGCTCGAAATATGTTCGTAACTAACCAATGTTCCTCTTTCGCTGTTGTCGTTAAACAAAAAAAAACAGACCGCCATCGCTACCACTGCTCTCATCGCCGCCTCTGTCATCTCCCCGGAAGCTTCGCACGCCGCCCAAAACGTCGTCGCGCAAGTCGCCGAAGGCGAACCGTTCTTGGTCGACGTCGCGTGGGGAGCCATCTTGAGCTCCTTCTCCTTCTCGTTGGCGTTGGTTGTCTGGGGTCGATCTGGCTTGTAAATTTGTACATTATATATTAATAAGCAAACAGAGAGAAAGAGAAAGAGAACGATTATAAAGTAAGAGTAACCATAGCAATGAAATCAGAATAGAAGATATCATCAGAGGGAGGCGCGAAGACGGGACAATTTTGATTACACACATAGATAAAACCGAGAGAGAGAGAGAGAGTAAGAGGGTGAAGAGAGAGAGAGAAGGAGAGAGAAAAAAAAAGAAGAAACGCGCGCGCGTTTCTCCTTACGTAAGAGAGAGGAGGCTTTTTTTGAGAGAGTCGTGTATCTTCTGCAGACCACGTATGCGTATTTTAATATGATACCGGTAAAGAGTTTTACGCGCAACAGCAAAAACGTACAAGTACCCGAACCCGAGCTGCCCGCACCCTAAACACTTTTGCTTTTAAAAATTCAAATCAAACAGACAGCCAAAAGCGCATAATTTTAGAGAAGATTTATTCGCGCGCCGCTCTCTTCTAGACACGCGCGCGTGTAAAAAAAGCGATTCGTTTGCACGCGCCGCGCGCGCGCTACATAGAACGAGGAGCGCGGATTCGTTTCATCGCTTTTTTCAAAAGTGATTTTTGATATAAACGCAAATACGTATTATTTTTTTGTAGTGAAGGGAGAGCGTTTGTTGTAAAGAAAGAGAGCGGCGAGACATCAAATGAGCAACAAACAACAACCGAGGAAAATCAGAGTCCAATCCGTGGAGCTTCTCTGTGAACGATGTCCGGTCGTGAAAGGCCCGCTCGGTTTTGCCAACGGCGATTTGATTTCCCCTTTACCACCGGATGAACGGATCCCAGACCCGGTGGCGATTATCGCGAAAAATTTAAGCAAAGAGAGGAAGCAATACTTGCAAAAGGTCAAAGCGAGAGGGATGCCGGAGAGGTTTTCGGTGAGTTTAGCCAAACCGAGAGATTGGAGGAGAACGGTGAAAGTGAGAGCGCCAAAGAGGAGGAGGAAGGTGGTGGTGATGGTGGAAGATCAACAGCAACAGCAAGGATTGCACAGAAGCGCGGGCGCCGGTAGAACGCAGGCGGTTGAGAATAAGAACACAAAGAACAAAAACAAAACGGCAGCTACGACGACGACGACGAAGACGACGACGAAGACGACGACGACAACGACGCGAAGAAAACGAGAAGAGGAAGGTGAAGATGATACGGCGAAAGTCACGTCGACGTTGATTAAACGTGCGACCAAGAGAGGGAAGATTCCGTTGAGTTTTATGCACAAGAAGAAAGGTGCGACTCACAACGCGGATAGTAACACGGAGGAGCAATCGAACAATCTCGTCGACGAGAACAACGCGAAAGGTGACAAGTCGTCTTCGCTGAACAAGAATTCAAATGTATCCTCGGAAACAATTGTCGTAGAATCACCGTTTAAGAAGCAAAGAAAAGCGGGAATAAATGCAAACGAAAGGAACATCGATAACGAGAACATCCAAGAAAATAATAATAAAAGAGACGCGGCGAAAACTACGACAACGACGACGACGACGGTGGCAGAAGGAGACGAAGTGCTCGCAGGAGATGCAGACGCGCAGCAACGACAACAAGAAGAAGAACTGAATAAGAACACGAAAAACCCGGACGTTGGTCGAATCAAAATAACCGTCACGATTACTCAAAAAGCAAGGAGGAGTCAAGCAAACTCTATTCGGATTCCTCCGACGATCGTTTCGGTGAATAAAAACGCCACTGCTTACGATTTGATCAACGCGTTAGTTATTACCGCACCAATGCACTTCGATAATGGGCAACAGCCGACGTTACACTGGGATTTTCACCACGTCCCAGATTTTTCGACCATTCACGGTTTCGCGGTTGGGAGTTGGAAAGTAGACGTTTTCGAGGAAGATTTAACGGATATGGCGACGTTAGAGCTTCGTGCGTCGCCTGGAACGATGATTCGATCGCCAGCGTTGTGCAAAAACGCCCCTGAAGGGTTTCAGCCGTGGCTCGCCCCGGAGAATCTGCGCGTGGAGTTGGACGGGTCTCGCGACCGAGGTTTTGCCGAACGAGACGCGATCACAACCTTTGATCGACACTTCATGAAAATTCAAAACTATCCGAACGGATCAAACAATATGCATAATATGATTGGACATGGTGCCAGTGATTCCGCGGCCGGTGCCGGTAGCGGTGAGGGAGAGAACAACCTGGAGAGCAAAACGAACAATAACAACAAGAAACGCGTCATGAAGAATGCGAGATACTACGAAGGCTTCATACAGCACGTCAACGAAAACGACCACAACATGACTTCTCAAGTCTTGCACCCTGGTCGTACTTCTTCTGGCCCCATGATTAAGTTGCTACTGGAGACTAACTCCATGCCTCACGCAGAAGGTGCGGGATGCTCCATCGTGGACGTCGGTTCTGGCTGCGGCAACTTTGCCCGAGGCATCAAGGATGCCTTCCCGTTCAGTTCCGTCTGTGGTATCGAAATCCAGAAAGAGCTCGTCGAGTCCTCTCGCGCTGATCATGGCCACAAAGTCACTTTCATAGCAGGTGCCGCCGAATCTGAGCTCCATCGCTGCGTCAACGCCACCCACATCCTCGCCACAACTAAAAACTTCGAAACGAAAACCATCGACCACATCGTCAACGTCGCCGCGAGTTTGCCTTTACTCACGCACCTCGTCATCAACGAGTCTCGATTATGCACGACCATGTGCAAATCAAGAATCAAATCCTGTTGCGTTTTCGAACCGATCGAAACCAGATCTATTAGCACACACTGGGGGAACAGCGGGTTAGATTTCACCGTCTACCGACGACGCACGCGGTGGACGGAAAACCCGTACGGACACGTCCCGAGAGGCGAAGAAACCGCCAGAGCCTTCGCGGAGAGAGCGTTGTGCAACGAAAAACGCATTCATCGATAGAATATCTACACATACAATTTTAAATGCTGCACTAGGCGCTTGTTGCTGTATTATTATTTTATTAACACATCAAAACTGAACACAGAACACTCTCGTTTCTTTTTCATCTCTCTTTTCCAACTTCTTCTTCGTCATAAAAAGAGAGACACACAAGAAGAACTTTCTGAAATCGAAAAAATGTCGGGTCACGTTGGCGTCATGGCAGACCGACCCACGGCACCGATGAAACTGAAATCCACGGAGTTTTACGAACTCGTGAGAGCTATCGGTAGGTTCTTTTTTATCGACGCGTTATTCTTCTCTCGCTCTCGCTCTCGCTCTCTCTCTCTTTCCCACACCTAATTTTCGATTTTCCGTTATGCCACCGCGAAAGATTTTGCGCAAAAATCTCGTTAGACGTTCGCGGACATTTTTGTGCGGTGCCGGGTGGGGGTTGGATTCGCTTTAACAGAATATCGTCGCACCAACTTTCTCACTCTCGCGCGCGCGTTCTTCTATCCTTCGATTACTCGTATTCATTCACTCACGCGCGCGTAATGATACTACCACAAACAGGCGAGTGTAAAAACAAAATGGATGAGGACCAAATCGTGAAAAGAGAGGCGCACTTGTTGAAGCACTTGCTCTCGAATCCGAAAGTGAACAAAAATACCCTGAAAGAGCTACTCTTGAGATTAGTGTACGTGGAGATGCTCGATCACGACACGTCGTTCGGGCAAATTTACGCGGTCAAAGCGACACATGAGAGCGATTTGAGCGTGAAGCGGCAGGCGTATTTAGCGTGTTCGCACATCTTGGACGATAAGAGCGAGTTGATCATGTTGTTGATTAACACCATGCAACACGATTTGGCGAGTTCGGAATATTTGGTGGTGTGCGCGGCACTAAATGCAATCGCAAAGTTGATCACGGACGAGAATAACGCGATACCGGCGTTGTTGCCGAGTGTGGAGAAGTTGTTGGACCACGCGAACGCGCACGTGAGGAAAAAGGCGGTGTTGTGTTTGCAAAAGTTTGCCACGTTTTCTCCAGAAAGCACGAGTCATTTAGGGAACTCGTTTCGGAGGATGTTGTGTGATCGCGATCCGAGCGTGATGTTTGCGAGTTTGTGCGTGTTGAGAGATTTGTGCGAAAGAGAGGCTGGAAAGTACGTGAACTTGGTCCCAAGTTTCGTGTCGATTTTGAAACAAATCGTTGAAAGACGCTTGCCGACGTCGTATGATTATCACAAAGTACCCGCGCCGTTCGCGCAGATTAAGATTTTGAAAATACTAGGCATTTTAGGCAGCGGGGATAGAGAAGCGTCGAAACAGGCGTACGAGGTGATTCAGTTGACAATGAAGAAGGCGCAAAAGGCGAAGAGTAGCACCGGGGACGGGATATTGTTAGAGTGCGTGCTTACAATTGCAAAGATTTATCCAAACAGAGAATTGTTGGAACAATGCGAAGGGATCGTGAGGAAGTTTATCAATCGAGGCGTCGGAGAGGACGGAAATGTGAAATTGAACGTGAGTAGCTCGGATCGATGGCGGAACGCGAATTTGAAATACGCTGCCTTGGACGCTCTCGCGAAATTGGCGCCAAGACTTCCTGATTGTGCGGCAGAGCATCAAATGCACATAGTAGACTCGTTAGATAGTGAAGATGAATCGGTCAGGGCGAAAACGTTTGACTTGTTGTCCAAGATAACCACCGCAAATAATTGCGACGTGATCGTCGAGAAGATGTTGAGCTTTTTGCGCAAATCCAACGATAGGTACGTCCGCGCAGACTTCGCGTTGAAAACGAGCCAAACGATCGAAAAGTTTGCCCCGGACGCGAAATGGTTTTTAGAAAATACGAATAAAGTGATTGAACTGTTACAAGGCGATGGACACGAACCGACGATTCCTGAATTTGAATCCTCGGCGTTAATTGCCGAACGGGTGAAGAATACGCTCAGGGAAGGCATTTCTGGAGACGAGTCTACGGACGACGAGATGCGTCTAGAAGCGAGTGAGCTCTACGCAACTATCGTCTGCACCGAACGAGAGGCGTGTAAACCACTACCCAGGGCAATCGTCGATATCGCGTGCTTTACAATTGGACGATATTCGAACGCCTCGTTTGAAAACGTATCGAACACGTTAGCGATACCTTTTGAAAGCGACATTAGAAACGCTCCTCTCGTATTAGACGCGTACTGGCATTTGAAAATGCGACAAAAGACTGCATCATCGCAATTTCCTGATCGCGCTTTGAAAGTGATTGAATGGTGCGCCTTGAGCTCGGATGTTCGAACGCACCGCGTGGCGAGCGACTTACTTCGAATCGCGAAAGATCCTGAGCTCGGGATGCTTTTTGCTTCGGCAACTGCTAACGTAGCGAACAGTACTACCGTGTCGTTTGATTTTTCGGCTATCGACACGTACACGCAACGTGCGCTCGCAAACGGTGCTAAACCATATTCGAAACCGAAGATTACGACGGTAGATGTGAAACAAGAAGAGGAAGATGACACTATCCTTTCATCATCATCAGCAGCGGCGCCTGCCCAACACCACGTTCCGTCACCATCGCTTATCGTCCCAGATCTGCTTGCGCACCCGGGACAACAACAACAACAACACGTGTTTCCAACAATATCACCTCCTCCGCGCGCGTCAACAACTGCGAACAGAGAAGAAGAGATTTCTGAATCTGAGCAGAGGAAGCAAAAACTCGCTAACGATTTGTTCGGAGGACCAAAAACAGCAACGGTATCTGCACCTTCGCCACCAACACCACCAGTTACGAGCGCTACTACTAGTACCCCAAGTTCTGCTAGTTTACTCGGCGATTTGTTATCTGGAGTACCATCGACGCAGGCGACACCACCATCGACTGCGCCGCCACCGTCGACGGCGTCTCCTACCGTGGACTTACTCGGTGACTTGCTCGGAGATATCAGCGTAGAAGGAAACAGTCAACTCTCTCAGCAACAGCACAATAGCGATAACAAAAATCCACCACAACCCAACGCGCAATCTTCCATTAGCGGTGGCGTGGCTCGAACGTCCGCAAAGAAGGATCCGTTTGCCGACTTATTCGGATAAGAAGAAATATATATTAAGCAATTCGCAGCGCGTTTGGTTTTGTATGCATGAACATCATTAGTATTAGCGATACAGTATTGTGCATAATAACATTTACAATACTAACAAAATAGGTTTCTGATTATATAACTCTCTCTCTCTCTTTCTCTCATTTTATACGTGTTGCGTAGTTGGGTGGGGGGGGGTGTTTACTTTCTCTTCGCGTTCTTCTTTTGCATATCTTCGAGCTGGTTCAAACCCGGGCCCAAGATGTTGTACGCGACCCAACCGAGGACCGGCGCAAACACAAAAAAGATGGCGATGCGGCCGTCGATACCAGCCAAGTTACCAACAACTTGCTCCGCGGCATCCGCTTGCTCCGGCATGGCCATCAACGACGCCGCGGACAAACCCGTCAAACCGGCGACGATCCCTTTTCTCTTCGCGTTCTTCTTTTGCATGTCTTCGAGCTGGTTCAAACCCGGGCCCAAGATGTTGTACGCGACCCAACCGAGGACCGGCGCAAACACAAAGAAGATGGCGATTCTGCCATCGATGCCAGCCAAGTTACCAACGACTTGCTCCGCGGCATCCGCGCTTTCCGGTTGCATCATCAAAGACGCTCCCAAAGCACTACCAATCGCCCCTCCAACGATACCCTTTCTCTTCGCGTTCTTCTTTTGCATGTCTTCGAGCTGGTTCAAACCCGGGCCCAAGATGTTGTACGCGACCCAGCCGAGGACCGGCGCAAACACAAAGAAGATGGCGATTCTGCCATCGATACCCGCCAAGTTACCAACAACTTCCTCCGATTGTGCGGCAAACGACGATTGCGCGAAACCGAGCGTGGACGCCGCGGTCGCAACAGTCGCCGCTTCGACAACCTTCGTTTCCGCGGACTGCGTTTGATTGTGAGAGAGAAAATGTGCGAGAAAAGTCAGTCTCTAATTCGCGTCTGGGTTAAAATCCGCGCGATATCCTTCCGCGCATTTTTTCGGATCCGCTTTCTCCTCTCGATGGGATACCGACCATTTTCTACATAACCGAAAGAAACAAAAAACGAAAATTCATATATATAAGCGTACCATTTTCGCCATCGGCATCGCTCTCTTCGCAGAGCATCTCTTCGACGACGATACCAACTTTGGTCGAGCTAAAACACCAGAAGTGCTCAGTGCAAACATTTCTTATATATAACTAAAAAGTGTCTTCGCGTGCTGTTATGCCGATAGCGTTTCCGAATATATCGCTCGCTTTTTTTTTTCGATGTTTTGCACTGCTCGAGAAAGCTTTTTTTTGGTCGCGAGAGTGTTTTTTCAGTCACAAAATCCGTGAATCTCTTTTGAAAAATCTTGCGTCGTCGTATCAAAATTGTTTGTTTAGGGTTTATCTTGAAACCCTAAATTTTGAAAAGTTGTCCGAGACACAGAGACGCACGATGCTTCAAAAAGAGAAGAAAAAAAACGCGCACTAGTTACTACTAATAACAATGGTCTCCGACGACGCCATGGACGCGGCACCGACGACGACGACAACAACAACAGCAGCAACGACAACAACACCATCGACGAAAAGAAAAATCGAGGTTAAAAAATGGAACGCCGTCGCCGTGTGGTCGTGGTCAACCTCGTTCGATTCGTGCGCGATTTGCAGAAACACGTTACACGAACCGTCCATCGAGTTTCAAGCGAACAGTCAACAGGAAGGCGCGGATGGTTTGTCCATCGCGGTGCGTTTATCTCGTTTGTTTTCTCTTTCGTCTCTCTCTCTTTATATCTTTATCTTTTCTTCGTTCGAGTTAGCATCTATCGTCGCTTTCCTCGCGGGAAAGAGAGAGAGAGATTCAAAAAGCGAGATCGCGGTTTTTTTTAACGAAACGAAAGAGGAAGAAAGTGCAACCAAAACTGACTCTCGCTTTGCGCGTCTAACGATACGCTTTTAAATAAAACAGTGGGGGAACTGCGGTCACGTGTTCCACTTAGATTGCATCTCCAAGTGGTTGAAACAGCGTTCGTTTTGTCCGTTGTGTCAAAAGGAGTGGGAGTTTATGAAGATGGAGAAGATACAGTTACCGGTGTTGGGCGGAAACGATTGATTGAATCGACGAGGACGAGAGAGAGAGAGAGAGAGGTTTTAGAAGAGAGAGAGATTGAGTGGCGGTGGTGGAATCGTCATCCGTCGGTGTGCGAACGACGGTGTATTTAGTAGAATAGCAGACATGAGAAAAGAGAGAGAGAGACGAGGGTATGAAATGTAAAACGTAGGCACAGATAAACACCAGATTTTTAATACGTAGTCAATTTTAAAGCGAAAAGGGAGACAAAAGCGCGTGTACTAAAAAATTCTTTTCGTTTTGTTTTTGACGAGCTGTGACGTGATACTGTCTCACAACAAGCACTCTCTCGCTTTCTATATCGCTCGTTTTCTTCCTAAAGATATGTAAGTGTGTGTGTGTTTGCTAATGTGTGCCCGTCACTGGCGATGGTGTTTCACCTCGTCTCGTCGAGCACTTAATACTTCTTTTAAGTGTGTCGTTGCAATTTTGATGTGCGTATAATTTCTACTTTGTTTTGTTCTCTTTTTTCTTCTCGTTTTAGTACATTAGTTTTTCGTATCGTTTTCTTCTTTTTCTTCTGCTTCGCCCGATGCGTGTGTGCGTTTATACGTGTATATATATTTGTGTGTATCTTTGATCAAGCTTTCGATTTCTTGCCTTTTTTCCCGGCTGCCCCGGAGGGCGCCGGAAGCGCCTGCGGCGCCGCAGCCGCACCCCCCGGGACGTCTCCTTCGTCCGACTCCAACTGTAATTTCTTAAATTCCGTCAACACCGGGTATATGTTCTCAAAAGCTTGATATATATCTTCTCTTCTTTTCCCACCAGTCAACACAATTTTTCCGCTGACAAAAATCAAAAGCACGATTTTCGGCATCTGCATCCTATAAATCAAACCGGGAAATAACTCCGGCTCGTACTGCGCGAAATGCCCGTGCGACCACGCTAAACCTTCTAATCGTATTGGAAACCTCACATCACACGACCCAACCATGTTCTGAATCTTAAAATCTTTAAACTGCGCCGGGAAACCTAACTTTATGATCACTTTCGCGTACTTCCGCGCCGCCTCTCTCGCCAACGCCTCCGTCTTGGCGCCCGTGCACACCATCTTCCCCGACGCGAAAATTAACGCCGTCGTTTTCGGGTTCCTGATCCGCATGATTGCAGCTGCAAAACGCTGTGGTGTGTTGTTATTGCGTGGTAAAAAATAGAGGTTATCGTTTCGTCAGTTTTTATATTAGCGCGTAAGTAAGGCGCGCGCGTTTCGAATCGCGTGTTTCGCTCTCTCGCGCGCGAGGGAGAGAGAGAGAGAAGAAAGAGGTCAAAAACGCTCTCAAAGTCATACCTTTGGGTTATACTCTACATTTCTCGCGTGAAACGCGATCGTCTTCAAATCTAATTTGCAATCTAAGTTCACCGTAGCCACGATGTTTCTGTGTTGTTTACGAGAGAGAAAATAAAGCGTCGTCGTCAGAAGCGCAATAAAGGTGTTTGTGGTGCGCGCATTTTCCAATTTTCAATCGAATTCAAACGCGCCGATCTCGAGGAGTTTTCCCGAGAGAAAGCTCTCTCTTCCTCTTCTCGTCGTATACTATTATCAAAGAGATGGTGTGAAATAAAACGCACTGTAAAGTGGGCACGATCCCGGACGGGTGGACGGACCGGTCCACCTCTGGTTCCGACGTCGTCAAAGTCGTCGTCACGGCTCGCGCGGTGTCGTCAGCCATTTTTGATTTGAATCCCTCCAATTCTCTCCTTTGTCTCTCTCTCTCTCTCTGTTAACAACGCGTGTACTACGTGTGTATTATCACGCGCGCGCGCAGCGTGTGAGAGAGAGAGGTAGACGGGGTTTTTGCGTGGAGGATGGAAAGAGAGAAGAGCGTGTCTTTTTTGTTCGCTCGCGCGCTCTCTCTTTTCGCGTGTGTGACGATTTCTTTCTTTTCCAATTTTTTTTTCTCGTAAAAAGCACGAGAGAGAAGAGAGAAAATGGAAAAAGAGGATACTTGCTGCTCTGCGTAACCCGCAAAGGCGCGCGCGTCGTCTCGTTTTGTCTTCGAATAATAATACTATTCTGTTCTAAAAAACTATTCGTTATTACAAAGTGCGCGCGCTATCGTGTTGTTTACATTTTCAACCCCACTTTACGAGCGTGTTTCTGGCTTTGGGCGTTCGATCCAAGAGGCGCTTCGTCAACACGCTGGCGACGAACTCGCTGTCGACGTTCATGCAGTGCGCGCACTCGGCGGTTGGGTCGGCGCAGGTGATGAGAGTGGCAGCTTTTTCGGCGATGATGTGGTCGATGACGCCGACGATGCCAGAGTCGGTGGTGTTGGCCCAGATGGCGTACGGGTTGGAGACGTCGATTTTGACGACGCCGCGGGTGGTTTGGCCGGAAAAGGCGTCGTCTGAGGATGTCGTTTTGTTGAGTAAATCCCAGAGCATGTGCATGACGCGATGGTCGACGTCGCCTGGTTCTCTGCTAGGCGTCAACGGTTTGACCAGATGCCGGCTATCGTCCTCGCCGCCGTCGGTGTTTGCCGGGATGTCGGAAACGAGGGCGATGCGCGCTTTAGCGTCCACGCCTTCCATTCTCACCGACTTTACGAATTCAGAGGCGCACCACATGCTCTTTTGTTCTAGTTCGCGCGTCGCGAGTTCGTAAACGCCGTCTTGTTCCAAATCTGCCGATCGCCAATCCAAGTAGCCTTTGGATTTCCAGTGAAACGCTTTGTACGGGTGCGCCAAGTTTCGCGAGCCGAGAAAATCAATCGCGATGTTTTCTATGTATCGAGACCATTTCTCGGTCGCATACATCAACCGCGCCTCGTCGCTAGTAAAATCGTACCACACCGCGTTTACGTTCATCTTCCAATTGACCAAAGGATTTTCGTTCTCTTTGGCTAAGTAGCGCATCTTCAGCGCGTTTTTTAACGTCTTCATGGAAAGCGAAATCGCTTCGTCCGGTTCGTCCGGTACAACCGCGTGGCAAAAATCAATCTGACAGTTCTCGTAGCCTTTGATGTAATCCTCATCGAGAAGTTCAAACGCGTCGGGATGTTCTATTCGTATGAAGTCCATTTCGCGTTTGGCGTTCTCTTTCCGTCGCGCCTCAAGTTTTGCGCCTTCCCTGGGTGCAACTCTGGTTGAGTTCAACGCGCGAATCAAACCGCGTCGGGTCACCGTCAACGGGCGCGAGTTGACTGTTTTATCGTGAAAATATGAAATCATGGCAATTTTCGTCACGAAACGGTTTTTATCGTCGCATACGATGACGTCCGTGCCGACGGTTTCAGAATCTGTCGCCAGCGTGAGTCGTCCTAACGAGGACATAGACGACGACGTAGTTTGGTCGTCTTCCGTCTTGGTAGCGGTCTCTTCCTCGTCACCGCCTTCGCTTAAAAGCGGGTTCTTTACCTTCTTTTTCTCTTTCTCGTCTTCTCTCTTTTCGGCATCGTCTTTCGCGCGTTTCCGCACGACGCCGCCGTTTCGCGCAAACTCTTCTAGATCGGCGCGTCCAGCGAGAGGCGCTTTTCGCCTCCTTTTCGTTTCTTCGTCGTCGGGTTTGTTTTTGCGCTTCTTGATTATGTTCTTATACAACTCTTCGTCGTCGTCGTCGTCGTCGCGCGTCATTTGTGTCAACTCGCTCTTTTTCATGGCTTTTCGCGGACTGCTGCCGCCGCCGCCGCGGCCGTAAGAAGAAGAAGAAGAAGAAGAGACCGTCACTGGATGTTCTAAATTGTCGGCGTACTCGAGCCAATCGAAATCAAAGTCTTCGCGCCATTTTTTCATAATCTCTCCTTTTTCGTCGTAGAGCTCTTCCTCCGTGGGTGGTTCGCACATTTTATCGTCTGGCAGCACGCAATGGTCGCCGCTGCAATCCATTCTGTACGCGCGGTACTTCTTCTTTTTGTGTTTCTCGTTCTTTTTGTTCGACGATTTCTTCTTTTTCTTCTTCTTCTTCGCGTTTCGGTTATTATTCTCTCCGTCTCCGTCTCCTTCTTCTTCTTCGTCGTCCTCGGTGAACTTTCCCCCATCCTTCCCTCTCGCGTCCTCTAAAATGCGTTCAAAAAACCTCTCCGCGAACTGTTCGTAACTCACCATATCGTCCACGTACGTTTTCAATCGCTCGTGATCGTAATACTGCGCCAAAGTCATCGGTCTCATCACGTCGCTGCTCAAATCCTCCTCCACGTCCAAATCTTTCTCCGATCTTTTCCTGGGATACTTACATCCGACTCGTTTCGTCCTGCACGTGCTCGTCCTCAAACTCGACGCGTCGTCCGTATCGTACACGCACGGCTTCAACTGACCATTCCTCACGCACGGACTGATTAACGTCCTCCTGTGCGCTCGAGCAAATCTCAGCACTTCCGCCAGCGACGCGTGCCAATTCGCCACGCCTTCGCCTCGGTCTCGATGCCAATACACGTACCCGAACGCGTTCAGTTTCATCTTCGGTTCGTATTTCGGAGACGCGTCGATATCGTGCGTCGCGTCTTCGAGTTTTAACATGTTGTTGTCATCGTAATAATAATAATAATCGTTGTTGTTGTTGTTGTTAATGTTGTTGCCAAAACCGCCACCGCCGCCACTACTCCTGCTCTTCGTCAGCGCGTCCATCGCCGTCCACTCGTCCTCGTCTTCGTCGACGCGCAACAGGTACGACGCGAACAAAAACTGCCACGCACACAAGACGAAAACGGCAATCGCGAAGAGTTTTATTTTTCTTCCCGACGAATACGAATAATAATAAGAAGAAGAAGATAAAGACGAGGCCGTCGTCGGTGTTTTCCGTTTCGTCGATGTCGTCCCCGGCGCTCTTTTGTGCGCGTAGTTGTTGTCGTTGTTGTTGTTGTTATTCGTTGTCCTCAATAACGTCGTTCCCGTCGGTGAAGATGACTTCGTCGTCGTCGTCGTCGTCGTCGTGCGGCTTCTGATGTGTCGCGACATTAAAGAGAGAGAGAGAGAGAGAACAGAGCGAGCTTCACATGCGCGCGTGCTTTTGTGTGTGTGTGTGTGTTTTTCTATCGAGAGTTTGATACGAAGCGCGCGCACGTCGTTTGACGAGATTTCTTAACTGAATTTCTTCATTTTCCCGAAACGAGATACGGACATGAGCGGCGATATCAACAAAGAAGAAGAAGAAGAAGAAGAAGAAGAAGAAGAAAACAACGACAACAACGACGACAGCGAGAAGAACGAGGCGTCGCTCGCGGCGGCCGAGCTTCTCCGTCTCGCCCTTTTGGCCAACAGAAGAGACGCTTTGAAGACGAGAACGACGAGTTTGGTTTTCCCCGAACCCGGGAAAGTGCACGCGTTGACGCGCGGCGGAGAAGAGTTCAGAGAGATACTCTATCGGAAGAAAAACAACAACAACCAATGCTACTCTTTAATCGTGCTCGTGTATTCGATGGAAAACTGCCAGCCGTGCCGCGTTTTCGCGCCGAAAATAGAGCACATGGCGAGAGAATGCGGCGAGCGTTTATCCGTCGCATTCGTTAAGTGTTTGGTGAACGAGAGCGACGCGAATCGAAGATTGGCGAGCGAGGCGGGCGTCGCCGGGTTTCCGCGCGCGCAAATATTCGACGGCGCGACCGGTAGGAAAGCTATTTCAGAAGACATAAAAGGAGCGAACGATGTGAAATTGAGAGAAGTTTTAGAAGAGAAGGCGTATAACGTGGAGAAGTTTGATCGATTGAAAGACGCCGCGTTCGCGGCGCTGAGCGAGGCCAAGGCGAAGTTAGTAGCGAACGAAGTAGCGAACGAAGACGAACGAGAACGGCGGTTCGCGACTCTGGTGAAAACAGTCATCGCATACGCGAGCAACGCCATAGAGAAAGAAGACGCGAAATATAAACGGATAAACGTCAACGGTAAAGCGTTCACGGAGAGAGTCAAAAGCTGCGGCGAGGAAGGCGAGAAGTGTTTGCGAGCGTTTGGTTTCGAGAAGAAAAAAATCAAAGAAGAAGAAAGCGGAGACGAAAGCGAAGAGGCGTACTACGAAATCTCTCCGCTCGTCTTCGACGAGTTTCACGAGAACAATCCGTTCACCAAGCGAGAAATGCGGAGAGTGATCGACATGCTCAGAGCGTTGACCGGGTGAAACAAAAAGAGTAAAGCGACGCGTAAAGAAGGTGTATATTAAAGTAAAACGCGTCGTCGTTTCGTCGTCGACGTTACATATAATACCCTCTATAATCATACAAAAATCTATCTCAAGCCTACTTCTCTTTACCACCGTCTTCTTTCTTCTTCACCTCCGCCCAGCTCTGGTCGTAGATGTGTTTCTCGATCTTCTCTAAAATCTTCCCCGCCTCTTCGCCTCTCTGTCGGTCCGCTTCCGCCTGGATCGCGTTCGTGCGTTGAAACTCTTTCTTGTGGTGGAGACACTCTAAATAGTCCTCGCGGACGTCTTTGCAATCCGAAGGGTCCGACGCCGTCGACATGCACTTTATTATGTGCGTATCATTAAAATGAGTAGTCACGTTCATATCGTTTTGTCAGCGATAATAAAATACGCGTTAAACTCTGATGGGTTTTCTTTCCCCACGAACGAACGACTTTGACGAACGACGACGAAATGAAAAATGGGATCTCTCTCTCTCCCCATTAACAACAACAACAACAAAACAAAAAGAAAGAAAGAAACAAAGAAAGAAAGAAACGCGTGTCACATCGTCACGTGTAATACCTTAGAAAACCCCTGCCAGAGAGGATAGCACCTCCCTTCCGATCCTTTCGCGCCGAATCCAGACGCCATCTTTTTTTGTTGCGTTCTAATTTTTTAATAGTGGTCGGAGTAGTAGAGAAATCGCTCTCTCTAGTTTAGGGTTTAGGGTTTAGGGTAAAAATTTAATTGTGCGCACGAAGACGCAAAACGAAAAAAAAGCTCGCGCTTGGGGAAAAAACACTCAGAGAAAGAAGAAGAAGAAGAAGAAGAAGAAGAAGAAGAAGAAGAGGAAGCTAAGAGGCGACAAAACAGTGAGAGACAGAGATTGTGTGTGTTTTTCTGACACACGTAGCTAGCGTTAGTATTGAAAATGGGGTGCGTGGCGTCTAAGAGCAGCAGCAGCGGCGAATCGAACATCGTTTGGTCGGCGAGTTCGAGTTCGGGACGAGACGAATCTTCGATCGGTCTCAACGAAGACGATAGTAAAACGCCCCGAACAAAGTCGTACCACGAAACGGTGCACTCGAAACTGCGCCAGAACACGTTCTTTTCGGAAAACGACGTGAAAGTTTTGAAAAGTTTATTCGATTCAGTCGCGCACGACGATAACGTCATCGACGAAGGGGAATTCATCGAAGCGCTGTTCGGGAAGAAGAAGAGAGAGGAGCTTTTGATGGAGAAGAAGAAGAAGAACGACGAGAACGCTAAAGGAGGAGGAGGAAAATTTTTTACGTTTGAACGCCGGTTGTTTGAAAAGTTCGACACGAACGACGAGGGGTACATATTCTTCGACGAGTTTGTGAAAACGCTGAACGTGTTTCACCCGAGAGCGAGCACGCGCGACAAGGCGAAGTTTGCGTTTGATTTGTACGACGTGAACGGGAACGGAGAAATCACGCGCGAGGAGTTGAAACAGTTGGTGTCGGCGGTGATGAAACGGTCGATATTTTTGAATTTGAACGAAGAGGCCATCGAGAGGGTGTTGGATAACACGTTCGAGCAAGTGGACATCGCGAAAGACGGGAGCATTTCGTACGAGGAGTTTTATAGGATGGTCAAGGAGAATAGGAAGTGCATAGCGAATATGACGATGCCGACGCTGACGACGTTGAGCACGGAGTATCCCGAGTTTATCTTTGCAGGCTCGTCCGGAGCTGGAAAAGAGTAGTAGTAGGATTGCTTTTATTTATTTATGATGATGATTAACGATGATCACGACGCTGTAGCAATAGTTATTGTAACACATGAGTAGCAGAGAGAGAAAGAAAAAATTGTTTTCAGAGACGACGACGACGACGCGCGTTGAAAGTGTTTTTGCATCAAAACAGAACTATATCATATATACCACGGTACATTATTATTCAACGACTAACTCTATGCCTTCGTACCCAAACTCGTCTCGATTCTCGTAATAAACTTTCTTCATCCCTTCTATGAACTTATCTAAAACCTCCCGTACGTGCTCTTGCGTCGGCTCGTCTGTTTGTTTCACTTCAATCGGAGGGCCGTATACCGTCACCAACGGGACTTTCCTCGGACACGGCCCGAAGAACCGTCCCCAAAAGACAATCGGCGCGAACAACAAAATCTTCGAGATTCGTTCGGCTAACTTTTTCGTCATTAGCGGCGGTCCTAGTCGCCACCAACTGTACGTTCTCGTCGCCCCGAACGCGTACGCCGGCATCAACGCCGCTCCGGTTTGAATCGCGATTTTCACGAACCCGTACCGTTTTCGCAAATACACGACTTCTCTCTTTTTCTCCATCTTCAAAACCTCCGAAACGCCTCCGGGAACGATAACCGCCACGCCGCCGTTCGATAACACTTTCTTAATGTGGTACCGACTGATTGGATCTAAACCTAACCACGGCCACAGGTGTCTCACCAGTGGCACGTAAAAAATGCTCGAGCTCGCAAACGCGCTCGACACCGCGAACGCGTCTCGCAACCGCTGTCTTTCCTCTTCATCTTCAAAACATTCATGATCTCTCGCCGTTCGTATCGCGCCGTCGAATAAATAATACTCTGCAATCGCAGCCATTTGTAACGGTAAAACCCCGTGCGGTTCCAAACCGATCAAAACTGGCGTCCCGTTCGCGACGAGCTTCAAATGTTTCTCTTCGTTCACGTGTTTGTTCTTTAACGGGAAATACTGCACGGCGGCGTGGACGATGTGATTGGCGAGACGCAAACCCCATTTCGGGTACGGTTTCTTGTTCGGCCAGAAACACACCATCGCGTACATCGCAATCAACGCGTTGCGCGTCGACGGATGGTCGTTGAGCGCGAACGCGAGCAGCGATACGATCAGCGCGTTCAGATGAAACAGTCCGAGCCAGACGTGCATGGCGAGAAACTCGCGAATAGGATTGAGTTTCTTTCGTCGAGATTTAAAAGTGAAATCACCGCGCAAGGTTTGTCGTCTTTGAACGACGATTTGGTCGTTCGCTAGAGATGATGGTGGTTGTTGTTTTCGCGGCATTTTGTTGGGGTGCGAGCGAATCTGCGCGTAATAAAAATGCTCGCGGCGCGCGTTTCTTAACTTGTGAAGATTTGATTTGCGTGTTGTTCAAGTTTCAACGGTTTTCGATTTTCAACCGCCGGCGCGCGCGCGCGCGGATGATTAAACATGCTATTACTATTAGTACTACTATTGCTACGTTCATCTCTCTTCTTCTAAGTGCTGCTATTCATGTTGACTTTATCCACGAACGCTCTCAAATCGCTCAAGTCGTCTTCTTCGCTGTCGCTGGCGTAATCCGCCCACGATTTGTTCGCTCTGTTGATGCGCTCGATTTCCTCCAAGAGTAACTTTTGCTCTTCGATTTCTCTCTCTTTTCTTCTCGCTTCGACTCGGGCGCGCTCTAATCTTTGCTCCTCGATGGCGAGGTTTTGCAAACGTTCGTCTTCTCTTTTACGGAGGAGAAGTTCTTCTTCCGCTCGTTTTCGTTCGTTTTCTTTTTCGAGTTTTCGCCTGGCGAGTTCTCTCGCGCGCTCGAGTTTGGCTTGCTTTTTCAATCGTTCGCGTTCGATGCTCGCTTCGCGTTCGACGGATTCTTCTTCCAGCAGTTCGTTTTGAATTTGTTCTTTTTTGTGAAGCTCGTATTGGGAGGAAAGGTTTTGGAACACGCAGGCAACGGCGGCGGTGGAAACGATTGGCGCGGCGGCGAACGCGCGAGAGGTTAAAGTGCCGATTTCTTTTCTCGCTTGCGCGCATCGCGCTTCGAGCGAACGCAAAGGTCTGCCGCACTCTTTCGCAATCAAAAGGCGTTGTTTCTCAAACACGTCGCTGTTGTAATACTGCGAGTCGTCTTCGACAATGCTCAAGTTTGATATGGAAACGCCACACGCGGCGTTTAATCCGTCTAAAAGCATCGCCCGACACGCATCTGCGACTCTGGCGCTTTCCTTTTGCGCGATTGGATCCGTCGCCGCGTACGCGTTTTGTTGCGCCTCGGTGACGTCAAATTTCCGAGTAAACTCGCGCATTTTTTTCCACGCCAACGCGAAATCGGCGTCTTCGGGAGATTCTTCCACTTTTTGTCGAATTTCCGACGCGTGCGTTTGCAACAAGCGCACCCATCTTTCGTTGGCTATTCTCGACGACACGTCTCGTCTTCGTTTCGCTCGTTGGATTTGTATTTGCCAGCGAGGAAATTGCGTTTCGAGCGTTTCTAAAGCTACTTTTTCAGCGTTGGACGCTCTCGACGCGCACGCGACTCGTAAAAACTCCGCTCTCGTTGCCGCACACGGTTTCTTCTCGTCGTCTTTGACTTCCTTTTCGGACAGGAGTAGATCTTTGGCGTATAATCGGTTCACGTCGTCCGAAATCCACTTATCGAACGCTTGCTTCTTGGCGTCGTTCAAGGCAAATATGTGGTAAGCGGCAAACACGACGTCTCTGAATAAGGATTTACTGCTCGTTGTCGTTTGTTCTCGCTGCGTGCTCGCTGATTTCTCGCTGTCGTTATTCTCTCTCGTTCCTTTGCCTACTCCACGAGCGCGTTCGCCAATGGAAAGCAAACTCGACGCCTCGGACGATTGAAAATCTTCCGTCGAATATTCCGTTTCATCGTCCGAATCGTATTCGTCTGAATCGTATTCGCTACTCGCGTAACTCTCACCTTCTTCATTACCA
>Ga0181578_10001885_pt1 | contig 19984 bp, 24 predicted proteins | sample 071ome_21_FD_148659 | JGI IMG/M metagenome (GOLD analysis project Ga0181578, IMG submission 148659) | Coastal salt marsh microbial communities from the Groves Creek Marsh, Skidaway Island, Georgia - 071401CT metaG (spades assembly) | ecosystem: Environmental > Aquatic > Marine > Intertidal zone... | reverse complement strand
GCTGGGGCTCACCCATGAGCGCATCCGCGAACTGGTCACGGCCGGGGGGCGCGCTCCCGTGGAGCGGGACTCCCTCTACGCGCGGGTGGCGCGGGAGCCGGTATCGGCCTAGGAGAGCGCCCGGCGCCGCAGGGCCATCGCCGCGCCCCAGGCGATCACCCCGCACCACGCCGCGGTCCACAGCACCGCGCCCCATGACGAGGCCGGCACCAGCACCACGTTGCCGTTGATCTCCAGTTGCGCCCCGGCCACCCCGGCCTCGGCGCGGTACTGCATGTCGCTCAGCATCGGCGAGGTGATCGCGCGGGGGAACACCAGGTACAGGGTGGTGACCAGCCCTGACCAGGCGGTGCCGATGGCGTCGGCGTTCACCGCGGCCATCAGGTTGGCCAGGGACAGGCACGAGACGTAGAGGAAGACGGCCACGATCCCCGAGGCCACGGGGCCCAGGGCCACGCTGCAGAGCGCCGCGACCACCAGCACCAGCACCATGTTCAGCAGCATGGCCAGCCCGTGGACCGCCAGCGGCCCGTCTCCGCCCTGGCCGATGATGAGCGAGCACACCGCCGCCAGGGCGATCCAGATGGCGAAGACGCCCACCAGCACGGCCAGCCGGCCCGCGATCCTGCCCAGCATCACCCCGGGCCGCGGGGTGCCGGTGGCCACCTGCAGCCCCACCCAGCCGGCGTCGGCATCACGGTTGGCCGCGCTCGCGCCCAGCGTGGCCGCCACGGCGAGCCCCGCCACCAGGTAGACGGCCGCGGTCCATGAGCGCATGGTGTCGATGCCGGCCGCGCCGTCGCGGCTGGCGGCCACCACGGCGCCGACGACGATGATCGCGGCCCCCGCCAGCAGGAGCACCATCGGCCACCTGCGTCGGCTGATGCCGTGCGCCTCGATGCGGCCGATCACCGCCACCGCGTTCACCCGGGCGCCCCGTCCACGAGGTGGATGCTGGCCCCGAGGAGGGCCGGAAGGCCCCCCGGGTCCTTGGACGCCGCGAGCACCGCGGCGCCGCGCGCCATCGCGCGGCGTATCGCTGCGGTCGTCTCGGGGAACTCCCAGGGGTCGTCCAGCACCAGGAGGTCGGGCTCGCCGATGAGTGCGCACGCGAGTGAGGTGCGGCGCACGTCCTCCACCTCCAGTGATTCCACCCGCATGTCCGGCTGCTCCACCCCGGCCTCGTCGATGGCCCGTGCGGCCTCGGCGCGTCCGTGGCCGCCCAGTTCGGCGACCATGTCCACCACCTCGCGGGCGCGCAGGCCGAACCCGAACGGCCATGACTGCGGAGCCCAGCCGATCCGCCGGAGCGTCGCGGGGTCGCCCGGGGGCGCCCCCAGCACGGTGGTGTCGCCTCCCGGCCCGGCAAGACCCAGGACTGCGCGGAGCACGCTGGACTTCCCCGAGCCCCTGTCGCCGGTGATGAGCAGGCCGGCACCCGCATGCAGGTCGATGTTCACGCCCCGCACGGCGAGTTCGCCACCCCGCTGGTACCGCACCTCGATGGCGCGGGCGCGGATGACCGGGTCAGTCAATCTTCTCCAGGCGGATGGCCTCCTGCGGACAGTCGTCCACGGCCTCGCGCACGGCGTCCGCGAGGGATGGATCAAGCACCTCGTCCGACGCGGACGACAGGTTGGTCTCGTCGTCCACGGTGAAGACCCCGGGCAGGCGCGCGATGCACACGCGGGTGCCCATGCACATGTCGTGGTCCACCGTGAGGCGGTACCGCTCGCCGTCGATCGTGATCTCGGCCATCTCAACCCTCCCTGATGATCTCGAGCACCTCATCGCGCCTGCGCTCCATGTCGGCCTCCGACACGAGCGACTCGAGGTTGAGGCGCAGGAGCGGTTCGGTGTTCGAGGGGCGCACGTTGAAGTGCCAGTCGTCGTAGGCGACGGACAGGCCGTCCACCTCGGCCTGACGGCCGTCCGCGTAGCGTGCCCGAAGCCGGTCGATCGCCGCCCCGGCATCGTCCACCGTGGAGTTGATCTCCCCGGAGATGTGGTACCGCTCGCGGAGCGCCTGCACCATCTCCGACAGCGCCTGTCCGGACGTGGCCAGGATCTCCAGCACCATGAGCGCGGGGATCAGTCCCGAGTCGGCGTACGAGAACTCACGGAAGTAGTAGTGGCCGCTCACCTCGCCGGCGAATACGGCGTCCACCTCGCGCATCCGCCGCTTGATGAACGCATGGCCCACGCGGAACTCGTCCGGCGTTCCCCCGGCCGCGATGATGGAGTCGCGCACGGCCCAGGATGCGCGCAGGTCGTACACGACCGTGGCGGGGCCGACCCGCTCCAGGATGTGCCGTGCGAGCAGCGCCGTGAGGAAGTCGCCGGCGACGAAGCCGCCCTTCTCGTCGATGAAGAAGCAGCGGTCGGCGTCGCCGTCCCACGCGATGCCGACGTCCGCGCCATTCTCCACCACCGCGCCCTCGATGAAGGCACGGTTCTCCTCCAGTAGGGGGTTGGGCTCATGGTGCGGGAAGCGCCCGTCGGGCTCCAGGAAGCACGGGACGGCGTCGATGTCGATGCGCTCCAGCACCGGTGGCAGGTACACGCCCGCCATGCCGTTCGCGGCATCCAGCACCACGCGCAGGCCACGGATTGCCGGGGCATCCACGAAGCCCATACAGCGGTCCACGAACCGGTCGAGCAGGCCGTCGTCCACCGACTCGGCGCCTGGGGTGGCCGCCGGGCCGGGCTCACCGGCTAGTGCGAGCCGGCCGATCTCCGCGATCCCGGTATCCCCCGACAGCGGCAGTGCGCCCGCGGTGACCATCTTCACACCGGTGTACGCGGGCGGGTTGTGGCTGGCGGTGATGGCCGCGCCCGCGTCGTAGCCGCCCTCGTCCACCGCGAAGTAGAGCATCTCGGTGGCGGCCAGCCCGAGCGCGGTCACATCGGCCCCGGCCGATCGCGCCCCGCGGATGAACGCGGCACTGATGCCCGGCGACGACAGGCGCACGTCGTGACCCACCGCCACGCGACGCGCGCCGGTGACGGCGATGAACGCCCGGCCCACGTGCTCGGCGCCCTCCTCGTCGATCTGCTCGCCGTAGAGGCCGCGGATGTCGTACGCCTTGAATACCCCCGGGTCCAGGGTCATGCGCCGAACCCCGGCCTCAGCGCGGCGTAGGTCTCCTCCAGGCTCTGCGGCATCACGCGCACGTCTCCTGTCGATGTCATGAAGTTGGTATCGCCGTTCCAGCGCGGAACCAGGTGCAGGTGAAGATGGTCCGCGATGCCTGCGCCCGCCGCCGCGCCTTGGTTCATGCCGAGGTTGAATCCGTGGGGCGACATCGCCCCGGAGACCACCTCCTGCGCCATCCGCGCGAGTTCCATCATCTCAGCCCGCGCAGGGGCATCGAGGTCCGTGAGCCGGTCCACGTGCGCGAAGGGGACGACCATCAGGTGCCCGGACGCGTACGGGTAGGCGTTCAGCACGACGAAGCAGTGATCGCCCCGGTCGAGGATGAGCGCCCGGGCATCGTCGCCCAGCGCCGGTAGCTCGCAGAACACGCAGCGGGGCCCCTCGAACTCATGGTCATCCTCGGCGGACACGTAGGCCATTCTCCACGGCGCCCACATGATCTGCCTGCCGGGCGGATCCCCTACAGCCACGTGCGCTTGCGGAAGTACCAGAGCACGCCGCCCGCCAGCCCCACGATGATCACGAGGAGGGCGATGAACGACGCCACGCCGTGCCGTGCGAACGGGAGCCCGTCGATGTTCATGCCGTAGAAGCCCGTGATCAGCGTGAGCGGCAGGATCACCGCGGAGATGATCGTGAGCAGCGCGAGCATGTCGTTCAGCCGGTGCGTGATGACCGACTCGTTGGTGGCCTCGAGCGCCTCGGCCACCTCCTTGTAGTTCTCCAGCGAGTCCCAGATGCGCTCGTTCTTGTCGACGATGTCGTCGAAGTAGATCTCGAGGTCCTCGGGCGCATAGCGCTGTACCGCGCGCTCCAGCATGCGCAGGGTGGGGCGCTGCGGCTTGATCACCTTGCGGTAGTTGATGATCTCCTGCTTCACGTTCGAGATGTCGCGCACCAGCTCGCGGCTTTGGCCCTCGAAGATGGCGTCCTCGAGTGCGTCCAACTTGAAGCCGATCTTGTCGAGGATCGGGAAGCAGTAGTCGAACATCTGGTCGACGATCTCGTACAGCAGGAAGCCCGAGCCCTTCGACATGGAGTCGAACCGGGCATCGTCACGCGTCTCGCATCGCGACCAGAGCGCGGAGATCGGCTTCAGCGGCTCCTTGGGGATGGTGATGAGCAGTCCGGGGCCGATGAACACGTTCAGCTCGGTGGCCTGCAGGCGCCCGGTCCGCTTGTCGAAGCGGGGGAAGTGCAGCACCAGGAACACGTAGCCGTCGTACTCGTCGATCTTCGACCGCTGCCGGCGCCGCGAGAGCACATCCTCGAGGTCCAGCGGGTGGAAGTCCTGGTGCTCGGCCAGCCAGGCGGTCTCCGCCTCGGTCGGCTCCTCGATGTTCAGCCAGGTGAGGCCGTGGGCCTCCAGGCGCTGGACGTCGGGCCGGTCTCGCTCAGGGGCGACAAGCGCGGAGGCCCCGCGCTTGGACGTGCGACGGATGTTGGGAAGGCTCGCCATCGTCGAGTCCCCTCGTCGCGGAAATGAACGGTGCACATGGCATCCAGTGGAGTGTATCGCGCGATCGGCCCCCGCCGGACTACTCTGCCATCCGTGTTGCGCGAGCCGAGGATCAAGTTCTGCGGCGTCACCCACCCCGCGGACGTGGACATGTGCATCGGCGCCGGCGCCTGGGCGATCGGCGCCGTGATGACGCCGCACGGACCCCGCGCGCTGGGCGCCGACGCCGCACGGGTGCTGATGCGCGAGGTGCCCCAGGGCACCGAGCGCGTTGGCGTCTTTGTGCAGCCGACGGCCGATGCGGTGGCCCGGGCCGTGGATGCCTGCGGCCTCACCCGCATCCAGGTGCATGGGGTGGATGACCCCCGCCCGCTCGCCGCCGCGGCGGGCGTGCCCGTCACCCTCGCCATCGCCCTCGAGGACGAGGCATCGATCGCGCGGGCCGATGGCGCCGACTGCGACCTCGTGCTCTTCGACGCGGCGGTGCCCGGTGCACACGGGGGCACGGGAGTCCGGGCCGATTGGGGCCTGCTCGAGCGCCGGCGCCCGGCGCGTCCCTTCGCACTGGCCGGTGGCCTCACCGCCGATGTGGTTGGTGACGCCGTGCGGCGCCTGCGGCCATTTGTCCTCGACGTGTCCAGCGGGGTGGAGGGTGCCGTCGCGGGGCGCAAGGATCCCGGGCGCGTGCGCGCGTTCGCGCAGGCGGTCCGTGCGGCGGCCATGGAGGAGGCGGCATGAGCGTCAACATGAGGTTCGGTCCCTATGGCGGCCGGTACGTGCCCGAGACGGTCATCGGTGCGCTGGATGAGCTGACCGAGGCCTACAAGCACTATTGCGACGACCCGGACTTCCGGAGCGAACTGGGGGTTCTCCTCGGGCACTATGTCGGCCGGCCCACGCCGCTGTACCGGGCGCGGCGCCTCGAGGAGGCCTGGGGGCTCGACGACGGCCTGTGGTTCAAGCGCGAGGACCTCTGCCACACCGGCGCGCACAAGATCAACAACGCCCTGGGGCAGGTCCTGCTCGCCCGCCGCATGGGCAAGCAGCGCATCATCGCCGAGACCGGTGCCGGCCAGCATGGCGTGGCAACCGCGACGGCCTCCGCGCTGGTCGGCCTGGGGTGCCGTGTGTACATGGGCCGCACCGATATGCAGCGTCAGCGCCTCAACGTGATCCGCATGCGCATGCTGGGCGCGGAGGTGACGCCCGTGGATTCCGGCAGCGGCACGCTGAAGGACGCCACCAGCGAGGCCATCCGCGATTGGGTGACCAATGTGGACACCACCCACTACATCATCGGATCGGCGGTGGGACCCGCTCCGTACCCCGAGATCGTCGCCGAGTTCCAGTCGGTCATCGGCATCGAGGCGCGCGCCCAGATGCTGGAGGAGACGGGCGGACTTCCGGGCACCGTGGTGGCCTGCGTCGGGGGTGGATCCAACGCGATCGGCACCTTCCGCGGCTTCATCGACGACCCGGACGTGGCGCTGGTGGGCGTGGAGGCTGGGGGCGAGGGTCCGGCCGGGCGCCATGGGGCGTCGCTCGCGCTCGGGCGGCCCGGCGTGCTGCATGGTTCGTACTCGTACCTGCTGCAGGACGATGACGGACAGGTGGCCGAGGCGCATTCGGTATCCGCGGGGCTGGACTACCCGGGCGTCGGCCCGGAGCACTCGTACCTGCGCGATATCGGCCGCGTCCGCTACGTGGACGCCACCGACGAGGCCGCCCTCTCGGCGTTCCTGGAGTGCTCCCGCCGGGAGGGCCTCATCCCGGCCCTCGAGACATCGCACGCCCTGGCGCACGTCCGGGACGCGGCATCGCAGTTGCGGCAGGCAGGTCCGGTCCTGATCTGCCTCTCGGGCCGCGGCGACAAGGACGTGGATCAGGCCGGCGCGGCCCTGGGAATCGACGCCAGTGCCTGAGGCCGGCGCCGCGCGCCTCGAGCGCGCCTTCCGCGACGCCGGGCGTCCGCTCTTCGTCCCGTACGTGATGGGCGGCTACCCCGACCTCGACGCCAGCCGGCGCCACGCGCGGCTGCTCGCCCGCCACGCCGACATCATCGAACTCGGCATCCCCTTCTCGGACCCCCTTGCGGATGGTCCCACCATCCAGGCGGCGGGTCAGGCGGCACTGGATGCCGGCATCCGCCCATCGGACGTGCTGGCCATCGCAGACGACCTGCGCGATGGGCCACCCGTGGTGGTGATGACCTACTTCAACACCGTCATCGCCCACGGCGCGGCGGAGTTCATGGCCGAGGCCGCATCGCACGGCGTGGCGGGGCTGATCATCCCGGACCTGCCCGTGGACGAGGCCGCCGACATCCGTGCCGCCGCCCGCGCGGCCGGGGTGGCTCTGATCGCGCTCGCGGCCCCCACCACTGACGACGCGCGCATGCAGCAGATCGGCGCGGAGGCCGAGGGGTTCGTCTACCTGGTGGCCGTGACCGGGGTGACGGGCGGCGAGATGAGCATGGATGACCGCCTGCGCGCGCTGGCCGATCGCGCGCGGCGTCACATCCCGGTCCCGGTGGTCGTGGGCTTCGGCGTGCGCACCCCTGAGCAGGCGGCCCAGATCGGTCAGATCGCCGACGGCGTGGTGATCGCGAGCGAGATCATCCGGCGCATCGGTGATGCCCCGGATCCCCCCGCGGCCGACGCCGCGGTGGATGCCTTCGGGGCGGGGATCGCGGAGGCGCTGGCCCGCTAGAAGGGGTAGGTGCGCATGAAGCGCAGGAGCGCGTCGATCTCCTCGTCCTCGACCGGCCGGTCCGGCGCGGGGTCGTCGATGCTCTCCAGGTACTGCATGCGCACGAGGCGCCCGAAGTCGCTGTCCCCGGAGTGCATCTCGGCGAAGGTGCCCCACCACACGAAGTCGGCGCGGCCCCCCCACGGCTGCCCGAGCGCGGCGATGACCCGCATGGGGTCGGCACCCTCGTCGGGCACCGCCCGCACGGCCGTGCGGGTCGTCTCAACAAGGTCGTCGAAGTCCGGCCAGCTGTCGGGGTCGAGCAGGAGGACGGGCACGACCTCCACCATGAAATCCGCCGCCTCGTCATGGTCCGCGAACCACATGAAGGTGCCGGCCCCCTGATTCGGGGGCGGCACCGGATCGCGGGAGAAGATGCCCACGGGGAACTCGCGCGGGTCGCGTGCGGTGGTGATGGCGAGCGCGCGCCCGCGGGAGAGACCAGACCATTCGTGCATGGCGTGAGCGTACCCGCAACCGCGCGCCCGGGAGCGACCGGCGCGCCGGGAGGTGGCGCTAGCATCGCGCCCCATGCCCCCGGCGGACACACCGGACCCCTCACGCCGCAGGCCTTCCGCGGAGGAGCGCCGGCGCGACCTCCGGCGTCGCCGCCGCAACGCACTCCTCATCCTCGTGGCCGGCGTTGCCGCCATCGCGGGGTTCGTCGTGTGGGCCGGGTCCGGTGAGGACACGGGTGCCGCGACCGACGATGTGGCGTCGGCCCCGGTGCTCCAGGTGGTGGCGCGTGCCCCCAAGCCGGTCCTGCCCGCGCCGAAGACCGCCGAGCTCGCGGTGACCGCGACCGGGGGCGACGGCCTGGAGATGCGGGTGGTCGCCACGCCGGCGGGCACCGCAGCGGTGTCCGGCCCATGGCGCGCGGCGGCGAAGACCCTGCCGATCCCGGCCGATGTGAAGCCGCTGCTGGAGGCCGGGCCGATCCCCGGGTACGTGGAGGTGCGTGACGATTCGGGGGGCACCGCGCGCTCCACCTCGATGCTCCTGCCCCCGACCCCCGGTGACGGCACCGCGGAGATCGTCCGCTCGGTCAGCACCACGCGCCCGTACGTGGCCCTGGTCTTCGACGACGGGTTGGACCAGCCTGCGGTGGGCCGCATCATCGACATCCTGCGGAAGCAGAAGGCGGGGGGCACGTTCTGCGTCAACGGGGTGAACGTGAAGCTATGGACCCCTGCACTCGCGAGGAAGGTGCGCGCGGCCGTCGCCGATGGCGTCATCACCATGTGCAGCCATGGGTGGGGCCACCGCACCAGCACCACGTCCAGTGAGTCCGAGGCCACGACCGACCTTGCGAACAACGCCACGACCGACCGCATGATCGGCGTGTCCAGCGTTCCCTTCTACCGCCCGCCGTACGGGGCCATCAGCCCGGGCATCGAGAAGGCGGCGGGAAAGTTGGGCTACCGCTGGATCGTGATGTGGGATGTCGACCCGTCCGACTACGAGAAGCCATCGGTGCCCACGCTCACCCGGCGGGTGGTGGATGAGTCCCGCAAGGGCTCCATCGTCGTGCTGCACGCCATCCCCACCACTGCGGACGCCCTGCCCGGCATCCTCTCCGGGCTTCGGAAGAAGAAGCTCCGGGCCGTTACGCTGACGACCATGTTCGGAGAGATTTCATCGGCGGCGGGCAGCGGGTCCGCCTCCACGACCACGGCGCCGGCCACGACCGGTGGGGACGCCCCGCCGGTGCCGGGCGCGGGGGACTGATGTCGTCGGACTGGGTGATGATCTCCGCGACGATGGTGATGTTCGTATCGCTCTTCGGGGCGATCGGCCTGGGGATCATCGCCTGGCGTCGGCAGTCCGCGATCCGCGGGCTCCAGGCGCGTGAGCAGCACGGTCTCGGCCTGTCATCCCCGGTGGCGTCCGATCGCGTGCAGGCCCTGGCCGCGCGCAGCGGCCCGTCGCAGGGGGATGTGCCCCAGGGCACCGGCGAGGGCAACGGCGCCGCCATCGCGGTGATCGCCGCCGTGCTGGTGGTGATCGTCGCGGGAGGCGCAGCCGGCTGGTGGTTCCTCGTCCGCGATGGCGGATCGTCATCCGCTGAGGTGACCGCGCAGTTGACCAAGCCCGCCAGCGGCCCACTGGGTGCCGACCCCGATGCCGTGGTGCCGGACGACCCGCCCGCCATCCAGGATCGCGCGGCGTATACCGTGGCCGTCCTGAACGCGAGCGGTGTGACCGGCGCGGCGCGTACGACCGTGGCCCCGAAGGTGGAGACGGCCGGCTACCGCGTGGGCGAAGTGGGCGATGCGAACGCGCAGGACCTCGCGACCTCGGTGGTGATGTGGCGGCCCGGGTCGCAGGCCGTGGCCCAGAACGTGGCCAAGGACCTCGGCATCACGAGTGCGCCGCCGCTTGACGGCGTGGCCGTCGATGCCATCGGCGACGCCGACGTGGTGGTCGTCGTGGGCAAGGACGCGGCGACCGGGCCGTGACCCCCGCGAAGCGGCTCCGCGCCCTGGCCGATGCGGATGCCCCGCTGGTGCTGCCGGGCGTGTACGACGGCCTGTCGGCCCGCCTCGCGCGTCAGGCGGGGTTCCCGGCCCTGGTGGTTTCGGGCTACTCGGTGTCGGCCGCCCGCCTCGGCCTGCCGGACCTCGGCTACCTCTCCCAGACCGAGGTGGTGGATGCCGCGCGTGACCTGATCGCCGCGGTGCCCGGCACCCCCGTGGTGGTGGATGCCGACACCGGCTATGGCAATGCCCTGTCGGCAGCCCGCACGGCGCGCCTGCTGCACGCCGCGGGCGCGGGCGGGATGATCCTCGAGGACCAGCAGTGGCCCAAGCGGTGCGGGCACATGGACGGCAAGCGCATCACCGATCGCGCGGACTGGTTGGCGAAGATCCGCGCGGTGGTGGACCTGCGCGAGGAGGGCATCGATCTCTTCCTCATCGCCCGCACCGACGCCCGCGGGGTGGAGGGGCTGGATGAGGCCATTGCCCGCGGGCGCGAGGCGGCGACGCTGGGCGCCGACGCCGTGTTCGTGGAGGCGCCCGTGGACGCCGCCGAGACGCGGCGCGTGGCGGGCGAACTCGCGGATGCCCGGCCGGTGGCGAACATGGTGGAAGGCGGCCGTACGCCGCTCATGCCCGTGCCGGAGCTCGCGGCAATGGGCTACCGGGTGGTGCTGTGGGGCATCAGCGGCATCCTTGCCGCGGGCTACGCCCTGCGCGGAGCGTATGCGGCGCTCGCGGCGACGGGGTCGGGGCCCGATCCGTCCGCGCTCATGACCTTCGGTGAGATCACGGACGCGGTCGGGCTGCCCGACCACCGCCGCCTGGACGAGCGCTACTCCGGCTAGCCCAGCGCCTTCGCCTTGAGCTTCTCGAACTCGGCCTGGTCGATCGCGCCCGAGTCGAGCAGGGCCTTGGCCTGCGCGATCTGGTCGGCGGGTCCGTCGCTCGAGCCCACCATCTTCTTCAACTGCTCGACGTCGTGCTGCTGCTGCTTGATCGCCCGCTGCTGCATGCCGCCGCCGCGCGCGATGAGGTAGATCAGCACTCCGAGGAACGGCAGGATGACCAGCACAACAAGCCAGCCGGCCTTCGCCCAGCCCGACAGGTCATGACTGCGGAAGAGGTCGATCAGGACGTTGATGAGGATGACGATGAACATCACCCACACGAACACCACGAAGGTCGTCCAGAGGACGTCCCAGAAACTCCAGTCCATCGTTTCCCTCCAGGGATGACATCGCGCCCCGGCCGGGGCGCGGGGCGAACCCTACCGCCGCATCCCGCGCGCGACGGTGGGGTTTCTCCTACAGACGGTAATAGGATGCGAGCCGAACCACCCCCGGATCGGAGATGCCATGAGTGATGACAACGTCCACGAGGTGCGTGTTCACCTGACGCGCGAGCAGGCCCCCATCCGGAAGGCCCGGCTGGAGATGACCGGCACCGACGTCACGTTCGGCGTCCCGGGATGGCAGGGCGAGCACTACGGGTTCCCGCCCGGGTCCGTGCCCGAGCACCCCGGCACCCTCGACTACCTCGTGGCGTCAGTCGCCGGCTGCCTCATCGGCACCTTCGGCGGCACGCTGAAGGCCCGGGGCATCACCGCGACGGGCGACGACCTGGTGGCCGACGCCATCGGCGAGGTGGTTGTTGACGACGACAACGTGCTGCGCCTTCGCCGCATCATCGTGCGCTACACGCTGCGGGCGGCCCCCGGGCATCGCGAGGCGGCCGAGCGCTGCAATGCCATCCACGCGCACCACTGCCCCAATGCCCGGTCCGTGGCGGCGGCGATCGACATCGTCACCGACCTGGACTTCGTGCCGGTGGGCGACCCAGAGGGGGCAGCAGCATAGGGGAAATGTGGCCCTGAGCAGGGAGCTCCTCGGGTAGGACTCGAACCTACAACCCTCCGGTTAACAGCCGGATGCTCTACCATTGAGCTACCGAGGATCGGCGAGGCGGGAGTCTAGAGGACGACCGGCGCGTTGTGGCCCGTCGGTGGCGGGTCGAACCGGTGTACGTGCACGACCGGGCCCGCCTCGTCCACCCGGCCGGCGACGGGCACCTCCTCGCGGACGTGCCGCCACCCCGCGCGCTGCAAGCCCTCGACGAACGGGCGGGCATCGGGGCGCCGCGGATCGGCGATGATCACCTGCGTGCCCGGGCCGCACATGCGGGGGATCAGGGCTGCCAGGGCCACGCCGTTCCGCGCCTCGTAGAGGATGTCCGCGCCGATGACGAGGTCGTAGGGGGCACCCGCGAGCACCCCAGCGGGCGGATCGCGCCAGTCCATCACCTCGGCGCGCATGTCCAGACCCAGGTTCGCCGCGTTCCAGCGGCTGAAGGCGATGGCCGCGGGGTACCAGTCGGTGGCAAGCGCCGTGGCTCCGCGCATGGATGCCACCATCGCGCCGGTGCCGATCCCCCCGCCCAGTTCGATCACCGAGCGGCCCCGGAGGTCCATCGCTGCGAGCAGGTCGCACAGCACGCGCCCGCTGGGCCAGATCTCGGCCCAGTAGGGCAGGCGCTCGTCGTCCGCGAACTCGGCCTCGTCGATGAGGTCCTCGGCGGACGGCGGTCGGCGGATGCGAAGGGTGGTGGCACCCGCGGGGATCTCTTCCCACACGGCACGTGGATCGTCGGGATGCACGGCCCGTCAGCGTAATCGGCCGCAGGGGCGCTATAGTCCCCGGCCGTCCGATCCCGAGGAGACTTCTTCCGCATGAGCGACGAGACCGAGCAGGAGACCACCGAGGCCCCGGAGGCCGAGGCCGCCGTGGCCACCGAGGACGCCCCGGCTGACGAGGCCGCCGTCGAGGTCGAGGCCGTTGTGGAGGAGGTCATCGAGGAGGGGACCCCGGCCGAGGAGTACGAGGTCGAGGAGGTCGCCACCGGTCCGCGGGCACGCGAGGGCCTCGCCACGCTGTACCTGTGCGAGCGGGGTCACCGCACGCTGTCGATCTGGAGCGCAGCGCCCACCACGTGCCACGCCCCTATCTCAAGCCGCGAGGAGTGCGGGCGACCGGTGTACCACTCAACCGAACTGCCCGAGCAGGTCCAGAAGGCGCTCAACCCGCTGAAGGCGTCGAAAAAGAGCTCGAAGGGCTGACCCCTCCCGGCGGCGGCCGGGGCCCCGGAACGGGGCTTGCGATCCGCCTTCGGTTGCGCCCCTCGCGGGGTGCCGCAGCTACTCCGGGCCCAGACGATCAGGTGACGGTCGTTCCCTCCGTCATCTGCTCGGCGCGCCCGACCATGCGCTCCATCTCGCTGAAGCCGGGGTCCCAGCACGCGGGGTCGGCGAGGTCCACTCCCAGCGGACGCAGCAGGTCGGCGGGCGCGGCCGAGCCGCCTGCGGACAGGAACTCCAGGTAGCGGTCCACGAAGGCGTCGCCGTCCTCGCGGTAGCGCGCGTACAGCGCCAGCGTCACGAGGTGCGCGAACACGTACGCGTAGGTGTAGAAGCGCGTGGAGATGAAGTGGGGGATGTACGACCAGCCCAGGCGGTAGCCATCCGGGATCTCCATGGCATCCCCGTAGTAGGCGGCGTTCCGCGCCAGCCAGAACCCCGACAGGCGCTCGTCGGTGAGGGTGGCGCCCTCGGCCCGGGCGCGGTAGGCGTCCTGCTCGTAGCGGGCCAGCACCGTCTGGCGGAACACGGTGGCAAACGAGCCCTCGACGCGCTCGCACACCAGTGCGGTGCGCGTGGCCTCGTCCTGCTCGGTGGCCATGAGGTGGTCGAAGGCGATCAGCTCGGCGAACGTGGAGGGCACTTCGGCCAGGGCCAGCCCCGTGTGGAACGAGAGCGCCGTCTGGCGCTCTGCCGACAGCGTGAAGTGCATGCCGTGGCCCAGCTCATGCGCGAGGGTCATCACGTCGTCCATGCGGTCGGTGTAGTTCATGAGCATGTATGGACGTGCGTCCTGGGCGACGGACGCGCAGAAGGCCCCGCCGCGCTTGCCCGCCCGCGGCTCGGCATCGATGCGGTCCTCGCTGAAGAAACCCCCCGCGATGTCGCCGATGCGTGACGAGAATGAACGGAATGAGGCGTCGATGATCCCCCGCGCCTCGGTCCACGGGACCGCCCGGGCCTCGCCCAGCGGCGCGTACTGGTCCGCCAGGTGCAGCCGGTCCAGCCCGAGCAGGCGGGCCTTCACGCCGAACCACCGCTGGGCCAGCCCGTAGTGGGCCTCCACGGCCGACATCATGGCCTCGATCGATGGGCCGGGCACCTCGTTGCGCAGGTGGGTCGGGTCCATGGGGTCGTCGTAGTCCCGTAGGGCGTCCATGGCGAGGCGGTCACCCACGAGGGTGTCGTAGCAGTGCGCGAGCGTGGGGGCCTCGGGGCCGAGCGCTCCGTACAGGGCGTCGAGCGCACCCATCCGGATGCCGCGGTCGGGGTTGCGCACGCATGCAAGCAGGCGGTCGATGGTGTGCGGCTCGGGCCCCTCGCCCGAGTCGAAGTCCGCCTCGAGGGTGGACGTGATGCGTCCGAACAGGGTCTGCCATGCGCTGCTCGCGGCGGGGCTGCGCTCGGCCAGCATCCGCTCCTCGGGCTCGCTGAGGGTGTGCCGGCGGAAGCGGCGGGTCGAGAGCAGGTGGTGGCGGTCGGCCGCCACCTCAGGGGCGTTCGCCAGCTGCTCGGCGAGCGGCTCATCCAGCTCCAGCCACTCGAGCTCGAAGAACCGCAGCGCGTTCGCCGCTTCCACCATCGACCGGTCCATCAGGCCGTTCAGGTCCTGGTTCTCGGTGTCGGTCACGTCCACCGATTCCCGCAGCGACGCATAGGAGTGCAGGCGTCCCAGTTCGTTCTCGATCCGGGCGAGCTCGGCGAGTGCCGCGGCAAGGCCCGGGCCATCCATGGCGGCCACGGTGCCGCGGTAGCGTGCGCCGAAGGCGTGGCAGTCGGCCAGCGCCGTGGCCAGGCGTGCCCGGCAGTCATCTGCAGAGGCGCAGAGGGGGGAGAGGTCCCAGTGGATGCCCTCGGCGCGCGGTCCCGTACCTGTGGTCGTCATGCCGGCGACGTTAGCCGAGGGCCGCCGCCAGGAGGCGGTCGACCGTCTCCTCCGGTAGCGGCGGGTCGCCCGTGGCCCCGGGGTGGTGCGGGCTGCTCGGGCGGTGATAGTCGGATCCCCCGGATGGGATCAGCCCATACCGGCGGGCCAGCGCGCCGTAGGCCGCGAACTGGTCGGGCGTGTGCTCGGGGCGGTGCACCTCGATGCCCACCAGCCCGGCGCGCTGGAGGCGCCCCACGAACGGGTCGAGGTGCGCGGCGTCCAGCCTCAGCGTCGCCGGGTGCGCAAGAACGGGCGTCCCGCCCGACTCCCGCACCAGCGATACCCCCTCCTCCACGGCGAGGCCATCGGAGCCCACGTACGCCGGTTGGCCGTCGCCGAGGTACAGATCGAATGCCTCCGCTCGCCCGTCCACGTGCCCGGCCCGGATGAGGGCCTCGGCGATATGGGGGCGCCCCAGGGGTGCTCCTGCCGCCCCCTCCACCACATCGTCCCAGTCGAGTGCGACCCCCATCTCGTTCAGGCGGTCGACCATCTCCCGCGCCCGCTGCACCCGCTTCTCGCCGAACCCTGCGATGAGGCCCGCGAGCGGCTCCGGGGCGGGCTCGTCGAAGTAGCCCAGCAGGTGCATGCTGCCGTGCGGCACCTTGATCGACAGCTCGATGCCCGGAATCACGCGGACGCCGATGGCACGGCCGGCCGCTGCCGCCTCGGCGACCCCGGCCATGGTGTCGTGGTCGGTGATGGCCAGCACCTCCACGCCGCGCCCGGCGGCGTACTTGACGAGATCAGCGGGGTCGTGCTCACCGTCGGAGCGGTTGGTGTGGGAGTGGAGGTCGTGCGCCATGGGGCGGCGACGGTACCATCGGCCATGCAATGGGACGCATTCGACGGCAGGGGGACGGCAACGCGGAGGCCGTCTACAGCACCGATGGCGGTCGCATTGACGACCGCGGTGGCCCGGCGCCCTCTCCCGGTGCGGGCGATGGCATCGTGCGGGTCTCGCGGACCAGCGCCGGGCGTCGCGGGAAGACCGTCACGCTGGTGACGGGCCTGCCCCCGGGTGAGCTCGGCACCATCGCGAAGGAGCTCAAGCGACTGTGCGGATCCGGCGGCGCGGTGAAGGACGGGGTGGTCGAGGTGCAGGGTGACCACCGCGACGCGGTGGCGGCCCACCTGGGACAGCGCTTCCGCGTGAAGATGGCCGGGGGGTAGGCCCCCGGGGCGGTCACCGCCGTTCGATCGCCAGGCGCTGCCCGGTCGCCCGGGTAAACACACCGGCCTCCTGGCGCGCCGACCACATGGCCACGTCGATGTCCCCGTCGGCCGTGAGCCACAGCGTGACGAGGTCGCCATCCCGGGCGCACTCGATCCCGGTGACGGCCCGTGCCCGGCCAACTTCCAGCTGCTCGGCGATGCGCAGGAACGCGGCAAGGCGCAGTATGCGCTCCTCATCGCGGGGCTTGAGGATCGCCCCGAGGGGCCCTGCGGACTGGATTCTCTTGCGATGTGCCCGCACCAGTTGCGCGATGATCACCAGTTCGCGATGCCGGAACCCCGGCAGGCCGGCATTCAGCACCAGGTAGTGGCCGTGCTTGTGGTGGTCGTTGTAGTCCACCAGCGTGCCGACGTCGTGCAGCAGTGCCGCGCTGGCAAGCCACTCCCGCTCGCGCGGATCACCGTCGTGCACGCCCAGGCGCGCCAGGCCGTCGAAGATCGCCAGCGCGAGCCGGGCAACGTGCTCGCAGTGGGGCCTGTCGTAGCCGTACACCTCCGCCAGGTCGCGCACGCTCGTGGCCCTGACATCCTCCACCAGCGGTGGCTCGGCGGGCGCGAGGAAGGCCTCCCAGAACACCCCCCACCGCAGGCCCTCGGCGCATACCTCCACGCGGTCGATTTCGGCGACGTGCATGAGGGCATCGAGCACGACGGCGCCGGCCAGCATGATGTCGGCGCGATCGGCCTTCAGCCCCGGAATGCGCTTGCGCTCGCGGCGCGGCAATCCGGCCATCCGGTCGATCAGGTCCCCCAGGGCATCACGACCCATCAGGTAGCCGTGCACCTCCCCCAGGGGGTACGAGGCGGCCTTCTGCGCCATTGCCGCCAGGGTCCGCACCGCTCCCCCCATGGCCACCAGCCGCCCCGCCCCGGAGATCCACGGGTCCCGGTGGAATGTGTCGAGCGCGTGGCGCCGCAGGGCCTGGATGTCGTCGCGCGCCGCGATGTCACCGGCGAGGAAGGCATCCGTCATGCGCACCGCTCCGAGGGGCGCGCTCATCGATCGGTCGAGCAGGCGGTCGTCCACGCGGCCCACCTGGATGCTGCCGCCGCCCAGTTCGGCGATGAGGCCGTCGGTCAGCGTGGTGCCGTTGATCGCGCCGAGGTACCCGTACCGGGCCTCCTCCTCCCCCGAGATGATGCGTGCCGGAAGCCCGGCCCCGGTGATCGCGTCGAGCACCTCATCGCCGTTCGGTGCGTCACGGATGGCGCTGGTGGCCACCGCCCGCACCTCATTGATGTCCGACCCGCGGCAGAACCCCGCGAACAGCCGGGCCACCTGCGCAGCCCGCGCGCATGCCTCCGGTCCGATGGGCGCCCCCGGCGGGGTGCCCTCCGTCAGGCGCACCACCTCCCGCACCTCATCCACGAGGCGGAATGGTCCGCCGGGGGCGTACTCGAACACGACCAGCCGGAATGTGTTGGAGCCCAGGTCCACCACGGCCAGGCGACGTCGCCCGCCCGTCGTGGCGCCGGGCCGCGGTACCCTAGATCCCATGTCCACCGGACCTCTCGATCCCCCCGGCGTCGGCGCGTACGGCGAGGCCCTGGCGCCCATCGCCCCGCGCCATCTGGCATGGCCCGCGCACTTCGACATGGCGGGGGACGTCGAGTCCGCGTGGGACCGCGTGCTCGCCGCACGTCCCGCCGCGGAGCGACGCACCCTGCTGCGCGCTGATGCCTTCGCGCGCGAGAGGCACGAGGGGCAGACCCGCCGTGGCAGTGATACCCCCTACTGGCTGCACCCCGTGCGCGTGGCCATGGGCCTCGTGCAGTGGGGGGTGGTGGACCGCGACGTGCTGGTCGCCGCGCTGCTCCATGATGTGATCGAGGACACCCTCACCACGCCCGGCGAGATCCGAGCGGCGTTCGGACCGCGGGCCGAAAGCCTGGTGGTATGGCTCACGGCGCCGGATGCGCGCGTGATGGGCGCTGCCGTGAGGGGCTACTACCGCCGTCTTCTCGAGCAGGGCCCCCCGGATGCGCACCTCCTCAAGATCGCAGATCGCTCGGACAACCTCCGGAGCATCCAGGCACTCGTCATGCGGACCGGTGACACCCACCGCAGGTGGGCGTCGGCATACCTGAACCGCACCCAGTGGCAGGTGCTGCCGCTGGCGGCCCACGCGCCGTCGCGGGCGCGGGTGGCCCTGGTCACGGCGATGGCGGACCTGGCCCCGCTCGTGGACCCGGGCGCCTTCACCGAGCCCTAACGCGGCCACCACGCGCCCCCCTCGGTCGCCCCGGTTGGATTCACCGCAGATGAGGTGGGTTCCAACGGACACCGGGGAGGAGATCATGGGCGCCGTCATCGACATCGGGAGCCGGGAGGTGGTCGACGTTGACCGCGTCACCGCTCTCCTGGACCGGTTGGAGTGGAGGCTCGATGAGCCGTGCTCCGTGCCGGGGTGCTCCCACGATGGTGGGTGCTGCGGTCAGGCCGGCCAGCACGAGTTGACGGCCGCCGCCTGATCCCCCGCGGGTCCGGGGGGCGTCGCGCGCCGGGGCAGGGCTCCGCCCCAGGCGCCGGCGCCCCCCGTTGCATGCCCGGCTCCGGCCGGGTCAGTGTCCGGGCAGCGTGATCTCGGCCAGGTAGGGCGGCTCGGCGAGCGGTGCGATGCCCAGGCGCCCGGCGGCGAGGTCGCACAGTGCATTGCCCGCCACTTCCCGGCGCCATCCGCGGCCCAGCGGATGGGCATCGGTGTCATCACCGGTGAGCACGCACGCGAGGAACCGGTCCACGTCGTCCCGCGTCGCCACCAGCGTGGGCGCGAGGTCCACCGCGGCCGCGCGGCCGGTGAGCAGGATCTGCGCAAGTGGCGTGAGGGTGTCCAGTCTGGCCTGCACCCGTGGCGGGGGTGGCGGCCCGAGGGCAAGGGGCGGATCTCCGTCGCCCTCATCCATGGCGTGGATGAGGCCCTCCGCCTCGCGCTCGCGCATGGCCGAGGGGACGCCGCGCTCGTCCAGCAGCGCCGCAGGGCCGGCAGGGCGCCGCCGCGCGATCTCCAGCAGCGTGCGGTCAGGCAGCAGCCAGCCAACGGGACGGTCACGACGGCGGGCCTCCATCTCGCGCCACGCGGCCGCCCGCCGCAGCACGGCGCGTTCGCGCGGCTGGAGCCGGCCCTGCCCCTTTACCTTGCGCCACGCCTCGAAGGGGTCGGGGGCAACGCGGGCGTCGGGGCCGTAGCGCCGGTGGTGCTCTTCGATCACCCACTCGGTGCGGCCCAGGGCATCTGCCCGTGCCATCAGCTCATCCACCAGCGCGAACAGGTGGGCCACGTCGCTGGCCGCGTAGTCGAGCTGCGCACGCGTGAGGGGCCGCCGCGACCAGTCGGAGTAGCCCTCGGTCTTCGCGACCTTGATGTCGAGCACGCGCCCGAGCAGGGCGCCCAGGCTCTGCCCGGCGCCGAGGCCCACGAAGCCGGCGATGAGCTGCGAGTCCAGGAGCGTGGCCGGACGGACGTCGAAGGCGAGCGCGAACAGGGTGAGGTCGGCGCTGGGCGCGTGCATCACCACCTCGACGGCGGGGTCGGCGAGCAGGGCGGCGATGTCGTCGAGCGGCGCGCCGGCGATCGGATCGACCAGCGAGATGCGGTCCTCGACGGCCACCTGGGCCAGGCACGGGATGGGCGCATAGGTGCGTTCCCAGAGGAACTCCACGTCGAGGGCCATGCGGCCGACGGCCCGGGCGTGTCCGGCAAGGGCGCTGACGGCCTCCGGCGTGTCGAGGATCGTGGCGTTCGTTCTCACTGCGCCTAAGATTAGGCACAGTGCAGGTGTCGGGGCTGACCAAGGCGTTCGGACCGCGCACGCTCTTCTCCGGGGTGTCCTTCAGGATCGGCCCGGG
>Ga0181578_10001858_pt1:5000-20097 | contig 20097 bp, 12 predicted proteins | sample 071ome_21_FD_148659 | JGI IMG/M metagenome (GOLD analysis project Ga0181578, IMG submission 148659) | Coastal salt marsh microbial communities from the Groves Creek Marsh, Skidaway Island, Georgia - 071401CT metaG (spades assembly) | ecosystem: Environmental > Aquatic > Marine >... | reverse complement strand
CGGCGTCTCAGACAGTGTGGGGGTAGCCAATGTGGCGAGTCGACCGGGCCCCAGCCGTCTCGATGGCGTGGCCCCGAATGCTGAGACGGAAGGTCGCGTCGGGGACGTTCGTCGCTCTGTTGATGTGTACCGCATCCGTGTGCTGGCCCGCGCCCGTCTTGGCTCAGGCAGGGGTCGGGGGTGAGAGCGGGGGGTGGAAGGGAGTATTCGGAGAGGAGCGTTCTCGTCCCCATGTGATCGTCGGCGTATGGGCCCTCCACCCCTTCGAGCCACAGTTCCCAGAGCTCGATTGGGCGTCTGGCTTCGGCGTGAAGAGCCGCCAGTGGCTTGTCGCCACGTTCGTGAATTCCTACGAGCGACGTGGCTTCATCGCCGCGTTGGAGCGGTACTGGTGGGTCGGTGACTTTCGTCATATCGACGTCGGCGTGGGGTACCGCGCCGGCTTCGTCACCGGATACGACGAGGAATTGATCTCCCTGGCCGGGAAGACCCCCGTGATGCCGTTCACGGGTCTGCTCGTGTGGACCGATGTAGGGCCCTTCTCGATCGACGCCTTCTACGCGTACCGCGGCATCACGTTGGAAACCGGCCTGACCTTCGGGTGACGGCCCCGAGCGGACCCAGTTGCGCGGTCCAATAGCCGATCGGGATCTTGTCCTCCTAATCCTCGATCGCTCCATCAGCCAGGCGGTACCATGCGCGTCCTACGCTCCGCTTCTATGCTCCTGTGCACCATCGCCTTGATGGCCGTTCCATTCGCGGCGGAGGGGCAGCAGCGGCAACAAGAGGAACGGCGCGCCAGCGACCCACCCGTCCTGCGGCGCAGTCTGCGCGGTGTGCTTGGTGGGGTACCCATGACACCCGCGGACAGCATGCATCAGGAGATCGTCCGCCGGCTGGATTTCGATTCGTACAAGGAACTGCTCTACGGTCTCACGCAGTTCGGTGACCGAGAGCAGGGTACGCCGAGAAACGCAGCGGCGAACGATTGGATCGAGGATCAGCTGCGCGGCTGGGGATACGAGACCGAGCGGGTGCATTACATGTACACGCCCCGCAACTCTGATCAGCCCGAGCCCCGCGAGGAGGTGTTCGCCACGAAAGTCGGGACCGCTCGGCCTGACCAGATGTACATCATCGGCGCCCACATGGACGGTCGAGGAGGTGGAGAGGCCGCGAACGATGATGGGTCAGGGACAGCCCTCGTCATGGAGATCGCGAGGGTCCTGGCTTCGTCTGACATCGCGTCGGAACGATCCCTCCGCTTCGCCCTGTGGAACAACGAAGAGACCGGATTGAACGGAGCCCGGGCGTACGTCGAACAGCGAGCGGAGCTTCAGGGCATCGAAGATCCGCCTGGGTCCGGTCGGTACCCCGAGCCGCGTTGGATGGGGATGATCCAGCACGACATGATGATGTGGGATCACGGTAACCCTGTGACCCACAATCAGGCGCTCGATGCAGACGTGGACGTGGAGTTTCAGTTGAACTCGGCGATGGCATCCGAGTCTGCGCAGCTCGGCATTGCACTGATCAACGCGAACCGGATGCACGCCACCGATTACCCGGCCGTGCTCAGCAACGCGATGAGCAACACCGACTCCACGCCGTTCATGGACCTCGTTGCTGCGGTCAGTCTACGGGAGAATCGTCGCCTCTACGAAACGGGGAATCGTGCGAACCCGCACTGGCACCAGACGACGGATCTGTTCGAGACCTTCTCGGATGCGGACTTCATGCTGGGCTTCAACGCCGCGCAGACGACGCTGGGGGCGATCGCTGGCCTCGCCGGGATTTCGATCGTCAGGTAAGCCCGGTCGTCCAGTGCTCTTCTGTGATCACGGCGATGGGGACGCCGCGTGACCGGTAGGAGACCACCTCGTCGATGAGCCCCCCGAAGGCACTCTGCGCCCAGTCCGCCGCGGCGAGGGCACCGATGACCACATAGTCGGTGCGTCGGTTCACGGCGTGCTCGCACATCCCACCGCGCTCCAGCACCTCACGCTCACACGCGTGCAGGGGGCCATAGGCCATCTGCCCTCCGAATACGAAGGTCTGCCCGCCGAACACGACGTCGGGGGGCGGAACGGTGAGGGGTAGATCTGTAGCGAGTGGGGCGCCTCCGCCGAGACCGCTCGGATTCTCGGCCAGCTGGGCGAGCATGGCGCTCAGTCGGTCCCGTTCTCGACCGTCGACCTTGCCGTCCATAAAGATCCGTTCAAGCCGGCGCGAGAGCAGGTTGGCCGGGTACCGAGTCGCGACCTCGGGGTTCGCCCGGGTCCACTCGGAGAGTCGATGCGCCTCGTCTTCGGTGACCTTGCCGTCCGCGATCACACCCCGAACGAGACCGACCATTTCAGCCAGGCCCTGCTCGACTCGCCGCTGGACCTGAAGTTCCCGGGCTCGGTTCAAGGTTGCCGACCCGTCTGGAGATCCCGACAGTTTTCGAGGATTTCGTCCTCGAACTCGTCCTGCTCGCCCACGACCTTCCAGAAATCCTCGAGGTATTCGATGGAGTCTTCCGCGTCGTCTTCGTCGTACTCCTCGTAACCGAGCGCAGCAAACTCCGTGAAGACCGCTTCGAGCTCGGCGCGGTGGTCGGCGAAGATCTGGACTGAGGTGGGATAGGTCAGCTCGGGACGGCAGAAGCCGCGATACAGTCGGTTGCGGACGCGTCGGATTCGATTCTGGAGCGACGGATCGACCGTCGCGTACCGGGCGCTCACCATCCCGGAGAAGTCGAAGTCGTACGGCACGGTCAGGAACTCCGCCGTTTCCGTCCTGATCAGCTTCACGTTGTGGAAGTAGACCGGCGACCAGTCGGTGTTTCCGATCATGTAGTTGAACAGCGCGACCGTGACCGAGAATTCGCTCTTGGTGCGCGCCGGATGGAACTGGGTGACTTCCTCGAGCGTCGCCCGGCTGCGCTCTGCCATCGCGTCTTCATCTTCGATCAGGAAGCCCATCTTCGTTCGCGTGTCATACTCGCCGTTCACGTCTTCGTACGTGATCTCGACGAGTCGCACGCGGAAGCTGTGCGGGGTCAGGACGTTGAGGAGGCGATACACGAGGTATTCGTCCATGACGTAGTTCTGGTAGTCATCCCGATCGTGATGGCAGGGCGTCACCAGCTTGAGCTTGTCCTGATCTTCGAACACGGTCCCCTCCATCTGCCTGGTGGGGAAGTCGAGGCGCAGCGGAGGGAAATTGCAGTTCTGCTTGTTGCGTCTGAAGTTCCCACGCGTGCGTGTGTCGACGGGCTTCGTGATCTCGTTGCCGTCCAGGTCGATGAACGTCAGCGTGCCCTCGACCTCGACGGAGTCGTTACGCTCGTCGCGCAGCCAGTCGATATCGGTCCGGAGCGTCATCCGGATGGGCTCGGCCGACTGAAAGAGAGGCGCACGCTCCGCGCGCTCCGCGCGTTCGGCGTACTCCTCGGGTGTCGGCAGTTCGTACTCCTGGCCCACCAGTAGGGTGGGTGCGACCAGAAGGGCCGTCAGGGCGAGCAGAAGAGTGCGGCGGTCCATGGCTTCCTCGCGGCGTCCAGTGAGGGTCGTAGAGTACCGGGGTGCGCGATTGGTTGTCCAGCCGCTCCTTGCTGACGTGCCCGAGAGCAACGCATCATGCCAGGCTGAAGGGCGTAACCGCCTGTCCCCACGATCGATGCCATGACTTCGACCAACGCCAGATCCATTCGCGGCTCCGGACTCGTGCGTGTACTCGCGTACTATCTGCTCTTCGCGGTCGTCCTCGTTGCGCTGGTTCAGTCGGTCCCGGCCGTGCGCGACGCTGTCGCCGGTGTCCGGCTCTCCCAGCTCGATGGAGGGCTCGGCATGCTCGGCGTCGACCAGGCTCCTCCCGTCGGTGAACCCGTCGATGGGTCCCAGCCATGGAACGGAGCACTCATCGCCTTCATTTCCATGCTCGGCGCCTTGTCCATCATGGTGCCGGTGACGTGGGTGTACATGGTGACACACCGGCACCGAGGGTATGAGGAGTCCGTCGTCCACACGCTTCTGATTCTGCCGGTCGCAGTGACCGGTATCGTCATGATCGTGCAGAACAGTGTCGCGCTCGCGTTTTCGCTGGCTGGCATCGTGGCTGCCGTGCGCTTCCGGACGACCCTCGAGGACACCAAGGACGCGGTGTACGTATTCCTCGCCATCGGGGTCGGGCTCGCCTGTGGCGTTCAGGCTCTGGGTATCGCGATCACGCTGTCGGTCGTCTTCAACTTCGTGATCCTCGCCCTCTGGTGGACGAAATTCGGAAACATCTACGCGGATCAGCATACGCGGGCGGGTCCGCTCGGTGTCGGGGACGTCCTCGCTGGGCCCGGATCGGCGCGGAGCGCACTCCAGGTCGGCGACCCCGCCGTCCTAGAGGCCGCCAGGGTCACGGATCTCGCAGAGATCGCGGATCGCGCCGTCCGAATCGAACGGCATTTGTCCGAGGAGCGGGCGAAGAAGCGGGATCGTCGCGCGAACTCGCTCTTCGTCATCCATACCGCCAACGCCCAGGCCGTGCAGGGTTTCCTCGAGCCACTGCTGGAAAACCTGTCGGTGCGCTGGAAGCTTGCCGAGATGGGAGACGGACCGAGCGGGACCATGATGATCTATGTCGCGCGACTCGACGGCGAGGGTGCGCAGGGTGCGGTCATGGATCACCTGCGCACATCGGACGACGTGATTGCTGCCGAGCTCAGGGCCCTCAAGGGACTGAAGCCCCGGAAGTGAGGAGCGTCCTTGTCGCCGCGGCGCTCGCCGCCGCATGCGAGGGTGTCCCGGACGCCCAGAACTCTGACCTCGATGTGACGGCCTCGCCCGGCAGGGTGACGACGGCCACCGCCGAGGCGGCTGCCACCGATTCGGTGGTCGCCTTCCTCCACGGATTCGACCTGGAGGAGCGGGCCTGGTATCACGATCTGCCCGGCAGGCTCGACGAGGTCTCTGGCCTCGCGTTCACGTCGGATGGCCGCCTGTTTGCGCATGACGACGAGCGGGCCCGGGTTCACGAGATCGACCCGAACACCGCCGAGGTCGGGAAGCGATTCGACCTGGGGGAGGAGCTCGTCCGCGGAGACTTCGAGGGGATCGCCATCGTCGGTCCCCGCTTCTTCCTGATCACGTCCACTGGCCAGCTGTACGAGTTCCGCGAGGGCACAGATCGTGAGAACGTGGTGTTTCGGCTCACAGACACGGGTCTCCGTGACCGGTGTGAGGTCGAGGGACTCGATTATGACGAGGCCGTCGACGCCTTGCTCGTTGCCTGCAAGACATCTCTACCGGAGCGCGACCTCGTGGTCGTGCACAGGATACCGCTCCAGCCCGAGGCCGAGGCGCTCCCGGATCTCATGATCCAGCGGACGGACCTGGTCGCGCACGGCGTCAATCGGTCGTTTGCTCCTTCGGGGGTCGCCGTCACACCGATCGGCACGGTCCTCCTCGTCTCCGGGCGGGACGACGCGCTCATCGAGGTTGATCGTGACGGTCGCCTGATGGCAGCGGTGGAGCTGCGTGGGGGGCGCCACCCTCAGTCCGAAGGGATCGAGATCGGTCCCGATGGTACGATGTACATTTCCGACGAGAAGAACGGGAAGGAGCCTCGCCTCACGGCGTATGGGGCTCGAGCCGGCACTCAGGAGGAGGGTTCGTGATCCGACGTCTCAATGCTCCGTTCGCGGATCCGGTCGGGTTCGCGGATCTGGTCGACCGCCGTCGCCCCCTCGGCATGCATGCCGCCCAACCCACGTACAATCTTCTCCGGGAGATGTACTTCGACACCAACGACGGTGCGCTCGCTGAACGGAGCATGCGTCTTCGTTTGCGGTCGGAGGCTCGGGGGCATCAGGTCGTCGAGCTTCTGATCGGTGAAGGCGTCAATCTCCAGGGGATTACCGAAGTCCAGTTCGTCGAGACGCCAGTGGTAGGTGGTGGTCTGTACGGTACGCTCTCCGGGGAGTCAGAGGTCGCGACGCGGGTTCGAGAGGTCGTCGAGGTCGATGCCCTGCGCCCCCGGGCGGCCGTTGATATCGATCGGGAGACTCGTGACCTCAAGGTGGGTCGGTTCGGAAAAGCGACGCACCGGATCATGTTCGATGATGTCATCGCCCATGCACCGGGCGCAGCGAGGGAGTTTCAGGAAGTCACGATCGTCGAGCTGGGTACGGGACGGGTCAGTCTGGAGGAACTCGCGCGTCGTCTGGAATCCGACCACGGGATCGGGGCCGACGGACTCGACACCTACAAGAGGATTCAGGCTGCGATGGGGGCTCAGAAGGGCGCCCAGCGGCCCGACGTACCGAACGACGTGCGCGTCGGGCTCATGCTCATGCAGGACTGGGAAGTCGGCCTGATCGAGGGGCCGACCGGCTTTCAGTTTCCGTCGGCTCGAGGCTCGGGGGAAGAGTTGGCCCGCGAGTATCTGGGCGAGCTGGGGGGTGACAGCGGATCGGCCCCAGCCGATCTCGATCTCGTAGGCTTCGCCACGGCGCGCCGGGGCGGGGCGGATCTGGAAGTCTGGCTTCACGAGCTCGTAGCCGAAGATCGGCCGGCCGGGCTCATCTGGATCCCGATCGTGGAGCTGATGCAGCGCATGGGCGGCCCTCGACTCCGGGACCCAAAGCTGGTCTCCGCGATGCTCATGCTCGTCCGTTCCGAAACGGGCCAGCGCATCCTGCGCGACGCGCCACACAGGCCGGGGCCGCCGAGGCTGCTCCCGCTCGAAGAGCGAGATCCCGGTCTCAAGACCGGAAAAGCGACCGACGATTTCCTTGATCTCGAACTCAGCATTCTCGATTTCAATCAGCGTGTACTGGAGCTCGCCGAGGATCCCGACATCCCGATTCTGGAGCGTTTCCGTTTCCTCTCGATCTTCTCGAGCAACCTCGACGAGTTCTTCGTCGTTCGGGTCGGTCGTCTCAAGGACGAGGTCGCGGGCGTTCGAGATGCCGAGTACGAGGATCTCTCACCCGAGCAGCTTCTGGATCTCATCGCGGTCCGCGTTCGGGCTCAGCTCGCGCGTCAGTATTACTGTCTGAATCATGTTCTGCTGCCGGCGCTCGCCGAGCGCGGCGTGCGCATCGTGTCGTGGGACGACCTCGATGAGAGCCAGCGATCCCAGCTCTCGGCACGATTCCAGTCGGACATCTTCCCCCGGCTTACACCGCTCTCGCTTCAGACTGGACCGGGGCGATCGTTCCCTCGGCTCGTCAGCCTCGGGCTGGCTCTGGCGGTCTCGTTGCGGCGGGCCGGTGCCGACCGGTCGGAACTCGGGTACGTGCCCGTCCCGAGTGACGTCGATCGCTTCCTCCCGGTCCCTGATTCGCGCCACTTGATCCCGCTGGAGGAGGTCGTCGGGGCGAATGTGTCCGGGCTGTTCACTGGTGCTGACATCGAGGCAGTGCACGCGTTCCGAGCGACACGCATCGGAGACGTGGCCCTGGATGAAGACCACCGGGGCTCGCTGCTCGCGCGCGTGGCGGACGGAGTGGAGGCCCGACCCTTCATGCCCGTGATCCGTCTCGAGGTTGCTGCCGCCATGCCCCGGGAGGTGAGGGCGTACCTCCTGAAATCGATACGGGACGATCAACCTGTAGATTCGGCGACGCTGACCCGATCGGATGTCTATGAGGCCGCGGGTCCGGTGGACCTTACGGCGATCTCCGCTGTCGCCGATGTCGATGTGCCCGACGGCGTATTCCCGAAGTACGAGGCCACTGATCCGCTCGACCCGGACCGCTCGATCTTCGAGATCCTGTCGGAGCGTGACGTGCTGGTACATCACCCCTTCCAGGGGTTCGATGGCACGGTCGGTCGTTTCCTTCGAGAGGCCGCCGGCGATCCCGACGTCGTTGCGGTTAAGCTGACCCTCTACCGCACCGGTCGACGCTCCCCGGTCATGGACGCTCTCATGGCGGCCCTTGAGGCGGGCAAGGATGTGTCGGTCTTCGTGGAATTGACCGCGCGCTTCGACGAAGAGAGCAACATTCATTGGACAAAGCGCCTCGAGGAAGCGGGCGCCCACGTGATCTATGGCGTGTGGGGGTATAAGACGCACGCGAAGACCGCGCTCGTCGTTCGGAAGGAGAACGGCGGGGTGGGACGCTACGTCCACATCGGTACCGGCAACTACAACGCGACGACCTCCCGCTTCTATACGGACCTCGGCCTGATGTCATCGGATCCCGATCTCGGGGCTGATCTCAACGACTTCTTCAACGAGTTGACCGGCGGGGCAGGGCCGCCTCAGCAGCAATTCAGGCGACTGCTCGTGGCCCCGAACTCGCTGGTGCAGGGGGTCGATCGCATGATCGAGCGTGAGATCGAGCACGCGAAGGCCGGCCGGCCGGCCCGGATTCAGGCCAAGATCAACGGCCTCGCCGATCAAAAGGTCGTGAAGCGGCTTTACAAGGCGGCCCGTAAGGGAGTTCAGGTCGATCTCATCGTACGATCAATCTGCACGCTGCGGCCTGGGGTGCCGGGGTTCTCCGAGGGCATCCGGGTGCGTTCCATCCTTGGTCGCTTCCTCGAGCACGCGCGCATCTACTACTTCCAGAACGCCGGCCAGAGCGAGTACTACATCGGCTCGGCGGACTGGCGTGCCCGCAACTTGCGGCGCCGGGTAGAGGTCGTGACCCCGGTCGACGAGTCCGGCGCGCGAGCTGTTCTGCGGGCGCTGCTCGACGCACAGTTCGAGGATCCGCGGGCGTGGATCCTTCGCGCTGACGGGGCGTTCGAGCGACTCCGCGGTGAGGGGCTCGATTCTCAGCACCGCTTCATGGCCAGCGGGGGCGGTGCTGACGTACCTCCGTCTTGAGGTCGGCCGGAAGCTGCTGCACATTTCGACTCGAATCGGGGTTTTCGCCCCTAACTCCCTAGGCTCGTGGTCCTGTGCTCCGTTCTGCCCAAGTACGCTACACCCTGATCGGGGTACTCTTCGGATTTTGCTTTCCGTTGGGCGCCACCCTGCTCGATGCGTACCTGCGAGGTCTGCCCTGGACTCGGTCCGGCCTGCTTCAGATTCAGGCCGACCAGCCCCTCCTGTGGGTTATCGACACGGCACCTTTGTTCTTGGGGCTCTTCGCATTGTTTGCCGGTCGTCTTCAGGACGAACTCATGGCGAGTGTGACGGAAGCATTGGAGATCAATACGCAGCTCGAAGCGGAAAACCGTGAGCTGGCTGTTGCGGCGCGCGCGGAGCCGGACGTCCGGGAGGAGCTGATTCGGACTGCTGTCGGGGAAGGGCAGGTCCGCCTGGGTGACATGCTCGATACGACCCCCTCATGCTTCAAGATCGTCGATCGCGCTGGAGCGCTGTTGTTCATGAATCGCCGAGGACTCGATCTGATCGAAGCAGAGGATCTATCATCGGTGTTCGGCGCGAACGTCTACGACCTGGTGGAGTCGAGTCATCGGGCCAAGTTCGTCAGTTTCAACGAGCGGGTGTGTGACGGCGAAACCGGCTCATTGGTCTTCGAGATCGTGGGCCTGAACGGGACGCGTCGCTGGATGGAGACGTGGGCCGCTCCGCACCAGTTGCCGCAGGGCGAGCGAGTGCAAGTAGCCATCACGAACGATATTTCGGAGCGAGTGACGGTTCAGGAGCAGGTCGAGCGCCAGCAGCGTGAACTGCGCCAGGCCCAGAAGCTCGCCGCAGTGGGTGAGTTCGCTGCCGGGCTCGGGCACGAGATCAACAACCCCCTGGCGATCATCTCCGGCACGGCCGGCCTGCTCGTTGCGGAATACGCGGACGGTGAACAGCCGGAAGCGGACCGGGTACGACAGGACCTCGAGAAGATCGAAGCCACCGCGATCAGGATTCGGAATATCGCGGACGGGCTGAAGGTTCTCACGCGCGAGGATGACGAATCGCCCAGGGTCGTGGTGAATTTGAGCGAAATCGTTCGTCAGACCGGTGAACTGTGCGAGCCTCTCCTCAGGTCGAACGGTGTGCGCTTCGAGGTCGACGTTCCTGATCATCTCGAGGTGGTGACGAATCCGGTACAGGTCGAGCAGGTTCTCATGAACCTGATCTCCAATGCCCTGCATGCGGTCCGTGATCTCGAGGATCCGTGGATTTCGGTTCGTGCTGGACCGGCGGACTCGGGCCTGGTACGCCTTAGGGTGACAGATGCCGGCCATCTCTTGGATCCCGAGGTGATCGAGCGCATGCTCGATCCCTTCTTTACGACGAAAGACGTCGGAGAGGGGACGGGTCTGGGGCTGTCTGTCTCTCGGGCGCTCATGGAGAGCCTCGGCGGTTTGTTGACCTTCGACGGTGCGGCGGAGAACACGACGTTTTGCATTGATATCCCATCGGAGGTCACGTGAGCCGGCGGATCCTGATCGTTGAGGATGAGGCTCCGATTCTGGCGATCTGGGAGCGGATCTTCACGCGACTTGGACACGAGCCCATTGGTGCGACGGATGGCGTTGCGGCTCTGCAGGCGTTGCGAGATGGCCCGTTTGATATCCTCATCACGGATCTTCGGATGCCCCGCATGTCTGGCTTCGAACTGCTCGAGATCGTCCAGGACGATCCAACACTCCAGGGGATGGAGATGTTCGTGTGCAGCGGATTTGTGGATGATCGGGCCCAACTCGACGGGTTGCGCGTGCGCCGGGTGATCGCGAAGCCATTCCAGGTCGCAGAGGAACTGAAGTACTTCCGAGAAGTGCTGGCGGATTTGTGAGCGTCAGCTCGGGCGGACCAGCTTGCACGCTCATGCAGCAGGCGGAAAAGCGCCGTGTCTGGCACCTTCTTGCTCCGTTGCAACTGCAGCTCAGCGCGATAGGGGATCGGCCCGCGACGACGCACGCCACGGAGAATCGCTGAGATTCACCGTTGGGACATGAGCTACATGTTCTACAACGGCTCCGTATTCGATCAGGACATCAGCCTTTGGAACGTGAGCAGCGTTGCGAGCATGCAGGCCATGTTCCGGCTGGCGCCTGCGTTCAATCAGGACATTGGTGGTTGGGACGTGAGTAATGTCACGGACATGCAACTGATGTTCCTCGACGCGGCTGCCTTCAACCAGGACCTGGCCGGTTGGTGTGTGATCAACATCCCGACCCCTCCCGACTTTTTCGATCAGAACGCAATTTCCTGGGTTATGCCCCGTCCCGTTTGGGGACCGTGCCCGCCCTGACCTCACCGGTAGGGGCCACTGCAACGCGCCTATCCGTTCGTGAACTCGACGCGCTGTGTGGGGAACCAGCCGGGTTCGTTACCGCGCACGTTCTCGGCCCCTTGTCGGCAACGTGGAGTACCGTTCGCTGTAGGTCGAAAGGCACCGTGTTTGTTACCTTCCCCGTCGTTTGCGCCTGTAGCTCAGCTGGATAGAGCATCGGCCTTCTAAGCCGGCGGTCGCAGGTTCGAGTCCTGCCAGGCGCGTTCATTGCTCCTGCGTTTATGCTGCAACAGCATCGATGCTCCATCTGAGTGATGGGAGTCGCGCATGTCGGAGGAGCTGTTGGGCTCGAATCTGGATCCACGAAGGGCCTCAGAGGCGGGACTCGGCATCTAACCCCGCCCGGTGAGCGAGTCTGGCCCGTCAGGAACCGTGCCCGACGCATTCGGTGCTGTCTGGACGCCCTCATGGTCCCGTGGCGAGATTCTCGGGTGAAAGGGATGAAGCCCAGTCGCCCGGTAAGATATGTCTAGTAGATTGCAGTTAATTGGGTTAATCGCTCTGCTCTCATGCACATTCTTGGCCTGTGCGACGGACCAGCCCGGTGATCAGGTCAGCACCAGCGCCCCTGACCTCGCGGTCCTCCAATCGGTCATCGACGCCAGCGGTGCCGAGGTCGGTCTCTACTACCGGGAGCTCTCGGAGGACGGCGACTCGATCCTGATCAACCCCGACCTGCGGATGCATGCCGCCAGCACCATGAAGGTCCCGGTCATGATGCGGCTCGTCCTGGATGACCAGGAGGGCATGCGCGCACTGGACTCCACGCTACCCGTGAAGCGGACGTTCCGCTCGATCGTGGACGGCTCGGAGTACGATCTTCCGCCCGAATCGGACTCGGATACCACCTTCTATGGGCAGGTCGGCCGGGATGCGACGATTCGCGAGATGGTCGATCGCATGATCACATGGTCGAGCAACCTCGCGACGAACATCCTGATCGAGGTCGCGGAGCCGGCGCGCATCAAGGAGATGATGCACGGGCTCGAGGCCGACTCGATGGACGTGCTGCGCGGCGTCGAAGATCTCAAGGCATTCCAGGCGGGGCTCTCGAACACCACCACGGCCCGCGCCCTGGGGGCGGTGATGGCCGCCGTGCACGGCTCCGACGTCTTCACGACGGAAAGTCGGGAGACGATGCTCGAGATCCTGTCTCGTCAGCACTTCACGGGTGGGATCCCCGATGGGGTGCCTGAGGGTGTACGTGTCGCGAATAAGACGGGCTGGATCACCGGGATCAACCACGATGCCGCGATCGTCTTCCCGGATGAGGGCGCGCCGTACGTGCTCATCGTGATGGTGCGCGGCCATCCGGACGAGGATCAGGGCGAGGCGATGACGGCCGAGCTGTCCCGCCTTATCTGGCAGGGTCGCCGTTGACCTGGAGCCAGCTCCGGGTCGACGCTCGCCTATCAACTTCGTCGTTCGAGCCACTGGGCCACGTCATGTGACGTCGACCCTGGTCGCGGTCCCGCCTGCTTCGGAGCTAAGAGCCCCGTTCAAGGTGAGCGTTCGGCGCGACCGCACGAGTGAGGCGTGTGCGTCATCTGAGGTATTCAGCATGCCCGGCGCCTCAACGTACCCTGGTCGCCCGATCTCAGTGGAGCTCCCGGCTCCTTGCGTGTTTCTTGTGCGTCAGTGGGGTGGCCTCTAGTGTTCGAATGTGTCGCTGGATGAGGGGAGACGATGGAGGTCGCGACATTGAGGCTTTCAAAGCGGTTACGCTCTTGGTTTCGTGCCCATCGGCGCAAGGCGCTCCACGCTCCTGACAAGCAGGTTGAGCAAGCGCCCCGGAGCCCCGTCGTCGAGCCCAGTCCCCCCGTGCTGGACCTTCCCCCCGAGTACACGTATTTGAGTGCTCTGCGGCAGGGTGGCCTCGGGACTGTGATGGTCGTCCGAGAGGAGCACACGGGTCGCAAGGTCGCCTTGAAGAGACTCCGAAAGGACCGGCGTGGGGACGAGCACTGCCGGGGATTGATAGAGGCAGAGGCACGCATCACAGCTCGCCTCCAACATCCCAACATCGTACCTGTATATGACCTCGGTGAGGACGAGGACGGGAACTTCTTTTATACGATGCGTCTCGTCCCCGGCCAGACCCTCGGAGAGTATCTCGACTCCGTGACGGAGCAACGGACTACTCAACCGTCCGATCGTGACCGGCGGAGGCTTGTCGATTGTCTCCGAAAGGTGTGTGACGCGGTCATGTACGCGCACGATCGGGGCGTACTGCATCTGGACCTCAAGCCCTCGAATATCCTGGTGGGTGACTTCGGCGGCGTGCTGCTTCTTGACTGGGGGTGCGCCGCTTTGAGGCAGGTGGAAACCGAGGTCGGGGAATCGACGGGTCGGCCGGCGCAGATTCCGCGACCTCTTGCCCCCCGTGGCACACCCGAGCACATGGCCCCCGAGCAGTTCGATGGTGACGAATGGGAGGTTGGGGAGACGGCGGACGTCTATCAACTCGGAGGCATCCTCTTCGAGATCCTGACGTTGGGCCCTCCTAAGGCGTGGTGGCGTCGAACCGTGGTCGAACAAACCGCGCTGCGATCACGACCTCGGTTCGAGATGAGTCCCTCGGCGGCGAACGCGCCAGGCACGGTCGGCGGTCCTCTGGCTGCGATCTGTGAGCGTGCACTGTCCTATGACCCCAAGAGGCGCTATCCGAGTGTTACGGAATTTGCCCAAGACATCGATCGGTGGTTCCACATGGAACGAGTCACCGCGTACAAGGAGCGGTTCTTCGGACGGTGCGCGCGGATACTGCGAGGCCATCCTCGTCTGGCCTCGGCCGTCGTCGCGTCTTCGGCTTTGATCTGTCTTTTTAATGTGCAACTTCTTCGTGTGACGACGCAGGGATACGGGCAGACCCTCTCTTCCCTCGTGTCCGGACACGGAACAGCCAGCATCGGGGGCGTGTCCGCGTTGCATGGTCTGTTCGAGACGCGTGAGGGGGTGATGGACCCCGACGAGTTCGAGTCGCTCGCAAGTTTCTATCACACGAGTTTCCCCGGAATCCAGGCTCTCTCATGGGCGCCGCGCGTCGAGCATGAAGACCGTGCATCGTTCGAAGAGTCGGTGCGCCGCTCGGCGGATGACGGTGAGTCCACCTGGGCGTCCTTCAGCGTAATCGAGCGTGTGTCCGGAGGGGGCTTCGTCGCGGCCGCAGTCAGGGAGGAGTACTTCCCGGTCCGGTATATCGTCCCTTTGGCCGGGAACGCGCCTGCGGTGGGTTTCGATCTTGGGTCGGTCGCGAACCGTCGGGCGTTGTTGCAGGCCGCTTCAGATCGTGACGGGCTCAGCGTCTCAGAGCCTCTGCGTCTTGTTCAAACAGACGGAAGTCGTGCCGGAATCCTCGCTGCCGCTCCGGTGAGGGGCAGCGGTGCTGGAGGGGCGGTCGAGGGCTTTGTCACGGGTGTGCTCTTGATCGACGACTTGCTGGCCCACTCGTGGAGAGAGATCGATATCCGTTATCTGACGGTTCGAGTTTTCGACGTTTCGAACCCGGCTGCGCCGATGCTGCTGTGGAGTAGCGATCGTCGCACGAACGTCTCGCCCGAGCGCCCAGAAACGATCAACACCGGGTTGTTCTCGGCGAGAAGTGACTTTGCGTTGTTCGATCGGCGTTGGAGCGTCTGGGTTCGGCCCACACCTGAGTTCCTGATCAAGTATCCCCTGACCCTGATCGGTCGCTGACGCTCGAGACCCAGAGGCGCTTTACCGTCGCGTCCGGATTTTTTAGTTTTTCGCGCTCGGCTGGGAACGGTCGAGCACTGCTTCCTTGAGGTTCTCGGTCCTAGAGTCAGGGGAAGCGCCATGGTGGGCGTAGCTCAGTTGGTTAGAGCGCCGGATTGTGGTTCCGGAGGTCGCCGGTTCAAATCCGGTCGTCCACCCTGATCACCGCGC
>Ga0181578_10001851_pt1 | contig 20159 bp, 17 predicted proteins | sample 071ome_21_FD_148659 | JGI IMG/M metagenome (GOLD analysis project Ga0181578, IMG submission 148659) | Coastal salt marsh microbial communities from the Groves Creek Marsh, Skidaway Island, Georgia - 071401CT metaG (spades assembly) | ecosystem: Environmental > Aquatic > Marine > Intertidal zone... | reverse complement strand
GCCAGGCTGACCAGGAGCCCCTGGCTGTATAATTGGCACCTGGGCGGATGCTCCAGACGCGAGGATTAAAAGGCTAAAGCCAGGGATGGCCAGGCTTAAAAACTGTCGAACGCGGGACATTTTTTTCTCCATTGCTTGCACAAACACGGGTCAATAACCCCGCATTGTACTCTGTCTGAGCGCAAGCGGTAGCCCCTGAAGGCAAGACAGGCTGCGGCGCAGCTACTTGTCCTGCGCCTTGTCTTGAGACTTGCGTCTATCGCCGCCCTTGCGGCGCTCGCCAAGTCGTCGCTCACGCTTCCTGCGCTCCTCAAAATCGGGATCCTCGGATTGAAGATCCTAAATGGGTGAGGAAGTTTGTCGACGATTGCCTTTGCGACGCTCGGCTACCCTGCATTCACCTATACGACGTTCCTCAAGCGTTGGAGTTTTGTCACTTGTCATTGGACAGCCCTTCAAAGATTATGGATCCCTGCAGCATGAAATAACTGCGCACCTTGGATAATAGCAAATAATGGCTCAGACCTATCTAGCTTGCCGCGCAGCCCGTGCAGCTAAGAATCAGCATTTTTCAGATAGGTTTTTATTTTTATGGAGTTAGAGGAAGTAGACCCTTTAATCGACAGGGATGACCGATATCTTCCTCCCAGCCTTTACCTGATTAACTCGAAAAGGGTAAGCTCCGTCAGATACCAATCCACGTCAAGAGCAATAGAAGCAGGAGGCTGGTATGGCCAATTTAGGGGGTTTCGATAGACGCACCTTCATCAAGAATGCCGGAGTCACCGCAATAGCAGGTACAACCGGGGCATTAATTTCAGACTCGGCCACTGCCGCAACGCCCGCTTCAGGAGCAAGAATGGCGGGCGGGCGCTACGACTTTGACACTCCGTATAACAGGGCTGGCTGGAATTGCGCTCGCTGGGATTCACCGGTGCGCACCTACGGAGCTAAATTCAAGTACGGCATGGGGATTGCCTCGATGGATTTCGAAGCCCCGCCCTGTATCACCGAAGCGCTGGCCGAGCGCGCACAGCATCACAGTTGGGGCTATATCAGCAGCACGGAATCCCTGCGTGATGCCATCGTCCTGTGGGGCGGCGAGCGCCAGGGAGTGGACCTCGACCCCGAATCAATTGTAATTTCTCACGGCGTTTATCCCGGCATTATTGCCGGGCTCCGGTCCTTTGTTCCCGCCGGTACCAAGACCCTCATGCTGACGCCGATTTATTCAGGTTTCTACACCATGTGCAGCCATACCCGGGCTAACACCGTAGACAGCCCCATGGTATTCAGCAACGGGCGCTGGGAAATTGACTGGGACGACCTGGAATCCAGGATGACCCCTGACGTGAATGCGATGATTGTCTGCAATCCGCAAAACCCGACTGGCAATGTCTGGACTGAGGAAGAGCTGCTGCGAATTGGCCGTCTGTGCCTTGAGCACCAGATTGTGGTTCTGGCCGATGAGATCCACTCCGACTTCGTCCGGGCCGGCCACAAGTTTGTACCGTTCGCCAGCCTGCCCGATAAAGAGGTGGTTAATAACAGCATCTCGTTTAACGCGGTTAGCAAAACATTCAATCTGGCAGGCATGAAGACCGCTTACTTTTACAGCCCCAATCCAACGCTTCTGGGCCGCATCAATCAGAACCATCGGGCCGACCTCACAATCATGGGAGTCGTCGCCAACGAAGCCGGCTACCGGGAGGGGGCCGAATGGTTTGACCAGGTCCTGCCCTATATCGATGCCAATCACAGCTTTACCGAGGAATACGTGACCAGCAACATGCCACTGGTCAATTACAAACGGGCCGAGGGCACGTTTCTTTCATTCATGGACTTCAGTCGAGTCATGGCAGCGATCAACGCCGAGGAAATGGCGAAAGAACATGGATTTCGCTCTCCAGAGCACTATTTCCAGGATTGGCTAATGGATAATTCCGGGGTATTACTCAATCCGGGCGCAAGTTACGGTGCCGGCAGCGAGGGTCACATGCGCATGAATGTTGCTTCGGCCCGGGTAGTGCTGGAAGGAGCGCTGGAAGCCATGGCTCAGGCCTTCCGCCGGGTTTAGTGGAAGAGAATTGATTACAAATAATAAATTCAGCAGTGCGCCGAGGCGGCGCCGCAGGAGGATACAATGAAAACTACACGACGAGGCTTCGTGAAATCAGTTGGGCTGGGGACCGCCGCTGCAGGATTATTGTCCGGCACCTCGCTCATTTCCAGTCCCGCCAGCGCCCAGACTCGCGCAGACCACAAATCCGGCGTCTACGATAATGGAGTCATGCAGTTGAACCAGAACGAGAGCGCGCGCGGTCCGGGCCCGAGCACGCTGCAAGCTATTCATGAGCATACCAATAAGCGCGTCGGCATGGGTTACTCACCTGACCATGTGAATGAGTTACAGCAGGCCCTGGCGGAAAATTACGGCGTCGATGCCGGCAATGTGCTGCTTGCGACCGGCTCCACCCCCCTTCTTCAGGGCGCGGTGCGAGCATTCTGCGGTGATAACGGTCGATTCGTAACACCGATGCCCACATACTCGACCAGCGACGCAACCGCTCGCCAGATAGGTGCACCCATTACCCACGTCGATCTTGACAATTCGATGGGCATACCCCTCGATACGCTCGCCGAGGAATCGCGCGGTTCCGCCCTCGTCTACTTGTGCAATCCCAATAACCCCACGGGCACAGTGCATGGACCGGATGCAATAGAACAGTTTGTTCGCCGGGTTCTGCGCGAATCTCCGGACACCCGGATCCACATAGATGAGGCGTACATTAACTATACCAAGCCGGGAGCCATGGAGACCGCTCTGCCACTGGCCATGGAGTTCGAAAACGTGTTCATAACCCGCTCGTTTTCCAAGGCCCATGGGCTGGCGGGTCTGCGAATCGGCTACGCTCTGGGTCAGGCTCAGACGCTTGGTGCGATTCGCGATGCATGGGGTATGGGTGATGTTAATATGCTCGGGGCAATTGCCGCTCTGACTGCACTTGAAGACAAGGAGCATATTGCCTGGGAAGTATCGGAAAACGCGCGCGTGAGAGACTTTACGATTGGCGCTTTTCGGGACATGGGCTATGCGGTGGCCGACTCCCATACGAATCATATATTCGTGGAACTTGGTATACCCGCGCGTCAGTTCCGGGCAGCCTGCCTCGAAGAAAAAATATTGGTAGGTCGTGACTTCCCGCCAATGCAGGAAACGCATTGCCGGATTTCACTGGGTACCATGGAAGATATGCAGAAAGCCGTACAGGTATTTCGCAAGGTGCTGTCTTCCTAGACGCTACGCAATCCAGACAGACAATGGTCAGGGTGGTCAGTCGATGTCAATTGATGCCCTGACCGTTTTTATTGCCTCTTCAAATATCGACCAGGATCGATTCAGATCCTCGTCACTGTGCACCGCAGAAAGGAAAAGGTTGTGATGGGAGGTAATAAACAAGCCCCGTCGCACACATTCACCGCAAAGCGCTTGATGCAAAGCTATTCCCAACTCGTGCTCGGTCCGCAAATAGGGCATTGATGGTACACCGGTCGCTTTCAATTCTAGCCCCTGCTGACTGGCAATGCTGACAAGCCCTTCGATCCACTTCGTTCCAGTCTCAAGTATGCGTGCCGGAGCATTGATGCGTCTCAATTCCTTTAGACAGGCGAGCGCTGCCGCCATCGGGCCCGCAGAAAACCAGAAACTACCGGTTTGAAAAATTCCGCTGGCCGCATCCCTGAGAGCATCCGTGCCGACAACTGCTGAAACGGCATAGCCATTAGCGATTGCCTTGCAATAACAACTTAGGTCAGGCTGATAGCCGAAATACGCGTTAGATCCCTCCAGGTGCAACCGAAACCCGGCTCGTACATCATCACAGATCGATACAACATTGTGCTGCTTCAACAATCTGTGCACTTCATTCCAGTATCCGGGTCCAGGCAATTCGTTGTCCTGGTATACCGGGTGGTGATAGGGAGAACTAATAAATGCTGCAACCTGGCCTCGATAATCACTGAGCACCTGTTGCAAAGCATCCGAATCATTCCACGGGATTCGAACGATATCCGCATGATCTCGGTCGTGAATCCCGGGCCTTTCTATCGCTTGCATCCAGGGGGAGGAGCCATGATATCCCTGACTGATGGCGATTATCTTCCGTCGCCCGGTGGCAGCCCTCGCGATAAGGACAGCCATGTTGGTAGCATCGGCGCCGTTTTTTGCCAGGTATGCCCAGTCCGCGAAAGGGATCATGTCAACAAGGTATTCCGCCAGCTCTACCATGACCGGCGATGCCAGTGTACACGTGTCAGCCTGCTTCATTTGTGCCCGGTATGCCTCATCCACTGCAGCATTGCCGTACCCAAGTATCATGGGACCATAGGCGCACATGAAGTCGACGTATTCGTTACCATCGACATCCCAAAATCGCGAACCTTTGGCTCGACGGCAATAAAATGGGTAGGTTCCATCCGGCTTCTGCACAGCAGGATTGAAATGGCCGGGGATGGCGTTTGGAATCACCTTTCTGGCGCGAGCCAGCAATGTTTTACTGTTATTATAGTCGTTAACTTTCATCGCCTTATCTGCAGAGTGAAGCGAGAAATTGCCATAATTGCCCAGACGACTGGCATCCGATCATCATAATGTATCCCGAGCCACGGCTGGCTGCTCATCCTGCACAATATGCTCTTCTCGGTAGTAATAAATAAAAACAGCGAATAGAAATGCGGCAACTCCCATGAAACCAGCAAAGAACAAATGGTACATGGCGCCTTCAAGTTTGGTAGTGCCATCAGAGTTCTGAATAAACTGATTCACTGCGGCAGTGAACAAATTTCCCATTGAGATAGAAAGATAGAAAAACGACATAACCAGCGACTTCATACGCTTCGGAGCCTGGGTATAGGAAAACTCCATGCAGGTGATAACTAGCATGACCTCGGCACTGGATATCAACAGATACGCCAGCAATTGCCAGCCAATATGAGGTGAGTTTCCAAGCGTAACCTGTTGTTCACACCATGCCGTAACAAGAAAGGGTATCGCAGCCAGAAACATGCCAGCGGCCATTTTTCGCTTGGCGGTAACCTGGAAGAACCGCCCCGCGAAGGGATAAACGACGTAGGTAAAAACCGGTATCAGCACCAGAATAAGAAAGGGATTGGCGGCCTGAATTTGTGCTGATAGGACCTCGTATCCCAGTATCTGTCGATCCATCTGCTCTGCCTGCAAAACCCAGGTGCTACCCATCTGATCAAAGAGGGACCAGAACGCGGCGACCAGAACGTACATCAACGCCAGTCTTCTAAACACCCGGCGTCCGTCGGGCCCAAACACGTCTTGCAGGTAAGACGGCCCGCTCGGAGGAATGTGGACGAATTGATGGCGGCCAAGCCAAAAAGTGAATGTCGCAGTCAACATGAAGGCGCCGGGCACCCCAAAAGCAATCGATGCGCCATAATTTTCCAGTAACCAGGGAATCAGCAGGAAAGATGTCGATGACCCAATGTTGATGCCCAGGTAGTACCAGGAGAATGCGCGAGACAGCAAATGTTGATTGGTTTTGCCGAACTGGTCACCCACATGGGAAGCGACACTGGGCTTGATACCGCCAGACCCAACAGCTATCAGCGTTAATCCAAGCATCAGGCCAACTCTGGTGTCATCAATAAACAGAGCCAGGTGTCCCGCACAATAAACCAATGACAGAAATATAATCGTGCGGTATTTCCCTAGGAATGAATCGGCAAGTATTGCGCCAACAATCGGCAGGAAGTAAGCCGTTGCCGAAAACAAATGGAACAGCGAAGTCGCGTCTTCTTCGGAGTAAACATCCAGCGCACCGTCGCCGGACATAAGATACTGGGTCATGAAGATGACCAATATGGCGCGCACGCCGTAGAAACTGAAGCGTTCCGCCACATCGTTGACGATGATGTAGGGAATACCACCGGGCATCCCAGTGGTTGGAATCGGGGCAGTACGATATGCGCTCAACTGAATTTCGCTCCCGAGTCTCTCATGGGAAGCCGCAGCCTTCTATCGTTTAACTGCAATGGCCTGAATTTCAAAGCGGGCATCAAACAAGAGAGTACCAACCCCGACGAACGCACGAGCAGGAAATTCCTGCGTGAAGTAACCCCTGTATACTCCATTGAATACGTCATAATGAGCGACGTCCGAGCAAAATATCTGCACGTATACCAGATCATCCATGGTCATACCTGCCTGCTCCAGAGTTGACTGAATCGCATTGAGGACGTTGCGGGCTTCCTGGGCTGGGTCAGCTGGCACCTGTCCGTTTTCGAGCCCCAGCATACCGGAAAGATACAAGGTCTCTCCCGTTTGCACGGCGCCACTAAAGGGTGCCGCGCTACCACTGGCAAGCGACGGATTGATGTAGGTACGCTGGGCTGACGCTCCGACAGGAATCATCAGTAGTGCAGCAAGCAGGAAAGACACTACGATTCTCAATTTATTCATTAGTTTCCCCTTGGAATGTTCGCAAAATGCCGGGCATTGTGGCCCAATGTCCATTAACCTGGCGAGACCGTCAGCCATGTTACCATGCAAAAAGTCCGATGAAGCAAATTAAGTATGAACAACTCTGACTTTGATCCCTTGGCCGGTGAAGAACGTTCTTCGACCCTTAAACTTGCGCGCCTGGGCATAGATACCTGCGGAGAAAACGTCGCCTACCTGCACAGGAGCTGTGAAATCTATCGGACTGAGGGATTTCAGGCACTTTCCAAAGTACAGGTTAGTGGTGAGGAGCAGCGTATTCTGGCTGTGCTGCACGTGGTCGATGATGAACGCATCGTCCAGACCAACCAACTGGCGCTTTCCGAGGAGGCTTTCGACAATCTGGGCCTCGATGAAGGCACGCTGGTAACGGTGGAGCACGCGCAACCACCTGCCTCAATGAATGCCGTGCGTCGCAAAATTGCGGGTGGACGACTGAGTCAAGAAGATTACCGGCATATCATAAAAGATATTAGCAACGCTCGATATTCCAAACCTGAGATAGCTGCATTCCTGGTTGCATCAGGATGCACTGAACCCAATCAGAATGAAGTATTACACCTGACGCGTGCGATGGTGGAGTCCGGCAAAAAATTGAACTGGGGCGAGGACCTGGTTGCCGACAAGCATTGCATCGGTGGCATCCCGGGCAATCGCACTTCTATGTTGGTAGTTCCAATAGTTGCTGCTCATGGCATGCTTATCCCCAAGACATCGAGTCGCGCTATCACATCGCCTGCCGGTACCGCAGATACCATGGAAGTATTGGCCGAAGTAGACCTGAACATCGACCGCCTGCGCGATATTGTTCATCAGGAACGTGGTTGCATGGCCTGGGGAGGCAGAGCTGAACTTTCCCCTGCTGATGATATCCTGATCTCGGTCGAGAAACCGCTGGGAATCGATTCGCGCGGTCAGATGGTCGCATCGATCCTGTCCAAGAAGCTGGCTGCCGGCTCTACTCATCTGCTAATCGATATCCCCGTCGGACCCACCGCAAAAATCAAGTGCATGTCACAGGCACAGAAGCTCCGTAAACTTTTCGAGTTCGTCGCCAATCAGCTGGGTCTGCAACTGGAAGTGCTAATTACTGATGGTCGCCAGCCGGTGGGCCGCGGTATCGGACCTATCCTGGAAGCTCGCGATGTCCTGGCTGTACTGAAAAACACACCTGACGCACCTGACGATCTGCGGCAGAAAGCCTTGCGCCTGGCGGCTAAAGTGCTGGAGTTCGACCCTGAGGTTCGCGATGGCCTGGCGATCGCCAGAGAAACCCTGTATTCCGGACGCGCATGGACAAAAATGAATGCACTGATTGAAGCCCAGGGTAAGCAGGAAAAACGATGGGAACTCGGCGGATTGACCTATGACGCCCTGGCACCCTCGGACGGTATGGTGGCGTCGATTGATAACCTTCAAATAGCGCACATCGCACGCTTCGCCGGAGCGCCAATGGATAAGGGGGCCGGGATTGAGCTGTTCAAGAAAATTGGCGACCCTGTTATCAAGGGCGAGCCACTATATCGGCTCTATGCGCAGTTTCCGTCAGACTTCAAGTTTGCCTGCGAACTTTGCAACGAAAATGATGGCTATTGCCTGGGTGAGGCTGAAAGTATGACACAGTCATTGGTGGATTTCTGATGCTAGTGGGATTCGCCGACTACAGTTACCAGGCACAAGCGCTCGCGGCTGAACTGAATCTGCCGTATGCCCAAGTTGAAGTACATCGATTCCCGGACGGTGAGAGCAAGGTTACGTTACCCGACAGCTTGCCGGCCAGATTGGTCATCTGTCGCAGCTTCGACCGCCCCAACAACAAACTGGTGGAATTGTTACTGGCTGTCCGCACCGCCCGCGAACTGGGCGCGAGCCACCTCACGCTTGTCGCTCCTTACCTCTGCTACATGCGGCAGGACATTGCTTTCAATCCCGGCGAAGCTGTCAGTCAAGGAATCATTGGCGAATTTCTGGCTTCCCTGTTGGATGCTGCGATTACCGTCGACCCGCACCTGCATCGCATCGAAAGGATTGCACAAGCCGTTCCCCTGCAACAGAGTGTGGCGGTCTCTGCTGCGCCCCTTATTGCGGACTTCCTGACGCAACAGGATAATCCGGTTTTGTTAGGGCCAGACAGAGAATCCTTGCAATGGGTCAGCACCATTGCCACGTTATGCGGCTTTGAGCATTGCGTGTGTAGCAAGGAGCGACTGGGAGATCGACAGGTCCGAATTCAATTGCCGGATTTTGATTTTCGCGGCAGAAACGTGGTCTTGATAGATGACGTGGTATCCAGCGGTGAAACTCTGGCCAGTGCCACCCGGAGTTGCCTGGCTGCAGGCGCGGAACGTGTGGATGCCATGGTTACCCACGCCCTTTTCTCCGCGGGTGCCGAGAAGAGAATACTGCAGTCCGGCATTATGAAGATTTGGAGTACCGATAGTATAACCCATGCCAGTAATTCCATTAGTCTCGCCCCCCTGCTTGCTCACTCCTTACGAAATAATTAATTATTCTTGAGCGAGTCGGATCGCACAGGGGCGCGTAAAGACCACTACAGCGGTTTCAAATCTCCAGAAAACGCTAAAGTTTTACTCAAAAAGCATGAAATAGGCATTAGTCGTCAAACATTTTTGTTATTAAATTCAGTAGGGTACTGGATTATTCGAATAAATCAGGTAACAATAACTCGAGACCATAATTCGGCAACCTGAATGCCGTCATAGGTCTCATAGACTAATGTTCCAGACCGAGTCCAGGAAATATGCAGTGAAAGTCTTTTTACATGGAGTACTGACAATTTGCCTACTGACCGTGGGCATTCCCGCTCAGGCGCAAACGCTTCGCGGCTCCCAGGCTTCGGTGGAAAAGCAGAGCAGTCTTGCGGCGGCTTACGGATTTACTTTTGTCCGAACCGCCCAACAAATGTCACAACTGGTCAATGGTGGCCATCTGGTCAGGGTCAACTCTACCCGCTACATGGAACTACACGATGTATCCTATCCGTACGCGCGCGAAGGTGTTCGCTTGTTCGTCAATCGGCTCAGCACGCAGTACTTTAGCGCCTGCGGTGAAAAACTGACAATAACCAGCCTGACACGACCCATCGACCAGCAACCCCCGAACGCCGCTGAAAGATCGGTACATCCGGCTGGAATGGCGGTCGATCTGCGAATTCCCTCGCGGCGCCAGTGTCGAAGCTGGCTGGAAAGAACACTGCTCTCGTTGGAAGGAAAAGGCGTTCTCGATGTAACCAGAGAGAGGCGTCCACCCCACTATCACGTGGCGGTATTCACTGAAAATTACGAGAGTTACGTGGCTTCTATGACCGGCGAAATCAGCCAGTACGTGGTGCGACGCGGTGATACGCTATCCGAGATCTCCGACCTGACCGGTGTCAGTGTGGCCAGATTGCGTTCCACCAATGGACTGCGCGGCGATCTGATTCGGACAGGCCAGACCCTGCAAATTCCCGCTGCCGTGACCAAGGGCACCCCCACACCGGACGGCAGCCAGATCGTTCGCAATCAGGTGACTCATAAGGTGAGGAAGGGCGATACCCTGTGGCGCCTGGGAAATCGCTATGGAACCAGCGTTGCCCGGATCATGATGGAAAATGAACTGCAAGACGAATTGCTTCAAGTAGGCCAGGAACTGCAAATCTCCGCCACCCGATAGCCATTGAATAATCGACTTAGCGCTCGCCGCCCACCAAACCCTGATCCTCCATGCGCGCTGCTCGCAATAAATTTTCCATTGCGTAATTACCTTCGTGACAAGCGTATTCATACAGCAGACCGTCCACACTGGACATGGTGATCATCGCTGTAAACCTGTCGGTAAAGGTACTTGGGTCATCCACAGTAAACTCATATTCCATGGTATAGGGGCCGGTTCGGGTGAATCGCTCGGTCAGGCGTTTTGCGCTTGAATCTCCGTAAGCACCAAAACTTTTGGTCAGTTCGTTGAAGTTTCGCGTCTCGACCACCAGAGTGTCTCCATCCCAATACCCTCGTGAATCCCCTGACCAGAGCCGCAACTCTTCATCGATGTGCGCACGGCGATCGAGGGGAATTATACGGGCAGTGTGCACCATCTCCGTCATTATTACGATGGTGTCCCGGCTCTGAAAAATCTGAATGTTGTTATTGTACAAATTTGGCGTGAAGGGCGGTCCGGCATTGAATCCCATCAGGCAGCGCTCAGAGAGACCCCTGTCCTCGGGTCCGTCTTTGCCGATGCCTCCTACGATAAATCTGACCGGCCGGGATCCGTCAACATCGTCCCCCAGACCACCATTGATTCTAGAAACCCCTTCGCGCAGAGGCGGCAGCCGACCATTCTCGGGGTAAATGATAAGCGAAGTGCGGTTATCGAGACCGCTGCCCATTTCCAGCCAGAACGTATTGTAGCCATTGGCTCCTGCATCATTGAGTGCCTGCAATCCAACCTCAGTTCGCGCCGCCAGCGCTGCAATTTCTTCGTCCGTAAGAAATGCCTTGTCAGCAAAGGCAGCAGGACGCTCGAGAGGAATATTAGTTGCGAAGTTCCAAACCCCCTGCAGGTCTGGTTGTTCCCACTCTGTAACCGGCACTTCGTAGAGAGCGTCCTGCGCCATAAGGGAACTACACAGGCTCACAGCGCAGACGCCGACCAAATGATTCATTTTGTTCATAGCACCACCCAATAATTGAGAACCGAATTAGTGGTAAGGGAGAAGAGAATAAAAGCAATTGCTTTTCAAGTCCACCAGGCCTGAATTCAATAGCGCCAAGGGGCACAGCAACTGCTTGCCAGCGAGCAATCTCGCTATCTTGCGGCCTGACCCAGATACTGCTGAAAAATACGTTCCACGGTATCTGCTGCGCCGGGCACGAAAGCCACAATGAGTACGGTCAGCACCAGAGCGATAGCAACAAACAGATAGAATTTTCTCATTGCTTTCTCCGGTTAGCTTCAATCTCGAGGCATAGCCTGAAACAGCCACACATCACCATTTTCTATATTCGCTCTGGTAGTTTGCGACGGATATTTTGCGGTAATCGCGGCTGCGATTCCCTCGAGAATTTCTCCGGATTGAATGCGCTGCAACTGACGTTCATAGCGGACACCTTCAATACGAAAAATTGCCCGGCCATCACGCTCCGCCTGAACCGGCCAGCGTTTCCACAGGCGCCCGACAGTTGTCCCCATGTAGCCTGACCAAACGTAAATACTACCATCGTGCTCAACTGTCCAGATACGGCGGGAAAGTGACGGATTTAACAGCTGCATTTCGATAGTTGGCAGGTCATTGACAAACCGCCAGTCTGGTTCAGGCCCAACATGCATATTGCCGGATTCAAGCGGCCCCCCGGAGAAAACGCGGTTGGGTCCATCCGCGAATCTTGCCTTGATGGCAGCTGTGGAAACCGCGGTCATCGGAATCAGGAAGAGACTGAGAATAACGATAATCGCGCGACCAAGCATTTGCATCTATTGCCCCCATCCCCATCGGGTAAGGTGAAACATTGTGGCTATACCGCAAATAATACCAGCAAGCCTTCAGATTACTACATGCTTGTGCCTGGGCGGCGGAGCCTCCAGGGCCCTCGTGCACACCGATGCTAACGCGTATACTTTAGCAGTTAAATGGAAACACTCTGTGTATCAGCCAGGAAAGCCAATATGGTAAATGTACTCATCAGATGGTTCACGATCGCACTAATTCTCGTGCTTCTCATCGTTGGGGTCTCCTATACATCGATGCGTCTGCACGACGGCCCGGTGGAATTCTGGCCAGGATTCACTATTAGTATCGGTGGACCGTTCCGTAGCGGCATCATTAGTCCATCTCCGGGTAACTGGAATTTTATCCGCGACCGCGAAGAAATAGAAATTCAGACATTGGAACCAGCTACATCCCGCACCGTTTGGGTTCCGGTTGTCGATGGCAGGCTTTATTTGGTCAGTGGTTATATGAACTCCACGCTTGGTAAACTTTGGAAACAGTGGCCAACTTACATGGAAGAGGACAACCGAATCCTGATTAGAATCGACGACAGGATCTATGAGCAACGTTTGAACCGCATCACGGAGGGGCCGATTACGGCCCAGGTTATGTCCGAGGTGATTCGCAAATATGCGGGCGGACCCGACCAGCTCAATACAGCCGCGGGACAAGCTGTTACTGGTGGCTCAGTCTGGCTATTCGAAGTGATAGATCGCTAAGCTCAAACAAAATAGCGCCCGACCTCAATGCAGTTAATGTTTCAAGTGGGCCTGCACAGTTATTTACCTTCCTACCAGGAACATCATTATGACTAAATCGCTTGTAATTACCCTTTTTGCCCTGCTGATTGTCATTCCCTGCGGTCACGCACAATCTCCGGAAAATTGCCAGGACACACTAGACTGCAAGTCATCGTGGTTAGCCATTACTCCAGCTCAGCGGACCGACATTTTTGATTTTGCCGAACAATACAAGGACTTCATTCATCGTGCCCGCACAGAACTCAGTTTTGTCTCCGAGGCCATAGCATTTGCCCAGGCAAACGGCTTCCAACTCTGGAACGACCCGGCAAATCCGGCGCCTGGCTCACGTTACTATGAGGTCAATCGAGACCGAACCATCAGCCTATTCGTCATAGGTCGACGCTCGATGCAGGAAGGCTTTCATATTGTCGGGTCCCATATTGATTCACCGCGACTGGATTTGAAGGGGCGCCCGGTTTACCAGAACAGCGAATTCGCACTGTTTCAAACCAATTTCCACGGCGGCATCAAATATCACCAGTGGACCAACCTTCCACTAGCGCTGGTAGGACGCGTGGACAAAAAAGACGGTACCGTGGTCAACATTTCGATTGGCCTCGAAGCCGACGATCCTGTTTTCATGATCCCCGAGCTATCGCCCCATGTCGACAGGGGGCGCGGCAGTCAGCGCCTCGATGATTTTCTGGGGCCCGAAGATCTTGATCCTGTGATCGGACACATCCCGGGACCTGCAGAACAGACTGTCAGCCAACAAGTTCTGGCGTTTCTCGGCGCGACCTACGAAATTACCGCTGCCGACCTGGTCTCGGCAGAATTGTCCCTTGTACCTGCGGGAGCTCCGCGGGACATGGGTTTCGATCGCGGGCTGATCGCTGCCTACGGACAGGACGACCGGCTGGCGGCCTACACCAGCATTCGGGCCCTGGCGGAACTGGATGTTCCTGATTACACCGCGGTTGCTTATCTGGTAGACAATGAAGAGGTGGGTAATCGCAATAACACTGGCGCCGGATCCGACTACTATGCCGATCTGCTGTCACGCTTGTTGCTCGCTGAACTCGGTGATGCCTATCGCGAACCATTATTGCGCAGATCCATGCGCCGCACCCGTTTCGTCTCGATCGATGTCAATCCGGGGGTAAACCCGATGAATCCGGGCGCATGGGAACTGGGCAATGCTCCCAAACTGGGCTATGGGGTAAATTTGAAACTCTATGGCCAGGGAAACAATGCCAATTCCGAATTCATAGCCTGGACCCGCGGGATACTCGATGCCAATGGGATCCCATGGCAGACTTCAACCTACAGAGTTGGAAGCGCGGGTGGAGGAACCATAGGCGGCATATTCTCGTCGCAAAATAATGAAGTGATCGACTTCGGGGTGCCCCTGCTCTCGATCCACACCCCATTTGCCGTGAGCTCAAAAATCGATGTATACAATCTGTATCGTGCGGCTCTGGCCTTTTACGAGTTTTCGGAATGATCATCGTAGCCGATGCATGATCATCCGCACGGAACTGGACAAACTTGCGCTCAGGAAATAAATTCTCAGCAAAACTTCTGGAAAACGAGGAATTACAATGTCCGCTACCCGGCCTCTGCTTGTGCGAGCAGCCTCCATACTCATGTGTCTTGCTTCGATAAATGCCAGTGCTCAATCACCGATTGCTGACTACAACCCGGTCACCGATGATCGGCTTAATAATCCGGAAGCCCGCAACTGGCTTTCCTATCGAGGCACACTGAACGGCTGGGGTTACAGCCCGCTCGGAGAAATCAATTCAGATAATGTAAGCCAATTGCAACCTGTCTGGTCTTTCTCTACCGGCGTGCTTGGAGGGCACGAAGCGCCACCAATAGTCAATGACGGGATAATGTTTGTCACCACTCCACAGAATCTGGTGTACGCAATGGACGCGGCCACTGGTGACATGCTGTGGCGTTACCAACATGACCTCCCCCAGAGCCTGATCGCATTCCACCGCACAAATAGAGGTGTGGCTCTCTACGGAGACAAGGTTTACACGGCAACGCTTGATGCTCGCGTGGTGGCGCTAGACGCCACAACCGGACAAAAGGTGTGGGACACGCCCGTTCAGGACAATAGCTTAGGCTATTACATCACTATGGCTCCGCTCGCGGTCGAAGGTAAAGTGCTGGTCGGCACGTCTGGCGGTGAGTTGGGCATTCGTGGATTCGTGGTAGCCCTGGATGCGGAAACTGGAGAGGAATTGTGGCGCACCTACACCGTGCCTTCTCCCGGGCAACCAGGAAATGAGACCTGGCCCGGAGAATCCTGGCGAACCGGTGGGGCTGCGGTATGGGTGCCGGGCCATTACGATCCGGAGCTTCGGCTTGCCTATTTTGGTACCGGTAATCCGGGCCCCTGGATTGGTGATCAACGTCCGGGAGACAATCTGTACACCAATTCGGTGATTGCTCTGGACATCGACAGCGGCGCTATTCGCAATCACCACCAGTACCACTGGAACGGGTCCTGGGACTGGGATGAGGTGTCTACCCCGATATTGATGCCGGTGGAGCGAAGCGGACGGCAATTTAGTGCCTTGGTGCATCCGGGTCGCAATGGTTACCTGTGGCTGCTGGAACGGCAGGCTGAACGCATTGGGTTTGTCGATGCCGTGCCCTATGTGTATCAAAACGCCTTCCTGAGTGTCGATCCCGAGACCGGGCGTCCTACCTACGACCCCGAACACAAACCGACTACCGGCTCGACCACTTCATTTTGTCCCTCACTGTGGGGAGGCAAAGACTGGCCCCCCGCTGCCTATAATCCCGAAACTGGCCTGATCTACATCCCCGCCAATGAAAACCACTGCGGCGCCATCCAGGGGCAGGAAGTCACTTACATGCCGGGAAGTTCTTACACCGGCGCCCGCACCGAGTTCAGTCTGCGAGAGGGAACCAGTCACATTGGAGAAATTCAGGCCTGGGACATGAATACCGGCGAAGAGGTATGGACCCGGGAATTTGACTCTCACAACTGGGGGGGGATCCTCACAACCAGCGGCAATTTGATATTCAGCGGCGGCACCAGCGACCGCTACTTCCGGGCACACGATGCCAGTACCGGGGAAGAGCTATGGAGTCACCGCACCAATTCGGGAATCATCGGTGTGCCCTCAACTTTCTCAGTGAATGGCAAACAATATGTCGCCATTCAGTCCGGCTGGGGCGTCGATGCCGCCAGCATGACCGGTCGCGTTGACCAGATTCGCGGGACACGAACGTTCGTGCCCCAGGGCGGTGTTATCTGGGTATTTGCACTACCTTAATATATCGCCAACTGGACGGTCAGGATTCTGCATGCTCCGATTTTTATAGGAAGGTCAGGCAGCATAGACTCCGCGGGCAAGAAAATTTATGCTTGGGGGAACAAAAACAATCAGGGCCCGACCATGCTGAATCAAACCAAACTTTACCTTAGCCTGCTCATCGCCTCACTGACCGTCATGCCTGCCCCGACGGCACTCGGTCAATCACTGCTGGACGATTACACACCGGTCACATACGAACAATTAGAAAATCCGCCAGATAGCGACTGGCTGATGTGGCGCCGAACCCAGAATCACTGGGGCTACAGTCCGCTAGACCAGATCAACAAGGAAAACGTGGGCAGTCTGCGGCTGGCCTGGGCATGGACCATGGGGCCCGGACTGCAGGAAACCACCCCACTGGTACACGATGGAGTAATGTTTCTGCCCCAGGCCTGCGACTTTATCGAAGCTGTGGATGCCACCGACGGCACCCTGCTCTGGGAATATCGACGACCGGAAGTCGATCACGTGGCGCCCCTGTCATGTGCCAATCGAAACGGGACCCTGTACGGTGACCGACTGTACCTGGCAACTCGCGACGCATTCCTGATTGCTCTGGATGTCCACACCGGCGAAGTCATCTGGGAACAGCAGATGGGTGACTGGACCGTTGGTCAACATTACTCTGGCGGACCGCAAATACTGGACGGCAAGCTGATTGCCGGCATGTCCGGGTGCTATTACATCAATACCTTCTGCTGGGTTTCCGCCCACGATCCCGAAACCGGTGAGGAACTGTGGCGCACCAATACCGTTCCGCGCGTTGGAGAACCCCATGGTGAAACCTGGGGGGATGTACCTAATGAGCGCCGTCGGGGTGGTTCCGCCTGGATGCCAGCCAGTTACGACCCAGACCTGGACCTGATCTATATCGGTGTCGGTGTGCCAATTCCCTGGGGTGATATCCAGCGGCAAACCGACGGGGGCGATGTACTCTATACCAATTCCACTCTGGCCCTGCGCGCAGATACCGGCGAAATCGCCTGGTATTTTCAGCATATTCCAGGCGGTAACTGGGATCTCGACCATCCATTCGAGCGTCTGGTGGTCGAGTCTGAAATCGCGCCAGATCCCGACTCGGTCTCCTGGATGAACCCTGACATTGACTCCAGCGCAAGGCGCAAGGTCATCACTGGCATACCCGGCAAAACCGGAATCATCTGGACCCTCGATGCCGCTACTGGCGAATTTCTGTGGGCTCGGGAAACCAACTATCAGAACGTCATCATCGGTGTCGATATCGAAAACCATAAAGGAATCACTGATCCGAATCTCAAATATACTGAAATTCGCCAGCGCAAGATGATCTGCCCCACTACTCGGGGCGGGATCAACTGGCAGGCTGTTGCCTACAGCCCGCAAACCAACGCGGTCTATACCCCCACCAATAATGCCTGCATGAATCAGGCTCTGAACCCTGTAGAACCCACCGTTGGCTTACATCATCGTTCGGCCACGTCGCCCGTCATTCCGGCACCAGGATTTGAAGACCAGGTCGGCCTGCTGTCTGCGGTCGACGTAGCTACCGGCGAAGCAAAATGGATTCACAGACAGCGGGCGGGTATAGGTGGCTCAGTGCTGACTACCGGAGGTGGACTGGTATTTGTCACGGACGATGCCCGTCGCTTTCGCGCCTTTGACGCCGAAACCGGTGAAGTGCTGTGGGAACAATTGCTCAATTCGACCGCAGGTGGATTCCCGGTTTCCTATAGCGTCGACGGCGTGCAATATATTGCGATAGCGGCCGGAGGCGGAGTGACCTATCGCAATCTGACCCCAGAATTGCAGCAGCGTAGCGGTGGCAATACCCTGTTCGTCTTTAGGCTGCCATAGTCACGTACAAATCCGACCCGGGGGAATACGACCATGCTCTACCGTCTGGGTGACAAGCAGGTAGAAATTGCCGGTGACGATTTCTTCGTCGCCGACAATGCCTCTGTCATCGGAGAAGTGCGGCTCGAAAACAACGCAAGTATCTGGTTCAACGCTGTTCTGCGGGGTGATTGCGACCTGATTACTGTCGGCGAAAACTCCAATATTCAGGATGGCTCGGTGCTGCACACCGATCATGGTTTCCCCCTCATAATTGGCAAAAACGTGACGGTTGGTCACAAGGTCATGTTGCACGGCTGCACGATTGGGGATAATTCACTGATTGGCATCAATGCAGTAATTCTCAATGGCGCCAAAATAGGTAAAAACTGCCTGATCGGCGCCAACAGCCTGATCACAGAGAACAAGGAAATCCCCGACGGCTCGCTGGTGATGGGATCTCCCGCCAGGGTCGTTAAACCTCTCACCCCCCAGCAGCAGTCCCAGCTTGCAGAGAGCGCCAGCCACTACGTGGAAAACTTCAAGCGATACAAAAGGGAATTACGGCAAGACCTACGCTGATGCAACAACGCCATCGCATTATCCAGAATTTAGAACCATCCGTTCTTTCTTGCCCAATCAAGCATCGGGTGAAAACCATTACCGGTTGCTTATGCGGGCAACTTGCTTACAGGCGTACTATGGTCTGGAGATAGACGTAGTTGCTGTCGCCCTTGTTAACAGCGTCCATATAAGGACCCGCATTAATCCACACATAGCCGCCATCGACGGTCAACTTGTTGGAAAACAGGTTCCAGCGTACGCGAAATTCCAACTGATCACCCAAAAAGTCCTCACCAAGACTGCCTGGATGACGATACCGGGTGGTGCGCCAACCCTGCGCCTCTTCGGCCAGTGACGGTCGCTGCCACCTGACGTAAGCATCGACATTTACGGCTGGCTGCAGGTTTAGCATGAGTCCTGGAGAACTCGTGTTAACCCTTTGAAAGGCCCGGAACAGGCCAGTGGGTCCGAAATCCGGTCTTGGCACCCCAAACAGATGATCCAATTCATTGGATTCGTCGTCCAGAGGATCCTTGTCTCCGCTGCCGTAATGATAGAGAAAGCTAAGGCGTGGCTGCCACGTCGCCTCGAAGCTATGACCCAGGGTCAGATGAAAATAGGAAGCCTTGTGATCACGCAATTCAGAATCCGCATCCAGAGCGGGCGCATCGCCGAATTGATACAGGGCTTCTATATCGTAGTGCCAGCGACTTGCCGCAGGGTTTCGGAACAGACGTACGCCAGTATTGAGCACATCGAAACGCTGATTGGCAGGCCTATCGCGCCTTTCGTCAGCCCCGAGCAAGTACAGTTGAAGCGAGCCCGCTGCGCCGCTTAAACGAGTGGTCAAGAATCCGCCCCAAAAGAAATCATCGGATTGATTGTCAAGGCGAGGATCATTATCAATCCAGTCGCCGGAAACCCGTCTGGTTGTGGGGTGTGTATAAAATAACTCCAGAGAAGTATTGTCGCTCTCCAGCCTGGCCTGGACACCAGCAAAGGAATTGATGGTATTACGATAGCGATTGCGTGCGATGAAGCGACGACTGCCCTGATCCATAGTGAAACGACCAATCCTGATAAAGCCCCGATCTTCATCGCTGAACAACCCGGTGAAAGGCACGGTCACATTGGCCTGCAGAATATCCAGCGGATTATTGGTAAAACTGTCGAGAGGTGAGCCACTATCTACAAGAAAGGTGCGCATGTCAGCCAACTCAGTCGTGACAGTAAAACCCTCGAAATCGGCGTCCAACTTGAGAGTATTGCGCCATTCAATACCCTGGTCGCTGCCATCGAGACCAGCACGAAACTGTCCATCCAGATGCTGAAATCTGGTTTGCTGCTCGAATTCTAACGAGAGCCAATCCGGCAGGGTGGAATTCGACTGGGCGACCCCGACCAGTGGAAGTCCGAGTAACAGGTTGCAAAAAATAAGGACGTCGCGAAGTGCAGGACAGTAGCTTGCCTCGAAAGTAGCTCGAATGGGTAACATAAAAACTGTTTTTTATCGGATTTATAATTATTGCGTTATTGCGCGGGTGACGGCGATTGTATCTATACTTGCACTAACACTTCAATCTTCATAAGTGGCGAAGGAATCGGAAGCATACAAATCCAAGACTTGCAGAACTGGTTTTGGTCCCCTGACTGGCGATCATTCG
>Ga0181578_10001836_pt1 | contig 20247 bp, 19 predicted proteins | sample 071ome_21_FD_148659 | JGI IMG/M metagenome (GOLD analysis project Ga0181578, IMG submission 148659) | Coastal salt marsh microbial communities from the Groves Creek Marsh, Skidaway Island, Georgia - 071401CT metaG (spades assembly) | ecosystem: Environmental > Aquatic > Marine > Intertidal zone... | reverse complement strand
GTTGGCATCGGTTACCGTGTAGGTTTTAAAGCCCCCTTTTACATCGGGACCCGCCTGACGCCAGACTTTGAGCGTGATGTTCATGCTGTTTGCCATGTCGAATCGGTTGCTGGGTCTTATTTGTAGCTGCGGGTAGTGAGCTCGACGTTTTCGAACTCGAGGTTTTCCTTGTGCAGGACGTGACCAGAGTCCGTGTGCTGCCATGCGGAAACGTGGGTGAAGTCTTCGTCACGTCGCATGGCTTCACCTTCGGCGCTTTGATGTTCCTCGCGGAAGTGACCGCCGCAGGACTCTTCGCGTTCCAGTGCGTCACGAGCCATCAGTTCGCCGAGCTCGAGGAAGTCGGCCACGCGACCGGCAAACTCCAGGTTCTTGTTGAAGGTAGTCGGTTCGCCCGGGACGCGGACATTCTGCCAGAACTCCTCGCGTAGGGCGGAAACTTGATCGATCGCTTTGCGAAGACCTTCGGCCGTACGCGACATGCCCACCTGATCCCAGATGATCTGTCCGAGTTCGCGGTGGAACTCGGTGACGGTCTTGGTGCCTTGAATACTGAGTAGTTTCTGAATTCGGGCATCAGCGGCGGATTCGGCCTCATTGAAGGCGTCCTCATTCCCGGTGATCTCCGGGAAGCTGTTGCCCGCGATGTAGTTGCCTAAGGTATATGGGATGACGAAATAACCGTCAGCCAGACCTTGCATAAGGGCTGATGCTCCAAGGCGGTTGGCTCCGTGATCCGAGAAGTTGGCTTCTCCCAGAACAAACAGTCCGGACACGCTCGATTGCAACTCGTAGTCGACCCACAGGCCTCCCATGGTGTAGTGGACCGCTGGGAAAATGCGCATCGGTACCTCGTACGGGTTCTCACCCGTGATGCGCTCGTACATCTCGAACAGGTTGCCGTAGCGGGCCTCGATGACGTCGCGACCCAGTCGCTTGATCGAGTCGGCAAAGTCCAGGTAAACGGCCAGGCCTGTTTCGCCCACGCCACGTCCTTCGTCAGTAGCCATCTTGGCGTTTCGCGAGGCTACATCGCGGGGAACGAGGTTTCCAAAACTTGGATATCGGCGCTCGAGGTAGTAGTCCCGATCCTCTTCGGGAATATCCTGCGGACGGCGATCGTCACCCTGCTTCTTCGGTACCCAGACGCGTCCATCGTTGCGGAGCGACTCCGACATGAGGGTCAGCTTCGACTGGTAGTCGCCCGAAACGGGAATACAGGTTGGGTGGATCTGTGTGTAGCAGGGGTTGGCGAAGTACGCGCCCCGTTTGTGGCAGCGCCATGCCGCCGTGACATTGGAGTTCTTGGCATTTGTCGACAGGTAGTAGACGTTGCCATAGCCGCCCGTGCACAGCAGGACCGCATCTCCGAAGTGGCGTTCGTATTCACCAGTAACTAGGTTGCGGGTGATGATGCCGCGGGCCTTTCCGTCGACCACGACGAGATCCAGCATTTCCCGGCGTGAGAACATCTCAATATTACCGGCTCCGATCTGGCGGCTCATGGCCTGGTAGGCTCCGAGCAGTAGCTGCTGTCCCGTTTGCCCACGGGCGTAAAACGTGCGGGATACCTGGGCTCCACCAAACGAACGGTTGTCGAGTAAACCGCCGTATTCGCGTGCGAAGGGTACACCCTGAGCTACGCACTGATCAATGATGTTGTTGGATACCTGGGCCAGACGATGCACGTTGGCTTCGCGGCTGCGGTAGTCACCCCCTTTGATGGTGTCGTAGAACAGGCGCCAGACCGTGTCACCGTCATTGGGGTAATTCTTGGCAGCGTTGATTCCACCCTGGGCGGCAATGGAGTGTGCACGCCTGGGCGAGTCCTGGATGCAGAAACTTTTGACATTGTAGCCCAGCTCGGCGAGAGTGGCCGCGGCGGATCCACCTGCCAACCCGGTACCAACGACAAGAACCGTGTGCTTACGCTTGTTGGCCGGGTTGACCAACTTGATGGTGTTCTTGTAATTGTCCCACTTGTCTTTAAGCGGGCCCGGAGGAATTTTTGAGTCGAGGACCGTGGACATGATGTGCTTCGGAATAATCTGAACAGTGGTGATCAGGCGGTCGAATCAGTAATCGTCAGAGCCAGCCAAAGAAGAGAGCCAAAGGCATGATGATGAAACCCACCCCGATACCCAATCCGAGCAAGCCGCCAATCGTGTAGATGGCGGGGGACAGGGAAGGGCGCATGGCACCCAGGGACTGCAAGGCGCTCCATACGCCGTGGCGCAGATGCGTGACCAGAAGCAGCATGATGGCCGTGTACCCGAAAGTGTACCAGGTCAGCGCAAACTTCTCCCTTACCAGCTTGGCCAGGTCACGCATTTCCACACCGTCGACCGTGGTCAGGTACGCTGCATCTGCATTTCCGGGGCCGCCCGGACCGAATTTGAAAGAGATCAAATGGAAGACCGTAAAGACCAAGAGGATGATGCCGGTGATGGCCATCGACCGGGAGGACGAGGACTGCATACTTGGCCGACCAGCACTCTTGTAGACATCATATCCCTGAGGGCGAGCCTTCCGTTTTCCCTGCCAGATGATGATTCCCGTTCGGGCGTGCATCAGAAAGAACAGCACCAGGCCGGCTTCGATGGCGTAGAGGAGGGGGCCGAGACTGGCCAGGAAGTGCGCGTACTGGTTGTAGGCATCGTCACCCGAGAACATGGACAGGTTGCCGATCATGTGCATCAGCACGAAGATGGTCAATCCCAATCCAGTGACTCCCGTAATCAGCTTTTTGCCGATAGGTGAATTCAGGTGCGTCAATAGACTCATAGCTGCAAAGACTACCGATAGGAAGGGTCTGCGATCTCCGGTACCGGACCAGCGGGATTTCCGGATCGGTCCAGAAGGTACGGCAGAGAGGAATGGAAGGCTCCCAGCGACTTCCGAGCATCGCCCACATTTAACAGAGTGTGCATGAAATCCTTCAAGAGGAACGTTTCCAGCCGTTCAATGGTCGGAATGGCTCAGCGATCTACCCGCTTGTCTCGAGGGCCGCTGTATGCAGCGCGCGGGCGGATCAGGCGATTGTCGGCCCATTGTTCCAGTAAGTGTGCACTCCATCCCGTGACACGAGCCATGGCGAAGATCGGCGTAAAAAGATCCATCGGGATGCCAAGTGTGCCGTACACGGAAGCAGAGAAGAAGTCGACATTTGGATACAGCCCCTTTTCTTTTTCCATGGTCTGCATGATCGCAAGGCTCATGTCATACCATTTTCGGTTGCCCGCCTCATCAGCCAGTGACTCGGACATTTCCCTGAGAATGGCTGCGCGGGGGTCGAGCGTTTTGTACACGCGATGACCAAAGCCCATAACGCGCTCCTTGCGGCTCAGCCTGTCCAGGACCCATTGTCTGGGATCGGCTCCGGTGCGGTCGATTTCTGAAAGCATTTCCATGACACGCAGGTTGGCACCGCCGTGCAGCGGTCCTTTGAGCGCACCCACCGCACCAGAGATAGCCGAATACATGTCTGAAAGGGTGGCTCCAATAACCCGTCCGGCAAACGTGGAGGCGTTCAAGCCGTGTTCGGCATGCAGAATCAGGCAGGCGTCGAAAATCCGTACGGCTTGTTCTCCGGGCTCCTCGCCGTGCAGCAGATACAGGAAATTGGAGGCCGTGGATAAATCCGGGCGCGATCGCAAGGCGGGAAGCCCATTGCGTGCTCTGTCAAAACCGGTGAGCATGACAGGAATCTGGGCCGTGAGACGAACAGCCTTTCGATAGTTTGCCTCGGCAGACATGTCTTCCGCCTCGCCGTCATAGAGGGCTAATGTGGACACGCCCGTACGAAGAAATGCCATCGGGTCAGCATCTTCGGGAGTCATGCTCATCAATTCGCGGACCATGGGAGGCAGCGGCCGCTCCGTGCTAAGTTGCAGGGCCAATTGACGGCGTTCGGCTTCTGAAGGAAGATCACCTTGCCACAAGAGCCACGCGATATCCTCGAACGTGCAATTTCGCGCAAGATCATCGATGTCATACCCTCGATAGATCAGTTCTCCCTTTTGCCCGTCAATGTCACAAATATCGGTATGCAGGGCGATGACTCCTTCGAGTCCTTTCGGTTCAGAGGAGGCTTTAGGAGCGTGAGGAGCCATGGTCGAAAAGGCGAAATGGGCAGGTACAGGAGATGACGATGACACTCCCTGAAAGGCAATGGGCGTCAAGGCAATATAAGCCCATGCCCGGCGGGATCATTCCGTGCTTTCAGGAGATTAACACACTGATATTCAAGACCGGGAGTCAGTATTGCGACTCCTCGGCAATCTTTCCCGGAAGGGCTTTTGTATTGATCATGTTCGGTATTCCCGTTTCCTCTCCAATCCAGGCTGTGCTTTTGCTCCTGACCCGAATCGGGCTTCCAGGGCGTGCCGCTATGGATGGATTGAGAAAAATGATCGGCAACGCGCGTGATTCTGTCACGTCCAGCGCGGTACATGAAGCACACCCGGATTTGGAGGAAGGCATTTTCTCTGGTGGACTCACCGCGAACATGCACCCTCTTTTGGCTCTATTTCCACCATTTGCAAGAACGACTCGCGGCTGCGACATGCAGGGCGAGCGGCGTACCCGGAGCAGAGAAGGATCGATGCAATCTGCGATCGATTGGCTCCTGTCAAGGACAGGCTCTCCGGTTCACCTCCGTGATGGTACCGCCCCTCCGGGCGGGCTCCGTTTGTCGTTCTTCGACCAGGACACCCATTCATGTCGAAGGAAATCATCATCAACAAGGGTAAACAGACCCGTATTGCAATCGTTGAGAATGGCGATCTCGCGGAGCTGTTTATCGAGAACCAGGAACACGAACGTACGATTGGAAACATCTTTGTGGGGCGCATCCGACGCGTCATGCCGAGCATCCAAGCAGCGTTTGTAGATATCGGTCAGAAGCAGGACGCCTTCCTGCACTTTTCAGATCTGATTGATAACGTCGAGTCCTGGCTGGACTTCGTTCAGACCGAACAGGCCGAAATCGGTACGTTCAAGGGCGAATACACGACCAAGCCAGCCGGCAAAAAGCGTCGCCGGCCCAGCGGCCAGCAGCATGGCGGCAGAGGAGGCAAGCACCAGCACGTTGCGGACAAAAACAGTCGCGACCGACGTAAGTCGGCTCATGGACGTCAGCATGGATCCCATGAATCGCGTGATCGGGACAACCAGGAGCAGGAGCAGCCCAAATTCGACCCGACCCAGATCCTGAAAAAGGATCAACCGATCCTGGTCAAGATTTCGAAGGAGCCCATTGCCAACAAAGGCAGTCGCATCACTACGGATATTTCCCTAGCCGGACGTTTCCTGGTGTTGGTGCCGATGGCCAATTATGTGGCGGTGTCCAAGAAAATCATGTCGTTCAAGGAGCGACGCAGGTTACGGGCTCTCGCACGGAGTCTTCTGCCTGAAGGATTCGGTGTCATCGTTCGTACGGTCGCCGAGGGGCGAAGCGCCAAGGCGTTGGACACAGATCTGAATCTTCTTGTCGATAAGTGGAAGAAGATGGAGGCGCGGCTCAAGAAGAATCCGAAGGCACCGGCCGTAATCCACGAAGACGTCAACATGGTTTCCTCGATCATGCGGGACCTCTTCACCGAGGATTATGACCGCATTTTGATCGATGATCAGAAGCTCTATCGCAATATCCGTGGATACGTTCAGGCCATCGCTCCAGACATGGTGGAAGACGTGAAATTGGCAGATGACGCCGAGTCCCTTTTTCAGGAAGTAGGCATCAAGGAAGCTGTCGAGGAAGCGTTTGACGAACGAGTGAATATGTCTTCAGGTGGCTATCTGTTTTTCGAGCAGACCGAAGCCATGCATGTCATCGACGTCAACTCCGGACGCGCCGGAAGAGGAATGTCCCAGGAGGACAGTTCATTGAAGGTGAACCTGGATGCGGCTCGGGTCATCTGCAAGCAGGTACGCCTGCGCGACTTGGGTGGGATCATCGTAGTCGACTTTATCGACATGCGACACGAAAGCAACCGTCGAAAGCTCTACGAAACGCTCAAGAAGGAATTCCGAGCCGACCGGGCCGTTACGAAGGTGCTTCCGATGAGCGATTTTGGACTCATTCAGATCACCCGCCAACGCCTGCGCCCGAGTATAACGAAGACCTTTTCCCTGCCAGACGAGCAGTCGGGGGATAACAAGCCAGAAAGACGGACTCGTCGCTCGGAATTGCGTGGTCGCTCGGCTGAGCCCAGCCATCTGCGAATCGAGCCTGAGGATCTGCTCCACAAGATTGAGGAATGGCTCGGCGCATATCGTGAAGCTGGCAGATCGGCTCGTGTTCGTCTGCGGGTCCATCCCTTTACGGCGTCATTCCTTTCTGGCAAATTTCCAAGTCGGACGTTCCGCTGGCGGCTGCGCTACGGTGTTCGGGTTCAGATCGAAGCCGATCCATCCGTGGATCCGATGTCTTTCCGATTCTTTGATGGAGCCTCTGGAAAAGAGATTTCGCGTCTGTCGACTCGTAAGGACCGCAGTGGACGAGGCAAAAAGGAGACGGGCAGTCGCTCCAGCTCCAGGGCTAAGGAAGGAGCCAAGTCAGAATCCAAGGAACAGAACAACCGCTCCTCACGATCAGAAAAAGGCCGCAGCGACCGTGCTGAGGGCCGTGGCGGTGATAAAGAGAAACCCAAGTCGAGTCGATCCGGATCGGGACGTTCCCGTGGGCAACGCTCCGGATCAGGGCGTTCGGAGGAGTCCCGTTCGGGCAGTGACACTGAGCGATCGCGGTCGAGCAACTCGCGAGGACGGGGTCGTGGCGGTGACTCGAGACAACGCTCCGCAGAAAACGATGCCTCGTCACGAACTGAGACATCGGCTCGACCCGAAAAGGGGTCACGCAGCGGAGAATCAGCAGGCTCGGAAAGTCGCTCTCGCGGAGAGGATCGATCGAATTCCAGTCAGCGGAAGTCCTCGGGTGGACGTTCTCGGCCGGATAGTCGTCGAAAAGACGGCGGCGATCGTAGGCGTTCCGAGGATGCCGCAGGGCGGACATCTCGGACGCAAAAAGCAGAAGTGAAAGGCGCGAAGACAGAAGAAAAATCAGCTGACCGCAAGCAGACCGAGCAGAAGCAGCCTTCTGCGAAAGCCGAGCGAAACGCGAAGCGGGATGAGCGTCCCGAGCCAAAGGCACCGAGGACTCCCAAGGCCGTACCTCCGGCTGCGGATGGCCCGGAGCCTTCAGATGGTCAGGACAAACCCTCCGTGGACTCCGAATCGAGAACGGATGCCCGCGTCAAGTCTGTGCCTGAGGTGTCGGATTCTTCCCGGAGCAAGGATGCTGCGAGCAGTGACAGAACATCGAAGGATACCGGAGAGGGTTCGAAGGATGAAGGGTCAAAACAAGTCCCTACGAAAACCGAGGAGAAGCCCAAGGCGTCTGAAGAGCTCCCTGTTTCGAACCGGTTCATGAAAATTGACCTCCGGTCCGACTCAGGATCGTGATGTTTTCATCCTGACCTCGTTCACATGTTGAATCTGCTTCATCGCGCCTCTCTCGTGGGGGTCTTTTGCGCGCTCGTCATCTTGAGCGTTCCGTCGGCCTTGGCTCAATTCAGCTATGGCGGTGGTACGGAATCCGTACGTGCTGCGGGTCCGATGATCTCTTTGGTCGATTTTTCCTTTCAGCCAGAAAACGCGCCTGATGTCTCGTTCGCCTTCGAAGATTCAGGCTACGGAGTTTTTTATCGACGGGAGGGGTTTCTCGGGCACTTATTCTGGGGCACCGGCATGGATATTGACGGTGCGGATCTGGTTTTGGTTGAGGGAAGCATGGATGCCTGGGGCGCCCTCAGGTTCACCAAAAATGAGCCCGATGCGAAGTTCGACTTGTATTTTCCGGTGGGTTTCCACGGTGACTACCGTAAGGTGACGAAGAAGTCAGACAATGTTGACGGTACGGTATTCGAGGTCTCAGTGGCTGCAATTGGAGCCGGACTGGGATTGGATGTGCCCACTGGGAGTGGTGTGCTGTCGATGCGGTCCAAACCCTTTTTTGGCATTGCCTCCCGCGCCTTTGGTACAGAGACCGGCACGTCAGCTGGATTGTCGATCGATGTGGACTGGTCGCTTCCAGAGATTTCTTCCCGCGTCGGCGCCTATCTCGGCTGGGGATATCGCTGGCAGCGCTGGCTCATGAGCGCCTCTTCGGTATTTGCCGAGGCAGGGTCCGACAACATCGAATACCGGAGCCGTTCGCATGTCACCTCCATCGGTCTGACCTTCTGATCGATTTGGGCTATTTTCTCGAATGAAGACACCGCAGATCGTCAAAGAACTTGAAGAGGCCGTCGAGCAGCTCGGTACCCGTGTGCGTCGGGAAAAGGGCAACTTCAGAGGCGGCATGTGTGTGCGGAATGAGGAAGAATTCCTCATGCTGAATCGCGTTCATCCTCCCGAAATCCATCTTGCCATCCTCGCGGAAGCCATGCGCAGCATGGATGTCGACCAGGTGTATTTGAAGCCCCTCGTTCGACAGGCCTTGGAAGACGCGTGGGCGCGGCACGATGTAGTTGAAATTCAGACGGAAGACGGTGACTGAAACGAACCGCATCCGGGTCGAGATACTCGGCACAGGTACGTCCACTGGGGTACCTGTTCTCAACTGTACGTGCGATATCTGCACCTCACCTGACGATCGGGACAAGCGCCTTCGTTGTTCTGTTTATGTTCAGGCCGGCGGTGTTCATCTCCTGATTGACACGGGTCCGGATTTTCGTCAACAGGCGTTTCGCTCGTGCATCAAGCAGGTAGACGCCGTCCTTATAACCCATCACCACTTCGACCACGTGATGGGTATGGACGATCTGCGCCCCTTTCTCTTTTCCAATAGGACAGCCATACCGGTTCATGCCGAACCAGGTTCAGCGGACGTGCTGCGCTCCATGTTCTCCTACATTTTCCGTGACGGGAGTTATCCGGGCGTTCCGCGTCTTGAAATGCATGAAATCCGGGGGCCATTTGAGGTCACATCCCGGGAAGATGTCAATCGAAGCATTCGCATTACCCCCATTCCAGCTGTCCATGGATCGTTGGATATGCTCGGGTTCAGGATTGGAGGCTTTGCCTACCTGACGGACGTGAGCGAAATACCCAATGCGAGTTTTTCGCTTCTCGATGACTTGGACGTTCTCGTGCTCGATGCCTTGAGGGATCGGCCGCATCCAATGCACATGACCATCGATCAGGCCGTTGCAGTAGCCGGTAAAATCGGAGCGAAGCAGACGTACTTCACCCACATGTCGCACGAGATCCTCCATGCGGACTTCGAGAAACGGGTGCCCGCTGGAATGTCTCCCGCTTATGACGGGCTTGTGTTCGAAGCCAGCCATTGAATGTGGCTGCCAAGGTATGACTCGTAGTTTCGGGTACCGGTCGGGGCGCGGGAACGCGCCCCGACCGATCCAAAGAGTCAGTTGTTTCCGGCCGGCTCAAATCCCATCGTCTTGCCCTTCTTGATGGCTGGGATGCCCTCCTCCAGCCAGACCGGAGCCGGATCGTCCAGCAGATAGTGGTCAAAGAATTGCTGCATGCGACGCTGCCAGTCACGCCGGTCATCCAGGTCGGACAGGCCGTGACCAGCACCGTTGTAATTCAGCATCCAAACCGGCTGCCCCAGGCGGCGCAGAGCCACAAAGAATTCGATCCCCTGGTACCATGGCACGGCGCCGTCCTCGTCATTGTGCATCATCAAGACCGGGGTTTTAACCTTGTCAGCTTGGAAAAGCGGGGAGTTATGGATGTAGCGCTGTTGAGCATTCCACAAGGTGCCCCCTATGCGACTCTGCGTCTTTTCGTACTGGAACATGCGGCTCATGCCAGATGCCCAGCGAATGCCGCCATAAGCGGATGTCATGTTGGAAACAGGCGCACCTGCTTCCGCTGCCGCAAACAAGTCGGTTTGCGTCACCATGTACGCGATCTGATATCCACCCCAGCTGTGTCCCTGAACACCAATGCGGTCCCGGTCAACGAAGCCCTGATCTATCAAGGACGTGATACCAGGCATAATGGCGTTCATGGCACTCTCTCCCGGATAGCCCGTCTTGTAAGGGATATCAGGAACGAAAACGAGGTATCCACGGCTGGTGTAGAACGTGAAATTGATACTTGACCCACCGGTCGATGGTGCGTAGTGCCGATTCAAGTTCCGGGAGTACTTTTCATAGAAGTAGACCATCATCGGGTACTGCTCGGACGCATCAAATCCCTCAGGCAGATACAGGATGCCTTTGAGCGGCTGCCCGTCTACCGAAGTCCAAGTGACGAGCTTGTTGGTCCCCCAGTTGAATTCAGTTTGTTGAGGATTCAGCCAGGACAGGCGCTTGGCATCCTCGAACTCGGTGTCCGTCGTGTATAGATCGCTTGCCTCACTATAGTTTTCCCTGCTGAAAAGGAGTACATCGGCATCGGCTGCCTTGGCGCGCACCCGATAACTGTGTGGCGACATGACGACGGGCTCGGCGTCGCCGCGCTTCGGATCGACTTCCCAGAATCCGCCTTCCATGGTGTCGAGGTTCAAGGCCCGAAGCAGCCAGTCGTCATCGGTGGCGTGGGCCGCCTCTTCAAGGTCAAGGTCCTGAATGCGCAACTCAACCCCAGCCCGACGTCCTTCCGCCTCGGTCAGATTGCGAATCGATCCATCCGGTGAAGCAGCCCAAACGTCGAATTTGTCGTAGATCAGGAATTCGCCGTCATTCTCAGTCCAACCGCCGGAGCCGTAGCTCGACGGATCGTAGGCACGATCATCCAGTGCATTGACAAATGAGGCATCCACCCGGCTGGTCACATTGTGAACCTGACTCGTAGCCACGTCCATCATCATCCAGTGCCCAATGTCACGCGCCCACCACGTGAGGTACCCACCTCCTGGTGAGAGCTGAGGCGTATCTCGGACTGCTTCAAGCGCTACACGCAGCTCTCCCGTTGTGACATCGATCAGCCAGACATCCTGTCGGACTGGCCAGTCCCAGGAAATATCCTGCTGATAAGGCACATTGGTGACTCCAAGGGCAAAGGCAGCTTCACCATCCGGGTCGAGACGGATACTCGGAATATCTTCAGACCCCATCTGTACAATGTGGCCCGTCTCTTGATGAAGCACTGCTCGGAAGGACCGATTCCGTTCTTGATTCAATCGCACGAGCTGCATCGGCTGAAGCAGAGGATCCTTCCAATTCCAGATGTCGACCTTGACCTTCTCTTCGTCTAGGACGTCGTTCTCTTCTACCTCGGGTTCTGGACGCGGAGCCGTCCCAAAGAAGACACGGCCTCCGCTTTCCGAAAAGGAAACCGTACCGTTCTCACTGATCCACCAGCCCTCAGGAATACCTGCATTTCCTTCGCTGGCCGCCTGCTCGACGCCATTCATTGTCCCGACGAAGAGGGAAAAGGACGGCTGCTCTGCTTCAAAGTCATCCCGGTTTGTCAGGAAAGCAACCTGGTCACCATCTTCGGTCAAGGCCAGTTCGAGATAATTGCCCGTGCCTCCGCTGATCATTTGCTCGTTCAGTTGGTCGCCTCCGACGGTGTACACGCCATCTGAATCGCCTTCCTCACTCTCCCGGAAAAAAACGATCCGTTCGCCGTCCGGATGAACCCATGCTTCGGTTACGTGGTGCAGGGTAATGGGATCGCCTGCCTCCAGATGTGCAACCATCATGGCGACGCCGTTCTTCTTGTCGGGAGTATCTTTTTCGGCCTCCTCTTCTTCGACTTCCTCTTCTTCGGTTTCCATTTCCACTTCAGACGAATCGGCTTTCAGTAAATCTTCGGATGCCTCTTTGGTCAGCTTCCACCACGCCAGAGCCCCATTCTCGTCAGAAACGCCAAAGGACTGCAGGTTGCCAAACGTGCGGATGGAGCCGTCATCCAGGGACAGAATGCCCAGTGAATCGGATGGCATGTCCTTCTTCGGAGCGTCATCAAGCTTCTTCTGACGCACGGAGTCGGCTTGTGGATTGATGCGGAACAGGACATAGCGGCTGTTTCCACTGAAGGCTGCATCCTGGCCACGTGGTATCGAGAAGCGGTTATCACCATCTGCGGATGAAACGCTCAAATATCCGTCGCCGCGATCGGGAGATTCGGTCCACGCAACCCATTCGCCGTCCCGTGAAAGTTCGACGTCACTCATGCGCATCCACTCGTACACATCTTCGTGTTCAAGGGCACGTTTGTCCTGGGCAAATGCTGTCGGAACAAGGAAAAGCAGGAAGAGGGCCGATAAGATTGTACGGCGTAGCATGGGCTCAGGAGAAGGATGAGAGTTGCAGAAGTTGATCATTTTACTACATTTATTTCTCACCCGCGAACCGGATCGGTCGGTACCGATCCCAAACAACACTCGCCATGAAAGCTCTGAAATGGATTCTGGGGACGGTGGTCGTCCTCGCGCTACTAGTGATGGCCTTTGGATTCTACACGATGACCCAAGGAGCCAATCGATTCGATCAATCCTGGGATACCAACGTGGAGATGGTCGCCATTTCCGACGATTCTGCTGCAGTTACGCTTGGGCAGTTCATTGCGGAATCGCACGGTTGTCAGGGCTGTCACGCTCCTGATTACAGTGGCTCGGTCATGGCAGATGCACCGCCGTTCCTCATGGTTGCACCTAATCTCACATCCGGTTTCGGAGGTGTAGGAGCCGACTACGATGACGAAGATTGGATTCGTGCCCTCCGACACGGTGTCAACCCGGACGGTCGCGGTCTGATGATTATGCCGTCAGAAGCTTATTACTACCTCAACGATGAGGAGCTGGCTGCCCTCGTATCGTATTTGAAATCAATTGAGCCGGTTGACAATGACTTGCCCGACTTTGAAATGCGCCCATTGGGCAAATTCATCATGGGAATGGATCCGGCCATGGCTTCTGCTCCCGAGTTGATGCCTGATCGCGAACGGATAACGGATGCCGTACGAGGTGCTACTGTCGAGTGGGGTGAATACCGTGCCAGCGTGATGTGTATGGTGTGCCACGGCGGTAATTTGCAGGGTGCCCAGCCACCCAACCCGGATTCACCCTATGCGCCCGATTTGCGCGTCGTAGCAGGTTGGGGAATGGATGGATTCATGGAGTTCTTCCGCACGGGGGCCAACCCCAGCGGTGTCGAAGTCGACAAGGAAATGATGCCGTGGGATAAGTTCGCTCATCTGGGAGAAGAGGAGCTGACGGCGCTCTACATGTATCTGGAGTCCATTTGACGGTGGACTGATCCAAGACGGATCGTAGCGGGGTCACTCGACTACTGTAAGGTCCACGATCCAGTTGTCGATTCCGTCCGAGGCAATCCGGAAAAGAATGGAATCGCCTTCGCTGACGCCGATCCGGATGGCATCGGACCTGAATTCAAACGGCATGGTCATCGCTGGCATGAACCCGTAGATATCTCCGTGGGCAACCTGGATTAATCGACTATTCTCCAGGATGCGCACGATCCGTCCGTTGGCGGTGTACTCGGTGACCTCGCCTTTCGAATCGGAGTCCGGGTTGGACGTCTCTGCGCAGCCAGACAGTGCCAAGGCCAGCAGGCCAACCAAGAGGCAACATGTGGTTGTTGGGAATGAGCCCATCAGAGTAGCGACTTGACGGCGCCGCCATCTACAACCAATGCTACTCCGGTGATGAATCCGGCTCTCGGACTGAGCAAGAAGGTGGAAGCGGCTGCGAATTCATCCTCTGTTCCGATTCGTTTCAGGGCACTGTTGGCAGCCCAGCCAGCCTCGATCTCCTCGATGGGTGTGCCATGGCGTTCATTCAGGGATTCGCTCAGATGGCTTAGTCGGTCCGTACGCGTATAGCCGGGAAGGATCGTATTGACCGTTATACCGTCGAGACCGACTTCTTCTGAGAGGCTTTTTGCAAATCCCTGAACACCTGCGCGGGCAACGTTTGATAGATAGAGGGAGGGTATGGGCTGTTTTGCGGACAAGGATGTAATCATGAGTATAGACGCATGCCTGCCCTCTTTCGCAGCTTCCCGCAGGTAAGGCAGGGCGGCGCGGGAAAGGTTGATGGTACTCATGAGATTGAGCTCGAGCGCTCCTCGCCAGGTATCGGCATCCAGATCGTCAACTTGTCCGGTTGGCGGCCCGCCGGCATTGGTGACCAGTAAATTGATGCCGCCAAATGTACTCGCTGCCGCTTCCATGGCACGGAGGATGTCTCCCTCATCGGTGACATCACACGTGACAGCATGTACGTTCTGTTCCGGACACCCAGTCTCGGCAATGAGCCAGGAACGGGCTGAATGAATTCGTTCTTTACTTCGGGAGCAAATGGTCACTCGGCATCCTTCGAGCAAGAGCTGACGCGCAATGGCCCGGCCCAGTCCGCTGCTTGATCCAGCCACGAAGGCGTGGGAGTGATTAAGTCGCAAATCCATCCAAAAAACCCCGCTCTCGCTGTTCTTGGTTGTTAATTCGTTTGTCTTACCCCGTGCGCCCGTGCATTTTTAGGGCCTTGATTTCTCTATATACACACTCCAGACAAGATCCGGAAAACGGTATGCGCAAACGGGAATTGACCGTCGACCGACATCTGGTTAAAACCGATCTCGCCCCAGCAGCCATTGGACCCTACAGCCAAGGTGTAATTGCTGGCAACACGCTCTATTGCTCCGGACAGATTCCGATTGACCCCAAGACGGGTCGCATGGTGACCGAATCGATTGAAGAAGAGACTGAGCGGGTACTGCTCAATCTCGAAGGTGTGCTCACGGCGGCTGGCATGTCACTTTCCAATGTGGTGTCTTGCCGGGTGTATATGACGGATATCAACGACTACGCGCAGATCAACGAGGTGTACGGTCGATTCTTCGGAGCCAATGCACCGGCGCGCGAAGCCGTCCAAGTGTGCGCTCTCCCTCGAGAGGCCCGCGTCGAGATTTCAGCCGTCGCCGTCAGGTAGGCTCAGAAGCTCATCAACGCATGGATCGGGGTACCGTCAGGTAGGCGATCGCAGCCATTCAAGAAGGAAAGCTCGATCAAGAAGGAGAACCCTACGACACTGGCTCCAGCAAATTCCGTCAGTCGATGGGTAGCGGCGGCTGTGCCACCCGTTGCGATGACGTCATCGTGGATGAGGACCCGGTCGGTCGCAGAAACAGCATCGATGTGCATTTCGATGATGTCTTGCCCGTACTCGAGGTCGTAGCTCTCCTTGATGGTGGTGAAGGGTAGTTTGCCCTCTTTTCGAATGGGCACGAATCCGGCGTTCAGTTCATCGGCCAGCATGGCACCGAGGATGAACCCGCGAGACTCGATTCCAAGGACCTTCGTGATGCCCTGACCTTTCCACTCAGCCGCAAGAGCGTCCACCGCAAAGCGCAGCAGTGTGGCGTCAGCCAGCAGAGGGGTGATGTCCTTGAACTGGATTCCCGGCTCTGGAAAGTCGGGAACGGTACGGATGGCGGCGGCCAATTTGTCGTGCATGGCAGGAAGCAGGGTCCTACCGGTTGGAATTACTCAGGTGCAGACCCTGGTCGTATTCGGATTTGTATTGCCGGATGGCACGGAAGATAGCACTGGCGAGGTAGGCCTGCCCATCATCGCTGCGCATGAATGCCGCTTCGGAAGGGTTGGACAGGAAGCCCAGTTCGACCAGCACGGACGGCATGGATGCACCGTAGAGCACATAGAAGCCCGCCTGTTTGACACCGCGACTGCGGCGTCCTGCCCGATTCTCGAACTGATCTTCAATCGACTCAGCCAGCATTTGGCTCTGCCGCATATAAGCGCTTTGGGCCAGGGTCTGCATGACTGACGTCATGGCATCGTACTCCGAATACGCGGCAGCGTTGGTTTCCAGGCGAATCACTTCGTTTTCACGTTCCATGACCTGTCGAGCCGCATCGGTCTTGTGCAGTCCAAGGAAGTAGGTCTCCGTACCGCGAGCGCGTCGATCGGGGGCGGCGTTGGCGTGGATGGAGACGAAGAGCTTTCCGCCAGCCTGATTGGCGAGATGGCCGCGGCCCTGCAGCGTGATGAACCGGTCATCGGAGCGGGTATACACCACATTCACATCCAGATTCTCTTCCAGGTACTGCCCCACTTTGCGGGCCACAGCCAGGACGACGTCTTTCTCGCGGGTTCCGTCGGCTGCCAGTGCGCCGGTATCCTTTCCTCCGTGGCCGGCATCAATGACGATGGTGTCCAGCGTCCAGCGTCGCGCGTCGGCATCGGCGGTCGGTCGGGGCAGGGAGGCATTGACCACCTGACCGAGTTGGTCGGACAAGGTCCGGTCGCTGGGTGCGGCCTGGCCGTCTGAAGCCAAGACCGGGATGTTGGGGGGCGAACCCGTCAAGCCGACCAGGATATCATGACTGGCACGGTCCCGATAGGCGGACGCAATAACCGGACCGATACCAGGCTCGAGCCGGATGACAACATCCCTGCCCAGTTGATCCACGCGGTACGATCGGATGGGTCCGAGCGGGGGATCGAAGGCGCGGTCTTCAGTCAGCTGGCTGCGAAACACGACCAGTTCGATCGAGCCATCTTCGCGGTAGGTCGGCATGCTGAACGCGGCCACGGGCTCATTCAGATGGATGCGCATCACGACGCCATTGCCATCGGCGCGGGCTGCAAAGGAAACCCGCTCAATTCCCCGCAATCCGGTTGCCCATGCGTTTTCCGGGAGAATACACAAGCTGGAGACCAGAAGCGCTGTAAACAAAGCCTTCAGTATCCGTCCCCGTTCCGGGAGGCGATCAGACAGATGCAGACATGATACCATTACAGGAAAACTCATCCGTGGACGGGAAAAGCATGATCGACTACGAATACCTGGAGTCGCGGATTGCATCAACCACGGTATCGGCCGGTAATCTAGGTTCTTGAATCAAACAGGATTACCAATAGATGGCACGAAATGTTTTCAAACCAGATAGAATTGAACGACTATCTCTTACTAAATTATTAAACCGCCGTGCGGACCCACGCCCCCTTTAACTTGCTAATATCCATGCAAAGCCGCCCTTTGATCATGGTGGTTGAGGACGAAGAGTCCATCAGAAATCAACTGTCCGATGCACTGCCCCGATTGGGATTCGACGTGACAGTGGCGGCTGACGGCTTGGATGCGCTCGAAATTCTTGACACTACCGTCCAGCCTGATCTGATCCTGAGCGATATCGTTATGCCGGGCATGTCTGGCATCGACACCATCAGGCTGGCTGATCGGGCTGCAAAGTGGTTCGCCCGTTCCTACCAGCGGTGAAGATTGAGGAGGTCAGCCAGGCGGCTGTCGATGATGTCCTTCTTGAGGGACTCACGTTCGGCCAGACGACCCTGCAATTCCGTGAGCTGCCTTTCCAATTGCTTGATCTCCTTGCGTCGGTTGGCCTGCTTGAGCTCGAAAATCTCGGTGAGCACACCGCGCAGTTCTTTCGTGTGCCTCTGCCGCTCTTGCTCGGTGCCAGCCGCGCGGACGGCGCGGGCCAATTCGTGGGTGCGCATTTCCATGGCGCGCTCCCGCTGCAGCTCTTCGTAGAGCTGCCGGTTCTGGCTCTGCAGGGAGCCGAGGTAGGCTTCATATTCCACCCGGGGCAGGATGTTGGCAATGCGCGCCGCATTCTCGGCCTCGACCACCATCTGCCGCGCCAGGTCGTTGCTTTCGGGGACCACTTCCTTGAGTTCGAAGGTCAGTTTGTTGAACTCTTCCGCCCGTTGCCGCAGCTGACTGACATAGCTGTTCATGGCATCGGCCTTGCCACTTGGCGTGGGCGTTGTGTAGTACCCCGTGGCCACCTGGGGAGCCTCGAAAAGACGGATGTTGGCTCCATCTTCCTGGCCGGAGAATACCATCATCACGTTGCGGTTCGACCGCTCATTCGGCGCGGCCACACGGAAACGATCGTCCTCGAAAATGAAGCTCTGGCCGTTGATCTCGAAAAGGGCATTGTCGCCGGTCCAGAACGTCAGATTCATATCCGGATCGAGGGACCGCAGGCCCTCGGGCAGCCCCGCGTCATCAACGCGTTTGCCATTGAGGTAGATGTGACCATCCTCGATCGTGACTTTCTTGGCCGCCGGTACGAGCTGGAGGGCCTGCTGCAGCGAGCGGGCCGAAGCCGGCACACCCAGGAGCAGGGCAGCCATCAGGGTTAGAATAAGCTGTTTCATGACATTCGTCGTGTGACTGTGGGGCAGTCCACGCCTCAATTCTTGTTGGAACCGGTGAGCTGGAGCGATCGGCTGCCCGATCCGGGGAGGGATTCCAGCGGTACGGCTTGTTCGCCCCAGTCGAGCATTCCTTCGGGGCGCATGGACTCGATGCGGCGGTGCATGTCCATCAGGGGAGCCGAGTCGTCCCATGCCAGTCGAGGGTCCTGTGTGGAAGCAGGGGTCACGGGTTGCGGCGGGACGAAGCGGTACAAGGATTCGGGTGGAACGATGTCGTCCGGCGCAGTAGCCACAGCGGGCTCATCCACCTGCGCGGTGCCGGGTTGTGAGCTGAACCAACCCACGGCCACACCGAACAGGATGGCCGCTGCGATGGTCAGTGCCGGCAGCATCACCTTGCGCATTCTGGCGGAACGTGCCACGGCGGGACGGTCTTTCCGATCCGTACTGCTGGGCAGTCCCTGCTCGCCGGCAGCAGCTGCAAGGATGCGGTCCATGATGACGGGATCGGGTCGCTCCCGCTTGAGGTGGTCCAGCCTGAACTTGGCTTCGCTCAGGGCTGCGTGTTCCCGGCGCAACTCCTCATCCCGGAGCAGCGAGCGGAGCTCTTCTGCATCAGTCGCTTCGCCGTAGAGGTGAAGCAGAATGTCCTTTTTGCCGTTGTGCATGTTCGTAGCCGTTTTCCGATGTTCAGTCGCTCGCAGGAATGTGTTCGAGGCGTTTAGCCTCCTCCATCATGCGCCGCAGGTTGATCAGCGCATACCGCATGCGTCCGAGAGCGGTATTGATGGAGCAGTCTGTCATGTCGGCGATTTCCCGGAATGTCAGGTCCGACTCGTGTCGGAGCAGGACGACTTCCCGTTGTTCGGGAGGCAGCCGGTCGATACACGCCTTCAGCAGGTCTGCTTCTTCCATGTCCTGGACGGATTCGAGTGCTGACGGTCCATCGTCCGGCAGGCGATCCCACCAGGCCGATTCATCCCCGTCATCACCGTTTCCGAGGTCCTGCCATTTCTTGCGAGCACGCAGGTGATCCAGCGCGGCGTTCCGGGCGATCCGGAGTACCCATCCAAGGAATTTGCCCTGTCGGGTGTACGATCCGCGCTCTTTGTTCAGCGCTCGGATCACCCGAAAAAACGTTTCCTGGAACAGGTCATTCGCCACATCCCGATCCTTGACCATCCCACGCAGGTAGCCGAAGACGCGCTCCTGGTGACGATCCACCAGCGTACGGAAGGCGGCCTGATCGGCCTCCTCTACGTATCGAGCAACAAGCACTTCGTCAGCCGGGTGCATGGAGATTGGTAGGCGGGTTGAATCCTGGTTCAGACATCGACGTCGATGCATATCCAGCCCATTTCGGAAGGTGTATACGGAAAACGGCCCGATCCGGACGGATATTGTGCTCCGACATGAAAAAGATCTCAGGCGCGTTTATCCGGCCGGGATAGCCGGTCCGGACCAGTCAGCTGACGAGATGTAGGGATCCGGGTTTCACCGGAAAACTTTCAGGCGTTGGCCGATGCGGATGGTGTTGGATGTGAGGTTGTTCCAGTCTTTGATATTTGCCACCGAAACGCCGTACTGCTGGGCAATTCCGATAAGCGTATCACCTCGGCGTACTACGTGATCCACGGGCTGCCCCTGGTCCGAATAGATGGTGAGACGCTGTCCGATCCGAATATTCGATCCGCGGATGTTATTCCACTGTCTCAGCTGGGAAACGGTCACGTTGTACTGATCCGCAATCTCGCTCAACGTGTCACCTCGTTGGACTCGGTGAGACAGTGGGCCTGCAGGCGCCGCCGGGGCACTGCGGCCGTCTGTAAAGATTTCCAGGCGCTGCCCAACGTTGATGCGGGATCCACGCAGGCTGTTCCAACCCTGGATCGAGCGAACAGGGACGCTGTATAGATTGGCTATTTCGCTTAATGTGTCTCCCCGCCGGACGGTATGAACAATACGAACCTCGGCTTTCGACTCGCTCGATGTCGCCGCGGCGCGCGTGCCAGACGATGCCTTGGTTTGACTGACCGTTCGGACTGGCGTAGCGTTCGCAACAGACGCCGTCTGCGCGCTCGATTGCGGATTCGTTGAAGA
>Ga0181578_10001835_pt1 | contig 20251 bp, 13 predicted proteins | sample 071ome_21_FD_148659 | JGI IMG/M metagenome (GOLD analysis project Ga0181578, IMG submission 148659) | Coastal salt marsh microbial communities from the Groves Creek Marsh, Skidaway Island, Georgia - 071401CT metaG (spades assembly) | ecosystem: Environmental > Aquatic > Marine > Intertidal zone... | reverse complement strand
CCGCGACAAGCTCGTCATGGACCGCATCAACAGCAATCACCGCATTTTCCGAGGAACAGGAGGTGGCGTTGTCAAAGGTCTTGGACGCGGCGATTTTCGCCGCCGCTGCGGCAATGTCGGCGGTTTCGTCAACAATGGTTACCACATTGCCGGCCCCGACACCGATGGCCGGTGTTCCCGATGAATAGCCGGCCCGCACATTCGCCTGCGATCCGGTGACAAGCACCATGTCGGCAAGCTGCATCAGGCGCTGGGTTTTCGGCTTCGACGGCGGTACCGGCACCATCTGCACAAGCCCGTCCGGCAACCCAAGCGCGGCCAGCGCCGGATGGATATGCTCAAGCAGGGCCAGCAGCGGCTTCACACCCTTTGGCGAGGGGGCGAGGATGATCGCATTGCCTGTCTTCAAAGCGTTGATCATATTGTTGACCGGTGTTGCGAGCGGGTTCGTCGACGGCACGATGGCGGCGACAACGCCTTTTGGCCGCAGGAAGGTCGACAGGCCCAGCCCCGCGTCATCCTCGATATGGCCAAAAGCGGTGACACCCTTGATGTCACGCATCAGGCCGAGTGTCTTGTTGTGGTTCTTTCGTACCTTGTCATCGGCATTGCCAAGGCCGGTCTCGGCGACGGCGAATTCGGCAAGGCGCCGGTTCCGGTCCGGTTCCATCAGGCACCAGGCCACAGCCTGACATGCGCGGTCGAACAATTCCTGCGATCCCATCGCCTCATAGGCGCTCTGCGCCTCGCGGGCACGGGCGACGAGTTCGTCTACAGTATCGTCTGTCTTGGCAATGTCGTCTGACACGGCGCGTCCTTTCCGGGGCCGGGCCTCTTTAGGCTTTGTGCGAGGATGATGCGAACGCTCTATACACGCCGGCGGCCAGTGTCAATGCACCGGCGGCGATCAGGATAGAGCAGATCGGCCGCGAAAAATAGGTGCCGAGATCATAATGCACCATCTGCATGCCCTGGGCGAAATTCTGCTCGCCGATCTTGCCGAGGATCAGGCCAAGCACAATGCCCGGTATCGAATATCCGGTCCGACGCAGCAGGAAGCCCAGAATGCCGGCTCCGAACATCACCATCACGTCCAGTACCAAACCGCGGCTGATATAGGCGCCGATGGTGGCAAGAAGCAGGATCAGTGGTGCCAGGAACTGGAACGGAATCTTCAGCAGATAGAGGATTGTCTTGGTTTCGATCAGCCCGATAAACAGGATTGACAGGTTGGCGTAGAACATCGCCGCGAAAACAATCCAGATCAGGTCGGGCGAGTTGTAGAAGACAAGCGGTCCGGGTTCAAGGTCATGCATCTGGAATACGGCCACCATCATCGCGGTCAGCGCACCACCGGGAAGGCCGAGCGCCAGCAGCGGGATCATCGCCGCGCCGGTGGCGGCGTTGTTGGCTGTCTCGGACGAGATCACGCCTTCAAGCTTGCCCTTGCCGAACTCTTCCTTGTTCTTCGACCAGCGCACCGCCTCGCCATAGCCCATGAAGGCCGCGAGCGTGGCGCCGATGCCGGGAAGTATGCCGCAGAAGAAGCCGACAAGGATCGACCTAAGCACGGCGAATTTATGCATCCACAGCTCAAGGACCGTGGGGAAGGACATGCCGACCTTTGGCGCATCGAACTGGCCGGTGGCCTTCTTCTCGGCCTGCACGAAAATTTCCGACACGGCGAAGAAACCGAGGATCGCCGGGACGAAAGCGATGCCGGCGGCAAGGTCGGTGAAGCCGAAATTATAGCGGTTGATGCCGCCGACCGGGTCCTGGCCGATTGTCGCGATCAGCAGACCGAGAAGCACCGACATCCAGCCCTTCCAGATGGTCCGCCCGCCAACCGACGAGGCAACGGCCAGTCCAAAGAACACCAGCGCGAAGATTTCCGGTGGCCCAATATTGCGGATCGCCCAGTTGGCCAGCGGTTCGGTCGCGGCCATCATCACCAGCGCCGATGCGACACCGCCGATGGCCGAACACAGCACCGCCGCGCCAACGGCCTTGCCGGACTGGCCCTTGCGGGTCATCGGGTAGCCGTCAAAAGCGGTCGGTGCGTTTTCCGGCGCGCCCGGTATGTTGAACAGGATCGCCGTGATGGCACCGCCATAGGTGCCGGTACAGTAGATGACGGCGAACAGCATCACCCCTTGCGCCGGTTCCAGATCGGCGGTGAAGGGAAGCAGGATCGCCGCAAGGGTCAGCATGCTGACGCCGGGGATGGCACCGAACAGCATGCCGCCAACGACACCGAAAACAAAGATCGCGATGGTGAAGGGATCGCCAAAGAGCGCGCCGGTTCCGGCGAGGAAATTTTCCAGCATGTGCGTTACCAGAGCTGTTGCAGCTGAGTGTTCATTTTCAGGATGAAACCGCTGAAATCATAAAAGGGTGACACGTTCCCCTGCGGCAGGGGCGCGTTGAGCGTGACGACAAACAGGCCAAGCAGGATGGCATAGATCAGTAGCGTGATGGCGAGGATCCATTGCCACCGCCGCTCCCCGAACAGCCAGATCACGGCGGCGATAAAAAATGGTGCGCCGGAATACATCCCGACCGGCTTCAACAGCCAGGCGAACAGGAAAGGCGTGAACAGAATCGCGATGATCTTGGCAAGGGTGGCCGGATTGCCGTAATCCGTCTGCGAATCATCGGTTTCGGCGATGCCGACGCGGCCCTTCTGAACCGCCGAGCCATTCTTGAAATGGTGATACAGATTGCCAAGCGTCACCAGCATCAGCAGCAGGATGATGACGCGCGGCCAGCCGGTAGCGCCGAACTTATAGATCTCGATCGGCTGGTTGAACTCGAAGGTGTAACCGAAAAAAATGACCGCGATCAGCGACCAGACGACAGTCTCGATCATGTGCGATTTACCGAGCTGACCCAACGATCTCTCCCTCAATCAAACCCTGACAGTCAGGCTGTCGATATAATGTATCAAACTGGAGATGGTGTGCCCCCGGCGCCTTAGGCCTCCGGGGGCACTGCAATTTGGAAGGACAGCCCTATTTCACATCCATGCCCATCGACTTGTACACCTCACGGTACTGGGCGATGGAACGGGTGATCAGGTCACGGGCGCCCGCGGTGTCGCGGTAGCTGTCGATGACGGTCATGAACTTCGACTCGTTGAACGACTGATAGCTGTCCTGGCAATAGCCGCGCTGGAAGGCCCACTGCAGCCACTCAACGCGGTCCGCCGGGGCATCCTTGTGGACATAGAAGCCACGGAAACGAAGCAGCGGGTCGAAATCCATGCCCATTTCGCGGTGCGTCGGCACGTCAGCAAAGACCGACGGGCGCTCGTCAAAGATTGTCAGGATCGGCTTGAAGTTGCCGGCATCCAGAAACTTGCGAACATCGCCCGGCTGCTCGAACAGCGCATCGACCTGGCCACCGAGAAGCGCTCCATAGCGCGGCGCGCCCTTGTCGAACGAGATCTGCTGGATTTCCATGCCGGTCGCGTCGGTGATGAACTTCATCGTGACGCGCTCCATGGAGCCTTCTTTCGAGACGTTGGCGATTGTCGCCTTGCCGCCCTGCGCCTTCACCCATGCGACAAACGACTCCCAGTCATTGTAGCGGGTCTCGTTGGTGCGGATATAGATCTGCGAGAAGGTGACCTGCGAGATCACCAGCGGGATCAGATCCTCGGCCGGGTTCGGCCGTGACGAGTCCAGCGCATGCGCCGACGAGGCGTCGTCGATATGCTCGAGAACGTTATATCCATCAGCCGGTGAGGCCATATAGGCCGTCATGCCGACAGTGCCCGAACCGCCGGGCTTGTGGTCCCGGTTGATCGCCACGCCGGTCAGGCCGGTAACACCCTCGGCCATCGCTGCGGCAACCTGACCCGAACCACCGGCCGGACCGTAAGGCACGATCATGGTAAGGGCACGCTCAGGAAAGCCGCCGGGCTTGTCCATCGAGGCTTCCTTGACCTTGCATTCAAATGCGTTGGCTGTGCCGCCCACCGCCATCATCATGGTGGCAGCAACGCCAATTCCAAAAAGTTTTTTCATTGGTTTCCTCCGAATTTATGTCGCCATTGCCTTGTCCCCCGGCAATAACCCCGATTATGAGCATCCTTTTCAAGGTAGGAAAAGCCAAAAACGATTCATCAACGGATCAGGATTTGCCTCGCCGCGCGGTTAAATGTCACGCCTTTGCCCTTTGAAGGGCTTTCAGCCGACACGCGAACTCAGCAACAGGCTGGTATCGGTTTCCTTGATCCCGGGGATCTGTCGAAGCCGTGAAATGGCGGCATCAAGACTTTCCAGCGTCGATGTCTGGATTTCGGCGGCAAGGTCCCACCGACCATTTGTCGTGAAGAGTCTGGCGATCTGAGGCATGCCGGCAAGCTCGTCTATGACGGCTTCTTCCTTGCTGGCGTCGACGGTAATCATGACCCATCCCGACACCTTATGCCGGAACTCCTCGGCGCCAAGGGTCACCGTATAGCCGGTGATGATGCCTGACTGCTCCATTTTCCTGATATGTGAGTTGATGGTGACCCGCGAGGCGCCAAGTTCTTGCGACATCTGCGTGACCGACATGCGGGCATTGCTCTTCAGGAGGGCGATGATACTGGCGTCAAGATCCTTCATCCAGAGATTCCGCGGTGGTTTCTGCAGCGCAGTCGTTGGTAGCATCCGACTGTTGGCATCATTTTATTACTAAATTATTAAATAATGATCAAAACGAAACCCGTTTCTGACGAAATGCTCAGAAAATATGGGTTTGTATTTCTTTCTGTTCGCTCTGCCCGGCTGCATATTTGCAGATGTGGTGATCAGCCAGCGGTTTGATTTCAATCAACAAGAGCGCGCACCGTCTCGATGGTATCGGCCTCATCCGCCGGCTTGTCCCAGCGAATCCTGTTGATACGGGGGAAGCGGAGCGCGATACCCGATTTGTGGCGCGGGCTGTCATGCGCGCTGTCGAAGGCGAGCTCGACGACAAGGCGTTTTTCCACCTCGCGCACCGGGCCGAACCGGTTGGTGGTGTTGGTACGCACCCATTTGTCTAGATCGCGAAGCTCGTCATCGGTGAACCCGGAATAGGCCTTGCCGACCGGCACGATTTCGTTACCGCGCCAGATGCCAAAGGTGAAATCGGAATAGAAGGAACTTCGCCGTCCATGACCGCGCTGCGCATACATCATGATTGTGTCGATCAAGCGCGGCTCACGCTTCCACTTGAACCAGGGTCCCTTTGGCCGGCCGGCGACATAGCGGCTTTGCCGGTTTTTGATCATCAGCCCTTCATAGCCATGAATCTCGGCACCCTCCAGGCGTAGCCTTGCCAGATCATGCCAGTCCCCGAACGGCAGGATTTCGGAAAGATCAAGCCTGCCACCTTCATGCTGCCGTATCCAGTGCTCCAGCCGCTGGCGGCGGGCCGACAGCGGCAGGTCACGGAGGTCCTCATCCCCGTCGAACAGCATGTCATAGACCCGCACAAAGGCTGGTAGATCGCGAAGATGCGTCTTTGCCGGTGTCTTGCGATTGAGCCGCTGCTGCAGGCTGTTGAAGGCGAGAGGCTGGAAACCATGGCCGACCAGCAATTCACCGTCGAGAACGGCATGCCCGTCCAGCGCCGCCGCGAGATCGGGAAAGGCGACCGAGATATCATCGCCGGTCCGTGAAAAGATACGCCGGCTTTCGCCATCAAAGACAAGCTGCACGCGGATGCCATCCCATTTCCATTCAGCCTGATAGTCGCCGGCATCGAGCCGGTCGAAATCACGCGTCTCGTCGATCGGGTTTGACAGCATCATCGGGTGGAAGGTCCGCCCCGGCTGAATGCGCGGCGCGGCGCCGCGGCCGTCCAGCCATGCGAACAGCTCGGTATAGGGGGGCTCCAGCCCGTGCCAGATCTTCTCGATCGCGGCCAGGTTCTGCCCGCCATAGGCCGCCAGCGCCGTTTTCGCGAGGCGCGCCGACACGCCAACGCGCAGCCCGCCTGTCGCCAGCTAGATCATTGCCCAGCGCTCCGCCGGGGTCGCGCTGTCCAGCAGCGCGGCAAGATGGTCGGCGACGTCCGCCTTGGGCCGTGATTCGATGCCGGTGATGAAATCGGCGACGCCGGGGAGGTCCGTGCGACCGGCTCCCTCAGCCGGTTGCGGCCAGATCAGCGAGATCGTCTCGGCAAGATCGCCAACATAATCATAGCTCATCAGGAACAGCTCGGGATCGACCCGGTCCATAGCCAGCTGGCGAAGGGCCCCGGCTTTGAGGTTGGACAGCGTCAGATCGCGGGTGATGGCGGCCAGCGCAACGCCGCGGTCTGGATCGGGGGTTGTTTCGAAATAGCGTGCCATCGCCCCGATCTTCGCGTTGCGCGACGGGGTGAGAACAAGCGTCTCCAGCAATTCCGCGAACCGTTTCATTCGCCGGCATCCTCTTCGCGGCCCTGCATATAGAGCGGTTCGGCCTGCAATCCGCGTGACCGGCACCAATGGACAAGCGCATCCTCGCGGCCATGCGTGACCCAGATGGTGTCGGCCCCGCTCGCCGTGATGGTGTCGGTCAGCTCGTTCCAGTCTGCATGGTCGGAGATCACCAGCGGCAGTTCCACCCCGCTCTGTTTGGCGCGCTGCTTGATTGTCATCCAGCCGGACGCCTGGCAGATCACCGGGTCGGGAAGGCGGCGCGACCAGCGGTCACGAAGCGCCGATGGCGGGGCGATGACGATATGTCCGGGAAAGGATGCCTTGTCACGGTCGAGGGCCTTTTGCAGATTGCCCAGATCGACCCCCTGGCCGGCATAATAGGCGCACAGTTTTTCCTGCGCCCCGTGCAGGAAGATCGGCGCGTCATGGCCGGCCTCGCGGATCAGCCTGATCACCCGCTGCGCCTTGCCAAGCGCATAGGCGCCAATGACATGGCAGCGCTCCGGCTGCGCCTGTACCGAAGCCAGAAGACGCGAAATCTCCTGTTTCGGGTCGGGGTGCTGGAAGACCGGCAGCCCGAAGGTCGCCTCGGTGACGAGCAGATCGCAGGGGACCAGCTCGAAATTCTGCGCGGTGCTGTCGGCATGCGTCTTGTAGTCGCCGGTGACAACCGCGACCCGCCCCTGATAGGCCAGCCTGACCTGCGCGCTGCCAAGGATGTGGCCGGCGGGAAACAGAGTGATGGTCACCGGCCCGTCAACAAGCTCGATCCCGAATTCAAGTGGCTGGAAGGAACCGGCGCAATGCGCGCCATATCGCTGTTTCATGATGGCGATTGTCTGCGGCGTCGCCAGCACATGATCATGCCCAGCCCGAGCATGGTCGGCATGGCCATGTGTGATGATCGCGCGCCTGACTGGACGTGCCGGGTCGATATAGGCGTCGATCGGCTCTATATAGAGCTCATGGTTCAACCAGTTCATGACACTCAATATAGGGATCTGCCGGCACGCCTCCAGTCCCACCCGCTGACAGGCTGGCTTCTGGAGCGCGGCTGGCACTGGTTCGACCATCAGGTTGAGGCGGCGGAACATGCGCTGGCGCGGCGTGATGTTGTGGTGTTCGCGCCGACCGGGGCCGGCAAGACACTGGCTGGCTTTCTGCCATCCTTTCTCGATATCGCCGAACACGGCTCCACCGGCCAGCTTCACACGCTCTATATCTCGCCGCTGAAGGCATTGGCGGTGGATGTGCACCGCAACATCACAGCGCCGGTCGAGGCGCTCGACCTGCCGGTGAGTTTCGAGACCCGCACCGGCGATACCCCGCAATCGCGGCGCCAGCGCCAGAAGAAGAAACCGCCGGATTTCCTGATGACAACGCCGGAATCGCTTGCCCTGCTGCTGTCCTATGAGGATGCCGGCGCCTATTTCAGCGGCCTGCGATTTGTCATCATTGATGAGCTTCACGCCTTTTTCGACAACAAGCGTGGTGACCTGCTCAGCCTCAATCTGGCGCGACTTGCCACGCTGGCCCCGCGGGCGCGGCGGATCGGCCTGTCCGCCACCATCGACAGGCCGAAGCTGGCGCGTGACTGGCTGTGCCGGCGCGGTGGCAGAATTGTCTCCACGGCGCAGGCGGTGGCGCCGGTAATCGACATTCTGCAGACCGAGAACCGCATTCCCTGGTCGGGCCATATGGCGCGCCACGCGCTGGATGAGGTCTATGCGCAAATCGCCGGCGCGCGGATGAGCGTCGTGTTCGTCAATACGCGGGCACAGGCGGAATTCGTGTTTCAGCGGTTATGGCAGTTGAATGACCGCAATCTCAGGATTGCGGTGCATCATGGCTCGCTGGAACGCGAGTTGCGCCGCAAGGTCGAGGCGCGGATGGCGGATGGTGGTCTAGACTGTGTGGTGGCGACAAGCTCGCTCGATCTCGGGCTTGACTGGGCCGATGTTGATCTTGTCATCCAGGTCGGTGCGCCGAAAGGGGTCAGCCGCCTGTTGCAGCGTGTGGGGCGGGCCAATCATCGGCTGAATGAGCCAAGTCGCGCCATTCTCGTGCCGACCAACAGGTTCGAATATCTGGAATGTGTCGCCGCGCAGACCGAGATCGCGCATCGCAGGCTGGATGGCGCGACCTTCCGGCGTGGCGGGTTCGATGTGCTGGCGCAACATGTCTTTGGCGTTGCCTGCAGCGGGGCGTTCGATCCGGATGCACTTTATGACGAGGTGATCCGCGCCGCGCCCTATGCCGATATTGGCCGCCGGGAGTTTGATGAGGTGGTGGGTTTTGTCAGTAATGGCGGGTACGCGCTGGCGGCCTATCCACAATATAACCGGTTGGCGACGCTGAAGGACGGCATGGTCGCGTTGCGCGAGCCTCGGATGGCGCGGCAATACCGGATGAACATCGGCACCATCGTTGAATCGCCGATGATGAAGGTGAAGCTTCGCAACCGCACACTCGGCAGCATCGAGGAAAATTTCGTCGTCAACCTGTCACCCGGCGACACCTTCCTGTTTGGCGGCCGGGTTCTGACCTATGAGGGTATCAGCAATGCCGCCGTGATGGTCTCGAAGGCGAAGGGCGGCGAGGCGCAGATCCCGAGCTATGGTGGCGGGCGTCTGCCGCTGTCGAGCAATCTGTCGCTGGCGGTCCGGAACCTGATTGGCAGTCGGCATGCCTGGGCCGGGCTCCCCGACCAGATCCGCGACTGGCTGGCGCTTCATGGCAGCCGGTCGGCACTTCCCGATGCGAAGACATTGCTTGTCGAGATCTTCCCGCATCGCAAGCGCCATCACACTGTCATCTACAGCTTTGCCGGCCGCAATGCCAACCAGACGCTGGGTTTCCTGATGCTGCGGCGGATGAAACGCGCCGGGCTGCGGCCGCTGGGTTTCTCGATGACCGACTATGCGCTGGCGGTCTGGTCACTGAGCCCGCCGGAGGAGGTTGAAAGCCTGCTGGACCCGGATATCATGACCGAGGAGTTCGAGGAATGGCTTCAGGACACGCCGCTCCTGAAACGTCTCTTCCGCGACACCGCCATCATCTCCGGGCTGGTCGAACGACGTCATCCCGGGCAGGTCAAGACAGGCCGCCAGGTGCTGTTCAGCTCGGACCTGATCTATGATGTGCTGCGCCGGCATGAACCCGATCACATCCTGCTGAAGGCGGTGCGGCGCGACGCCATGCAGGGGTTGATCGACGCTGGCAGGCTGGCTGATACATTGCAGGAATTCGCCGGCAATATTGTCTGTCGGCATCTCGATATGATATCGCCGATGGCGGTGCCGGTGATCATGCAGATCGCCCGCGAGAACACCGTTCACAGTGACGATGGCGACGCATTGCTATCAGACATGGAAGAGGACATCATCCGCGCCGCCAATGTCGAATCGATCCACTGATTTCGCCGGACACGGCTTTGACCTGCACCCGTCGGGCGCGCTGTTCTGGCGCGACGCGTCGCTGCTGATTGTTGGCGACCTGCATCTGGAAAAGGCCAGCTCCTATCACCGCTCGGGGCGGTTCCTGCCGCCTTACGACACGGCGCAGACACTGGCACGGCTTGGCGGGGTTCTACAGGAACTGGCGCCGCGACGGCTGCTGTTTCTTGGCGATGTGTTTCATGATGGTGCCGCCTGGACGCGCATGGCGCGAAAGGACCGGCAGACATTGTCGTACATCACCGATACGCATGAGACGATCTGGGTCGAGGGCAATCATGACCAGAGCTTCGTGCCACCGGGCCATAGCGGTTGCAGCGTGCATGTCGAAGGCGGGATACTCTTCCGGCATATCATGGACGAAACCGATCCGCGTCCCGAGATCAGCGCGCATTACCACCCTGCGGGTGTGGTCAGCCATCGCGGTACGCGTCTCAGGCGGCCCTGTTTCGTGCAGGCGACAACGCGGCTGGTGGTGCCGGCCTTCGGCGTGTTGACAGGCGGGCTCGACTGCCGGGATGAGGCACTGGCCGCGCTCCACGGCAAGACGACAAGGCTGTTCCTTCTTGGTGCGGACAGCGTCTTTGCCGCCCCGCCGGGGCTGGCCCGCGACCCGCGGCGGCGGCGGCGCGGCAGCGGATAACGCCTAGAGATCGTCGATGGCCTTGCGGAGTTGCGGGGCGATTGGTGCGTTTTCGGGAAGGCGGGCATAGAGGTCTTCCCAAAGGATGCGGGCGCGGTCCCGGTCACCGGCCTGCCGCGCGAAATGCCCCCTGATATAGATGCCTTCCGGCCGGTTCGGGTCGAGTGCCTCGACGCGGTCAAGAAGCCGCTGCGACTCAGTAACAAAGCCCGGCTCGAGGCGGGCGACAACCATATGTTCGAGCGCCGAAAGCTGTGCGTCGACATCGCCGGGGATGGCGTCGGCAAGGCCGATCAATGCCGCCTGCAGCTCTTCGGTTCGCTGCAGCACCCGGTAGGCACGGATCAGCCGCCGCCAACCCGCGACATCTGCCGGCTCCCCGGCAAGCCTGGCGGCAAGTCCCTCGACCATGCCGGCAATCATCGTCGCGCGCTCTTCCTCGGTCATGGTGGCAGCCTCGGCGACAGCCTCGGCATCCGGCCCCGGATCGATGCCGCCGGTGCGCGCCGCATCGGCGATATTGTCTGCCAGCAATTTCATCCATGGCGCGTCGGGCGGTGACAGGGTCTGCAGACGGCGCCAGATGCCGACCGCGGCGGTGTAATCCTCATCCTGATAGGCGGCAAGCCCCGACAGATACAGGGCCCGCGGTTCAGCCGGGTTGACGGTCAGGATTTCGGCAATCAGCTCGCGGGCCGGAAGTGTGACCTGGCCGTCGGCAGCGCGGGCCATCGCCTCGGCACGCATGGCGCGAATGGCCGGATCACCGCCGGTCAGCCGTTCCGCCTGTTCAAGCGCCATGATCTCGGTCGCGCTGTCCGTGGCGGCCGCGGCCGCCATCGCAAGCCGCAGCCAGGCCCCGACATCATCAGGTGTTTCCGCCGCCCCGGCGCGGGCTTCCTGCAGGGCCACGCTGCGGTCGCTGGCGGCCTCCTGTGCCTGCGACGCGGCGGCGGCAAGTTCGGCCCCGCGGTCGGCCAGCGGGCGCGCTGGCAGATCGGCGCGGCCAAGAACCAGATAGAGGCCGAGGCTGGCCGCCATCACAAGGCTGCCAAGCGCCAGCGCGATGCGCCGGTCAATGCTGGCGGTGGGTAAGGCGGGTGCGACCTCATCATCCTTGATGCCGGCATCGTTATCCGTGCGGCGGCGGCGTCCAGCCAGCATGATGACCGCGCCGCCAAGAAGGATCACAACAGGCGCCCCCCACAGGATGTAGGTGCCGGGCGAGACAGGTGGATTGAGAAGCACATAATCGCCATAGGTGTCGCGAAGGGCGGCCAGGATCTCGGCGTCGCTGGCCCCCGTCGCAAGCTGTTTGCGAACCTCGATCCGCAGATCGCGCGCCAGCTCGGCGTCGGAATCATCAATCGACTGGTTCTGGCAGACCAGACAGCGAAGCTGTTTCGACAGCGCGCGCGCCCGCGATTCAAGCGCCGGGTCGGCCAGCATTTCCTCTGGCGTGACTGCTGACACAGGAAGAGGCGGCGCCAGCATCGTCAGCATTGCCAATGCAAGGCCAGTCCTCAGACAGCGTGACAGGAAGCCGGTCATGGCAGTTTACGGATCGCCGGCCACAGCACCTCGTCAAGCACGCGGCGGTCAATCGGCCCGGCGTGGCGCAACAGAATGGTGCCGTTGGCGTCGACAAGAAATGTCTCCGGCACCCCGTAGACACCCCATTTCATGCCGGCGTCACCGTCACGGTCGATGCCGATGGTGGCGAACGGGTCGCCATAATCGGTTAGGAATCTGCGTGAATCCCCGGGGCGATCCTTATAGGCGATGCCCATGATCGCGATCTCCTCGGCCAGCAGGGCCAGTGCCGGAGCCTCGGCGCGGCAGGGTGCGCACCAGCTGGCAAAGACATTGACAAGGAAGGCCCGGCCGGCGAAATCGCCAGCCGACACGGTCCGCCCCTCGTCAAGCAGGCTGGGAAGCATGATGGCCGGGGCCGGCTTGCCGACCATTGCCGAGGGAAGCTGCGACATGTCACGTTCGCCGCGCAAGGTCGCCATCAACGCCATGGTGGCGAATCCCGCAAGCAGCAGAAAGCCGGCAAGCGGGATAATGAATGACAGGCGAAGCCGTCCTGTCCTGCCGCTGTGAGCCCCGGTCATGTCGCCGTCCTGAGGGAGTCGGCAAGGGGTGCCGGGCGGCGCTGCCGACGGCCCAGAGCGGCCATCGCGCCACCAACCGCCATCAGCCCGGCGCCGGCCCAGATCCAGCTGACAAAGGGCTTGCGATAGAGCCTTAGCGTATAGCCGCTGGTGGCGTCACCGTCGCCGAGCACGGCATAGTCATCACCCCCGATGCGCGGCCGGATCGCCGCCTCGGTGGTGGTCTGGCGCTCGGCATTGTAGAAACGCTTCTCCGGCGTCATGAAGGCCATGAGATCGGTGCCGTCACGCAGTTCGATGATCGCGGTCTCGGTCACATAATTCGGCCCCTGCCGCGCCTCGACAGCTCGCAGGGTCATCGTCTTGCCGGCGACATCGACGCTGTCGCCGGGCAGGGCGCGGACAATCACCTCGGTCTGGAACAGGCCGTTGCCAAGAGCGCCGACAAGAAACACAACCATGCCGGCATGCGCCGTCCACATGCCCCAGACCGGCATCGGCAACACTGCGGCGCGCGTGCCAATGCCGCCGCGCCATGGCTTCAGCCGGTGCAGGATGTCGCCGGTGATGGCAAGTGCCAGCCATCCCAGCAGACCAAGCCCGGCAAGACCGGCGGCGCTGATACCATTTGCTAGCGCCATGCCGACACCGATGGCCAGCACCGCGCCGGCCGCCGCCAGTCCGAGGCTGAGGCGAAGCGATGGCAAGGTGCCGCGCCGCCAGGCCGTCAGTGGCCCCAGCGCCATGGCCAGAACGAGGACCGCCATGATCGGGTTGAAGGTGGCGTCGAAATAGGGCGGGCCGACAGTGATCCGCGCGCCGTTCACCATTTCCAGCGCCAGCGGATAGAAGGTGCCGACAAGCACCACAACGGTGGCGGCCGTCAACAGGAAATTGTTGAGGATCAGGCCGCTCTCGCGGCTGATCAGAACATGGTCGTTACGGCTGGAAAGCTGCGGCCCACGGATCGCGAACAGCAGCAGCGGCACACCGATGGCCGCAAGAAGGATGCCGAGGATGAAGACGCCGCGCGCCGGGTCGCTGGCAAAGCTGTGGACCGAGGTCAGCAGGCCGGAACGGACGATGAAGGTGCCGACAAGCGACAGAGAGAAAGCGAGGATCGCCAGCAGGACCGTCCAGCTTTTCAGGCGGTCACGCTGTTCGACAACGATGGTTGAATGCAGCAGCGCCGTCGCCGCGAGCCACGGCATCAACGAGGCGTTCTCCACCGGGTCCCAGAACCACCAGCCGCCCCAGCCAAGCTCGTAATAGGCCCACCAGCTGCCAAGCGCGATGCCGGCCGTCAGCGCACACCAGGCGGCCGAAATCCAGGGCCGGACATGGCGCGCCCAGGCTCGGTCGATTCGACCCTCGATAAGGCCGGCGACGGCAAAGGCAAAGGCCAGCGACAGGCCGACATAGCCGACATAGAGTGTCGGCGGGTGAAGGGCCAGGCCCGGGTCCTGCAGGATCGGGTTGAGGCCACGCCCGTCAAGCGGTGCCTCGTCCAGCCGCGCGAAGGGGTTCGAGGTGAACAGGCAGAAGGCCAGGAACCCGGCGGTAACCATCGCCTGTACGGCCAGGGTGCGCACCTTCAGCCCGAAATTCATCTCGCGGCCGCGTAGTGCCAGCAGGCCGCCAAACAGAACGAGGATCAGAATCCACAGCAGAAGCGAGCCTTCATGGTTACCCCAGGTGCCGGATATCTTGTAGATCATCGGCTTTGTCGAATGGGAATGCGCGGCGACAAGCGCGACCGAGAAATCGGAGGTGACAAAGGCGGCGACCAGCGCCATGAAGGCGAAACTGACGGCGCCGGCCATCAGCAACGTCGCCGGCGCGGCCAGCGCGCTCAGCGAGGCAAGACCGGTGCGCAGGCCGACAAGTGGCAGAATGGCGACGCATAGCGACGTCACAAAGGCCAGAATTAGGGCAAAATGACCAAGTTCGGTGATCACCGGGGCGGCTCATCGACGGATAATTGAAGCATACGGGAAACAACTATCACGGGGGCCTGTATTGAACAAACCACCCGTGACATTTCGTTAACTTCGGTGGATGGCACCCACTCGAATAATTAGAGAATGCGCGTTGCCTGACAGGTCGCACATGTGGCAATTTGTCGCCGTCGCGATGCTGCCGACCGGTAATAACCCCGGGCTTCCAGTTTGGCGCATTCCGGCCCGGCGCATTCCGGCCTGGCGCATTCCGGGCGTCGGATGACGGGTTTGGCGCATGACCGGTGCGAAATTGGCCTAACGTGATGATATTGAAATTCCGCCTTCAGCCTTTTCGGGGTCCCCATGGCTTCCACAACCCGCCCGAACATCGTTCTGATCATGGCAGACCAGCTGGCGCCGCATTTCACCGGCGCCTATGGCCATGCGGTTGTCAAAACGCCCAATCTGGACGCGCTGGTGGCGCGCGGCGCGCGCTTTGATGCCGCCTATTGCAATTCGCCGCTCTGTGCTCCGTCGCGTGCCGCCTTCATGACCGGCCAGCTGATCAGTCGCCTTGGCACTTATGACAATGCCAGCGATTTTGCGGCCTCGGTGCCGACCTTTGCGCATTACCTTCGTCAGGCCGGGTACCGAACCTGCCTTGCCGGGCGAATGCATTTCGTCGGCCCGGACCAGCTTCACGGCTTCGAGGAGCGTGTCACCACCGATGTCTATCCTGCTGATTTCGCCTGGGTGCCGGACTGGCATCATGCCGATCAGAGGATCGACCGCTGGTACCATAATATGGATTCGGTGTTGGAAGCGGGTAGCGCTGTCACCGCCTTCCAGATCGAATATGACGAGGAAGTGGGATACGCCACCCGCCGCCGGCTGATGCAATATGCCTGCGAGCGCGACACGCCGTTTGCACTGGTCGCCAGTTTCATGAATCCGCACGACCCCTATGTGGCGTTGCCGGCATTCTGGAATCTCTATGAAGACGACGCGATCGATCTGCCGGACACCACCATCGACACGGTCGTGCGGGACCCGTTTTCTGCGCGGGTTCTTGATGGCATAGGTGCCAACGCTGCGGTGACGAGCGAGGCCGATATCCGGCGCGCGCGGCGGGGCTATTACGCCAATGTGTCCTATTTCGACAGCAAGATCGGCGAGATTGTCCGCACAATCGACGAGATTGGGCAGCTCGACAACACGATCTTCATCGTCACCTCCGATCATGGTGACATGCTTGGCGAACGCGGGCTCTGGTACAAGATGAGCTTCTTTGAACATTCGGCACGCGTGCCGCTGGTCATCGCCGGTCCCGGCATTGCCGCCGGCCCGATCGCCAGCCCCTGTTCACTCGTCGATCTGTTGCCGACAATGCTGGATTTCGCCGGTGCGTCCGATTTGCCGTTGGGCCAGCCTGTCGACGGGCGCTCGCTGGCGCCGATGGCGCGAGGCGGGGATGAGGATGACGGCTGTGCCATTGGTGAATATTGTGCCGAGATGACGGCGACGCCCGTCTTCATGATCCGGCGCGGTGCGTGGAAATATGTGCATTGCGACGATGACCCGCCGCAGTTGTACAATCTTGAGAATGATCCGCTTGAGCGTGCCAACCTCGTGGCCGACCCGGCCTGCGCCGGCATTGCCGCGGATTTTGCGGCAGAGGTGGCGTCGCGGTGGGACAGCGCCGCGCTTCGCGACGATGTCATCGCCAGCCAGGCGGCGCGGCGTGTTGTCTTCGAGGCGATGCAGACCGGCCGGCGCACCGATTGGGACTATACCCCGCCACGCGACGCGTCGGAGGAATATGTCCGCAATCATATCGACTGGACAGTGGCAGCGGCGAAAACGCGATTCCCGCCGCCGGGTGATTGAACATGCGGCGCGCGTCTATTGCCTTGCAGGGCTGATCATGGCCTGATGGGAGAGGGAGACTGACATGCCGCTGACAAGTATGCATTGGGGCACCTATCAGGTTGTCACCAGCGATGGCAGGGTAACCGGGTTGACACCCTTTGCCGAGGACCGCGACCCGTCACCCATCGGCCTCTCACTTCCCGAACTTCTTGACCATCCTGCCCGCATCAGGCGTCCAGCGGTGCGGCGCGGCTGGCTTGACCATGGGCCGGGGCCGGCGGATGGTGCGCGCGGCACCGACCCGTTTGTCGAGATTGGCTGGGATGAGGCTGAACGTCTTGTTGCGGCGGAACTCGACCGGGTGCGGAAAGAACATGGCAACAGTGCCATCTATGCCGGATCCTATGGCTGGGCCAGTGCCGGCAGGTTTCACCATGCGCAAAGCCAGATTCACCGCTTCCTGAACTGTATTGGCGGCTATACACGGTCGGTGAATACCTACAGCTATGCCGCCGCCGAGGTGATCGTGCCGCATGTGCTTGGCAGTTTCACGAGGTTGCTGCGGCAACATACAAGCTGGACCAGTCTTGCCGCGCATTGCGAGCTGTTCGTGGCCTTTGGCGGCCTGGCGCTTGGCAATGGCCAGATGGGCAATGGCGGCACCGGTCGCCATATCCAGCGTGAGGGGTATGAAGCCGCGGTGGCGGCGGGAGTCGAGTTCATCAACATATCCCCGCGCGCGCTGGACCTTGAGGCACCGGCGCCGCCGCGCACCATCCGGCTTCGCCCGACCAGCGATACAGCACTGATCCTGGCGCTGTGCCGGACATTGCGCGCCGAAGGGCTTGCCGATGAGCCGTTTCTGGCCCGCTATACCGTCGGATATGACAGGTTCGCGGCCTATCTCGATGGTGAGACCGACGGCATCTGCAAGGACGCGCACTGGGCCAGCAGCCTGACCGGTGTGCCTGCCGCGGAAATCGTGGCGCTGGCCTGCCAGATGGCGTCGAAACGCACCATGGTGTCGATCAGCTGGTCACTGACTCGCCAGCAATATGGTGAACAGCCCTTCTGGGCGGCGATCTCGCTGGCCGCCATGCTTGGCCAGATCGGCACGCCGGGCGGCGGTATCGGGTTCGGTTATGCCATCGCCAACTATGTCGGCAACAATGTCGATCCGATGCCTTACGCCGCGTTGCCCCAGGGCAAGAACAGCGTCAGCGATTTCATTCCGGTGGCAAGGGTCAGTGACATGTTGCTGACCCCCGGTGCGTCGTTCGATTACAATGGCAGGCGCTACACCTATCCCGATGTGCGGCTGGTCTATTGGGCCGGCGGCAACCCGTTCCACCATCATCAGGATCTGAACCGGCTGCAACATGCCTGGCAGCGGCCGGACACCATCATCATGCATGACTGGTGCTGGAACGCCTCCGCCAAGCGGGCCGATATCGTTCTGCCATGCACGACAATGCTGGAGCGCACCGATATCGGGATGACGCGGCGCGACCCCTATATCATTTCGATGACAAAGGCCGCTGAACCTGTTGGCGAGGCGCGTGATGATTATGACATTCTGGCAGGCATCGCACGCGTCATGGGATGCGAGGACAGATTCTGCGAGGGCCGCACCGCTGAGGAGTGGGTGCGCCATCTGTGGGACCAGTCACGCCGGCGGGCGGCCGGCCGCGGGGTCGAACTGCCGGATTATGACGGGCTGGTTGCGGCCGAATATCACCGGATCGATACGCCGTCGGAAGAGCCGGTCCTGTTTGCCGACTTCCGTGCCGACCCCGAGGCGAACCCGCTGCCGACACCGAGCGGCCTGATTGAACTGTTTTCGGAGACCGTGGCCGCATACGGCTATGCCGACTGTCACGGTCACGCCACCTGGAACGAACCTGACGAGTGGCTTGGTAGTGTGACAGCTTCGCACCCGCTTCATCTTCTCTGCAAGCAGCCGCGCAACAAGCTGCATTCGCAGCTTGACCCCGGCGCGCACGCCGCGCGCGCCAAGGTTGGCGGGCATGAGGCGGTCGAGATCAATCCCGATGATGCCGCCAGCCGTGGCATCAATGACGGTGACATCGTCATGGTCAGCAATGATCGCGGGGCGTGTCTTGGCGGCGCTGTCATCACGCCGGAAGTCATGCCGGGTGTGGTTATGATGAGCACCGGTGCCTGGTTCGACCCCTGCCCGGAGACCGGGTTTTGCCGGCATGGCAACCCGAATATTCTGGCACCCGATCATGGAACCTCGCCATTGTCGCAGGGGCCGGGCGCGCATAGCTGTCTTGTCGAGGTGACGCGTTATGAGGGTGACAACCCGCCTTCCGAGGCGTTCCGGGCCCCCGCATTCACATCGGGCGGCTGAGTGTGGTCAAAATCGCCTGCGCCTAGAGCCGGCTGATGACGGTGGCAGGATCGGGGCGCGTGCGTTCCATCGGCGCTTTCACCTTTTCCCCGATATAGATAAACCCGGCGATGCGATCATGCCCCGGCGTGCCGCCAAGTTCCGTCAGCATCCGGTCGTTATAGGCATACCATTCGGTCAGCCATTGCGCGGCATAGCCGAAAGACTGCGCGGCATAGAGCAGGGTTGTGCAGACGGCACCGGCGGACAGCTGCATCTCCCACGGGTCGATCTTCGGATGCTCCACTGGCGAGGAAATGACGGCGACCACCACATCGGCGCGCTGCAGGCGGCCGGTTTCGACGGCCTCGACCTCTGGCCTGGCATCGGGCGTGGCGGCGATGAACTCGGCATGGATGACATCACGATCCAGCCGCGCACGCGCGGCGCCAGCAATGACAACAAGCTTCCACGGTTTCAGCGCGCCATGATCGGGTACGCGTATGCCGGCGGTCAGGATTTGGTCGAGATGCGCCGGGTCGACCTTGCCGGGCTGCATTGTCTTGGCGGTGACTGATCGACGTGTTGACAGGAATTCGATGACGCTGCTCATGGCATGTTCCGCTGACTGGATAAGGGCGCGCCAGCATCATGAATTTTGCCGCCATGTGCAAGTGCCGGAACGCACTGCGATGCTATTCATGAAAAAAAGGGGCCGCGCCCGGCCCCTTTTGCATGTTGTCTGCCTTGCTTTTCTAGACGTCATGCTCCTCCATGGCGGCTTCGATCGCGTCGCAGGTGGCACCGCCGCCGCCGGCAACGCAACTGTCATAGCTGTCGAACTCGGTGATGGCGTCCATCGCGCCCTCGATCTCGCGAAGGTCATTCAGGAAAGCATCGACCTGTTCGGCCATGCCGCTATCGACAAGATCGCCAAGGTCCTCGATGAACTGATTGACCTCGCCTTCCGGCATCGCCTCCATGACGCTGCTTACGGCCATCAGATTGTCTATGGAAATGCCGGTTTCGGCAGACATGGCTTCGATTTCCTTCATGATGTCGGGATCGATGCCCTCTATGTTGCCGTCATTCAGAATTTCCTCGACACTGATACCTGTCTCGGCGGACATTTCACTGACAGCGCTGACCTGTTCGAAGGTGATGTCATCATTGCCCGTCAGATCCTGGACAACGGCGTCGCCGATGACATTGATCTGCGTTTCCTTCGGCAGGTTGGGCAGATCGTTGACCGGTATGAAGGTGACATCCCCGCCAACGACGACAAAGACATTATTGCCGACGACACCGCCAACATCACCTGATTCCTCGGCATTCACGATCAGGCGCTGCATCTGGTCGGGCGAGGCACCCTCGTGCATCGTGCCATCCGGCCCGAGGACTTCGCCTTTCTTGAAGGTCAGGGCGGATGCCTGGCAGACGATGGCGAGGCTCAAGGCGGCACTGATGATGAGGG
>Ga0181578_10001828_pt1 | contig 20272 bp, 15 predicted proteins | sample 071ome_21_FD_148659 | JGI IMG/M metagenome (GOLD analysis project Ga0181578, IMG submission 148659) | Coastal salt marsh microbial communities from the Groves Creek Marsh, Skidaway Island, Georgia - 071401CT metaG (spades assembly) | ecosystem: Environmental > Aquatic > Marine > Intertidal zone... | reverse complement strand
CTTCATTCACTAACCGTAAATCTTCCGCGTTGTTCTCATACGCGCTCTTCTCGTGCTTCAAATCTACAATTTCTTCTCGCACTTCGTTCAGTTTCTGCAACGCGTCGTCGCGCTCTTTTTTGCACAACTTGAAATCTTCCAGCTCTAACTTGGTTTGCAACAGCTGCTCCTCTAACTTTTCAATCTTTTCTGACTTCATTTCTTCGCTCTTTTGCAATCTCGACAACTCTTTCTTTTCTTTCGCTTGATTCGTGGTTAAATCCAACCAATCCTTGTGCGCTTTCTCGTACTTTTTTTGAACCTCTTCCCTCATTTTTTTTTCTCGCTCTAACTCTTTCTCTTGCTTTTCTTTCGTTCGTTTTACATCTTTCAACTGGCTCGTCTCTAACATGTCCCGATCCTTGGCTGCGTCATTTTCTTTCTGCTTTTTTCTCAAAACATCCAAGGACGTTTGCATTTGCGAATTCTTTTGCGTTAAACTCTCGTTCAGTTCTTTCGTTTCCTTCTCTCTCGCAATCATTTTCGTTATCCGTTCATCTCTTTCCTTCAACTGATTCTTTAACGTTTCCGCGACGTTTTTAATCGCCTTCAGTTCAATTTCCAGTGACAACGGAGAAGACGCTGGCTGACGAGAAGTGGGCACGGCTGCATCATCGTCATCGGTTTTCTTACTTTCGCCGCCGTTCTTCGGCGACGCCGGCAGCGCGTTGTTATTTGCTTTACTCTTCTCCATTTCTTCTGATCTCTTCTCCTCCATCTCTCGCAGTTTACTCTCGAATTCTTTTTCGCGCTTTTTCCTCTCCTCTTTCAACGCTTCCAACTCTTTTTCAATTTGCAATTTTTCCTGTACGATATCCGCGGTTTCGAATACATTTATATTCAAAGTCACCGTTGGAGTGGTGGAATCATTTTCGACGTCGTCTTTATTATTTTCATCGATGAACGAGGACTGAGAGTTCGACGCGGAGGACGGTTGTAACGCCGCGAACCGATTGTTATTGGTGGTGCTTGCATTTTGCGTGTTGTTGAATTGCCCCCACCCCACTTTGTTTTGATGCACTTTGTCTGCTCGATTCCCGCCTCCACCGTCGTCATTAAACTCAACCTCCAAAGCCTCCGCGGTTTCTTTGATCTTCGTCCCCACTTTCTTGGTCCACTCGGCGAGTTTAGTGGTATCGAAGCGGGGCCCTTTCTTCATCTCTCTTCTTTTTTTTGTGTTGTAAGAGTAAGTTTGTGTCTTGTGGTGTACTTATTTCGAGTTTTGAGATTTTACAGCTGCTATGTGATATTGCATATTGGTAACACGATATATTGGTATATGGAAAATTCAAATGCCATACGCTCTATAATTAGACTACAATACACATAACTAAGGTACTTAATTTCGCTAAAACTATATGCCTTTCGTTCGTTCGTTCGTTCGTTCGTTCTACTCTTTCCTGCTCGCATCTTTGTTCTTCTCTTTCTTGCTCAACAGCATCGCTTTGGCTTCTCCCATCGTCGTGGGTAACACGACGGATTTTCGAATGTCACCGGTCGCAGCGATGGTCGCGACGACGTCGTGCGTACTCAAACCAGAGACGATGACGACGCCAAAAAGGATGAGCCACCAACTGAAAGCCCATATAAGGAATGTGAACACGTTGTGGAAGAAACCGACGCCCAAACCCCTTGCGCCGAAGAGAAAACCGATACCCGGGAGGCTTTCGCCGAGGCACAAGATGCCGAACGGGATGGCGGTGACCATTTGGGCGACGTTTCCAGAACAAACGACAACGACCGCGTTGCCCTCTTTCAAACCTTTTGTTTGCGAAAAGAGTCCTAAAGCAGTCAACGAAACCGAGGCGGCGAGGCCAATTAAGGCCCATATGAATGCTAATCGTCGAGAGAGTTGGAATCCTAATTTAACTGAAGAAGCGGAAAGCGAAAACAACGCACCCGCGCGGGCACCGGCGAGCATATCTCTGAACCTTTGCTGCTTGAACTCAGCACTGACGCTGCTCGCGTTTTCGCTCTTATCTTTCTTGTCATTTTTATCTTTTTTCGGTGGCGTTGTCAGCATTGATGCGTTCATACTCTCTTTTGTCGGCGGTGATTTCAAAAAGTGGTCGTTCTTGTTTCCGTGCCCAGATCCTTTCTGCGGCGTGGTCCCAGGCGTTACGTCGGGCATGGTCGACGACGATGACGACGACGCGGCGTTGGAACCACCCACCTTGCCAGTCCCAGCGGGCGCTAACATTCCCCCGCTTCCCGTTCCCGACGCCGTCGAAGGCATGCACAAATACGTGCTCCCTAAAACCACAAATACGCCTAAAACGTACCTCCACGTGCTCACGTTAATTTCTACGTTCCCATTTTTTTCTGAAACGGCGGTAGCGGCGGTATTTACGCCGGTTGTCCACCCGATACCAACGGTACCGACCACCGCGCACCACACTCCAACCCACTCCTTCTCTTTCAATTTCTCGTCCAAGAAGACGTGACTAAACCCGGCGAGAATGGCAACCCCACCGGCCGCGACTGGTTGTACCACCGACACCGGCGCGATTGCTAGCGCTAAAATCATCAAAACGCCGCCTAAGACGTCCAACACTAGCCCTAATTTCCACGTATCGTTTTCGAAATATGTCTTTAAGATGTCTTTTTTAAACGTCAATTTCGGTAACGATTTCGTGCCTTTTTTCTGCAACGCTTTCCCGATATTTATGGACGTGGAAGAGAGGATAGTTACTAGGACGGCGAAGAACCCAGCCATGAATGTACTTGTGTGTGTATATGTAGCGTTTATTTTTCTAGCGTCAAGGCGCGATTGTTAGTATTGTTGTTGTGTGACACAGAAGAAGTTTTAAAAACTTTTTGCGAACTTGTAACATTCTATTGATACCCAGCAGTACTGTTAACAACGACAATAAATTTCTTTCTAAAACACAAAATTATCTGCTCGCAAACCAGCCGTAGGAATGCAAACCAGTACCAAACAAGTTCACACCGACGTAACAGATCCACACGACGATAAACCCAAACGCGCCGATTTTAGCGCTTTCGTCTTTGGGTTTCTCGGCGACCAAGCGCGAGTGCAAATAGGTGGCATAGGTGAACCACGTGACCAAAGCCCACGTTTCTTTCGGATCCCAGGACCAGTACGAACCCCAGGCTTCATTGGCCCAAACCGCACCGGAGATTAAACCGGCGGTCAAAAGGACGAAACCTAAACCTAAGCATCTGTAGGAAAGGTTGTCAAGTTCGGTTTGGGTTCTAGAGCCAACCGGGAAGGAAGAGGAGGAGGGAGATTCTCGTGGGTTCATCGTAGCCGTCGCGCTGCTGCTGCTGCTGCTGCTGCTACTACTACTGCCGCTACTGCCACTACTATTAGTACTACTTCCCATCGCGTAGGCGACTTGTTCGCCGGTTTTTGCATCTATCTTCGGTCTGTTCGAACGCTGTCTGGATGTCGTCATGACTAACATTTCGTCTTCATCTTCGTTACTGCTATTGCTATTAATATTATCAACGTTGTTCTCGGTGTCTTTGAACATCGCTTTTTCCATTTTCTCGGTCAACTTCCCGACGGTTTCGTTTTCCTTCCCGAGTTCCAATGCTAAGAAACCCATGCACGCTAAACTCCCAGCCAACAAGGTCGCGTACGACATCATCATCACACTCACGTGCATCATCAACCAGTTCGATTTCAAAGCCGGCACCAACGCAGACGCTCTTTGCAACTCTTTCGGTAAACCTAGCGTCGCCCCGGCGACGGTGAACAAAGCGACCGGCGAAACTAACGCCCCAAAAACTTTACTGTCCGAGTTCACGTAAATCGCCGTCGCAGTCGTTCCCCACGCCAGAAACAGTAAACTCTCGTACATGTTCGACAATGGGAAATGGCCAGATTCTGCCCACCGACTGCTGAGCGCGAGGATCAAAGCGACGTTGGAGAGCTGCAAAGCCGAGCGCTCCACACTAAAGGCATTCTTCGTCTTCATCTTCTTCTCTTCTTGTTCCTCTTTCTTCGCGTCGACGCTGGTATTTTCTGGAAAAAATACGGCTTTGGTTCCGTACACGCTCGAAGCGACAAATAAGGATAAAAACGCCCCGTTCGCGGCGAACGCGGTGACGTCGGTCAAGTCTATCGAATCTACGAACGAAAGAGAAGCTTTCGTTTCCGTCGTCCTTACTCTTACATTACCATAACCATTAATTCTTCTTCTCGTCGCCCTTTTCAGATGAGAACGAGTGCCGTTCCCGCGCAAAGGAGAAGAAGAAGAAGAAGAAGCTCGTAAAGTATTCGCGGTCGCGCTAGCAGCAGCAGAAGCAGACGATAACACGTGCGCAGGTGCCATTTTGTAAGTGCTTTCTCTCCCGCAAAAAAGTAACTTAAAAGACCACCACCACCACCACTACAAGAACAAGAAGGAGAAGGAGAAGAAGAAGAAGAAGAGAAAGTTTAACTGTGTGCCTGTTTCCCCCTCGTCTCGTCGAGATTAGTGTTGAGTGTGTGTATGTATTATGTTGTGTAGTGAGTAAATTGTTGCATTACAAAGACAGAAGTACTAATTTTTCCTTATCTGCTCACAGTTTTGGCAAAAAGTGAAAAAGAAAAAAAGAAATAAAGAATACGTAAAGAAAAAAAGTTAATTCCTATTATCACAAAGTCTACAACAGGAGACCCATTTGCGACGCAATACTTGTGCCATTTCTACATTACCTCGCAGTTGTTGTGGGGAGCTGCAATCGTCCATACACCCGACTTGCACTCTTTCTTCACGCGCGCCCGCTTGAGCGACTCTCGTTTCTTCGTTTCTGAGAAGAACACCGTTTCACCCCACCAACTCCGCCACTACGATCGATTCTCAAACGCGAACTCGAAAGTCGATGTTGACAGCATCTCTTCAACTCTAAACTTCTTCGCCAAAACAATCCCAGAAGGCGCCGCTCTCTTCATCAATGCCCTCGTTTCACTATTCACGTCGTCGTACAGAATTTAAGAGCATTCTGCTGATTCAATATCGAAAGAATGCGCGTGAAAATGCTTTCGTCGTTACTGACGATCATATCGCACAAACCTCTTTCCCATATTCGCCGCTTTTGCGCTCTTGTCATTACCTACCCGGACATCGTTCACTTTTTCTTCTCTCTCTCTCTCTCTCTCTCTCTCTCTCTCTCTCTCTCTCTCTCTCTCTTTTTTTGAACCCCATTTCAGAAGTTTTTTTTCCTTTCTTTCACCCTTCTTCTTTTTGCTGATATGTCTATCGCGTTTACATTTGCCGGAGGCGTCGCCTTTTGCCTCGCTTTCGGGTGGTGGTTCCCGCGCGCCGCCGCCGCTTTCGTCGGCGCGGCGATGACTCTCATTTCTGTTTCGATTCCACGAATAAACAGTGCTTCCTCGCTTTCGCGTCGTATTTTCTAAACTCCAATTTGTGCGGGATTTTCTTCGGGTTTTTACGCTTCACGTAAAAGAAACCCGTGTCTAACGTGGAGACGAGGCGAACAAGGACTGCGCCGGCTTTGGTCGCGCCTTTCGCCATTTTTTGTTTTCGTGTGTATGAATATGAATATATATATATATCGAGGGCGTTTCGTGGTGACAGGAACGGATTTGAGCGTAGTACGAGTTCTCCCTTCTCTGTGTTTTCTTGGCGAGTTTTTTTTTTGTGGACAAAAAAGAGGGGGACTGGCGACTGGCGAGCCAACGGACTTTGACGGACCCAGCCGAAGAGCCGAGTTTATATTAACCGCATTTACCATCCCCACTCCGAACCACCACAACCACAACCACAACCATCATCATCATCATCACATCATAATGTTTGGGTTCGGCCGGAGCAACGTTACTTCTTCTTCTTCAGCTTCCTCTCAGCCGAGCACGAGCACGAATCAACAGGAGAGCAACAATAAAAAAAGTAGCATCAATAAAATCCACCACGACGCGAGAGAAACGATGAAAACGAAGAAGGTCAGCGCAGATTTAGAACCAACAACAACAACGACGACGACGACGAGTATATTGACAAAAAAGAAACCACTAACGTCATCGAAGCGTTCGGCGTTGCGCTCGACGATGATACAGTTGACCTGCGTCGCGTTGGTCGTTTCTGCGATAACTTTGATTGTCAATTCCATCGCCCACCACGGCATACCAGACATCGATCCGCAAAAAGTGCACAAAGCGATTAAAAAAGCCGGATATTTGGGCATCGTAATTTACATCATCGGTTTTGGGTTGGCGGAGTTGTTGCATTTACCCGGGTTAGTGTTTGTCACGGCTGGGGTCATGTGCTGGGGACATGTCAACGGCTGGTTGTTGGCGCTGTTCATGGCACCGCTGAGTTGTACGATTAGTTTCTTGGTCGTAAGACGGGTCGGAGGACAGGCGCTGGCGGACGTGCAGTTTTCGATCGTTAAAAGAATGATGAGTCACTTGGACGATCGTCCGGTATTAACCGTCGTCGGCCTAAGGTCGGTGTTTTTCCTCGCGCCGGCGATCAATTATATTTTAGCTTTGAGCACTATTCGAGCGAGGGACTTCGTCGCCGGCACGGCGATTGGGTTAGTTTTGCCCCTCACGGTGGCGGTGTATTTTATAGATAATTTGATTAATTACATGGGGTGGGGGAGAAATCATAATAGCGGAGGAGGTGGTGGTGGCATTAGTGGCGTTTGATCGTAGATGTTTTTTGTAGTTTCGTTTTTTGTTCGAGAAGTGTGTCTACGTGAACAATAACCCACCGTAGTTTCGTTACAAAACTTTTCCTTTCTTCTTCAATATTCTTCAAACGACGATCATCATCCTGAATCGAATGAGCGCGCGTAAAACACCTCGAGCGACGTTAAAGGTCGCCTTCGACGATGCGAACCCCCCCGTGGTCCAATCTACCACGACTTCTGCGAATTATAAGAAAACTCTCGTCAAACGTTTGACGCCATGGACGGATCCGAATGCCACGGAGAAACTCAACAAACAAAGACGAGATTTAGTGAAAGAGTTGAAAGAGACTTTCTTTCCAATGAATTTAAACTCAAACGCGTTGGCAGTGGTATTAATCGCTGGTGATTTGCACACCAGCGAAAGCGACTGGGCCGCGATATGTTTAGATATCGACGAGCACAAAGACGCAAAGGTGCGCTTTTGTGTTTTCTCTTCCCCCGTGTATTTTAGAATGAGAGACTAACGACATTTTTTCCGTGTTCGCGGTATCTTCATCGTAACTTATCATCAGGTGCTTGCGTTGCGCGAAGAGATTGGCCAAAAAGAAGGAGAAGAAGAAAGAAAGGAGGTGCAGGAAGTACCTCTGACGATCGATCGAAACGCTCGAGTGGAAGAGATTGATAGCAGAGCGATCATGGACTATTTGATTTTCGATCGCGGTTTTATTGAGGAAGGAGAGGAGGAGGAAAATATCGGCGCTTGTGCGTTTGGTCCATCGGGGAACGCGCCCGCGTTGAAGAAGAAGTACAGAATGAACGAGGAGAAAGTGAAGAGAGTGGTTATGAGCGTCCAAGATTGGGGATTGAAAGAAGGAGAGGAAAGCCGGAAATTTTATCCGATTGTTGGAAGCGAAGAAGAGGACGAAGAGGAGATTACGCCTGAGTTTGTAGGGAACGACGACGCAAATGATGATCGCGCTAACGACCCACATTACTATTCGGATGAGGATGACATAATAGGGACAACAATGTGTGCGAAGAGAAGACGAGGCAACACTCCTGGGTCTACGCTCGTGAGAGTGATCGATAATGATCAAGTGCCAATATCGGATGCGAGACGTGCAACAATTCCGTTCAGTGGCATCCAGGACGACGACGATAAAACGTTATCACCTTTTTTCATTCATGGAAAAAGAGACGGCGAAGGTGATTGGCGAGGTGGAGAAGCGTATCTCTGCGATAAGTTGCGTCGCAATCCAGGCAGGGCGAGGCTTTCAATTTCTCGATTTGCGGCAGAGATGATATGCCGCGAGCTTTCCAATAAGCAGAACAATACCGTCGTGTCGCCAATAGACGAAGAGGAGGACGATGAGGATGAAGAAAAAGAAAAAGAAACGACACAAAGAAGAGTCGAAGAGAGAAAGAAGAGAAAGCTTGGTGGGAATTTCCCGCTCGTGCACACGGTTGAAAGAGATTTGAGATAAAGTTTGAAACCATCTGAGAGAGTGTACAGAAGAGAGACTGTATTGTAAATTACACAAAGAAAAGAGAGAGAGAGAGAGAGAGAGAGAGAGAGAGAGAGAGAGAAAGTAAGAAGACTGCTGCTACAGAAAGAGACATGTACTATTTTACAAGAACTCTAATGCGATAATATTAATACAGGTAAGTTTAATTTGCTGCTACATACCAAGTACTGCGCAGTTCTACTACTTGCTTTTTCTTCGCTTCTTTTGCTTCTTCTCTGAGGAAGAAAAGAATGTCGGATCTACTGGAGCGTTCTTCTCAAAATCGCTTTCAATCTTCTCCTCGTAATCCTCAGCGCTGGCAAATACATCATCATCGCCGCCAAATTCATCTTTGTCATCCTCATCATCGAGGAGCATATCTTTTAGTTCATCTTCATCGTCGTCGGATTCTTCTCCGTTTTCGTCGTCAGATTTGTCTTCGTAATTGACCTCGTCGTCTTCACTCTCGCTCTTCTCTTCTTCGATGAAACCTTCATCTTCTTCATCTTCATCTCGCGACGACTTTCTTTTCTTCCTTGAAAGCAAGTACCCGGGTTTTTCACCGTAAGCGGCAGCAAGCGCGTCGTAATTGAACTTATCCGTGTCAATTTTCTCTTCTTTGTTTTCCGCTTTTGTGACTATGTCGTCTTCCTCGGCATCGTCTTCGTCCTCTGCCACCAAATCTTTCATCATCTTTTTCCTAGCGCCAGCGTCTTCAGAATCAGACTCGGAATGATCATCATCTTCCTCTTCAGAATCTGAATCATCTTCACTTTCGCTGTGACCAAAGTCGCTCTTCTTTTTCTTACCCTCGTCGCTATCGCTTTCCTGTTCCTCGCTCTCGCTTCCTTCGTCTTCATCTTTTTTCTCCTTCAATTTCAACTTTGCCAACGTTTCGCTCTGTTTCACAGAATAGTATCTGTGAAAGAAAACGTCCGAAGGGTCAACTTCGCTCTCTTCCATCGCTGCAAACTCTAAAGTGCCAGGAAGGAACGAAGATTGCGCGATAGCCGCGGACGTATCAAAGACGCTGCTCTTTGCCTTCTTGGCGATTTTACTTCCACTTTTCTTCATCAACCATTTATCAAGGAAAGACATTAAAGTCATTTCCGTCAACGGATCGCCGTCGTAGGAAACTTCTTCGCCCTTGAGCAAGCTTTTAGCCATCGCGGCTACGGAAGGATGGACGTTCGAAGCTAACGCGGTGAGTTCCCACAGACACGTGAGATGTGCGTTTGCGTAGAGTGGTTCGCGTTTGTACGGATCATACGACAAAGCGTTTGAAGTTCTACCTTGATTGCTTCCTTCCACGTTGTCTTTGCCTTCCTCCTCCTCCTCCTCCTCATCGTCGTCTACTTCTCCCTCGCTCTCGCTGTTTTCTCCTCGCAACGTCGAAACCCCGTTCGTCGCACGTTCCTTACTCTTCCCTTCTTCTTTTTCAACCATCTTCCAATGGGCTGGTCGGATGCGGAAGAACTCAGAAGTTGCCATTAAAGCGCCGCAAGCGAATGTCGCTGGCGCGTGCACGGCAACTTGTAATAAACGCTTCACGATGGCTAAAGTTCGCGCGATGTGTTCGTTACTGTCACTTTTATTTTCCTTTTCGTCGTCATTGTCATCATGTGGTCTCTTCTTGTGATTTTTCATGTCTCCGTTAGTTGTTTTGTTATTATTGTTATCAGCTTTCAGAGATTTAAACACAAGGGATAAAAAAGGCGCCGCGTGCGCCGCTTTCGGCACTTGCGGATGATTGCACACCTCGTAAAGCGCTCGATAATACCTATCCGTAATCGATGATTTTTTCTTGGACGAGTGCAATTGAAAAATCAACGTCAATGCTTGAATCGAGGCGGCTAAATTCGGCGAGTGCGCCGTGGTGAAAAGCGCCGGAGCGATTTTTTCAACCATAGCTTCCCTTTCAGATTGAGCGACGTACGGGAACGCGCGGTTGATACCAGTTAAAAGCGCAGAAACGACTCGAGCGTCGACACCGGAACCGATTTGTTCGTTCGCAGAGCTCAAAGTTGTTGGAGTCGCAGCGTGTTTTTTACCTCGGCCTCGGCCTCGGCCTCGACCTCCTCCTCCTCGTCCGCCTTTCGGATGAAACCTCTTCTTCTTTCCACCGTTCGCGGGACTCTTGCTGTCATTGATTGTGATATTATCTTTACTATCTCTGTCGTTATCGTTGTTCTCGATGGTATACCTCGACTTGTCGTACAAAAACTGAAATAAACTGAAATACGTCTCGACCAACTGTTTGGCTAGTTTTGGCCCATCGCCTTTGTGCGACAGCGGCATTTGGTTCAATAAAACGGCGCCATAATATTGCGCTTTTAAACTGACGCCTCGTCGAAACATGAACTGCTCCACTTCTCTCGCGACAATCGATTTCATCATCGGGTGTTTTACCGTAACCTCCAACAAAAGATGGCTCGCATTCGAGGCCATCTTTCTTTGCGGATCGCCCAATTTGTTTGTCAATAATCTCAACAACTGTAACTCCGCTTCCGGTTTATTGACTAATAAACCAAACGCACACTTCATAGATTTCTCTTTTAAAATAACCAAAGGATCTTTCGACAGCGCCTCTAACGATTGCACGAACCGATGGTAACATCGTTTGATGTAATCCTCCACGTACCAATACATCAACCGTTTGCGTTCATGAGGAAACTTATCGCTGTCTTTTAAATTTTGGTCCGCAAAATACTTCAATTTTCTATCCGAAGGTAACAGTGCCGATTTAAAAAGCTCCTCGAGTGCTTGAATGGCTTGCGCGGCGCCTCTCTTCCCTCCTTTCAGTCTCGCTTTCTCGCACAGTTCCAATAAACTCTCCAACTGTTTCAGGTTGGCCGTGGCGTCGTCTTGCACTGCGATCGTATTGCTCGCGATCTTATCAGACGCAGTTCCAGTAGTTCGAACTAAATTCTGAAAGCCGCCTCCAGTTTTCCTCGCGGTTAATTTCTCGTGCTGTTTTTCTCTCTCTCTGATGGCTTCTTTCGCGATACGTTCCTTCTCCTCGAGAAGTTTCGAAAAATTTTCTTCTTCTTCCTGCTCGTCCCGTTCTCGTTCCTCTTTCGTGCTCGTCTTCTTCGATTTCTTTTTAGACGAACTCTCAACGTTGACACCACCTTTATTATTATGAGAAGAACTACTTCCGACCATCTCTTTCGCTAAACTCTTCGCGGCTTCGTGCCATATCTTCGAGTATCCCTCGAACTCCTTCGCTCCTTGGTTGTGCGGGACCATCTTTTCTTTTTCTCTCTCTTTCTTTCCCGACTTCTAAAACGAGCAGCGAGTCGCCGCCACACCAAAACAAACAAACTTGTTGAGATTCTCTTCCTTATCGAAACGCTGTGACTGTGTGTGTGTGCACGCGCGCGAGTAAAAAACTATCGAGCGCCCGCGCGTAAACGCAAAGAACGCGCAGTTCTTTTTGTTTCTGCTCGATGAGTGATTGCGCAGACCTCCTTCTCTTCGCGGGTCTCCTCTCGAGAACGAATACGTAACGGGGGAGAGAAATCAACGAAAAAGTAATAAAAGTGTCGCCTGTCTGTCGCCTGCCGTTGCGTCTTCTCATCGCCGTCGTCGAAAAAAAACAAAAAAGTACGAGTCACCCCCCCCACCACCCTCCCCAAAAGCGGTTTTTCACGTCCAAACACTTCAACTTCAACTTCACTTCAAAGAGGTGGAGCAACTTGTCAAGAATATAATAACATCATAATAAAACGCATTCATCTTGTTGTTTTGAGAGCGTGGAAAGATGAGACGATCGGGTAGCAAGATCGCGCGAGGAGTGTCGTTGTCGTTGTTGTCGTCGTCGTCGTCGTCGTCATCATCGAGAGGAATCTTGTCCAATGACGTGAGAACGATCGGGACTGCGAGTGCTGCGAAAATTTTACGCGCTGGCGTGACGAGCGCAACGAGTAGCGTTGGCAATAGTACCAACAACAACACTAACTTTACTACATTTGCCGGCAGAAGAAGGATCGCGACGACGACGACGACGACGGCGGCGGCGGCGGCGGCTACAGGAACACCATCAACACCAACACCAACAACCGGAAGGAGAAGATTAAACGCTGCGAATAGCGTTCCAACTACTTCCTCCTCTAAACAAAAGCGAGGAACAAGAGCTTTTTCATCGAATAACGGTTTCGGAAAAGATTACGAAATCATCGACCACGAGTACGACGCCGTGGTCGTCGGCGCCGGTGGTGCCGGTTTACGTGCCGCCATTGGCTTGTCCGAACACGGGTACAAAACCGCGTGCATTACGAAACTCTTTCCGACTAGATCGCACACGGTAGCGGCGCAAGGCGGCATCAACGCCGCGTTGGGGAACATGTCCGAAGACGATTGGCGCTGGCACGCGTATGATACCGTGAAAGGTGCGGATTGGTTGGGAGATCAAGACGCAATTCAGTACATGTGTAGAGAGGCGCCGGAAGCGGTGAGAGAGTTGGAACGATATGGATTGCCGTTTTCGAGGACCGAGGAAGGGAAGATTTACCAAAGAGCTTTTGGGGGCCAAAGTTTGGACTACGGGAAAGGCGGTCAGGCGTACAGATGCGCGTGCGCAGCAGATAGAACTGGACACGCGATGTTGCACACATTGTATGGGCAAGCGTTGAGACACGAAACGCAATTTTTCGTAGAATATTTCGCGCTTGATTTGATAATGGACGAACAGGGCGCGTGCGTAGGCGTTTTGGCGATGTGTTTAGAAGATGGTACTCTACACAGGTTTAGGTCGCACAAGACGATTTTAGCGACCGGTGGTTACGGACGAGCCTACTTTTCTGCGACGAGCGCGCACACGTGCACGGGAGACGGGAACGCCATGGCTGTCAGAGCTGGGTTGCCGTTGCAAGATTTAGAGTTTGTTCAGTTTCACCCGACGGGTATCTATGGCGCTGGATGTTTAATCACCGAAGGTTCCAGAGGTGAAGGTGGTATTTTAAGGAACAGTGAAGGTGAAAGATTCATGGAACGATACGCGCCATCGGCGAAGGATTTAGCGTCCAGAGATGTTGTCTCGAGATCGATGACGATGGAAATCAGAGAAGGACGAGGAGTCGGGAAAGAAAAGGATCACATTTACTTGCACTTGAACCATTTACCGCCAGAATTGTTAGCGGAACGATTGCCTGGTATTTCTGAAACCGCAGCCATTTTTGCCGGCGTAGACGTGACCAAAGAGCCGATTCCCGTCATTCCAACTGTACATTATAACATGGGAGGTATCCCGACTAATTATAAAGGCGAAGTCGTCGCACCGGCCAAGGACGGAAGCGACCCAGATCGAGTCGTCCCAGGTTTATTAGCGGCCGGGGAAGCCGCGTGCGCTTCTGTTCACGGCGCCAATCGACTAGGTGCAAACTCCTTGTTAGATATTGTCGTCTTTGGCCGAGCTTGCGCGAACACGGTTAAAGAATCTGGTTTGAAACCCGGACAAAAACATAAACCTCTGAAGAACGAACTGAATGGCGAGCATAGCGTGAAACGATTAAACGACATTCGGTACAACGATAAAGGCGCTCAAAACAATAAATCGACCAGTGAGTTACGAAAACGCATGCAGCGCGTCATGCAGGACGACGCGGCAGTGTTTAGAACGCAAGAGACGTTAGCTGAAGGGTGCGTGAAGATTGACCAAGTCGCGAAAGAGATGGAAAGTTTACACGTCACGGATAAGAGTTTAGTTTGGAACACGGATTTAGTCGAAGCGTTGGAGTTGCATAACTTGATGCCGAACGCGAGAATTACCATGCACGGTGCAGAGCAAAGGAAAGAATCGAGAGGTGCACACGCCAGAGAGGATTTCCCGGATAGATTGGACGATGCATGGATGAAACATACGCTTGGGTACATCGACGAAAGAGACAACAGCGTGAAAATTGACTATCGACCGGTACATCACTACACCTTAGATAAAGAAATGGATGTCATCCCTCCGATGAAACGCGTGTATTAAAGCGCTGTTCTAATAATATACTTCTCTTACTACAAAACCAAATATGAAATACTAGGTATCTACTCCTACTCCTCATTTTTTTAAATCGCCGTCGGTTTTAAATCATCGCTGTCGGTACGGCATCTACTTGCTTGAACTCCCCATCGCACACCTTGTGATCTTTTGGCAACACGCACTGCTTCTCGCATCCGTTCTCGTGTATCGTGACCAATCTAATAACCCCTCCAGAACTCGCATCTCTCGCAATTGCCAGCGAAATAGCCTCCGTCATCCACTTCTCGCACTCCTCTCTTTCCATGTTCTCTTTATACGTGTTGTCTAAGTACCCGTAAATATACGCCGAACCAGACCCACTGACGCTAAACGGCGCTTCTAACATGGAGCCACCGAGTGGTATCCCATACACTTGTGGGCCTCGGACTCGATCCCAACCGGCGATGATCATCCCAGCTTGTAACCTTTCCTTGTTCTCGTACGCTATTTTCTGCGTCAGTTTTGCCACCAAACGAACGTCCACCATCATCGACTCTGCATCGAGACCACCACCATTCCTTTCCATGGCGTGCTCTTCGACCATTCTTCTCACGTACGCGGCGACATTTTGCGTGTCCGCGGCGGATCCAGAACGGCACATCCACACGTTGTCGCATATTTGGGTGATTTTATCGCTCGCTCTGTTGGCAACGTACACGCCCGTGGACGTTCGGGAATCAGCGGCTAACACGACACCGTTTCGATAGGCGCAGGCGAGGATGGTCGTCCCCGTGGAAACTGGGATAGATATATCGGTTTCTTCCATTTCTTTAATAAATGTCTGCCTTTCTCACGCGTTGCGATTCGTGTTTGAACAAACTGAAGTTGTGTGTGAGGAAACGGTCTCGCGCCTAGATCGTTTTTTTTAGAGAAGATCTGCCATATTCCCAACGACTTCGTTCCGCAGTGAAAAAGTACGTAAAAAATAAAAAAAAGGAAGCGCTGGAAGCGATAGGAGCTATATTTCTCCTCCTTCTCTCTAAATTCAATAATACTAAAGTATTTATATTAAAGATTGATACTAGATTAATACGCTATGATGTGATGTACTCGTCTCGTGCGCAGCAAACCAAACAGATCTTCGTCGGAAAAGGTCAACGTTTCTTTTAATCGAACAAGTCGAAGCCCATATCTTCTTCCTCTTCTTCGACGACCGGCGCAGCAGCAGCAGCGGCCGGTGCGGCATCGCCGCCGCCACCACCGCCGCCACCGCCAGAGCTTTGGAACGCGCTCGGGTTGGCCAAATAGTCCTTGACTTTTTGCGCCAACTCGAAGGTGTACTCGGTACCAATGGAGATGGCCAACACGTTCTTGTACGAGTTGACGATGTAGTGCGGCACCGCCGCCAAAGTCGGGTACTTCGTCGCCAAAGAGATAGAGGCGATATTGGATACGCCAGCGGCAAACTTGGACGCCAACTGTTCGTCGGTGATGTCCAAAACCGCCGCCGGGTACAAGGCGCCCTTGTCGTAGATGTACTTGACAACCAAACCGTATTCAAACGGCGTGATTTTCATCTTACCCAACAAAGCAGCCGCGGAGGAACCGACGCGTTCGCCTTTCGTAACGACGGTGACGTCGGACAAAATTTCGATCGCCCCTTTGTTGATCTTCGTCGCGATGTTCAACAGCTGGAAGAAACCGGTTTGGGACGGCTCCAACGGGGTGACGCCCGCCGGGATGGTGACGTCGCACGTCGCGGTGGAGCCAACCTTCGCGGGAGCCGGAACGACGAACTCGGAGACCTTCGTCTTGACGTCCTTCACGTCGTCTTTCGTGAAGATGACGCCAACGTTGCCGATCAAATTATCGTGCAACACCATCCAATCGTTGTTGCCCTTTTCCGTGCAATAGTTGCCGATGATCTTTCTCATGAGCGTGTTCTTACCCATCAAAACGACCGAGTTCGGTCTCAACGCAGTACGAATGTCCATGAATTGCTTGGAGCCGACGTTATCGCAGTGCACGAGCAACGCGGAGTCGTAGTTGTCGAGCAAATCGTAGACGCGTTCGCCATACTTTCTCTTATCGATGTACGCTTGGTTCACCATTTTTTATTTTAGCAGTGGTCTGTGAACACAAGAAGAAGATAGAGAGAGAAGAAAGATGTCAGCACGCGAGAGGAACGCACGAATAAAGAGAGTGGTAAAAACGTCGTCGTCGTCGTCGTCGTCGTCGTCGAGAGAGAGAGAGAGAGAGAGAAAGAAGAAGAAGAAGAAGAAAAACGAAAAAGACAGCTCTGCGCGCGAGAAGGCTGAGTTCGTTCGATAGATGAAGGACCGACGGAGAGAGAAAGAGAGAGAGAGAACGAGAAAGATCTCTCCTTCGATGATAAGCCCTAGGGTCAAAATCATCATCACAGAAGGTGATGAAGAAGCGCGCGCTAACAAACATACCTTTGTTAATGTGTTTGTTTAAAATTACTTTTTCTTCAATCGCCGGGAGCCGCAGTCTTACGATGTACTGCAGTTAAGAAGCTTGGGTGTGTTCTATCTAACCTTAAGGCGGAATATATCGTTTTCTTTTTAAAGCGTGATTATGTGCTTTGCCGGAAACGTTGAAAAGTAAAGAGTGCGAGTGTGATTTTCACAAGAAAGCGCTCCTTAAAAGTTATTTAGATGATATTTAGTGTGCCTCGCTCACGCTTTGAAAAAAAATTCTGAACTTTTAATAAAAACACAATGCGTGAATGTATGTATACGTGGTGATACATATAAACACCACCTTTTTAAGTTTCCATGTCTGTCTCGTTGGCTTCGTTGTACACGTACTGTGAGCTGTATTCCATCATGAACTTTGTACTTCGTTTCACGTCGATGAATAAGTTGTACGCTTTCGAGACGTCGTCGGTTTCGACTTTGGCCGATTTCCGCTTGTTGGCGACCAAAGCGGACGCGGAGATTAGTTGAATGGCGTATCGTAAACTGGTCTCCGAACCGATTTTAGTGAGTAAATCTTTCGCGTCCTCGGACATGTTCACGTCTTCTTCTTCGCACCGGATGTTGACTATTAATTTCATCTCTTTCTCCGTGTACGGCTTCGTTTGGATGATCAAGAGGCGGTCTAACAAGTCAATCGGTATACCGTGAGGGGATCGATAGTTGGTGCCTCGGATTTTCGTGATACCTCTGTTTGTGGCCACAACTAACACGGGAGATAAGTCATTCTCCAGCGCTCGATTCAAAAACGAAAAACACTCCACGTCTAACATGTGCACTTCGTCGATGAACAAAACGCCCGGTATGATTTCTGCCTTGCCTTCCTCTCGCCACTCGGCGACTTTTTCGTCGATCTGTTCTCGAACTTCGTCGCGAATTTCGCCAGTGTCGCCGGAGAACAATGCCATGAAGCCTTGCGTGTGCGAATTGATGACATCAATCTCGTGTAACGTCACCGTGTGCACAATCTCTTTTCGCTTTTGCAACTCACCTTCCGGGCAAGAAACAAACTTTGTCGTCGGCCCGGTCGCGTCGTAATCGCGCGATCGCGCGAACGAGCGTCCTAACTTTTGCACTCTTCCCGTGCTCTTATCGATAGTAATCACATCACCACTGGTGACTTTTTCTTTGTTGATCGATTCGATCATCTTCGTCCCTAAGTCGTACACCGTCTCCATATCGGTTGTTTTCAAAGTCAACTTTCCAACTTTTGGCGCGACGTTCCCCGCCGTCGGTCGATCAATTTCAATCTCCACGACTTCACCTTCGATGATTTCCGTTTCCTCCCGTATCCTCACCCCAATCGCTTTCCTAAACGCCTGTCTCAACGCTTCTGTTTTTGAAATTTCTGTGCTAAAAATCTCCGAACCCGCCATCATCGCGAATGGCGTTTCTTCGTTACTTTCCATGTTGTTGCTAGTTTTATCTCCGCCATCTTGTCCTCTTAAACTCGCTTTCCTACTCCCAGCTGATCCAGAAGACTTAACTCCGTAATCCATGTCCAACAAACTCTTCGCAATTCCCATGGCCAACGCCGTCTTTCCCGTCCCCGGTTGACCGGCTAACAACACGCCTCTCCCAGCGATCGTTCCACTTTTAATCATGGACAAAATAACCCCGCACGCTTTGCGCGCGTCTTCTTGACCAACCATCCCTTGCGAAACATTCTTCGCATCTAACGCGTCGTCTAATCCTAAACCGCGTATGTGAGAGTGCGCTCCGATGCGTTCGATGCCTCTCAACGCGTCTGATTCAGTCGTCGTCTTAATTGTTTCCGCCATTTTCTCCTTTTTCGAGAGTAGCAACGAACAGAACGATCGGATCGTCTTTCTGGCTAACTGCCTGGCTGCCTGGTTAGCTGTCTCTTGTGCGCGTGCGCGTGCGCACTTCTTTTATGTATCTTCTCGCGTTCAAAAACAACGACGAACGGGAGGAGCTGTGTAATGGGGCCGAGGGGGGGGCAGAATTTTGTCCAAAATTTCTCGTTGACGAGGCACGAGGGATGAAAACAAAAAAAAAGTTTGTGTCATGCCTGTTTTTGGTTGTGCGTTTTGCAAATACTCTATGCGTACTTTCTCTCTAAACTTTTTCCTGGTTTTACAAATTTCTCTCTCTCTCTCTCTCTCTCTCTCTCTCTCTCTCTCTCTCTCTCTCTCTCTCTCTCTCTCTCTCTCTCTCTCTCTCTCTCTCTCTACGTATATAACATCTATAAGTGTAAAGTTACAACCGTTGTTTCTTCGCGCTTCTCATGAACGGTCTCAGCGACCATTCGATGTCGGCGTCGTCTTGATCGACCGTCCCTAACTTCAATTGGTACAATCTCAATTCGAATCTTGGACCAATTTCGTTTAAATGTAACGATTTCGGGCCTTTCGGCATGTCGTAAGTGTGGTGACGGACAGAGATGAAATCAACCGAGTTGGCGAAAGTGACTATGCGCTTTGATTTTTCCTTTGGTCTCGGGAACAAATGTCGCAAGATATTTGCGGTTCGTTTGCCTAATTCTGAGGTGAAGTTCTCGCATATGATGTGCGGGAACTGTTCTGAAACTTTCGGTAAATTCGCATCTTTCACATCGTGTCGCATGACCGCGTCGGAGATGCCAAAATACGCGGTAGGACCAAACGGTAAGTGCGAAACGACTAATCCGTCCGGTTCGCCTCGATGTTCGTGGACGATGACGATGTCGGTAAACTCGCTCGTTTTTCCGAGATCCACGAGATCGGGTAAGATTTGCGACCCGCGGTTGATTCTCGAGGACGTCGGGAACAACAGTTTCAGCTCTTTACAAAACTGAAGCAATCGAGAACTCGGATCTCTCGACGTCGTCAGTAAGATTTTCGCCTCTGGAGCGTTTTTATACTCATCGTCGTTGACGCCTTTTTCCAAGTTGCCGTATTCTCTCGTGTTTACGTCTTCTAATTCCACCTCTTTTCTCAATCTCTCTTCCTCGCGTTTCAACTCCGTCGGGATTGGTTTCCCTTCCTCCAAGCACTCTCGTATTTTCCTCTTCTTCTCGTACAACAGTCGCTCCTTCCCTTCCAAAGATTTTCGATAGACGAATTCTTTTCTCAACCGCGCGTTACGCCGTAACATGTTTACTTTTTACTCGCAGTACCGTTTGCTATTTGCTATTTTTCTTCTTCGACTTCTTCGACTTCGACTTCTTCGACTTCTTCGACTTCGACTTCTTCGACTTCTTCTTCGACTGTTTTCAGCGCGTCTCGCGTTTCGCGCCGTCCGTTCCGTCGTTTTCTTCTCGAAGAGAGAGTGAGGCGAAACCGGCGGCGAATTTGTATTTACTTACACACTAATACAAAAAAGCAGCTCCGGGGGAACTCGATATCCCCTCGTCCCAGGGGATACCGTATAAAAATAGCTCTATCAGCTCTCTCTCTCTCTCTCTCTTCGGACTTTTTTTTGATGAAAAAAGGCATCAGAAAAAAGCAGAAAAATTCTGTTTGCTAAAAAAAAAAATCAAAAAAGGTGTGAAAAGGTCGCGCGCCTCGCTGGCAAAAATTGAAACGTTATACTCGTATATATATTTGCTTTTCTCGCGCGCGCAGCGAGAGTTTAAAGAGGAGTTTCGAAAAAGCCCGCGTTCTGTATACGCACACACGCGCGAACGCATCGCGTCATTGCGTCGAGAAAGAGAGCGTTTTGAGTGAATCTTA
>Ga0181578_10001810_pt1 | contig 20347 bp, 18 predicted proteins | sample 071ome_21_FD_148659 | JGI IMG/M metagenome (GOLD analysis project Ga0181578, IMG submission 148659) | Coastal salt marsh microbial communities from the Groves Creek Marsh, Skidaway Island, Georgia - 071401CT metaG (spades assembly) | ecosystem: Environmental > Aquatic > Marine > Intertidal zone... | reverse complement strand
GATATCCTCCGGCACATCGGCTAAAATGGGAGTCATCGTCGCCCCGGGCGCCACACAATTGGCGGTGATGGGCCGATCCCCGATCTCCAACGCGAGGCTTCGCGTGAAGGAGAGTATCGCTCCCTTGGCCGCGGTGTAATGAGCAAAACCCGGCGCACCGATATAGGCAAGTTGTGATGCCGTACTGATAATCCTGCCGCTGTTCTGAGCATACATTTTCCGCAGCGCAGAACGGGTACACAGGAAAGTGCCTCGCAAATGAACCCCGATCAATCGGTCGAAATCTGCGACGTCCAGCGCTTCTATCGGACTGGAATGGGCAATACCGGCGTTGTTCACCAAAATATCCAACCGCGCCGCATCCAGCGCCTCAAACATCTCCAGTACCTCGGCCTCGCAACTCACATCCGCCTGCACAGCCTCGGCCACGCCTCCGGCATCGCGAATCGTCTGCACCACAATCTGAGCGGCATCGGCCGTCGATGCGTCAGGATGGTTGACCCAGACTGAAGCACCATTTGCCGCCAATGCCTGAGCGACGGCAGCACCGATGCCGGAGCTCGCACCCGTGACGAGCGCCACTCGCTGGGTCAGATCTGTCGAAATCGTGCTTTTGACCATCGCATCACCCGTCGGTAAGTTGTCGCTTTTGGCTAGTCTACTGGGAATACCTTGGCGTTACACTGCGCTTCGGGCAAATGGGCTCCCAATGACGATGAAACGCGCAATACTCAGTCACCCTTCTATCTTCCTCGTCTTTTTCCTGGCACAACTGCTGCTATCAGTGAGCACCAGCGCGCAAAACCTACCGGTGCAAGACGCTGCCTGTCCGCCAGTCATCAACAACGGAAAACACTGCACAGCCAACTCAATGCGGGTTTCCGCCGTTGCCGTGAATCCAGAGCCGGCGTTTTGCAACAGCGGCGACACCATCAGTTTGAGAGTCGGCATCACCGTTGGCACTGGCCAAAATCGTGCCGCCAAGGAGCGATATGATCTGGGGTTCTGGGTCGCCGAGACGGGCACTGAAGTTCTAGGGGGTGCCGCCTGCGCCTTCTCCGCGTTGTTGCCCGCAGTGACGGGAGAAGCCCATGATGTGACATCAGGAGCAGGTCCCTATCGCGCCATTAACAGTAACCAGTGTGGCGATATATTGGACGCAGAGCTGACTTACCACGAATTCGACGTCGATGAGGTCCTCTGTCAGGACACCAACGGCAACGGCAAGCTCGACATGCCCATGCTGGTAGGCTGGCAACAGAGTAAAAACAATAGCGGTTGTGCCGCCGTGACTGACGCCAGCGACCCGGCACAAACTGCGAACTTTGTGCAAAGCCTATTCCCGCAAACCAGCTCATCTTGCTGGAGTAATGGCGGCGCACCGGTCGACTTCGATAAAATCACAGTCGAACCCCCCGCTGAGATTGAGGTCTACAAGACTGTCGCCCCGCGAGTGTTGCGAAGCGGCACGGGTGAGGTCACCTTTGAGATCGAAGTGTTCAATGAGTCGGACCGGCGGGACGAACTCACGCTCACACAGCTGATAGACAGCGAGTTTGGCGACCTGAACGGGCTGGGAACCTGCGCGGTGGGCGCTCGTTTGGCTTCAGGTGCTCGATATCGCTGCGAGTTCCAGAAAGCACTGAGCGGAGGGCCCGGTGATACGCACGAAAACATCGTCGAGGCCACGCTGACAGACGACTTTGGCGTAGCCATATCGGATACCGATTCTGCGCAGGTACGATTTATCGACCTTGGATCGCCTCCGGAGCCTGACCTACGCGTGATCAAAACCGCCGCGCCCAGCTTCATTAACGAGCCCGGTGGGGCCGTTCGTTATCAGGTGGAGGTCTGGAATGACGGTGAAACCAACTTGGAGCTTACCGCCCTTGACGATAGCCGCGCGGGGGTCACCACCTCGCTAGATAAGGTGGGCAGCTGCGCTTTGCCACAAACTATCGGGGTCGGTCTGTCTTATAGCTGCGAATACACTCTGGAATTGGCTGGTCGCGCGCCAGCCACCGACGTCAATACCGTCACTGCCATCGCGCAGACCCCCTTAACAGGCCAACAGATCACAGACTCCGATTCGGCGACGGTGACCTTCCGAGACACGCCCGCCGTACTGCGCCTGACCAAGCTACCCTTCCCGGCCGTCATTCGGGATCGCACCGCTGTGACCTACGAGCTCGTGCTCGAGAATCACTCCCAGGCTAAAACGATCACTGTGAATTCGCTCGCAGACAGTTACCACGGCGATGTCACGGGCCTGGGGCTGGACTGTGGCGATGTCGCTGTCACCGACCCGCTTGCGCTCGTACTTCCGCCAAAGGGCGCTACGATCGAATGCACCTTCACGGGCACCGTGCCCGAAACCGGGGAGGCAATCCCCACTGAGTTGGCGTATTTCCCGGACACAGTGACCGCCTCAGGCACCGCTGATGATGGCTCGGCGGTCGCCGCAGAGGCCACCGCTGAAGTAGAGTTCGTGCCCGCCGACGCCCCCGCCTTGCCGTCACCCGTTATTGAAGTTAATAAAATTGCCACACCCGACAGAGTGCCTGCGACGGGGGGTGACGTGACATTTTCCGTGGAGGTGATTAACGCCTCGGCCGCAGAGGCAGTCCTGATCGATGAACTGGTGGACGACGTTCATGGCAATCTGAGCCAGCGTGGCACCTGTGACACGATTAGCACCGCATCGCCAATCGAAATTACCGCCGGCGCTATTTATCGATGCCAGTTCACAGAAAGCTTGCAGGGCAACACGGGTTTTATCGAGCGTGACACGATCTTCGCCGTGGGCGTTGGCGAGGACAGCGGCGAATCAGTGATTGGCTTTGATACCGCAGGCGTGCAGTTCGAGGCGGTACCGATGGATATCAGCCTGATCAAGACACCCTCTGCGAATCTGATAGACCCGGGCGACGAGGTCACTTTTACGCTCGTCATCACAAACCGCAATGACTACGCCGTCGAGATCGTCAGCCTGACTGACTCAGTTTACGGAGATCTGGATGGCCAAGGTAGCTGTGAAGTGCCTGCATCGGTGCAGGCTGGAGACTTCATGCGATGCGAGTTCAGCGAGGCGCCGGAACCCAACGTTAGAGCGCGTGTTCATAACAATGTGGTGACGGTCTCGGCGAGAGCCTCGAGCAGTACGGCCACGAGAGCCTCCACTGTAAGCGCAACAGATCAGGCCTGGGTGCTCTTCAGGGAGGCTATTGCAAGGATACCCGAGGCAATACCTGTCGTGCCTCATGGCATGTTCTGGGTACTGGGAATTCTCGGCTTGCTCTGGCTTCGTAAAAAATATTAGTGAGCCCCGACGCGCATTGACCTAAGTCAGAGCAAGAACCTCAAAAGGTCAACGATAGGGTGTGCCGTCTTGGTCTACTTAAGGGTTTACCAGACGGCTGAGCGCGTAAACGCAATAGAGAGTGTGAAGCCGCCTACCAGGTCACACCCCCCGCCAAAGTGCCCGCAGCCAACACGAGTCGCGACCACTCTATCGACCCCCAAATGCCGCAACGCGCATAGGGGTCTCCCTCTAACCACGCCTTGGCCTGCTCCAGATCATCGGTCCGATAGGCAAGCATGCTTCCCACAATCCTCTCACCAGAGGGATCTTTGAGCGGCCCGGCCATCGCAATATGGTCAACGATTGCCTCAATATGGGCGAGGTGGCCTGGCATATGCTCCTCGCGCAAATCATTCACATCGTCACCGTCTCGGTCCATGCACTTTACTAACCAGAGATTCTCACGCGCCATACCCCTTTCCTCCAACGTGTTGCCAAACGAAAACCGATAATCCGGACGACACCTTAACGAGCTTTCCGGGTGTAAACCAGCGTGCCCGTCATCTGAAATGTCCATACCAATCCCGTCCCTAAGCCTTTATGATTTCCTGAATAGCAATAACGGGGCGTCAACATGATGAAGAGCCAACTGGGGAATAAATTGGGACGATGGCTAGCCTTGCTGGCAACCGTGGTGATGCTCGGATGTCAGGGTGAGCAGGCCGCTGAGGAGATTACCGAGCAAGCGGAAGAACCCGCGACACTCGGATCGATGGACGAGCAATATGCCTGGGTGGGCGACCTTGGCGATCGGGATGCGCTACCCGGCAAGCCGCTGTACATAGAGCACTGCGCCGGCTGCCACGAAGCTCAAGTATATAAAGCGCCCCACACTACGTGGTTGGAACTGATGTCGCCCCAAGTGCTCTACCGGTCCATTACCGAGGGCATCATGCAGTCCCAAGCCGCGCATCTCTCGAACAAAGACAAGCAGCACATCGTCGAGTACATCACGCAGATGCGGCTCGGTGATCCCGACGCAGGCCCTGAAGTAGCGTGGTGCGAAGGCCCAGCAAGTGAGTTCACCCCGCTTGACGAGGCTCAGCTCACAGGCTGGGGCCACGATACCAACCGCTATGTTTCGGACGACATTGCGGGATTTAATGCCTCTCAGATTGCCGATCTCGAGCTCAAATGGAGTTTCGGCTTTCCCGCGTCAACCCGAGCGCGCTCACAGCCTACTATTGCAATGGGTGCTGTATTCGTGGGTAGCCAGGACGGTACGGTCTATGCGTTCGATCTGGATACGGGCTGCGTGCGCTGGACCTTTGCGGCGCGCGCCGAAGTGCGCACCGGAATTACCCTGGGCAGCCGCGGTCCAGAGGGCATCCCCACTGCCTACTTCGGAGACATCATTGCCAATCTCTACGCCGTTGACGCCAACACGGGCGAGTTGATCTGGCAAACCAGTGCGGACGAGCATCATAGCGCCACCCTCACTGGCACCCCCGCATTTACAGACGGCAACCTTTACGTGCCCGTCTCTTCCCTTGAGGTGGTCACGGCGGCCAATCCGGACTACGCCTGCTGCACGTTCCGGGGCCACGTGATGGCAGTTGATGGCAATGACGGTGGCGTGCTGTGGGATAGCTATGCCATTCCCAATCCTCCCTCGGCAGTGGGCACCACCAGCGCAGGTACCGATATGCTCGGGCCATCTGGTGCGCCCGTCTGGACCAGCCCGACTGTCGACGTGGAAAAAAATCTCCTCATTTTCGGCACTGGAGAAAACTATTCCTCACCCGCCGATACCAATAGCGACGCCGTGATTGCGGTTGCCCTCGATTCGGGCGAGCGAGTCTGGTCGCGACAAACGTTTCCAGGGGACGCCTGGAACGTAGCCTGCATGATGGCCGATAACCCCAATTGTCCTGAGGAGGACGGCCCGGACTATGACCAGGCCTCCAGCCCTCTGCTGGTTGATATCGGCAATGGTAAGACTGTAGTGGTCGCCGGCCAAAAAGATGGCCGCGTTTTTGCGCTCGACTCTGAGACAGGCCAGAATAAATTGTGGGAGGTCAAACTGGGTCGCGGCAGCATTCAGGGCGGCGTGCACTTTGGTATGGCCGCTGCTGGCACCACAGTCTATGTCCCAATCAACGACATGAACGATACACGGAATGGCGAATGGCTGGATCCCGAACTCGCCCGGCCAGGTGTGTCAGCGGTGAACGCAGTGACCGGCGAGATCTTATGGCAACATGTGCAGGAAAACGTCTGTGGTGAGGGCCGCCCCTTTTGTGATCCCGGCGTGTCAGCCGCCATTACCGCCATGGATGGTGCTGTTATCGCTGGCCATCTCGATGGGTTAGTACGGGCCTATGACGGCAACACCGGAGATATCATTTGGTCCTACGACACCAGAACACCCAGCGTTGGCACCAATGGTGTCAGCGTTACTGGGGGCGGAATGAGCGGCTCCGGGCCGGCAATAGGTGACGGGCACATGGTCCTTAACTCAGGTTATGGCCTGTACAATCATGAGCCTGGGAATGCACTGTTGGTGTTTGCACCTAAGACCAATGACCTCGCCAGCGTACGATAATTTAATCCGACGCTGGCGCACACTTTCTGGCCTTTCTCATCATGCCTCAGCGCTCTCTGCCGTGAGATACTATGGCGTCGCTCAATAACCTGATTCTTATTGGCGGCATTTCTCACAATTTCGGGTCTGCCGCGGCAGCACTCGCCGATGTGCTCTCCCCATTGGGTATTACCTCGCAGATGGAGGAAGACATGGAGGCTGGGCTATTAAGTCTCGCCACCCGCCCTCCAGACCTGCTCACCATCTACGCACTCCGCTGGGAGATGCTGGGCGAAAAATATGACCCTTACCGTGATACTGAGGCCTACTCCCCCTCGCCGCAGGCGCGGCAGGCGCTCAGTAATTTTGTACTGGATGGGGGCGCCCTGCTGGGCATGCACACCGCCTGCATATGCTTTTCAGACTGGCCACAGTGGGGCGAACTGCTGGGAGGAAGATGGGTTTGGGGTCAGAGCTGGCACCCCCCTCTCGAGACCGTGGCGGTCAACCCAGAGCCAACATCGAAGAACTCCGAGCTCACATCTTTTGCAGTGACCGATGAGCTCTATACCTCTCTAGAGGTCTCCACTGATGTGACCGTTATGGCTATGGCGCATAGCGACGCTGTCCCTGAGCCGCAACCGGTAATGTGGCGGTATAAGCCAGGCCGCGGCCGGGTTGTATTCGATTCGCTGGGGCATGACTCTCGCTCCGTTAGTGAAACAACGCACGCGAGACTCATCCGCGATTCAGTGGGCTGGCTTCTTCCTAAGGTGGCGCATGGCTGATTACGCAGACGACGCAACAGATGGCAAATATCGGCTCGTAGTTGTTACGGGCGGTGCCAGCGGAATCGGCGCTGCCACATCTCGTATTCTCCATGCCCGGGGCTGGCGAGTAGCTGTCGCTGACATCGACGAAAAGGGCGCAGAGCAAGTCGCGGAGCAGTGCGGCGGACACTTTCTGCCAATTGACGTAACACAGGCAGCGTCTATCACCAGAGCGGCAGACCAAATCGAAGCCACTCAAGGGGAAGTCTTTGGGCTGGTCAACTGTGCCGCACTATTCGCTCCACAAGTGGCGCCCGAGCGGCTAGATTTGGATACCTTTGACAGTATCTATCAGGTTAACCTTCGCGGCAGCTACATTTGCAATGTTGAATTTGGAAGCCGCATGGCGGCGCGCGGCGCAGGCGCAATCGTCAATCTCTGTTCCATTGGGGGACACCGGCCTAATCATGGGCACGCCTACACCTCATCAAAAGCGGCGATCATAGCCCTCACCCAAGGCATGGCCGGAGAATGGGGCCGAAGTGGGGTGAGAGTGAATACCGTCACCCCGGGCTTCGTCTCGGTTGATCGAGTGCTGGCGGCCCTTGAAGAGGGCTTGCGCTACCCTGTTCCGCCCTCCACCCTGAGCGCGCTGGGGCGTCTCGTCACTCCTGAAGAGGTCGCCGAAACCATCGCATTCCTATTAAGTGACAGCGCCTCGGGCATTACCGGTGCTGATATCGCTGTGGATGCCGGCGTCATGGCAACCAGTGGCTGGGTGGTGCACGGGGGTGTCCCGCCAACGCGTGCCCGCCCATCAGTTCGACGCTAATATCAGTGGTGCCCAGAGAATTGAGATAAGCATGACCCCCACAGACTCCTCACAGCCAAGCTTTCAGATCAACCCGCTCTCGACCGTCATGGCGGCAGAAGTGACGGGGCTGAACCTTGGGTCAGCGAGCCAACAGGATATGGAACAGCTTCATCGGGCATTTTTGGACTACCACCTTGTCGTGGTCAGAAATCAATCCATCACCGATGATGATATAGAGCGTTTCGCGCGTTACTTCGGCCCGCTCGAAATTAATCAGGTCAGAAACAATGAGGATGGCGGAGTCCTCCCCCCCGTTCACACAATCGCCAACGTGGACAGCGAAGGCAAGCCCTCGAATTCACCGTTACTCAGATCCAATTACCAATGGCACAGCGACAAAGCCTACCTACCGGAACCGTCTTTGATGACCATGCTATATGGATTGGAGATCCCGCCTGTCGGTGGTGACACCCAATTTGCCAATATGGAATCGGCCTATGAAGCGCTTCCAGAAAATATCAAGCAACGGCTTGAAGGGCGTCAGGTCGTTCAAAGCTTTGGCCACATGTTAGACACACTTGGACAACACAACATTATCGACGCCGAACTTGTGCCGCCACCGATCACGCACCCTATTGTCCGAACCCACCCCGATACGGGGCGCAAGAGCCTCTTCGTCGGCATGTACAGCTGCGGCATTCCAGGTATGGATCAGGCTGAAGCGGAGGCATTGATCGCCAGCTTGCTCGATCATGCTACGCAGGATCGATTTACCTTTACACAAAAATGGCAACCGAAGGATTTCGTCTTTTGGGACAATCGTAGCCTGTTGCATCGCGCAATCAGCAATTACGAAATGGGCTCTCACCGCCGCATTCTTCGCCGTTGCGTGGTCCGCGGCCGAGCTCCACAATAAGCTAGGGTCAACCAAATGATCGCGCCATGAATTCCAACCAGTCAACGACGTACACTTTGCGCGACTTCGCTACTGACATCGCCGACGCGGCTACACACTATGAAGCCGGATCCCTCGATCTTTTTCGCGTGGCGCTGGCGGAGCCCGCCATGAAAATTCTTCAGCGCGAGGATTTACTTGAGGTGGGCATACCGAGGCCAGGCAACAATGTCGCCGAATCCTGGTACCTGTATTTTGATGGAGAGCTGAGCGTTGTTCTATTTAAAGTCCCCGTAGACCCACCAGTGCAACCGCATGATCACGGCATCTGGGAGACCTTATTTGTCTATCGTGGCAATGTGGAACATACGGTATATGAGCGATTGGATGATGGCGACACTCCCGGGAAGGCGCAGTTGGGGGTAGCGCAGTCGGGTGTACTGGGGCCCGGAGAATTTGCCGTCGTTGCGCCGCCTGCGGATATTCACGGATTTCGGGCGCTGGAGGACAATACCTATGGCATTACAGTCGCCCAGGGCACCTACAAACCAGAGCGTTACTACTACAACACGCAAAATGGCAGCTACGAAGTTCGTAGGCCGCGCAACCTACGCTAGTACCTTATGCCTGGACTGAAGACAGCAAACACCGTCGACTGCCACGCCCATGTGCGTATCGAGGTCGATATGGGCCCTAGCTGGCGACATGGACCCGAATACGGCACCGACACCTCCGGAAAACCCTGGTACCGAATTGGCAACTACCAACTGAGCGGCGTCCGTCACAGCAAAAGCCCGTTCACTGATGTGGAACTTCGTTTACAGGCGATGGACACAGCCGGAATTGACTTCCAAGTTTTGTCCCCAAGCCCGCTCACCTACTTTCACTTTATTCCTGCCGAGGAAGCGATTCCCTATTGTCAGAGGTGGAACGACGCGCTGGCAGAGGTGATACATCATCAACCCCGCCGGCTGGCAGGGCTGGCAACACTGCCCATGCAAAACCCGGAAGCCGCGGCCCGAGAACTTGAGCGAGCCGTTCAGCAACTGGGGCTCGCGGGCGCAGCCATCGGTACGGACTTCGGTCGCTCTTTCGATCATGCGGAACTCGATGTGCTTTACACCGCTGCGTGCGGACTCGATGTACCCCTTTTTATTCATGGCGGGCCCGCTGGGATTGACGGCCCTCCGGGTGACCCTAACCTCAAACGGTTTGACCTCGATGTGGTGTGTGGCTTCGCCGCCCAAGGGACAATTGCTGCGGCAACATTGATTTATGGAGGCGTACTCCGACGGCACCCAAACCTGCGTATCTGCATCAGCGATGGTGGTGGCGCCACGCCGTTTTTGGCAGGGCGAATGCGGCAAGCCAGTCTCAAGCGGCCTTGGGCAGAAGACTGGCTACGGGAAGACGGTGCCTTTGAAGAGCAGCTTTCCTTGCTCTGGTTTGACACCAATGTCGGAGATCCGCGCTCACTGGCGCTGCTAGTGGAAGTAATGGGGACCCATCGATTGGTCATGGGCACCAACTTTGCGGGCTGGGACCAACAGAACTCCATCAAGAAGGGCGCTGACATTCCCGGCCTTGCCGATAATGCCCGGCGACTTCTGGGTCAATCCACAGCCGCCGTTTTGAACGCCGGATGACGACAGATTCGTCACACCGGGATCAAAAATCCATCCCTCTCTCACTGTCATACTACACAGCACCTGAGCTTTCCTTTGAGGAATTGGTAGAGGTGGCCGCAGAGATCGGATGTACCCATGTTGGTCTGAGACTGCTAGACGGCGCTCCGACCGAGCCAGGCACGAAGCTGATGCAAAACCCTGATTTCAGGCGCAACGCATTAACGCACATGGGCGCATTGGGTATATCTGCCCTCGACGCCAGCGCGGCGCGCATCCGCGCAGAGACGCGGGCCTCGGATTTTGCAGCATTATTGGATGTCAGCGCAGAAATGGGTGCTCGCTGTGTGATGTGTAGCATCGATGATGCCGAGGCCGAGAGGTCTTTTAACAATTTGGCTGAGCTCTGCGACATGGCGAAGCCGTTGGGCCTCAAAATCGGAATCGAATTTGTCCCATGGATGAGTATTGGATCCCTGTCCGATGCAGCACGAGCGGTCGCTCACTTACAGCGAGCCAATCTGGGGATCGTGATCGATGCGTTACACTTCGATCGCTCTCAAGGCGATGTCTCTGAACTTGCCGCGCTCCCACCTGACTCGATCGCCATTTTTCAAATTTGCGATGCGCCCCGCTGCACAGATTTCAGTCTGGAGAGCCAGTTGCATGTGGCCACTAAAGAACGGCTACTGCCGGGAGACGGCGATATTGACCTACTCGAAATGTGTCGAGCCCTACCCACAGATACACCGGTCGCCATGGAAATACCCATGACAAAACTGTCCCAAACAATGCCGGCAATCGAGCGTGCGAGGCGTGCGGCGGAGGCGACCCGACAGACGTTACGCAGGGCGCAGGCTGCCGCTACCGGATCTTGAGCTCATCAGCGCGCGCCCGTAATACCCAAATGCGCGCCCGAGACATAAGACGCTTCGTTCGATAACAACCAGACAATAGCAGAGGCCACTTCCTCGGGCTCACCCACCCGCCCCATCGGCAATGTCGCAATAATTTGCTCAAGCCGATCAGGTGGCAACATATCTGAATTGATAGCCCCGGGAACCACAGCGTTAACCCGTATGCCCTCTCCGGCGACCTCTTGCGAAAGACCGGTAGTGAAGGCCTCAATCGCCGCCTTAGAGGCGCCGTAGGGTATAAACCTGCCGGCAGCGGCAGTGCGAACGAGGGTGGAAGACAGATTCACAATCACACCACCCCCGCCCCCGTGATTGGTGGACATTCGCTTGATAGCCTCTCTCGAACAGAGAAAGGCGCTCACCACATTGGTATCGAAGAGCCTCTTCAGCTCCTCTTGAGTGCATGAATCGATCCTACCCTGAGCAATATGATTGATGCCGGCATTGTTCACCAAGGCGGTCACAGGGCCGAGCTCGCGGTCGACCGTCTCGAACATTTTGATCACTTCGGCTTCGTCAGTGACATCGGCTTGTACGGATATCGCGTGTCCTCCCGCGTCCGCGATTTGCCTGACGACGGATTCAGCGCGCTGCTTTTGTTTGCAAAAATTGACGCAGACCTTAAACCCGTACTGTGCAGCCAATACGGCGGTGGATGCACCGATTCCCCTGCTCGCACCCGTGACGATGAGGACTTTTTCGACGCAATGCGCGAGCACATCACTACTCGGCATCTTCCCTAAGCCACTTCTCAGGCAGGTAGTAAAGCGCTTTCATGTCGCGCGTTGCCAGCTGCGCCGGATCGGACCCAAGACGGGCAGTTGCCCTGGGAAACTGCACTATTAGAATCTCTGCGCCCTCTCCTCCCGCCGTCAATTCAGGCGTGGGGTCACCCGCCTCCACCAGAATCAGTGACAGCGGCGGATAATGCGTGTCGGCATAAATCACTGATCCCGCGCAAACAATACAGTACTGCCCGCCCGCATCGGCATCCATCCCAGACCCGCTCGTATTGGGTCCAAGCCTCAATCCACAGACACCAACCCCATCTGTATCAGGCGCCTCTAAAACCTCAAGGACAACCTCACCCGAGGGTAAATCACCCTTGAGGTCGAAGGCACCTGCAAACCCCCTACCGGGTCGCGCTTTCATCAAATGTCGTGCGGCGGGCATGTCGTAGTGCCCCGCGCTGGGCGACATTCGAAGGGTGTAAAAACTCAACCCGTCCTCATGAGCGATGATCGGGCCGTAAGGCGTGAAGGCATCAGCGTATTGAAACGTCACAGGACGCAGAGGATGAGGCCCAATCGTGCCTGACCCGGCAACAACCACCTGATATTGGTCAACATCGTGATAATGCGGACTGATATGCGATCCCTCGTCCGGCATATCAACCAGATATGCCTGAGCTCCCACACCTAGATTTTGGGTCACGCCAAAATAGTTATGGATGAAATTGCGACCTTCGGCCCTGTCGACCAACATGGTGTCAGTGGTTTCCGGGCTGACCAGTTTCATGTCGCACCTCCATACATTGATTTCATGAGCTGTGATGTCGCGACCGAGACGGTTGGTCGCGTATCGACACATTACTGCATAAATGAACCGCCGTTGACATCCAACACGGTACCGGTAATAAATCCTGCATCCTCCGACACAAGAAAGGCAACACCATTGGCCATGTCCTCGACCGTCCCAATGCGGCCTATGGGGGTTTCAGCAATTTTCCGCTGCCGCAAATGATCGCCGTCCATATGTCGCGTCAAACCGGTCTCCACCCATGAGGGCGCCAGACAGTTGGCAGTGATGCCATAGGGCGCCACCTCCGCCGCAAGGTTGCGGGAAAAAGCCACCAACCCGCCCTTGGAAGCAGAGTAGGCGGGATTTCCCGCCAGCGTTCTGGCGGAGCGGGAGGCCACATTGACAATTCTGCCCCACCCACCCTGGCGCATCAGTGGAATAGCGCTGCGACAAACCAAAAAAGCCCCGGTCAGATTAACATCCTGAACCCGCTGCCACACGGCTAGCGGGGTGCCCTCCACTGTTGGCATGTCATCGTCAATTGCGCCCAGAATACCCGCTGAATTCACCACCACATCAAGCCGACCAAAATCTTCCGCCAGCTTCGACATATTCGCCAATACTGAGGACTCTTGGCTAACATCCATCGGCAAAAAAGTCAGCTCTGCGCGCTCGCCAGCCAGATTCTCGAGGGCCCCTTGGTTGATATCAGACGCCACTACCCTGAATCCATCATCGGATAGCCGGCAAGCCACACCTCTTCCTATTCCTGAGCCCGCCCCGGTAACCAACGCGACTCTCACATCAGAGTGACCACTCATAGCATTCCCTCATCGGCAAATGGCACGATACGAACATATCTCAAGGTCATCAGTTAAAGATCCAGTACCAACTGGTCACCCTTTGCTCGAGAACAGCAAATCATCATCACATCTCCTCGCTCTCGCTCTTCGCTCGACAGCACAAAATCATGATGATCTAACTCTCCCGATAAAACTTTTGTCTCACAGGCACCACAGATGCCTTGCTCACATGACGAGGTCAGGCGCATGCCGGATTCACGTAACACCTGCAGGATTGTCTGGTTCTCACCAATCCAAAATTCTTGCTGACTTCTCGCGCAAACGACCGTAAAGCCCGCGGAACCGCCACCCGCCATCACACTACCTCCTCGGCACAGTGGAAATCATGAACTTTCTTCTGCGCATCAGCCCCGAGCGCCCCCTTCTCCTGCGCCCGTAAAGCCGCCTCAAGTTGCGCCACATCCGCCACACCGATCACGGCGCAAGAAACCTCAGGCCGACTCAGGACAAAGCGGAGTGCCGTCTCTGCCATGTCATCCTCTGCCAACCCGAGGACGTCAAATAACGTTGAAGCACGAGCTTCCTCCTGCTCCTGCGTCGAGCCCAGATCCAAGACAAACTCCCGTCCATGCCGCTGCATTGAGGCCAGGGCCCCACCCGCAAATACGCGAATCCCGAGAACTCCCATACCCTGAGCTCGGCAGGCTGCCAGCAATCCGGAAAAGTCCTGCGATCGCCATTTTGTAGGCACTCTTGCCCACGCCGCGCTGGGATTAAGCATGTTGTAGTACACCTGAGCGGTGTCGAACATGCCCGAGCTTGCAACCCGCAAGCAGGCCTCCGGATCACCCAAGGCGGTATACCCCGACGCCGCAATCAACCCTTCGGCTTTCATCGCCTGGAGCACCTCCGCAATACCGCCCTTTCCCAAGACTGCGCTTAAAGGGACCGGGAACTGTGGCCCCCCAGATCCCAGTGGGTTGTGCAACTGCAACAGCTCAACCTGATCGATTCCCAAGCGTGTAAAGCTTTGCTCTAGGCTCCTTCTAATGGCGCCCTCAATGTCAGTCAGGTCTTCAGCATCCAGCCCTACTTTTGTGGAAACTCGAGGGCGTCTTGGTAGCGACTTCAAGTGGCGCCCGATCGTGAGCTCCGACTCGCCGTTGCCATAAAGTGGCGCGGTATCAAACCAATCCACGCCCGCGTCTACGGCCCGCTGCAATGCAGTTTCTCGCTCTGCCTCGTCGGCAAGTATGAGCACGCCACCGGTATAACCGCCCCCCAAAACAAGCTTGGGTATCAAAAGCCCCGTCTTGCCCAATCGTCGCTGATTCATCGCCGAGAACCTGAAGCTGGGGTCTCTAAAAGAAAGTCGTAAGCGCCTTGGCCATCAGCACGTTTTGATCCAACCGGACCTCCCGTCTGCAAACGCGCCAGCCGTCGGTCGTCTCACGCACGGTATCAAGGCGTTTGCCGGCCAGCAGCACCGTCTCCGTCTCGTTCCGGTTCTGGTAGACGAGAATCCGGGCGGAAGTCCGCACCTCTCTGCCCAAGGCACACGTTTCATCAGACAGCACGCGCACGTTGGTAATGAGGTGGGAGACCCGGGACAAGGGTTCTTCGATCCAGTGCACCCCGGTCGCGAGCTGCTTGACCCTTTGCTGCAGAGTCACTAGCCCCTCCTCGAACCAGGCAATCTCTTTATCGCTCGTGAACTCTGCGCCAATTTCGTCATGTCGCATATTGCGCGCCAGCGGCATGAAATACTGTACATCCTCGGTGAATACGCCGAGCCACTCCTCGAACCGGCGCTCATCGAGCAAGTCCGCCTCCTGATAGAAAAATTCGGCAATGTCTGCCGCAAGCATCACCCTGTCACGATGGGCCATCAGTCACCCCCTCCCTGAGTAGCCCTCAGGGCCGGACTTTCCCACGGAGTGCCCTCCAGAAAATCCGCCCACCGATCATAGAAATTACGTACGTTTTCCTCAGTGACCAGCCCGCCATCTATCGCATCTTGCAACCCCTCAACCGGCTTTGTGCGGCCAAGGCCAATCTGATAGTTGTAGGGCACGCCCTGGGCCACCGGATTTTTGCTGCTGTGATGAGCGTGAACCCAGTTTTCAACATCATCTGACTCTGTCATCCCCGCAGGGCCGGAGTAGCGAAGGTAAAAGCGACGGAGCAACTCCCTTAATTCCTCTGGCACATCCGAGTCAATCAAATAGATCCGCCACATCTCCATCTCGTCGGGACTGACCGGATGAAACACCACCAACGTTCTCGGTTGCATCCCATGAAACGCAAAATTCGGGAATACCGCTCCCGCTTGGGTGATCACGCGCATTCCTGATCCCAAATTCTTGACCCGCCGCTCGTAAACCTCTCTGTCGTAGGCCATAGCGACAGGATTATCCGGATACTTGGGCAAATACTCGGGCTCCTCAAAGTGAGGCAATGTTCCCACCAGCGCATGACCCAAGCCACGAAAGCAGACGCTGGTCGATCGATGCATAGAGGTTTCTCGATTATCCCTGCGACTAGCACCGCCGGGCCCGATGTTTGCGAGATCGACCGACCGATGGCTGACATCATGGTAGTAGTCGCCCATGAAATTCTCCGACCCAATCTTCCAGTTGCAGGGCACACGCCATTTCTGCACGCCGACAAAGACCTCTGATTCGGTATCGGAACCATCCCTGTGATGAAGCGCAGAATCCAGGTAATGCACCATGTCACCCAGATAAGTCAGTAGATCAGGCGCCTCATGATCCCAAGTGGCCCATATAGTGCCCTTGTAAATCTCCACTTTGGCGCGCTGAAGGCCCCATTCAGATTTATCAAGAATCCCGGCGTAATTCTCCTCGTAACCGGGCACGCCAAAGAGATCCCCGGCGCGCGCCACCAACTTAGAATCGACTGAATAACTCCACGCGTGATAAGGACAGGTAAAACTGCGCGCGTTGCCGCTGTCATAGCGGCACACCTTCATGCCGCGATGCCTGCAGATATTGAGCATCACATGAATCTGGCCGTCGCCATCCCGACTAACGATCACCGACGACTCGCCCATGCGAGACGTAATGTAATCGAACGGTTGCGGGATTTGCCCTACATGACCGACAAACAACCATGCGTGGCCAAAGATTTGCTGCATTTCCTGCCGATAAAGCGTCTCGTCGGAGAAAATCGAGCGGTCAATTAATCCCTGACTGGAATCCGCCAACTTACGGTAAGGAGAAGTCATGAAGGCTACCTCTGCTATTGGGCCCCGGAGTTTCCTCCCCGCAACCTCATGGTGACACGGCGTGGTTTTCAGAGGGGATCTTTATGGTTATGGTTGCAAGGCTATCACGCCTATTGCTAAAAGTGGCGCGGGAGGAAGGCAGCATGAAGGCCGATACAGAGCTTGATGTGGTCATTGTGGGTGCAGGATTTGCCGGCCTCTATGCGCTATACAAGATGCGCTCCATGGGCTATCGAGTACACGCGCTAGAAGCAGGATCGGATGTTGGCGGTACTTGGTACTGGAATCGCTATCCCGGTGCGCGCTGTGACGTTCCCAGCATCGAGTATTCCTTCAGCTTTGACCCAGACCTGCAGCAAGAGTGGAACTGGACGGAGCTGATGGCCACTCAACCCGAAATACTGGCTTACGCTAAGCATGTTGCGGATCGTTTTGAGCTCCGCAAACACATCCGCTTTAACACCCGGGTCAACTCTGCCTGCTTTGATGAGAGCGCCAAGAGCTGGCGCGTAAAAACCGACTCAGGGGATGAGATCACCGCACGCTTTTGCATCATGGCGACCGGTGCCCTGTCTGAACCGAATATGCCCAGAGTGGAGGGATACGAAAGCTTTAAGGGCGAAGTCTACCATACTGCCCGATGGCCGAAGGAGCCTATCGATCTTAGCAATAAACGTGTTGGCGTTTTTGGTACCGGCTCGTCTGGCATACAAGCCATACCAATCCTTGCAAAACAGTCCAAACACTTGACCGTTTTACAGCGCACCCCCCACTTCACCATTCCTGCCAATAACAAACCGCTCACGCGGGAATATATTGCCTCGGTTAAATCGCAGTATGCGCGGATCCGCGAGGAAGCGCGCCACGCGCCTGAGGGTCTGTGTGGAGAGAAATACAGTTTCGGTGGCCGTGAAGACGGCCGGTTGGACGAATCAGCGCCCAGCGTCAAAGACTCCACGATTCAGGAGCGCGCGCGACTTTTAGATCAGTATGGCTTTGGCGCAATACGCATGTTTTCCGACTTGTTCACGGATGTGGAAGCAAACGAGATGCTCTGCGAGCTCTTTCGTGAGCAAGTCCGGCGGATCGTCAATGATCCGAAGACGGCAGAGGGTTTGCTGCCAACGGGCTATCCCATGGGCTGCAAGCGGATCGCCTTCGACACCGATTACTACGCCACATTCAATCGTGACAACGTTTCGCTCATTGATTTTCGGGCGGAGCCACTTGAATGCCTGACATCGAATGGGATCAGAACGACTGCGGCCGAATACGAGTTTGACTGCCTAGTCTATGCCACCGGTTTTGATGCTATGACCGGAGCCCTAATGCGAATGGAGATTGTCGGCGAAGGCGGGAAAAGGCTTAACGATTACTGGGCCGATGGCCCGCGCTCCTACCTGGGTCTGCAAGTTGCGGGGTTCCCCAATTTATTCACAATTACTGGCCCGGGTAGCCCATCGGTACTCAGCAATGTCATGGTCTCGATTGAGCAGCATGTTGAATGGGTTGCCGAATGCCTAGGCTACATGGATGCACAGGACTACACCGTAATTAAAGCCTCAGGGGAGGCAGAAAATCAGTGGGTCCAAGAGGCTAATGCGGTAGCCAGTCAAACCTCTCTCGCGGCACCCTCCTGCCACTCGTGGTATCTCGGGACGAATATCTCTGGCAAGCCGAGGATGATGATGCCGTATGTCGGGGGCGTTGGTGAGTACCGCGCTAAATGTGACAAGGTCGCGAAAGACGGCTACGCGGGCTTTATTTTTAGCAGCTGAGCAGAAGCTCGGCTGACCTTATGAAGCGAGAGACTAAATCCATCATCTCTCGTAATCCAGGGCTAGCACATCACAATGCTCGCGCAATACCACCCCGACAGCCTGGTGCTCGGGATGATTCAGATACGCCGGTAAATCGTCAGCCCCCTCCAGTGTGACAAGCACGCCGTGGGTCGCACCATTGGCGCGGTCCGTGATGTTTTGCCCCGCCGAAATCGCCAGAACACCCGGGATATGAGTCAGCGCGCGAATCGACGCGAGGATCTCTTCCATCTTTTCATTGCCGACGCCCGCTTTGGGCGTCAGCCACACCATATGTTCCAGCGCCATCTCGACCTCAGACCAGATTAAAACCCTGACTCGATAAGGGGAATCGACGCACACGACGCCCTGTCGCATTGAATAAGGCATTGGCAACAGCCGGTGCAATTGGTGTCGTCGCCTGTTCGCCGATCCCGGTAGGCGGCTCATCGCTGGGCAGGATATGCACCTCCACCTTCGGCATCTGCGGTAGACGCATCACCGGATAGTCATGGAAGTTACTCTGTTGCACTTCACCGTTTACGATGTCGATGTTGCCAAAGGCCACCCCTCCCAGTCCGTAGGCGAGGCCACCCTCTACTTGCCCCTCGACACCCAGCGGATTCACCGCGAAACCACAGTCCACCACGCAAACAACGCGATCGACGGTGAAATCACCATTCTCGGCAACCGTCACTTCGACTGCCTGAGCCACCGGTGAAATGTTGTAGATCCGCGACGCCACGCCGCGTCCACGCCCCGGTTCCAGCGGCGTGTCCCAATCACATTTTTCTTTCAGCACGCTCAATACACGGTTCATGCGCGCGTGGTCCTTGGTCAGACGCAATCGGAGCTCCATGGGGTCGATACCCCCTTTGTGCGCCAACTCATCCAAGAAGCACTCATACGCGATACCCGTGTGGGTGTGACCCACTGAGCGCCACTCCTGAGGAACGATGCCTTGCCTCGGCGCGTTGTGGCTCTCAACACGATGGTTCGGGATCTGATAGGACGTCCCGTAGGGGAACACGCCAAAAGGCTCCTGCAGGCAACCATCCAGCGAGTAAATATCGATACCCCGGACCATATAAGTGGGATCATGCTTGGTGCCCTGCATCAGCGACTGACCCACTGCAACCTGATGCCAGGCCTCGGGCATACCGGACTCGTCCACGCTGCCGCGGAGTTTATGTACAAACAGTGGCCGATAGTGGCCGCTACGAATGTCTTCTTCCCGCGACCAAATGATCTGCACCGGTACCGACTCACCCATAGCCGCTTCTACCGCCTCGACGGTGTAATCCGCGGTTTTACTCGAGCGGCGCCCGAAGCTCCCGCCCATGAGCGGTCGGTGGATGGTGACGTTCTGCTGAGGGATTCCCAGAAAACGCGAAATCACCTCCTGGTCGTTGGACTGGTACTGCGTGCCGCTCCAGATCGTGCAGGTGTCGCCTTCAACCTGAGCAATGCAGTTCATGGGCTCCAAAGTGGCATGAGCCAGTAGCGGCATCTCGTATGTGGCCTCGACCACGCTCCCGCTCGCCTCTGCTGCGTCGAGCGCTCCGATGGCATCGCCGATATCCTCTGCCAGCAAGCCGGGGGTATCAGCCAGGGCGCGATAATCCGCATAGAACTGCTCGCTCGACACCCCGTCGTTCACCCCGCGGTCCCATTTGATCTTGAGTTTGGTGCGTGCCTTCTGCGCCCGCCAGTAACTGTCAGCGAGCACTACCACACCGGCCCTGATCGCTTTCACTTTGACCACACCCGGCATCGCCAGGGCTTCGGTGGCATCAAAGTCGACTACCGACCCACCGTGAACCGGAGGCCGCGCGATCGCGCCATAGAGCATCCCGGGCAGCTTGATATCGATCCCGAACTCGGCGGTGCCATCGACCTTGCCAGCGCCTTCATAGCGGCGGGCAGGCTTACCCAGAATCTTGAACTCACTGGGATCTTTCAATGCAACCGTATCAGGCGGCTCAATATTGAGGCGGTGAATCACCTCCAGCAAATCACCATAAGTGCTCACGCGCCCACTGCCGGCGTGAACGACAGTGCCCTCGCGCGT
>Ga0181578_10001806_pt1 | contig 20364 bp, 18 predicted proteins | sample 071ome_21_FD_148659 | JGI IMG/M metagenome (GOLD analysis project Ga0181578, IMG submission 148659) | Coastal salt marsh microbial communities from the Groves Creek Marsh, Skidaway Island, Georgia - 071401CT metaG (spades assembly) | ecosystem: Environmental > Aquatic > Marine > Intertidal zone... | reverse complement strand
TTTACCTTTGACTTGACCTTCATGTTTACCCGCTCCATCAATTAACACCTGAACCGTTTTTTGAATAAATTGCTGGTTATATTCTAGTTGCTGTTCATTTAATAATGCCTGAGTACGCTCTAAACGCTCATCTAGAATCTCATCGTTAATGAGTTCTTTATTTGCAGCAGGAGTTCCAGGTCGAGGACTGTATTTAAAAGAGTAAGAGTTCATGTATTTCACTCTTCGAATTAAATCGAGCGTATCCTCAAAATCTTGATCGGTTTCGCCAGGAAAACCAATAATAAAGTCAGAAGAAAGGGCAATATCTGGCTTGGCTTTTCTTACTTTTTCAATAATTTCAAAATAATAATCGCGGGTATGTTTGCGGTTCATTAGTTTTAAAACATTATCAGATCCTGATTGAACTGGTAAATGCAGATACGGCATAAGCTTTTGATTACTACCATGGAGTTCAATTAAATCATCTGTCATATTAATCGGATGACTCGTTGAATAAGTAATACGTTCTACACCTCCGATTTCAGAAATGATATTAATCAGAGAAGCTAAACTGTGTGATTGACCAGTTGCGTCCGCTCCGTGGTAAGCGTTTACGTTTTGGCCCAATAAAGTGAACTCTACAACGCCTAAATCCACAAGGGCTTTCACCTCATCGACTAATTCATAGATACTTCGAGAATATTCTGCTCCCCTTGTGTAAGGAACGACACAGAAATGACAAAACTTATCACACCCTTCTTGAATAGTAACAAAAGCTGATTTGCTGTTGTGGTTTCTTTTAATTAAATTAAGGGTATCGAATTTTTCAATGGCATCGAATTCAGTGATTGCTTCCTTAGAGATGTCTTCTTTTTTTAAAAACTTATCAAGAGATTGGATTGATTGAGGTCCGATGACTAAGTCCACGTACGGGGCCCTTTGTTGGATTAGCTCACCCTCCGCTTGGGCAACGCAGCCTGCCACAATTACCTTTTGATCTTTTTTACCTTTTTTATGAATTCTCCCTAAATCAGAAAATGTTTTTTCCGTAGCCTTTTCTCGAATATGACAAGTATTCAAAACAACATAATCGGCGTTAAAAGAGTCTTCTGTGGGCTGAATATTGTTGGCAAGAAAGATGTCCTTCATTTTATCAGAGTCATAGACATTCATCTGACAACCAAAAGTTTTGATAAAGAAATTTTTAGCTACTGGCATTAAGAGTTTTTGCAAATAAAATTGCGTCTTGCAAAGAAGAAGGGTTTATAGGATTGCTCCCATAGTAGTTTTTTCGTTCATTGTAGGCTTTATAGCCTAATTTTTCATAAAGTTTAATAGCAAATTTATTAATCGCACTCGCTTCCAGAAAGATTTTGACTGATTTTCCGGTACTTTTGAGTTGTTTTTCAAGCTCTTCTAAAATCATTCTTCCCAACCCTTGGTTTCTAAATTCAGGCAAAACTGCAATATGTAAAATTTCAAATTCACTGACCTTTTGATCTTGGTAAAGAAAATGTCCGATCAAAACACCAATTGGATGATCATTATCTAATAAATAAAAATTAAAATTATTCTCTTTTTGGAGATGATCAGATATTGACTGATCACTCCAATTTATTTCTAAATAATCTCTTTTTTTAATTATCCAACTTTGGGAATTCTCGATATTAGAACTAAACTTCAAGGATTAAGCATATCATAAATTCATAATTTAATTATCAACATAATATTCCTGAAGAATTGTTTACTTTTAATAAGTGTATGCCAATATGCTTTGTTTTTTAAAAATTATTAAATGCCTTCTAATCAAAAGTTATATATTCGAAAAAATTCTAAGATCCATTCTTCTGGTCTTTTTGCAAAAACTGATATCGAAAAGGGTTCAAGGATTATTGAATATCGAGGATTAAAAATTACTAAGGCACAGTCAGATAAAATTGCTGATGTTCATATTGCTGCAAACCAAAAAAAAGGGACGATAGGAGCTGTCTATATTTTTACATTAAATGAGAGATATGACATTAATGGAAAAGTATCTTGGAATTTAGCAAAGTATATTAATCACTCCTGTGATCCTAATTGTGAAACAGATATTATTCGAGGTAAAATTTGGATAAATGCTATTAAAGATATCAAAAAAGGGGAAGAGCTTACTTATGACTATGGTTATGATATGGACTGTTATGAAGACCATCCTTGTCGTTGTGGTTCCAAAAATTGTGTAGGTTATATTGTTCGCAGCAATCTTCGCTGGCGCGTACTTAAAAAAATTCAAAACAAAAAGAAGAAATAATTCATAAAATTTTCATACATCGTTCAATCATTTTTCGATAAAATAAAAATAGATTTGAACAAAGATTCGCTAAAATCTGTTGTAAAGAAATCCATCGCTCCCCAGGTTATTCTCGGAAAAAAATTAAAAAAACGACAATTAGAACAAGAAAAAAAATTAAAGCGAATTGAAAAAAAGCTTAACCTTTTTGAAAAAACTGTTCTAAAAATTAAAGATCAGGTAAAACAATACTCTCAGATTTTCCAAAATGATCTTTATTTCAACGAAATAAATAAAAAATTTACTGGATTGAACGTAGGTTCAGAACTTAGCACTTTTCAACATGAGATCCACTCTTTGAAAGAGGAAATTTCTCACTTAAAAGACTCTATTTCTATAAAATTGGAGGATCACCATAAGAAAGTTAATACACTTTACTCTAGATTGGATGAAATTAACTACGATAACTACCGAACAAGCAGACTAAAAAGAATTTACTAAATTAATTTTTTCATATTTTTCAATGATTCCGTGGGTTCGTTCCACCAAAATTATAAAATTTAAAAATCTTAACTATTATTTTATAGAATCAATTGAGTAACCTGCTGACCTAACAGTTCTGATTAAATCTTGTTCACCATTTTTATTTAATTCTTTTCTCAGTCTACGAATATGAACATCAACCGTTCTTATTTCTACATTGACTTGATTAGGCCAAATTTTATTTAATATTTGTTCTCGAGAAAATACTTTTTGTTTATTTTTTAATAAGAATAATAAAATTTTAAATTCTGTTGGACCAAGATTAAGTCTTCTTGCCCCCCTAAAGGCTTTTTTTTGTGAAGTATCAATTTTAATGTCATCAAAAATAAGACTTTCATGATCTTGATTTAACTGATTTGTTCTTTTTAAAATTGCCTTTACTCTTGCAATGAGTTCACTAGGTAAAAAAGGTTTGGTGATATAATCATCTAAGCCACTTTCAAAGCTGATGATTTTATCTTGTTCAGAGTTTTTTGCTGTAAGCATTAATATAGGCAAATTTTTATATTCTTGCTTATTTCGAATTCTTCTAAGAACCTCTAAACCTGAGAGACCTGGTATCATCCAATCTAAAATTACAAAATCTGGCATAAAATTATCAAGGTGGGATAGTGCGTCTTCTCCGTTATGGACAACTAAATATTCGAAATTATTTTTTTTTAAATGCAGAGAAATAAGGTCTGAAATAGACTTATCATCTTCGACTACTAATATTTTAGGAAACAATTTTTTTAAGAATTATTGTACTTGCCTTCAATTAAGAAATGTACTTCTTCCATAATGTTAGTTACGTAATCTCCAATTCGCTCAATGCCTTTTGAAATCTGAATTAAAGCTAAGGAGTCTGGAATAAAATCATCGTGTTCTTTCATATAGGAGAGGACGTCTTTGATAAAACTGCCATGTAAATCATCAATAATGTTATCTCTTTCAGCTATTTTATCAGCATCTGCGAGTTTTCTATCAAACAAGCAATTTAATGCGTCATGGGTCATCACAGAGGCTTTTCCTCCTAATACCTCAAGTTTTTCAATTAATTGGTCTGGAATGTTAGTGCTTACTCTGTAACCTTTTTTTGCGACTGTAGTCAAATGATCCCCTATTCTTTCCAAGTCTCTGATAATTTTAATTGAGCAAAATAAAAATCTTAGATCATCTGCCATTGGTTGTCTCATTGCAATAATTTGAAAAACTAAATCACTAATTTCATGATTTAGCTGATTTATTAAATTATCTTTTTCAATAACGGTATTTGCTAAATTTTGGTCTCTTGAAGCAACAACTTTTAAAGCATCACTAAACTGTTGTTCTAAAATTGATCCCATCTTAACTAGCTTTTCATTAATTGAGTTAATCTGATTTTCATAATTTTTATCTGTATGTGGCATAATTATCCAAACCTTCCTGTAATATAGTCATTAGTTTTTTGATTATCTGGTTTTGTGAAAATTTTAGTAGTATCTCCCTCTTCAATTAAATTTCCTAGGTGAAAAAAAGCTGTTTTATCAGATACTCTTGCTGCTTGTTGCATAGAGTGAGTTACAATAATAATGGTATAGCTTTCTTTGAGTTCAGTAATTAGTTCCTCAATAATTGAAGTGGCAATCGGATCAAGAGCAGAACAGGGTTCATCCATTAAAATTACATCTGGTTTAACAGCAATTGCTCGGGCAATGCATAGTCTTTGTTGTTGGCCTCCAGACAAACTTGTACCCAAATCATCTAATCGATCTTTGACCTCTTCAAATAACCCAGCTTTTTTTAGAGCAGTAATTACAATTTCATCCATTTCATTTTTTTTATCAGTAAAGCCGTGAATTCTAGGACCATACGCAACATTGTCGTATATTGATTTTGGGAATGGGTTGGGTTTTTGAAAAACCATTCCTACTTTTTCTCTTAATTGTTCAACTTCGATTTGATCATCATAGATATCTTGATCATTTATAGAAATTTTTCCTTCGACTCTACATATGTCGATAACATCATTCATTCGATTTAGGCATCTTAGAAAAGTTGATTTACCACAACCAGAAGGACCAATTAGTGCAGTTACTTTGTTTTTTAAAAAATTAAGAGAGATATTATTAATGGCTTGCTTATCTCCGTAAAAAACATTGACGTTTTCAGTTGTGATTGCGTTTACCATTTTTTCTCATATTTCTTTCTGAAATAAACAGAAACAAAATTTACAACAATTAAAAAGATCAACAATAAAATAATAGCAGAGGATGTTTTTTCAATAAATCCTCGCTCGGCACTCTCTGACCATAAATAAATTTGAGCGGGCATACCCACAGCAGGTTCAAGTGGGTTGCTTGGAACATTCATTATAAATGCAACCATTCCTATCATTAGTAATGGCGCGGTTTCCCCAACAGCTCTAGCCAAGCCAATTATTGTACCAGTTAAGGTTCCAGGCATTGCCAAAGGAAGAACATGATGAAATACAACTTGATTTTTTGTTGCCCCTAAAGCCAAGGCCCCTTCTCTTATTGATGGAGGAACGGCTCTTAATGAAGATCTACAAGCAACAATAATGGTTGGTAAGGTCATAAAAGATAAGACCATTCCTCCAACCAAAGATGTAGATCTAGGAAGACCAAAGAAATTTAATAGTATTCCTAAGCCAAGTAAGCCAAAAATAATTGAAGGCACAGCTGCTAAATTATTGATATTTATTTCAATTAAATCAGTTACTTTTCCTGGCTTTGCAAATTCCTCCAAGTAAATGGATGCAAATATTGCAATTGGGAAACTAAGTAAGAAGCAAATAAGGATTGTAAAAACCGATCCCATTGCTGAGCTAGCTACACCAGCGGACTCGGGATCACGAGAGTCGCCTGATGTAAAATACCCTTTATTGAAAACACTTTTGACTTTTCCAGTATCGATAAATTGATCATAAATCTCTAGTTGAAAGTCGTTTATAGCTCTTTGTTTTTCTGGAATATTACGATTAAAATTTCCTTTATGAATCTGATCTATGTCAGTTGAAGCTGTAAATAATAATTCAATTTTTTGATTTAGATATTGTGGGTTTTGTAAAAGATAACTTTGCGCCTCTTTATCGACCTTTCGATAAAATAATTTTTTAATTTGTTTTAATTCATCTTTTGAGTATTGAGAAAAATTTTCTTTAAAATTATGTGAGATAAGCTTTCTAAATGATGCATCTGCAATTTGCTCACTTGAAGGATTGTTTTCTAGCTTTAAAAGTTTTTGGTCAAAATGAATTTCCATTAAAAAACTTGTTTTAAAAAAACCTCCAACACCAGAAGAAAAAATATTAATAATTAAGGTTAAAACAAAAAGAAGTGAAAGGCTGACAGCAAAAATCCCATATAATTGAAATCTTCTCTCAGCTTTTTTTCTTTTGATTAGATTAGTCATAAATTTCTCGATATTTCTTTACTATTTTAAGAGCAAAATAATTTAGGAATAACGTAATAAAAAATAATGTCAGACCCAATGCAAAAGCGACTAGAGTTTTAGGATTATCAAACTCAGTATCTCCTGTTAAAGCTGTAACAATTTGAGTTGTAATCGTAGTTGCTGGTTCTAAGGGGTTGATGGTTAGATTTGCCTGAAGACTGGCTGCCATAACAACAATCATAGTCTCTCCTATTGCTCTAGAAATTGCCAAAAGAAAAGAGCCAATAATGCCTGGCAAAGCTGACGGCAGTATCACTTTGATAATTGTTTCTGATTTTGTGGCGCCTAATGCATATGAACCATCCCTAAGACTTTGGGGAACAGCATTAATAACGTCATCAGATAATGATGATACAAAAGGAATAATCATAACACCCATTACAAGTCCGGCTGCTAAAGCACTTTCAGAGGAAACTTCAAAACCCATTGATTTTCCTAACATTACTATCTTTGGGGCAACGACTAAGGCTGCAAAAAACCCATAAACAACGGTTGGGATACCTGCCAAAATTTCAATTACAGGTTTAGAAAAATCTCTAATTTTTTTTGGAGCATATTCAGCCAAATATATAGCTGACATAAGACCTAAAGGTATGGCTACAATCATTGCTAAAAAAGCAATAAGCAGCGTTCCACCAAGCAATGGTATTATTCCAAAGGCATCTCTTAAGATGTCTTTGTCTATTGTTTCTGCACTATCAATTACAAAAGCTTTGTTAGGACTCCAATTAAGACCAAATAAAAAATGTAATGGATTGACATAACTAAAAAAGTTTAATGTTTCGAAAACCAGAGAAAGAAAAATTCCTAAAGTAATTAAAATTGCAATTAGAGAACAAATTTGAATCAAACGATTAATAATTCTTTCAACTGTTCTTTGACTTCTAAAATTAGGAATGACTTTTTTTCTTGCAATAAAAAAAGCAAGGACAGATGATAGAGTAAGCACCAAATAAGTAAGCAAAGAAAATATTTTTTCAAAACTTATAATTTTTTCTGCTGCAAATTTTTCAAGATCAGTTTCATTGCCAAAAGAAATTCCTAGAGATAAATTTTTAACTTTACTCAAGAACAAGTTAATTTCATCTGAGTTCATTACACTTAATGAATCGCCTAAAATTACAGTTAGATAATTTTGTAAAATAAAACTTTTTCCGATTAACAACCCAAGCCAAATAATTATAGCCGGGATGAAAATATACAAGAATGCTAGATATCCATAATATGATGGAAGACTAGATAATTTTTGACTTTTTGATAAATGAACAGATTTATTTTTATTGAGATAAAAGCCTACAATTGAAAGAAGTAATAAAAATAATACTGGATAGAACATTTACCGGTTTTTTATATCAATTTATTAAATACGAAAGGGGCTTATTACAGCCCCCTGTGAATAAATTTAAATTAAATGTCACTTACAAGCAGATCCAAAACCACTAAACTCTTTTAGTGGGTGCATTTTTTCAGAACAAGCTTGTAAATCCATAACTAATAAATCCTCAACTGCATCTATTGTTCTTTCAGTTAATTCCTCTGTCATAGGAGCTAGACCATATTCTGAAAGATATCCGTCCTCACCAATCGCATCTTCTGAAATCATGAGCAAAGCATATTCCTGAATACCGGGTATGACTCCAATATGTGCTTTTTTGATGTAAAAGAATAAAGGTCTGGCATTCGGATATTCGTAAGATTGGATGGTTTCCATTGTGGGTTCTACACCATCAATAATACTACCTTGGATTTTATCCTGATTAGCGCTTAAAAAACTGTAACCAAAGTATCCAAATCTTTCAGAGTCTTCAGAAAGTTTTTGAACTATTAGAGTATCGTTTTCTCCCATCTCGATTGTTCTGCCGTCTTCTCTATAAGAAGTACAACCATCATCGTCACCTTTAATTTCAGTGTACCCTGATCTCTCACACCCCTCTTCCATGACGAGTCCGTCAAAAGCATCTCTTGTTCCTGAAGTGGGTGGAGCTACGAGAACTTCAATTTTGTAATCTGGATAGGAACTATCAATTTCACTCCAAGTAGTGAAAGGATTTGTAACAATTTCTCCATTGACGGGAACTTCAGCAGCCATAGCTAAAAAAATATGTTCTTTTTTTAAGCTGAATCTTTCTGCTTCAACACTGTTGGAAAACGTTAATCCATCATTGCCAAGAACTACTTCAATAACATCCGTGACGCCATTATCTAAGCAGAGTTGTGCTTCTTTTGCTTTCATAGGTCTTGAAGCATTGGTGATATCGGGGAAATTCGTTCCTAATCCACCACAAAATAATTTCATACCGCCACCGGTACCTGTGGGCTCAATAGTAGCTCCATTATAACCCTCTTCACTAAATCTCTCTGCACCAATTGTTGCATAAGGGAAAACTGTTGAGGATCCAACAATACTTATTGTATCTCTAGCGTATGCACTTGATGCGAAAGCAAAAAGAGCTATTACTGCAAAAATTTTTTTCATTTATTTATTTCCTTATTAATTTTTATTTTTTCTAAAATTAAGATTTGATTATGAAATTAATATCAAAGAAATATGAAAGATTTATGACAAAAGAAGGTCTATCTTAAAAGTGGATCCCTCACCCAAAACACTTGAAAATTCAAGTTTATGTCCATTTTTTGAGAGCAATTTATCAACTATTGCGAGACCTAGGCCATGCCCTCCTGTCTCACTGTTTCTACTTTGATCGGCTCTAAAAAACTTAGTCGTAATTTTGTCTAGATCGGTTTGAGAAATACCTATGCCTTCATCTTTAATAATGATTGATATCTTATTATTTAGTGTCTTTGCTGTAACATATACATTTTTCCCAACAGGAGTGTACTTCAATGCATTAGATAGAAGATTATTTAAAATAAAATCAAAGTCATTTGGAGTGAAATCAAAGAATATTTCTCTTGAAGCTGAGATATCGATATGGAGTTGAACACCTTTCTTCTTGAACAAAATTGAGTAGTTGTCTAATGATTTTTCTAATAAGGAATGTAAATCATTACTTATTTTCTGGATTGATAGAGATTCAATTTCGGCTAATTTCAGTGTTTGATCAATCAAATCTCTTATTTGAAAAGTTTTAGCATTAATAATATCTAAGTAATTTTGATTTTCTTTGTTTGAAAGATTATTTAAATTTATTGTCTCTAGATATCCAATTATTACAGATAAAGGTGTTTTTAATTCGTGCGTTAAGCTCGTTAAGTTCTCACTGTATTGTTCGTCATTTAGTTTTTCAAAAGTAATATCAACTATTGTTATAATATAAAACTTTAAGACTTTAAAAATTTCAGTTTTAAAATATTGATTATCAGGAAGTGGTTTGTTCCAATTAAAAATATTGTAATTATTATTTTTTTTATATTTTTCGAATTGAGAAATAAAATCATAATCACGAATTACTGAAATTATATCCTTGTTATCATTGGCACCAAAATTTTCTATAGCATTTACATTTTGATGACTAATGACAAAATTTTCATTCAAAATAAAAACTGGAAATGAAAATTGATTTAAAAAATTTAATAGGATCTCTTCCTCTGAATTTTTAGGGTGAGTATCGGATTGATCTATACCATTATTTTCAATTTTATTTTGTCTATATAGTTTGAAAAAAGTGAAAACTGTTAATATTTCAAAGAAATATATAACTAAAATAGCATTTATTTCAAAATAGAAGAATAAAGATAGGTTGCTGAGAAGAAAAAATAAAAGAATAAAAATATTTTTTTTTACAAACATCAAAAAATCGCAAAGAAAGAATAGATTAAAGAAGAAGAAATTTCTTTAAGCTGTTTTAAACCTCCAATTTTGAAATCGCGACAGGATATTTTTTGTGAAAACCACATAAGCAATCCTCACAGCGGCATTTGTAAAGAAGATCATCATTCCCATTGCGGCAGCAGGGGCGATATCTCCCGCATCATCCATATTGAGCACTGCTACAGATGCCAAGGTAGTTTTAGGTCCATAGATAAAAACGACTGCTGATACGGTGGTCATTGCATTAACAAAGAAATAGATACCAATTTCAAATATTGCAGGAAGACTTATTGGAACCGTGACCGAAAAAAACATTTTATAAAAAGGCTGCTTCAAAGAAGAGGCGACACTCTCAAATTCATTGTCGATTTGTTTTAATGCCGTGAGCGCTGTTAGATGAGAAACTGTATAAAAGTGAGTAATAGTACAAATCACTAATATGGCCATCGTTCCATAAATGAAATTAAATGGGTTATTGGGATTATTAAAAAAGAATATGTAAGCTAATCCTAAAACCATTCCAGGTATGGCCATAGGCATCATTGAAAGCAAGTGCATCATTGTTCTAGCTGATTTAAATGATCGTGCTTTTTCGACAAAGTATGCTGTGGTAAATACAATAATGGTGCCAAATAAAGCAGCATACGAGGCCATTTTAATAGAGTTATAATAAGAGTCCCAGCCACCACCATCCATTAAATCAAATTGATAATTTTTTAATGACAAAGTGAGATTGTAGGGCCAAAATTTAATTAAACTTGCATATAGACACATTCCAACAACTGTCAAAATGCAAAGTGAAATAATTGTGCAGTATGCAAGCATAATAGTATCTAGCACTTTGTTTTTCTTTGGCTGATATACAACTGAGCGGGCAGTCAAAATAGAAACCTGTTTTTTTTGAACAATTCTATCAACAACAAAAGCAAGCATGGCAGGTATCAAAAGAACAACGCTTACTACTGCTCCCATTTCAAAATTTTGCTGCCCGATAACTTGTTTATAAACATCAATTGCTAAGACGTTATATTGTCCCCCCACAACCTTTGGGATACCGAAGTCAGTTATAACAAGCGTGAACACCACAAAACAGGCACTCATTAATCCATATTTTGCTGAGGGAATAGTGACTGTAAAAAATGTTTTGATTGGACCCGCGCGCAATACAGTTGCCGCTTCATACAATCTTGCATCAGCGATTGATAAAGCAGTGATAATAATTAATAAGGCATGGGGAAATGTATAAAATACTTCAGCCATGATAATCCCGATAGGCCCATAAATACTTCTTCCCATTAATAGTTCCTTAAATATTCCTTGATTACCAAATAAATAGATTAATGCTATTCCAGCCAACAAGGAGGGTAAAAGTATGGGGATCATTGCAATAGAGCGGAAAAAAGGTTTGGCAACCATGCAGCTACGGGTTAATGCAAAGGCAAACATGAACGATAAGCTCACTGAAATTATTGTTGTAATAATAGAGACGTACAAACTGTTATAAATTGAATAAAAAAGCGAAGGGTTGGAGAAGTAGTATTTATAATTTTCTAATCCAATAAAAATACCATCTTTATTCTCAATACTTTTGGATAAGATTGCATACATTGGCAAAGCCAAGGACACCAAGATATAAGTAGCCGCAATTCCAATAAAAAAAACGGTTAAATAATCGTCTTTGCTTTTTTTCATTCCCAATTACTAACTAGAGACAATTTTCAAAGAATTTGGATTAAGGGAAAAAGAAATTTGTGAGTTTTTAGCAATTGAGCTTTGTTCATTATTGTCAATGGGCAAATGACAAATCAGGATTTCTTTTTGATCACTGTGTTGTACTTCAACTTGGCCAATGGAATAAGAGCCTAAAAATTCTATTTCCAATACCCTGCCCTGAATTATATTGGGGTCACTTTCTTGTTTTGAAATTTTGATATCTTCTGGGCGTATAGCAACAATAATCTCTTCACTCATCAAGGGCTCACTACAATCAAACTCTTGCCCAAGCATTTTTATTTTATTTTCAGATACTTTTTTTGCAGAAATTAAATTTGTTTTCCCAATAAAATCTGCTGTAAAACTAGTATCAGGTTTAGAGTAGAGTTCTTGAGGGGTGCCAATTTGTTCGATCACACCTTTATTCATTAGAATTATACGGTCGGCCATTGACAATGCTTCCTCTTGATCATGAGTAACCATAATCGTCGTAACGCCTAATTTTTTTTGAAGGCTTTTAATTTCTAATCTTAAAAATTGTCTAACTTTTGCATCCAAAGCAGACAAAGGTTCATCAAGTAATAAAAGTCCGGGCGATGGTGCCAACGCCCTCGCAAGAGCTACTCTTTGTTGTTCTCCTCCTGAAAGTTGTGCTGGATACTTATTTTTGTGAGACTCTAAACCGATCAACGATAATAGTTCATTAAGTCTATTCTCAATAATTTCTGAACTTTGTTTGCGGGTTTGTAACCCAAATATAATATTCTTTTTAATCGTTAAATTAGGAAAAAGTGCATAAGACTGAAAGACTATTCCAAAATCTCTTTGATCTGGGGGAAGGTTAGATATGGTGACGCCTTTTTGGACGATTTCTCCTGAACTCTGTTCTTCTAACCCGGCTATAACACGTAGCAAAGTCGTTTTTCCACATCCCGAAGGGCCAAGAATACAAACCAATTCTCCTTCATTTACACTAAAAGATGCTTCTTTTAAGGCTTGAAAAGAGCCAAACGATTTACTGATATTCGATACTGTTAAATATTCTGACATAGTCCCTTATGCTAAGCTTATAGATATAAGCTTAGCAAGAAGTTTTATTTTTATTATTTTGGCTCAGATTTAGAGTCATAGCGATTTTGCCATTCCTCTAAAATTCTTGATCTATTTGAAGCCGCAAATTCAAAATCATTGTCGATCATGCTGTCGACAAGATTTTCAGGAAAATGCTCCACTGGCTTAGCAATACCAGGAATACCAACCACAGCATAAGCATCATTGTACATCTGATTAGCTTTTAAGCTAATAGACCAATCAGCTAATGTTTTTGCTGCTTCTAGGTTTTTAGTTCCTTTGATAATTGCTGTTGCTTCCATATCCCATCCAACACCTTCTGATGGAACAATAATTTCAATAGGAGCACCATCTGCTTTAGATTTTGCGCCTCTGAAAGCAAAGGAAACGCCGATTGGAACTTCACCTGCAGCGGCTTGCTTACAAGGCTTTGATCCGGAGTGGGTGTAATTATTGATGTTAGCGTGTAAAGCATCCATGTATGCCCAACCACCATCTTCACCAAATAGCTGGAGCCAACTTGAAACATCTAAGAAACCAGTTCCTGATGAATTTGGGTTTGGCATGTTAATGTGACCTTTGTAAACAGGATCTGTTAGGTCTTGCCAAGAACTTGGCATAGGAAGTCCATTCTTTTCTCCCTCAACTGTATTAAAACATACAGCTGCAACCCAAGCATCCATACCTGTCCATGTTGCCGGATTAGCTGAGTCTCTAAACTTAGGATCAAGATCATCTATGCCTTTTGGAGAATATGCTTCTAGCATTCCCTCTTCTTTTAAAAGCATAAGACTGGTTGCGGCTAGTCCCCAAACAATATCAGCTTGTGGATTATCTTTTTCAGCAATCAATTTTGCGGTAACAATACCAGTTGAGTCACGAACCCAATTAATTTCAATATCGGGGTGGTCCTCATTGAATGTTGCTGCATACTTTTTTAGATCTTCTGCTTCAACTGCTGTGTAAACAGTAAGTTGTGTTTTCGCCATTACGGATACAGAACCGAATAGAAAGACACATAGCATCAAGAATAATGATTTAACTTTGATCATTACATTCCTCCTTAATAATAATAATTTATCTTATAATCGTATCAGCCTTATGTTAAACATTTATTAAGATTGACTTTTCTATTTTTTTACAATTTGAAGGAAAATTTTTTATGAAGAAAATAAAGGGAATATTGTTTGATTTTGATGGAGTTATTGCCGATTCAGAGAAGCTTTGGTTTTCTTCAGCTATATCAACGTTAAAAAAGATGAATATAGCTTATGATAAAAGAATTAAACAAAAATCAACAATAGGGATTATTTCAGAGCATCTTTTTCAAACCCTGATCACAGACAAGAAATACGATCTTTCTAAGATAATGAAAACTTATCAACAGCTACTAAAAAAAACATTTAAAGAACACAGTCCGATGATTTACCCACATTTGAAGAAATTTATCCGTGGTACTGATTTAAAAATTGGAATTGTCTCTAATGCCCATGAAAATTACATCCGCAATATTCTTAAAAAAAATGATCTTTTCTCCTATTTCAAAGGAAATATTACTTCATGCACGGGTAATATTCCCTATAAGCCTTACAAAGATGGGTATGTAATTGGTTCAAAAAAGCTAAACCTCAAACCCCATGAGGTTTTAGTTATTGAAGACTCTGATGTTGGTATTGAGGCTGCACTAAAAGCCAAAGTAAAAAAAGTTTTGCGTCATACGAATAATGATAAAAACTTGCCTGTAAAAATAAAACATCGTGTAACCAAATTATTAAATTACAAAAATTTTGAAGAGCGATTTATTTAACTTGCCGCTATGCGGATAATTATACAGCCTATCACTACTAACACAGCTGAAATCACTTTAATTGAACCAAATTTTTCTTTTAAGAAATAAACTCCATAAATAGAGGTAAATAGAATGCTAATTTCTCTTAGTGCTGCCACAGAAGGGACATTTACTTTTGTAAAAGCATATAAAATTGGAAGGTAAGCAAAAGTTACTAAGAAACTAGCTAAGAGTATTTTATATTTTTCTTTAAGAATAAAGGACATCGGTATTTTTTTATCTTTAAATAAAACTATATAGGCCAAATTAAAAGTAATTCCCTCAAGGGCAAACATATACATGCCATATGCAATTACGTTCTGAGATAATCGAGCTCCCTTTGCATCAACAAGGGTATATACCACTATAGTAGTGGCTACCATTAGAGACAAACCCAAGCCTTTAAAATTTATTTTTTTATAATTACCCTCAGAGAAAATTAAAAAGAAAATTCCACAAATTAATACAAGAGCGCCAATTTCATTTAAAAAAGTAATCTGATCTCCCAATAATAGGGGAGAAACTACTAAAAGTATTAGTGTTGGGCTTCCTCGAGCTATTGGATAAGAAAATGAAATTTCAGAATGGTTATACATTTTTATAAGAAAAATATTGTAGAAAATATGAATAAATAAAGAGGCGGCCAAAAATTTGTAAGAGCTAGGAGCAGGTGGGCTGATGAAAAAAAGGATGGGTATAAAAACTAAACTGGCTGTTAAAAGAAAGCTTCTGAGAAATAAAACTTTATTTTCTGATGTTTTGAGAAGCACATTCCATGTTGTATGGGCAACTGCTGTCAGCAGAATAAGAATGAATAGATATATTGACAAAGAGTATCTCGAATAAACTAGAGGATCATATTAATAAAGCTTGTTTATCACATCCTCAGCAAACGCAAAACCAGTGGACATTCCTATGCCTGTCGTGACGTTTGCGATACATATATTTTTATCAAGCCAATGATCTAAATAATCGTTTTTACCAGATGGGTATTCTCCGACCCATCGCTCAACTACATTGTACTTACCAATAGGAAGGATTTGATTAAATTTATTCAAAATTAAGTTATCAACTGTTTCATTTTCAAAAGGATAATGAGTGTCATGGGTATAATGATGCGAGTCACCAATTGTCAAAGATCCATCTTTACCTTGCACGACAATCACATGGATCCCGTTATCTAACTCTGCTCGACAAGCTTTATGAATGACCTTATCGAGTTTTTTCTTGGAAGGTAAATTTTCATAACCAGGATATCGCATTAAAGTCAAATCTGCCATGATCCCTCCTGGAAGCTTGAATTTTTTTTCTGGCATAACTCTTAACATGTGCAACTTACTCGATTGGATTTTTCTTTTTTCAAAAAGGTCCCTCCCCAATCCTTTTAAATGATTACCTGGAGCCATAATCAATTTTTTAAATTTAATTTTTCTTTTTTGAGAAATAATTTGTTGGTGAGTAAAGTCTAAGACTTCTTCCTTCCATAAAAAATCTATTCCTAGGGATTGTAAGTATTTTGCTACGGCAGGAATAGCAAGCCTTGGTTCAATTCGAACTTCATCAGTGCTGTGCAGGCCCCCAAAGTTTTTATTTTTTTTGAAAAGTGGGTGTTGCGACTCCATCTCTTTTTTGGAGAGAAGTCTCACTGTGGATCGAGGGTCTATTTTTAAATATTCTTCAAGAACTGGGATGCTCTCCTTATGTTGAGCAATTAAATATAAGCCACGGTGATTAATAGTAATTTTAGCTTTTTTAATCACATCAAGCCAAATCTCTCTAGAACGTAATGAGCGTTCTTGCATTATTTTTTGTCGAAGACCAGTAATAGTAATAAACCCAAAATTACGAATTGATGCACCCGTACATGCTTGATGGCGATCAACAATGAGAATTTTTTTAACTCCCTGTTTGTGTGCTGCTAATGCGGCCCCCATGCCCACTACGCCGGCACCAACAATCACTAATTCATATTGTGAACTTGTCATCTGATTACCACGGAAGAGAATAAGTTTTTAAATTAGTGTAGCTTTTCATAGCCTCTAGTGCTCCTTCTTTGTAACCAAGTCCGGAGTCTTTAATTCCTCCAAATGGGGACATTTCAATACGATATCCAGGAACCTCCCAAATATTTACTGTTCCCACTTTTAAATTTTTAATAAAAAAGTTCGCGGTTCTAAGGTCATTTGTGCAAACCCCAGAAGATAATCCAAAAGCTGTGGAGTTAGAAACTTTCGCTACCTCTTCTAAATCATTAGATACTCTTATAATCGGAATAATTGGGCCAAAGGTTTCTTCAACTACTAGATCACTATTAGGCTTTACGCGATCTAAAACAATTGGAGGTAAGAGCGCCCCTTGTCTTTCAGGCTGATACAGTACCTCAGCTCCATCTTCAGCTGCTTTTAGTGCTCGCTCTTCAAATAATTTTGCAGCATCTTCGCTCACTACTGTTCCCATATCTGTTTTCATATCCTGAGGATCACCAAATTTAATTTTTTTTGCTCTATCTAAAACTAGTGGTACAAATTTATCAGCAACATTTTCCTGACATAAAATTCTTTTAACAGCTGTACATCTTTGACCAGAGTTTTTTGTGGCTCCTAGGACAGCTAGTTCAGCTGCTTTAACTAAATCTTCATCGCTTAAATCATTGCAAATAATTAATGGGTCATTGCCTCCTAATTCTAATACCGTGCGTTTATAACCTGCGGTATTTGCAATATGTTTTCCAACGGCCACACTTCCAGTAAAGGTAATCATATCAATTTCTGGATTTTGGATAAACTCACTTCCAATATCTTCTGGCCATCCAGTGATCATTGATATCATCTCAGGTGGCAATCCTGCTTCATAAACAATTTCTGTAAGTTTTAGAGCGGTGAGCGGAGTTAGTTCTGTTGGTTTACATACTACGCAATTATTGGTTGCAATAGCCGGGGCAATTTTATGTGCAACGGTGTTCAGTGGATGGTTAAACGGGGTAATGACAGAAATTGTATTTAAAGGCTCGCGATGCGTAAAAATTTTTCTAGCTTTTCCATGTGGAGTAAGATCACAAGAGAAAATCTCTCCATCATCTTGAATAACTAACTGAGAAGTTAAAGAGAATACATCAAAAGCTCTACCTACTTCATATAAGGAGTCTTGTTTACAAATACCAAGCTCACTGGTGATAATATCGGAAATCTCTTCTTTATTTTTAACTAATAGTTCTGCCGTTTTTTGAAGGATCTGCTGTCTCTCATAGCGAGTGAGTTTGGATTGATAATTAGCAGCTATTTTAAATGCCTGGTTTACTTGTTCCTTTGAAGCAGCAGGTACTGTTGCAACCGTCTTATTATTGTAAGGATTGATGACGTCTAGGGTTTTTTCAGCAGTAGCTTCTTTACCTGCGATATACATTTTTTTATTCATTATTGATTTGCGGTATGAATGGCATAATAAAATGCATCATAGTTATAAAGTTGTCCCTGACTTGATAAATTTGCCGTCTTAGAATTAATAATAAAAGGAACTTCTCTTTCATGCAAACCACCATGCGATCGTAAAGGTTCTTTTAAGGATGAAAGATCGTGTTTTTCAATCGAACTGCCAATGGCATAGGACTCAGAGCTCATACAAATAATATCACCAGATCTGTCTTCAGGAAGCTGATAAGTTTTACAAGCGTCATGTTTGTTTAAAACTTCTTCAATCTCTGAGATTTTTTTAATTTCAGCAACCACATTTTCAATAATTGATTGGTTTTCTACATATACCATTGCGAAAGAACCGAGGCTTCCATGATGGACCACATACGGATCGGTAATAGGTAAAATAACTTTGAAATTTTCTTCAGGAAATTTTTCTCGAAGATAGTCTTCTAAAAAAATAGCATTAGGCTCTCCGGCACTATTTGTCTTCGCTTTCATTCCATGATCTGCTGTAATTACAAGAGAGATATCATTTTGATTTAGTTGACCAATGTAATGATCAAACATTTGATAAAATTTATTTGCTATTTCATGACCTGGTTCATATTTATGTTGAATAAAATCAGTAGTAGATAAGTACATGATGTCAGGTTTAAACTCTTTGAGTATTTTAACTCCAGCCGCCATCACAAATTCTGATAAGCCTTGCGAATAAACATCAGGCACAGGCATCCCCAACCATTCATTTATATTCTCAATGCCATTCTGTTGCATTGTAGCTTGATCAGATTTTTCTGATGAGAAACAGATAGCTCTATTATCATCGAATTTTAAACCGTTACCTAAAAGGCTACGCAATTTATCTTTGGCAGTGATCACAGCAATTTTAGAACCCCCTTGATAAAACTTTTCAAAAATAGTGGGCGCTCTCAAATATTGAGGATCATTCATCATCACCTCTTCTCCCGTAGAGGGTGTATAAAAAAAATTACCGCAAATACCATGAATGGCACTTGGTTGTCCTGTCACAATGGAAATGTTATTTGGGTTAGTGAAGCTAGGAATAGCGCTATGTGCAATGATAAATTCTCCTTTTTGAGTAATTTGATCGAGGTTAGGAGTTAGTCCACTATTTGAAGCTGTATCTAGATATTCTTTTTGACTTCCATCTAAACAAATGACAACGACAGGTTTGTTAACTTGAGATGGGTATTCTCGATGATTAATATTCATGTTTAAAATCTAAAATATGTAAGCCATCCTAAATCTATAAATAATTTTAAACAACTGATAAATCGACCTAGTAATTAAGAGCTTTAATTCTGAAAAATTTTAAAAAATAACGTTTAGATTAAACATGTGTTTTAAAATATATAAAAGCATCATGGCAATAAACATTGTGATAACAGGGAGGATTACCCAACCAATTGAAATCTTTCCTGCTACTGACCATTTAACTTCTTTGCCCCCTTTTAGTAAGCCAATTCCAATCACACCTCCTACAATTGCTTGAGAGCTAGAAACAGGCACCAATGGTAATGAAGGCAAATTCATAGAAGTTAAAAAATTACTGAGTCCCTCTGAAGCAAACAAAAACAAAACAATAGAATGGGATAAAACAATAACGAAAGCAGAGAGTGGAGAAATTTTTAATAAATCATTGCCTACGGTGTACATGACTTTTTTAGAATACGTAAAAACACCAACCGCAATTGCAAGACCTCCTAATAAAAACAATTGTTCTGTTGATGTAAAAGTTAAATAGCCTGTAATCTTAATATCTGTAAAAGGAGAAATATTTACAAATACTCCCATGACATTTGCAATGTTATTTGCTCCAAGACTGTACGATCCAAACGCACCAGCAAGCAAAAGCGCTAAACGAGTATATGCATCTAATCTAAGGATATGAATTTTAGAGTTCATGATGATTTTTTTCACAAGTGAAAAAATACCAATAGCAATTAATCCCGCTAATATTGGACATAAAATCCATGTCGCAAGGATTGTTGTCAGGATGCTGTAGTCAGTCTGCGAGCCAGTAAAAAGATTCCATCCAACAATGGCGCCCACTATAGCTTGAGTGGTGGATACAGGTAGACCTGCTTTAGTCATCAAATAAACAGAAAAACCTGCTGCGATGCAGCATGCAAAGGCTCCGGGTAAAGCATTAATTTCACCTAGTTTACCAATGGTCTCTGTTGTTCCCGCTCCACTAATTACCGATCCAAGAATAACAAAAATACTACAAATAATAGCGGCGGTTCTAAAATTGATCATTCTTGTTCCAACCGCAGTGCCAAATACATTAGCTGCATCGTTGGCTCCAAGAGAC
>Ga0181578_10001805_pt1 | contig 20371 bp, 14 predicted proteins | sample 071ome_21_FD_148659 | JGI IMG/M metagenome (GOLD analysis project Ga0181578, IMG submission 148659) | Coastal salt marsh microbial communities from the Groves Creek Marsh, Skidaway Island, Georgia - 071401CT metaG (spades assembly) | ecosystem: Environmental > Aquatic > Marine > Intertidal zone... | reverse complement strand
TGTTGAATCAATTTTAGAGCCGAATCTGTTTGTGTCAATTTTGACACAAACTCTGGCAACTCACTCTGCTGTGACCAAAGGTGCAATAACAAGGATGATTTTGTCCCAGAAATTTGACCCTCGGCTGAAATATCAATGTTCAGACGGTAAATCAAGTCACGAACCGCAGGAGAAACCGTGGCGGTTCCAGCACAAGAATCTACCGAAATGCCTTGCAGTAACTCCATTAGTTCTGCCGCCGAGATGTCATCAAAGTGAGCCACATACTCTGGAGCCATCGGCACACCCAGATTCTGAGCCTGTTGCAGAGCCTCTGCGAAATTCTCTGGATAAGTAAGTTGCTGCTTACCAATTTCTAATTCATGCCATTCGGTGACATAGGGACTGGGTGCCAGAGGATGATTGTTTTCCAAGAACTCACCTACTGGCACTAAGATTTCGCCCAAATCCCAGATTCGGGCGATATTCCATTCCTCCTCAGTCGGATTGGCATCAGGTAGTTCTTCCATATTTTGAATTCTGCGAGCCGAACCATCGGCAAACTCTACATAGGGACCTTCAATCGTGTCGCAAGGTGTGACCACCGTGGCTTTACCCGGACGCTCATATTTCATTTGTGTTCCCACGATTAGAAACGAACCTACGGCTCGCATAGAAGCCGGATGAATGGCTGTGGTCGCTAATCCAGCCAATCGGCTGCGACCATATCGGAGGCGGAAACCACCTCGTTGCATCGGTTGAGAGAAAATGGGTCGTCCTGCTAACACATCGCCTAAGAACTTATAGTTGGGTTCAATTTTAGGTTTGCTCGCCGCACCAGATTTAGAGCCAGTGAATTGATTTAGCCACGACCATTCCTCAAAGCCCAAGGCTTCAGTATATTTCAGGATTTTCGGGGCTTTCAGAACCAGACCCTCACACATGACCAACAACATTCCTTCTCGCACTTTGTTAGTTGGCACTCTGGGCAAATCACGCTGACCTGATACTTCGTTACCCACACCTTCACCATCAATATACACGGGACAATTATAAGCGATAACTTCTAACTGTGGGTTACTGGGTCGGTATTGCAGACCACGGGCATATTTGCTCACTTCTTCTTTGTAGCGTTCTGCTTCTTCAAAGGTAATCTGCGGCGGCACTAAACCAAAATCACGCCGAATAATATCTCCAATTAGCACCGAAAGAGCCTGTCCGGTTCCACCTGCCGACCGAATTGGACCTGCATAGTTAATAGCCAATGATTTAGAGCGGTCCTCGTTAGTCACAATACGGCACGACACCACACCTTCCAAGGGAGCCACCAGAATACCTTCAGTTAGCACCGCCAGACCCGCACAAACCCCATGATAAATACACAGAGCCGCCAGCGTTTCATCTTTGATTTTAATTTCTTCGGATTCAAACCGTTCTAATGTGGCTTGATAATCAGTAGTAATCCCTTCGGAAAAATCCAAAACCATTCCCGTGCCATCACAAGCATCACAACTAACCGTGCGGCGACCTTTTTTGACGGTTTTTTCTCCACCACAGCCGTCGCACTTTTGTTTGATTCCATATAACCACGATTCCGCTGTAACAATTCTGGCGATGTCCAAAGCCACCAGTTCCCGATTACCGTCATGGATTTCAGTCAGGGAACGGATTTGCTCTGCTGTTCGCCTCGGATGAAGAAAATCCAACAGTTTCTGGCAACGGTCAGCGAGGTCAAAGGCTTGCGGAATCTCCACTGCGATACGAGGGTCTAAACCTTTAGCACGAGCCGCTTCAGCCACCTCATAGGCGGCATCTGCATCAGATTTGAGTCGGTCAATATATTCTTCATGTGTCCATGATGGCATCCGCTACACCCAATGATTTAGGGGTGTTGCTACCTATTTAACCCTACTCTAATTCTTCAGGAGAGGGTGGTGTCGGAATCAGAATCCTACGCCTCATACGAGGAGGCTCAGGGGTTTGTGGTTCGGCATCGGGAACTTGCGAGAGATACCATGCCTCTTCTTCAGGAGTTAATCTTGTATTGCCTCGCATGGCAGGTCCGATAGATTCAGATTCAGGAATTGTTATTTCGCTGACACATTTTAACTGACCTATATAGCCCGCAGCATTTACGCTGTTTTCAGGAGGCATTTCCTCTAAAGGAAACAAAAGTTCTGAGCGGTGTTCTTCCTGACCGAAATTTCTCCAACCCAAGGGTCCGATTCCTTGAAGCAATCCCATCACCCAAAATTCTATTTCCGCACGAGCCTCCTCAGCAGAATCAGCATAGAAATAAAATCCGCTTTGCATTTGCACAGTTCTATTTCTTTGCGACCATAGCCAACTAAAAATAAGGGGCGTTTCGGAGGGTTTTTGTATCCAGTTAATCGGAGTAGGTAGACTCAATTTTATACCCCACATTTTTTCTTGTGATAACGAATGGCTGCTCGGTTGTAAGCCTTGTATGACTCACCACAATCCGGGCAAAGCAAAGTTAGTCCAAACTTTTCCAAAGTATCAATTTTCTTGGATTTCTCTGATAGTCTTTCATCAGAATAGTTACAGCCATAACATCGCCATTTTGTTCCTTTTTCAGTTTCTTCCCTCATAAACAAAATTTCTGAGCCGCAAACGGGACAGCCCGGCTCCCCATCAATGTTCATTTTAGAAAATCTTCGCAGCATGGCTTCAACATACGCTTCCTGAGTGGGATAATAATCTCCTCTTTCGTTGAGTTGCATCGGCTGTAAAGAACCCCAATCATTTTCGTCTTCAGCATCCCAATCGGCTTCATCACCAATATGCTCAGTTTTTTCTTCTTTCCACTTGATGTCCTCCCAATCTTCCGGCACTGTTTCAGAGTTAAATTCCAGATTGTCCACCACGGTAGCAATTTGTAGCAATTCATTGTAGGTTTCAGCCCAATACTCATCACGGTAAGTCACCTCGCCACTATCATGAGTCCACAACCAGATTTCTACTGAAGAGGCCGTAAATTGCACCGTGGCGTGATGTTTTAACCTCAGGTTCAAATCGTCGGCAAACTCAACTAACTGCCATGTGGTATTATAGTCGGCCGTATCAATTTGACGATACAGGGCGGAATGGCCTTCTAACTCTACCAATTCCCAGTTGTCAGGAATATCATCAGATTCGGACAAAAATGATTTTGCATCTGGTAGTTGGTCAGCGTGAATAGTTTGTTGCTTACGATAATCCCCTTCCAAGTTTGTGTTTATCTTATCCAAATCTCCTAATCGTATTTGATTCCTACCGAATGTTCTTGACGCTCGTTGTGAATTTCTTAGCCGACTGCTTTCCCCGCTTGACCCCATATTAACACGCCAATTAAACCAGAATTCATCATCATCCGGAGCCTTGTTAAATGCCAATTGTTCCCAAACGGGTTCAGAGGACAAGAATAACTTACCAAAAATGTCTGCGGGAGAAATATAATCAGCCAAGTATTTTTTAGCCTCTTCTGGTTCCAACAAATACACAAATTCTTCCTTACCACTCCACCACATCTTTAGAGAATAATCTTCTTCTGCCTCCCCAAATCTTTCAGCAATTATGTATTTCCATCTTTGTTCACGGTTCAACCAAGTTTCCGAAGGTTCTGCGGTAGGATACGGAATGTAGAGCATTTTGTCCCCTACATTGGGAATCAAATCTGAAATCAAAATTTCCCCGATATTAAAATCATCATCCTCTGCCCGATATTTGGCTACTACTTTTCTAATATCATCTGAATAGCGAGCCGACTGCTTTCCCGCCTTAGTCGCTGCTGCCTTTTGACGCTTGGCTTTGGCATATAATCCTTTTTCTTTGAGTGCGGCTACTGCTTTGGCAGGGAAATAAGGTTCACCCGTATCAGAAGAATTCTTCCCGGAGGCTGTTCTCCATTTCTGCTGGCTCCAATTGCTCAGATTTTTCTGTGATTGCGTTTTCTGACCCTTGTAAGGAGCCAAATCCCGCCGCTCACAAGCCGCCTCATATTGGCGTTTCAGTTCTTGGGACTTACGAGCCGACCATTGACCTGCCTTTGTTCCCATAAGGGCTTGAGCCATAATTTTCTTTTTGAGTCGTCTGCGGATTTTGGCTTGGGCTTTGCCATAAGTAGAATCGTAGTTGTCTTCGGCAGCGAATTGATTCCAATAGTTAATGTATTCTTCATCAGGCACATCAATTTCACCCTTAAGCCCTTGTCTAAACCGTCTGTTGTTGGAGTTATATCTCCTTAGTAGGGATTCGTAATCTCTGCGATTTTTCCAAATACTCTCTGGAACAGCCATTTCAGGTTTAATAACTTCAGGAGGTATATCTTGAGATACGATGCTTGATTGTGGCACTCCACCATAAAATTCAATCTCACGATGCACGATGTCGTAAGCAAAAACCAGCCCCTTCATATTGATAACAATTCTGTTAGGAATCAGTTCTCCGTATGATGACGGGTCAGACCAACTATTTATGAGATTGACTACTGGTTTCTCCGAGAATTGAGGCATTTTCTCTATGTTTTCAAGAGGTCCAAATGCACTTACTACTCCACTATTATTTCTGGGCAATCCCATTAGCCTCCACACCCCTGATAGATTTGCTTGGGCGGAGCGATTGAAAGACATTTTGTTAGAAGCCAACATATTTCTCCCAAAAATTATTTTAGAAGGGCCATAAATGGTTCTTACCGCATATACATCATCACAAGTGATGCGAAATAGATTATTGTTTTCGGGTGCATCAGTTAATGATTCACGCAACCGTTCCTCTTTACGAGATGGATTTGGTTCGTATGGTCTAAAAAACCCATATTCTTCAATTTCTTTTTTTGAGTTAAGGTCAATAATGGGAATTCCACCATAAAATTCGGATTCTACCTCACCCTCTGCTTGGAAAGGACGAGTTTCTTTGTATCGGGGATAATCACTACTACCCCAAAACCAACCTGTTTTACCCTTTCGCAAGGTCATAGGTTTGCCACGACTATCAAAGGCCACTTGCGGGCGAGTTCGGTTGATTTCATCCAGACGATTCGCCAAGTTATCGGCCCAACCTCTGACCCGATGCACCCGCTTGGGTTGAGTCACTAATGTTTCAAAACCCGCAGGGTCACGATAAACCACTTGCACTCGGATAGCGTCTTTTCCCACGCCACGAGATTGATTCTGCTGTTGCCCATAACGATTGATGCCCGTATAGACTCTAACAAAGTGATTATCCCGATTCGGAAGAGGTCGTTGATAAACCCATTCTTTGACGGGACGCCTTCGGTAAGTCAAATCAACAGGCTGAAATCGCATCGGACGCAATAAAGCATCCATCTCCTCTAACGAAACAGAGTAGAACTCAGCCATAGCCAAAACTTGTTTGGCTTGTTATTTAAATTTCACTCAAGGAGTTCAGCCATGCGGTCACTCAACAGAAGCAAAGCCGATGCCCACAAACCTACGAAAATTCCGAGGTTCTCATCGTGGGCAAAATAAATGGCAATGCTACCGATGATTGATGCGAGGCTTGCACCCAGTCCAATCTTTTTCCAGTTCATTCATTTCCCTCCAGTCGGTTAATCAGAGTCAATTTGGTGCCGCTAACAGCCAGTCCAGCCGCTCGCAAACGCTCTTTGAGTTGAGCCACAGTCAAAGCCGTGAGGTCTTCTTTGAGTTCTTCTGCTTCGGCTTCCACCACTTCAGTGACGGCCTCTACAATTTCCTCAATTGAGTCGCCCGCTTCTGCCGCTTCTGCCGCAGTTTCTACTACTTCGTCAGCCGCTTCCATAACTTCGGATACGGCATCAGATAGTTCCACATCTACGCCCGTGGCGTCTTCAATAGCATCTTCCACAGAATCCAGAGCAGTTTCCAACTGTTCGGCAATCTTACTTCGGTTCTTTTTCCACCAGCGAGCCGCAGCACCAGCGATTACTACGCCAGCCGCACCCGCCAGATAAATCATTTCTTGTTCCATGTTTATACCTCTGGTATAATTACACCATATAGATACTACCTATTTAAGAATGAACCATTAGCGTGGGTTTTAATCAATCTCATCCAACAAATCATAATCGTAATTGACGGTAATTGGATATTCTTGTCTTTCCGCAGAGGTCAAAAACATCACTTGCCACAATCCCGTAGCCCTTCGGTCTGAGTCAGTTCCAAAATCACCCAACCAAATCCAATTTATCGGGCTAACCAGACCCGATGCAGGTTCTACACCCACCGTCACATCAGGAGCCATGCGAATATCATATCGTTCCAAAAATTGCTCTAACCGACTCAACATCATAGAACCATCTGCGGCAATTCTGCCCGCCGCTCCTGCCGAAGCCGCTACTGAAGCATTACCCAAAAATCGGTTAGCCAAGCCTCGGTTAGCGAAATCTGGAGTTTCCAAATAGGCTCGCAAAGCCTCCACAATTGAGGCTTGATAATAAGGACCTACCTCTCCGATTGCCAGAGTAGAAGGAAAAGAGTTAAAATCCACTTGCCACCAAATATCCGCATATTCTGGGTCGGCATCCTCTTGCTGGGCATTTGGCCCGGCTTGTTCGCCTCGGCCTTGCACCGAATCGTTGAGTCCAATCAAACTACCATGCAAGGTCATACTATATTCTCGGACTCCCACAAAATTGGGAGTCCAAGTGTTGCCAATCTTGACGATTACTGGACGCATTGTGCCAGACTCATCAGGCAACATTTGATTACTCATAGTTCGCACTGTGGTATTGAGTCTGCGAGCCATAGCCGTGGCCGATTCACCCGACCAAATGCCTTCTAAAAACTCTGGAATTTTTTGGGCTGGAGTTCGGATGATTTCCCACCGACCCGCCTGATTTCTTTCCATACCAATACGGTTTTCCCGTAGAAATAGTTTAATGGTTCGCAGAGAGGTGCCTACCGCACGAGCCGCTGCCGAAAATGATTCGCCATTAGCAATAACTCTGGCGACGGCTACCGCAGCACGATTAGCGGCATCACTACTCAGAGGCATGGTTATCACTCTGGTTGTTTCCTATTTGAACCTTTGGGGACTAACACGATATATTTGCTACCATCGGGATTGTTTTCTTGTCGTAAATATCCGCCTTTTTCTAATTTCTTCAAGTCCGCATCAGAGATTCTCTGATTCATCATGGCGGCTCGCAGGGTTTTCAGGTCTAAGCGTTCATTATCCCCAATGATTTTCTTGATTTCCCCAAACAACCGTAAGTCTTCTGCGGACATTCCTGCTTCTAACTCATCTAATGGGAAGTTTTCGTGGAGCGTTTTCAGACTCACCAAAAAGATGTCCATGGCTTCGGTAATGTGTCTATCGTCTACGACTTCGCTCCCATCTAACCGGGCGAAAGCACGACACAAATTAGTGAACTCTTGATATTTTCGCATATCCTTTTCGCTCCGAGCCAAGAACACCTCAATAAATTGTGGTTGGTTCTTGATATAGCCATGGTAAGTTTCCCTAATGGCTCCCATAATGTCTTGACTCAAGAATGGATTTATCATAGAAACTTTTCGTAAGTATTCACGGGCGAAAGTTCGCCACATCGTCATTTCGGCTCGGATTTCGGGGTCGTCAAACTGACCGTTCATAGCATCCATAATTTTCTGTTCAATCATGCGTTCCGCTTCAGGACCACTCAATGACATCTGGGTGAAAATTAGGGTCAATCGGCTGAGAATCTGGTAGGTATAATCTCCGAATGATTCCAGCATATCGGTTTTCTTGTGGGTTTCTCCATCCCAGTGTCGGGGCGGATTTCCCAGAAACATCATATTGACGCAACCGGGGCGAGAAATATCCATCTGGCCTTTCTGCATTTCAAATTTGCCGTTAGCCATGACATTCATCAATTCACCAAACACCATGTCGTCCCAAGTTTGGAACTCACTCACTGCCAGTCTTTCGTGATTCATTTTAGGAATCAATCCTAACTCAATGCTACTTAAGTCGTCACCACTCATGGCACCAAATAGCCCCGCAATAGTGGACATTTTGCCCGAACCAGCCACACCCACAGGCACCAGCGGTTGCACTACTCGTTCAATCAAGTGGTCTTTACCCTCACCCATAGAAGTGACCAGTCCGATATGGAGCAAGTCACCCTTGTTTTGAGGGCTAAGGCAATAGAGCATCACTGCTTTCTTCAGGATTTCGGGAGAGTAAAACTCCCGCCACAGGGTTTCATCCCGCATCAACAAGTCCAGCGGTCGTATTTTCGCTTTTTTGCAGAGGTTCAAAAACTGTTGTAATTGCTCATCGGTCATTTGTGATTCGGTATGCTTCTTGAGTTGATAGACTCTATGAACCAAAAACACTTTGTCCCGATTAACAATGTGATAACAACCTTCAACACCAATGTTGGTGCCGTTTCGGAGAGAGGTTCTCAGCGTCATTAGGGACGCTTCTAACGCTTGGTCTGTCTGACCCTCTGGCACCGAAGTGCCGTTGTGAATCAAACACTCTACCGCAAAGTTGCCGTCACTTATCGTGAACCAAATACCTGTTTCCTCTGGATTGGGACTTCGTGGATTCAAAGGTTGCGTGTCCATCTTGATGCAGATGCCCGAACCTTGATTTTGCCACGAGCCAGTAATCTGACTGCGAAATACGGGTTCAACCGAGATTTGAAACTCAGGATAACCAGCGACACAATTTTGGGCGAATTCCCGAATTTCTTCTGGAATTGCTTCGTTCACTCATCATCCCTCCGCCTCCAAATACGGGTATCACCTATATCAAGTCCCGCTTCAGAGGGGGAGGTCAATCCCTCAGAAAATCTGAGGTCTTGCTTACGCTGGAAAGACCAGACCTCCGCCCCCAAAGGGACAGGTGGTGCAAAACGGGGTTGTGAAAGCGGTTCAGCCTCAGTCATCCTGCTTGAGTTGGTCTTCGTGAACCTCAGGAAGAGAGTCACGGTCAGCCACTCCACGGAAGATTGCGAAGAATTGCTTGTAATCACGGCCAGTCTTTTGGGACTTCTCCATGCGTCGGAGCCAATCCACAGTTACTGGGAGGGAAACCTCATCGTTGTTGGTTACATTGTCGTTGAGGAAGCGTTGGAAGTCGTTCTGCTCGTAGGAACTGAGCCAAATTGTGATTCGGCGGCCCTCAGCAGGTTCTCCTTCGTTACCGGGTGCAATCATGCGGACTGCGGTGCTGACTGAACCCAGAGGGGATTCAATGCCGTCGGTGTATCCTTCAAGAGTGTATCCTTTATACACATGGTCCATCTCAGGCTTGAAGGTTTCGTAGTTCACCAGAGCACGAGTTGGTCGCTCTGGTTGAAGTTCCTTAAGTTCGCTCAAAAATGCTGCTACATCTGTGTTGTTTTCTGCCATATTTTTCATCTCCATTTTTTGTTTTTGTTTTTTTGTTTTCGCCCGTTTTTGTTGCTGGGCTAATTTAGGATGTGTAGCACGACCTATTTAAGATAAGGCTTTGGAAACAAACTATTTATACTAACCCGCACAAATCATCCATCAAGTTGAAATAGCAAGACCACCATACTAATATGGCAGTGATACTATGAAACTAATCATCGGCGTGATTGTGGTTTTTACGGGAATCTCTGTCTGGGCTGCTCGTCGTTCTGATTCTCTCCGAGAGTATTTAGACCAAAATTATGGTCGTCGGAAAATGGATGCGGTGGGATATTTAGGAGGTGCTTTACAATTAGCAGCCGTAACTGCGGTTTCTCGTGGCTGGCTCTTGAACACCTCTCGCACCTATCACGGAATTTCATTGATTGGTTCGGCAGGATTGTTGCTAACCGCTTTTTATCATGATGCTATGGCTCCTGTATTAGTCAATGTTATTTGGATGGGAATGAATACTATCGGTATGTTTGAAGGCACAGGTAATTTGGACGCCTTAGCCGAAGTGAGTTCTTTAATTATCGGGTGATACTATGATAAAAAGACTGGAAATCAATTGTGAATGCGGATTATTGGGTCGGATGATTGGCACAGAAAAATGGGACGAATCGGGACGGCAGCGAGTTATTTTCCAGTGTCTCTGCCCATCTCCCCGCCCGGATTGGAACAATCTTTACCAACAATCTTAAATAGCAAGCAGGTCATAGATACCATATGCCTGTTCAAAACGGTGACCGTGTTCTGGCAGTCAATGTCAATACTGGAGAAACCAGCGTTATTACTATTCCTCCTACCGACCCCAATGTTCGCCCCATCATTACTGACCCTGTAATGGGTCAAATGACTATCCGTAATCTGAGTGGTCTTGAGGGGTTAATTCAAGAATCCGCTACCCAAATTTATGTAGAACCCGGAGCATGGTTCATCGGTGATGCCATTACCCTTATACCCTATCTGGATTTTGATTCTTTGAATGACACATTATCCTATACACCTACTAACGATTTTGACCCAAACCTTGATTATGTTTTAGTGCAATCATCTGAGGACGCAGATTCTGTGCGAACCATAGGAAGCACCTCTAATCTGGGAGGTTCTGGTGCTGGCGGTCGTGGCGGCGGTGGAGGCAGTGGTAGCACTGGTAGTGATGGAGAACGAGGAGAACAAGGAGAAGGTTCTGGAGAAGGAGAGGGTGAAAGAGAACAAGACCCACTTTCTGACCTACAAGGCCCGCCCGGAATGGAACGCTCTGGTGGACAAGGTTCTGGTTCAGGACAAGGGCAAGGTCAGGGTCAAGGAGAAGGCCAAGGTGAAGGAGAAGGAGAAGGCGAAGGCCAAGGTCAGGGCCAAGGTCAAGGCCAAGGTCAAGGACAAGGAGGCCCATCTGGTGCTGGCGGAAACACTGCTGGACAAGGAAGCGGTCAAAGCCAAGGCTCAGGCTCTGGACAGGGACAAGGTTCAGGTCAAGGACAAAGTTCTGGCTCTGGTCAAGGACAAGGGCAAGGTTCAGGTTCTGGTTCAGGACAGGGACAGGGACAAGGTTCAGGTCAAAGCCAAGGTCAAGGCGAAGGTTCTGGCTCTGGTCAAGGACAAGGGCAAGGTTCAGGTTCTGGTTCAGGTCAAAGCCAAGGTTCTGGCTCTGGTCAAGGTTCAGGGCAAGGCTCAGGTCAAGGACAGGGTTCTGGTTCGGGAAGTGGTTCAGGTTCTGGACAAGGACAAGGACAGGGTTCTGGCTCAGGACAAGGCTCAGGTCAAGGACAGGGTTCTGGTTCAGGACAAGGGCAGGGACAAGGAAATTCTGGTATGCAAGGCCCTATGGGAGAATCTGGGCAGCCCCAAGAAGGCGGACCATCTCCTTCTGGAGCAGGAGGGAATACCGCACCAAAAGGTGACCAACCCGGTCCAACGGACTCAGGAAATCAAGCCTCTGGAGGTCCAGAAACTGGAAACAATGACTCAGATTCATTAGAAGAAATGCTAAAACAACTGGAAGAAGAATTAGATTCTCGGCTTCCTTCTGGAACAGATGATATGATGCCTCCACAACCAACTGATTTGCCTCCCGATGAACCATCGCAACCCGGTGATGGACCATTTTCTGATTTAACTGATGAGGAACTGGAACGATTGATTCGTGAAATCAAGGCACTCTTGAACAAAGATGAACCAGATGAACCTTCACAACCCAGCCCCGGCGACCGAGGTGAAGAACCCGGCGAAGGGCGAGAAGGAGGAGGAGGAACGCAACCAAACCAAGGACAAGGTGGTGAAAGCAGTGCTGGAATGCCACCCAGCCCCACGCCCAGCCCTGACTTAGAGCGAACTCAATCATGGATGTGGCTCAATTTGGGCGATGGAAGTTATGCTAACTCTCCTGTGCAACCCACCCCTGAATCAGTGCATATGTTATGGATGCCAAATTCTATTGGTGGAGATATTATGACTTTCGGAGGCATTCAAGACATAATGTCGGATAATGGAATTCAATTTACTGCCTTCCGTCCGACTCCTGCTGAATGCTACTTAGAATTCCCAGATTTCCAATCTTATTCAGCCGCTATTACTATTACTCAAGAATCTTGTGATTACTATATGTTATTTGAATTTGACGACGCTACCAATTCCATTATTTATCTCTATTCTTTGATGGCGGAAGAAGGTCCCGAAAACAGATGGGTTCCCGACCTTAACCAAGACCTGCAAGACTCCTCTGGAGATGCAGCCCGCAACGAAATTTCCGAACTGGTAGAGCAGATGGAAAGAGATTCGCAAGCATCTCGTGATGCGGGGATTCCTACGGGATATGGTGAAGCCTCTACTAACGAATATGTTGAATCAGCCGGAGTTGAATCTAACGCCAGCCGTCAAGCGTCGGCTCGTGATGCTGGTGCTACTGCGGGACAAAATCAAGCCCAACAGGATGCTACTGACCGCTCTAACAACACTGCGGCGGCACGACAGGCGGCACAATCCGCTGCTAATGCTGCTGAAAGAGCCGCTAACGAAGGCGATTCAGATTTGGCAGGATTTTCCGCTATCCGAGCCGTGGAAGAAGCCATGCGAGCCAATGCTAATGCTAATCCTAACTCTGAAGCCGATGCTGTCGCAGTGCAAGCCGCCAAGGATGCGGCTCTCCGTGCTTTAGAAACTATGGCCGACGCCAATCCAGATATGGAAGCATTAGCCCGTGAAGTTTCTGCCGATTTAACCGAAAATCTGGAATTAGGACAAGGTTCATCACCGGCTCAAGATGCGGCGGAGCAAGCCCGTAATATGGCTGAGATGGCGGCTCAAGCAGCGGAAGCAGGAAATCAGGCTGATGCAATTATGGCCGCACAAGAAGCCATATCTGCGGCAATGGAGGCTCGTGAATCCGCCATTATGGGTGACCTTGATGACCGAAATGCTGTTGCCGAAGCCGATGCCTCAGCCAGAGCCGCTATTGAATCTGCGGCTGAAACTGGATGGGAAGAATCTGGGGCATGGGAAGAATTACTAAATCAACAGCCCCGCACTGATTTATCTGAAGCAGCCGCCAACGCTGAAGCCCGTAATCGTGATACCATGCCGGGTGAGTTCGCTGATGTTGCTAACGAATCAGTAGCCGAAGATATGCAAGCCATAGCCGAAGAAGCAGTTCGTAATGCAGTGGAAGCCATGCAGCAAGCCAATCCTGCTGACCCCGTAGAAGATGCAGCGATTGATTATATTAACCAACAAGCCAATCAAACCATTCAAAATGCAGAATCTACATGGGGTGCTGATACCGAAGAGGCCAGAGAACGGTTGCAGGAAGCCCAAGCAGACTATCAATCTCGTAAAAATGCCATTTGCGGTATTTGGGACACAGCGAATTCCTGTTGGTATCGTGATGCCACGGGTAAAATCCTGATTTTCTCTGATTCTGATTCGGCTCTGATTTGGGCAGTCCAGAATCAAGTTATCACTGATTCTCGTGTGATTGCTCGTTTGCCCTCTGATTGGAGAAACCAGAATTCTGAACCTGTATCTCGGAGGGATAACTGATGACTTACGAAGTGCGACAATACCGACCCGGACAAGAATCAGCCTTTGCCGATACTGGCATGGACCCTGACCTTGAAGAGAGTTTTAACGAGGGATTCAACGAAACCTATCAAGGTTTTGAAGAGGCCATGGAAAATCAACCTTTGCCCGAACCACGCCCCGGCGACATTGCTACGGTGCAAAACCTTCAAGGAATGCTTAATCTTACTGACTTAGGATTTACTGGGATTGAAACCATGCGTTATCCGGCTAATTATCAAGGCATCCGAGTTACACCCAACATGACAGTTGCGGATTATATTCAATGGTATTTCCGTGAGTGGACTGGAGGTCAGCACATGGTTATTGTCAGAAATGAGGGTGTCGGTGCTGAGGCAGAATTACTGCCACCAGTTTATGTCGGCTCGCAAGTTATGTTAGCGGATTGGTTAGACAGCGACGGAAATCCAGTGCCACTTCCGCCCGGAGTTGTTGTAGTTGGACCTGCACCTCCTCCTAATATGCAAGTTACCGATGATACGGGACAGGCGGCTGTGGCGAATTATAGTCGCACAGAAAAATCTGAGTGGTATTGTTTCTTGTTAGAATCCAACCTCAATATCTTTGATGAAGTTCAGGTGACTGAAGGAGAATATCGTATTATCAATTTTGATGGTCAGTTTTCCCAATGGTTGCTGAAAGAATCAGGCGACCGAACTCGTGTGGTATCAGAATATGTAGCCGACCACATCAATAATCGCTTTGTGCCGCCCGGTTTCGGTATTGGTTCTATTGGAACGATTACCGCCGACCCCTTTATTTCAGGTTCGGTGCAATTTACTAACGACCGTCCCAGTGGTCGTGGACGAACAGATTGGTATATTAATTTGCTCCCCGAAAATTTGCTGACGCTGCAAGGAAAACCTCTGACACCCGAACAATTTGTTTTAACACCCGATGTGGTTACCAAAGCGGGACCGGTGCTGACAGTTCGTCCCACTCGTTTGGACTCATCCATCTCAGACAGAATCTGGGTCAATGTAAAGTCAGGAAAAACTCGTGCGGCTAACGATTGCCCCGGCAGTATCTGGGTAGAAGCCCCTGAAATTATTTATCAAGGTCAAACCACTGCCTCCACATTGGATGCTCTGGCAGACTTGTTGCAATCTCAAGGAGTAGCAGTGGAGCGAATTTCTTCTGCCTCAGGAAGAACCGTTGGATTAGAAATTTCTGATGCTGAAGTTCGGGCAGCGATTATTGCGACTGCCGCCCCCGTGATAGAATCGGGTCAAACAATAAGATATGGGTGATAAAATGACGAAATGGATGCCAGAATGGGAACGGTTTTCTGACGAAGCCATTGCTGATATGAAGAAATACTCAGATAAAACTCACGAAGAACGAGAGTGGATGTGTTATGTCTATGAGCGTGACGGAAAGTATTATCTCGGAAATGTGACTTATGGTGATGAATCACGGATTGAAGTTAATCCTCAAGCCAAGGCTCACCAAGATGCTTTGACTGACGGGCTTACTAACCGCAAGTGGACTATTCACGGCCATCCACTCAAAGACGGAAAAATTTACACGGGCCGCCAATACTTTTCTTCTACCGATATTGTAGATGAGTTTATCAAATGTCGTGATAATGATGAATATATTGTGCAATATATTGTATTTCCTCACCAACAAATTGATGATAACACTGGCAAGCGAGTCATGCACAACCGTGTTCGTATTTTGGTGTTTCCTAATTCTGCGACCGTAGTGGCGGCTATGCAACAAGCCTCTCCCGGCTGCGACCCATACGCTATCAACCGAGAATCTGGTCAGAACAAAAATGTTCCTGATGGTTCAGGAGGTTCTACTCTGGCTAATGATGCTGGAGCAGATTGGTTTGCTTTTCAAGAAGCCTTGGGTCAAATGGGTTATATGGGTATTGTAGACCTTGAAGGACCAGCCATGGGTGCGGAAGAATATCATGCCGATGGAATTTTATCTCCTCGTTTGGTTAATGTAGCAGGTTTGACCGCTGTGGCCGCAGTAGTGTGGGGAGTTATTCGCTACAATCGTCAAATCCGACAAGCCCTCTCTTCTGAAAGCGTAGAAACTGTGGACGGTCATCCTGATAAACCAGAAGGATTTCATTTCTGGCGAAACTAATTTCAGTTCTCTGGATTTAGCAAGGATTTAATACGATAACTCAAAATGCGGCTCCAGTTGATAATAAATCCAAATTGGGGTCGGTTAGGAGATGCTAAATTTCGGTTCACTGGGAAGTTCCAACTTTGGGGCAAATTAAACACGAAAAATTCCTGACTTGCTACTTCATCGTCATAAATTTCTTGGTTTTCTTCGGCTATGGCTTGCCATTCCTCATCCGCAGCGAAATTATCAGGTCCACCTGTGACTGCATCCCAACCATAGTTGGTAAATACTGAGTTTATGATATTTTGGGTTCGCCTTCGGCGGTCTGCCCTCGTAATTGTGGAGTAGTTACTAATGGTTCCTACGGAATCAATTTCCGAATCACTTGAACGATAATATGAAGACACCGCCTGATTATATTCTGTATTTAGGGTGGAAATATCATCCGTCCAAAGCATATTAAGGGTTCTCTCAAGCCCCTCGCCGCCGACCCTATCTGGAGTCAAGAATAATTTACTTTGCTTTTGCCCAAGTTTTTCTGGAACCGTTATTATTTCGGAATCAGGACTCGCATATGTATCAATCCATGCGATGAATTCGGGCGAGTTAAATGTGTCTCTAATTTTTGCTTGGAGATTTTGTGTAAGAGTTCGGGACAAATCCGTAACGCTAATTGTAATGCTTTGTCCTTGATAAACCTTTTCCCACGCTTCTCTTGCCGTGGTATTAGCCAACCAATCTGGTATAGATAAATCACCCTCCTGCGCTGCGGTAGCCATCATGCGAGGCCACGCCTCATCTAATGTATTATAAGACCTCCAGATGTCAGAATCACTGTATTTCAAAAATCCAGATTCTCCCAAAAAAGAGGCCCACCAATTCGCATCACCCCACTGATTAGGAGTAATCAAATTATTCGTTTGTAGACGAGTAACATTTTTGTGTTGGATATTGTGTTTATTATCAGTGATAGGCATAGGTTCAGAAAACAATGTCAATTTAACATATTCAGTTTCACCATCTGTCTGTATTACGGGTCTTAAAAAGGCTTGTGCCATACGGATTCGGCTATTAAGGCTAATTAAATTATTGCCCCGTTCTTTTTGATATATCCGCACGGATATATTAGAGGGGATGATTCCAGTTTGCAATCTATCCCAATATAATGCTTTCCATTCCGCCATGGTGCAATCTCGCACTTGAATCAGGTTGCCCTCATCTGTTTCAAACTTAACGCTCGGCAATACTGTTTTGAATTGATTAGCGGCAGCCACAAAACGAAGGAAGGTGCCTTCCTGACCAGAGGCTCCACTCAGAGTTTCTCTGACCCAACTTTGGAGTTCCTCTTCATTAAAAATAATTTCTGTGTCTTCTTCAGGGTTGTAGCCGGGGATTTGCGGCGGAGGATAAATATCTTGCATCGCTCGGTTGTATGGAGTGATGGCCTCTTTCATGTTCCTATTATCGGCTTGGAATACAGACAGATGGTGACCATGTGGTTTTCCAAGACACCAACCCTCCGAACTTACATTGTAGTTAATCCGTGGATGATTGAGAGAAATGATTTTCTTAATTTGACGGGTCGTGAGATTCAAGTTATGATTACTATTCATCCACTCACAGATAGCCTCAAAATATGGTTGTTTATAGTTTGGTTTAATAAACATTGATATGTTAGCAGCATAACATATTAGCCACTGATACCAATCTACTTCTCGGATAAGAGCCTGAGAGCCAAAAATCTCTTGATAAGTTTCAAACTGAATGCGGTTAATTTGCTGGCTCTCATTTATATGCTGGTAAGTTCTCTGCACCAATACTTGGTCGTTGTCTACCAGTGCGTCAAATGGATAATGCCTTGCCCTCTCATCAGAACCGTCATACTGGTCTGGTCTTATACCTTCGGCACGAGGCAATTCTCCCCAAACCAATTGAGGCCAAATTCCAATATCTCCATATTGACTTAGTTCGGGCTTATCTACTCCAGTGGCGGAGATTGATGTGCTGCGAGCAGGATAGATTTCACCCTTATTATTCATCTTCCAATTCAAGGTTTTGACTACCTTTTGTGTTCTACTACTGAAATCTCGTCTGAACCAACTTGTAAGACCACCTCGCCATTCTTGGTAGTAGCCCGTGTAATAGGCCATAGTATTGGCTAAAAAACCTTGATAATACATCTGTCCATTGTTGGGAATAAAAGAGTGCTGAACCACGGGCCACCAGTTCCAACCATTATACACAGTTTTCCATCCCGTAGTTGTGTTATTGCCTCTCCAAAAACCCGGAAACAAAGGGTTACTCCACCAACCTCCTCCACCCGCTGCCGTGTCATTATTTGGGTCACGAAGGGAAATAAATTGTCGGTAGGATTCCGAAAAGTTCTCCTCTGGGATTTGAAAAGCCCTTGCAGGTTGTCCATTTACACTTTCGGGTTCAATAGGAGGAAATCGGGTAGAGATATTTAGGTTTCGCAAGGTTTCTGGTTGAAAATTACTTTGATAGGCAGGATTGCGTTTAAAAGCCGCCAGATACTCAAACTCCTTATTTTCTGGTTTGTTGATTTCATCATATGGAATCACAGTTTCAAACCAGCCGTTAATGCCCGACCACATCCCCAGATTTTTAATGGTCGCTTGCCACCATTTTTGGTTAATTGCCATGTGATGTCACCTCGGTTTCCGCCATCAATGCTCCTAACCCATGACGCTCACGGAAATAACTCCCATCAGCGATAGCCGCAGCATAGCGTTGAATTTGTTCTACTCCAAAAGCATCAACAAACAAGTCATATTTTTCACGGTCTAACAAACGCTCGGAGTTTCTCATAGAGCGAGTAATGGGCCAAGTAGATACCGTGGGGTCAAACCATACAGGAGTGCCATCCTTGCGATAACCCATGTTAGCAGGATTTTTGGTATCTCGCAAAATTACGGAGGCATCAGCCAACAAATCATGGGTCAAATCTTCGTAAGCCTTTTGTTGAGCAGGATAGTGCTCGGCATAGTTTTTACTGGTCCAACCCGGCACAGGTAAGACTCCCATTTTCCCGCCCCAATCGTTATAGACCATATCGGGAATTCGTTCCATTACCCACCAAGCCACACGATTATCAGCCGTATATTCTCGCATCATGGCTCGCATAGCCGAATTATCCCACTCGTAATTTTGGTAGGATTCTAAGATTTTTTCTTGTAGGTCATTTCCTGCCAACTGAATCCCGAAATCATAAATATGAGGGAGGTGAGGATTAAAATTGATATTGACTAATCTGGCAAACAGGTTGGCTTGCAACTCATTCCGAGCCACCTTACGACTCCGAGCCGTAGGACGAGGAAAGGTGTCACGAAACGGACGAATTCTTCCCGCCGCATCAGCAGGACGGATTTGCACAATTTTAAGAACCTTTTCTGGCTCACCCACCACTTCAAAAACATAGCCCGATTCACCCTTGCCCACCAACGGACCAAGTTCAGGCATCATACTCAAGCATTCACTTCCTTGCTATTTAAGATTGATGCTATGATTTCTGCGGCAGCATCTGGAACCGACCGCAGAGGTAAATCATGAAAAATTTCCGACCACTCTATTTCTGAAGCCGAATCTAAATCGGTTTCTGAGGCTTCAAATCGGTTTTTCCAATGTTCTGTCCATTCGGCTCCGTAAGCCATTTCTAACCTTCGTTGTTGTTCCTGTTCCGAAACAGAAAGTCTAATCAGCCTCCAATCATCTGACTGCAAAGCCTGAACTTCGTTGCGGAATCTAACATCATCGCAAATATAGATGGTCTGAGGGTCGGCACATTGCTGTTTCAACAATTCAATCCAAACATCAGAACGAATAGTTCGGAATCCCTGTCCAATCGCTTGCAACAAGGCACGGTCTTTAGTGTTAGGATTCATCCCAAAATAACGATGTGCTACTTCTTTAACAGGCCCGGCTAACGACACATGGGCTGCGGAAAATCCTGCGGCATCCAACTGTCGCATAATTTCTTGGGTCAGAGTGGTTTTGCCAGACCCCATCTTGCCCGAAATCGCTATGCACCTCATAGCCTCGCTATCAGGGTTTCACCTATTTAAGATTTCTAATTCTGGTTGGCGGCAATGCTTTCTTGCAAGTAAGGCGGGATATAATCTCGGAGCGGTCTTCCATCTATTCCTTTGTTATAGTGAAATCCAAATTGCGGGTCAATAATATAATTGTGTCCCGTGTCGGTAGGAGAACGAACTACTCGTCCCAACATCTGCGTCAATTCGTTTGCCGTCATCATGCGATACCACCCCGGATTCTCTTTCATTTTGATAGCCGTCCTCACATCACCCATGGCAGGGAAGGGAACTTTAACGATAATGCAGAAATCTACCGTCTTGCCGTCATAACCTTGGTTAGCGTAGGTAGAAATTAAGACCTGATTACTCACACTGGAATCAAACGCAGAAAATACTTCATTACGACTACGGGAATTCTTGTCGTGCTGCACCAGACGAGAGTGAACTTCGGGAGAAATCCATTCTATGGCCTCTACCAATTCCCGTTCCAAAGAATCTGTGTAGGGCAAAATTAATCCCTTACCACGAGGATATTGATTAACAATATCAATCACAGTTTGAGCCGTCTTGCGGATTTGGTTTTCATCCTTGTTTCGGTATCCCATTTTTCCGCCCACCTGATGAGTATAAACTGGTCGGTTAGCCAGCGGGAAAGAAGAATAACCCACTTGCACAAAAGCGGTGGTAGCCGGATTTAGACCCAACTCTTGCTGGTATATGTCAATATCACCAATAGTTCCGCTCAGGAAAATTCTGACTCGCCCTACATTGAGCATCAGTTCTTCAGAATAATTTCCGATGTCCAAA
>Ga0181578_10001804_pt1 | contig 20373 bp, 21 predicted proteins | sample 071ome_21_FD_148659 | JGI IMG/M metagenome (GOLD analysis project Ga0181578, IMG submission 148659) | Coastal salt marsh microbial communities from the Groves Creek Marsh, Skidaway Island, Georgia - 071401CT metaG (spades assembly) | ecosystem: Environmental > Aquatic > Marine > Intertidal zone... | reverse complement strand
GAGCATCCTGAATCGCATCCAGCGTCTTAATGACTGAGAACTTTTCAATGGACTCATTGATCCTGCCGCGACGACGAACACCCGCGGTGTCGATCAACGTGTAGGCGTCGCCATCACGTTCGAAGGGGATGTAGATGCTGTCTCGCGTGGTTCCCGCCTGGTCAAACACCACAACGCGCTGCTCACCCAAAATTCGGTTCACAAGTGTGGATTTACCCACATTCGGTCGGCCCACGACGGCAATCTTGATTCCGCTGGCGCTTGAGAAGTCTTGGGCAAGATGCGACCCAGTCGCTGGCTCGACCGAATCTGAGTGTTCATCGTGATTTTCGGCGCCTAGACGATCAAAGAACTCGGCAATCAAGCGCTTAATGCCGTGACCATTGCTGGCTGAAATCAATGCAGGTTCACCAAAACCGAGCCTCGCGAATTCACCCCGAACGAGGTCTGTGTTTTGCCCATCAATCTTGTTGGCAACCAATTGAACGGGCTTATTCTTACCTCGGAGCAACTTAGCGATGTCGTCGTCTTGGGGGACAAAGCCATCTTTTACATCGACGAGAAAAAAAACGAAATTGGCTTCATCTATCGCGGTTAGCGACTGCGCCGCCATTTGCTCGTCAATGCCCTCTTCAAGCCCTGAGAGCCCGCCCGTATCCACCAGCCAAAAGACTTGATCGTCCACCTGGGCTTTGCCAAATTGTCGGTCTCGCGTGAGGCCTGGCACACCTGCAACCAACGCGTCGCGCGTTCGAGTAAGACGATTGAACAGGGTTGATTTGCCCACATTAGGGCGGCCCACCAGTGCAATGACGGGGAGCATAAGCTGGCCTATTGAAGCTCGAACGCAGACAACTTGCCGCTATTGCCCATGACGTAGAGCCTAGAACCATCGGCTGTGATCGGGGTGTAAACCCCCTTCCCGTCAACCTTGCGACGGGCAACGAATCGGCCATCTGATTGCGCGAGCACGTGGATATAACCCTCAAAGTCGCCGACGGCGACGTAACTGCTCACAGGAACTGGCACCGTGATGTCGCGGTGGAGCAGCGCCTCGGTTTCCCATTGCACTCTCCCACTATCCATATCCAGCGCAGATAATTGATCATCTGCCTCTGCAAGATAAACGTTGCCGAAACCCGACCCCAACCCCACGACGGAGGATGCATCTTGACTCCAAAGCGGCCGACCCGCCGAGAGGTCAATGGCCACAAGCTTACCTTGATAGCTAACCGCATAGAGTCGCCCACCCTGGAACACCATCTTGCCGTCTATATCTACAAGGCGCTCAAGGTCTGAACGGCCTTTTGCCGCTGCGATACGCTCGTCAATCGCGGCAACACCTCGTTCCGGATCAATCAAAGCAATTCGACCATTTGAAAATGCGGCGATCAATACGTCGGCACGCAGAATAGGTGTGGAGGTCCCACGAAGGGTCAATGCCGGAATACTGGTCGCAAAACTCCAACGGCGCTCGCCCGACAAAGCATCAAACCCCGTCACATGACCGTCAATCGACTGCGCGACGACAAGGTCATTTAAAATTTGTGGTGGCGCCAGCACTTCGCTTGAAACTTCACCCCGCCAAGCCATGGAGCCGTCACTCTGATTCAAAGCGACCACTTCGCCAGCCGCACTGCCGACTAGCACAAGACCTTCACCCACGCCTACACCACCCGTGATGACATCCACATCTTTGGCAAACGCATGGTTTATTTCGCTTTCCGTGTACAGCTGGCGGATATCCTGCTCCCAAATCTTTCGTCCAGAGCTTTGTTCAACCGCGACCACTCGACCATCTGCGGATGCAGCGAACACCCGAGACTCAGACAGTCCAGGCTCAAGCTTGATGGCTTTATCTGCGGCACCTTTGCCCACGCTGACTGACCATAGCGGTCTGAGATTCAATTCCGCGGAGATACGGCTCAGTTTTGCCGGCTCGATGACTTCCTCGTCTTTCTTATCACCGAACCAGCTACAGCCAGCAAGCAGCAAGAGGGAAACGAGGCTCGGAAAAATTCGCATCATTCAGCGCCTTCCTCTGCAACGTCCAGTGCAGCGGAGTCCTCGACCTCACTTTCGGGCGCATCAGACGAGCCCTCCTCTGGAAGCGCAACTAGAGAGGCTGAGACTGTGAGATCTTCTAATTTCATTGTCAGGCTTTGCAGGACGTCTTCTCCTCCCGTAGTGACCGCAAACTGATAGGCCTGTCTTGCTTCATCAAGCCGCCCTAGCTCGTAAAGAATGTCACCTCGAGTCTCATGCCAGCTCGAAGCATAACCGGCCAAACCAATCTCATCGCCGAGCGCAACCAACGCGCGGTCATAGTCACCTTGTGCATAAATCACTTTTGCGAGCCTGACTTTGGCAAGCGGCGCGATAAGATCTGGTCCAGCGTCAGCCGCCAGACGCAACTCCGCCTCTGCCTTTTCGTAGTTCTTATCATCAAAATAGAGTCGAGCGAGTTGCAGCGCACTCAGTGCGGCGTAGGCCGTGCCCTCGTGATCGCGCTTAACAACTTGTCCAAGCGCTATGGCATCCTCACGCCCACTATCGGTCGCAACCACTTCCTCAACGGCTTCCTGAAACCGAGCAAAATCCACGCTGGCAGCTTCAGCCACCTCTCGCTGACTGGTTTCCCAATAATTGAAGCCCACGTTGCCACCCACCACGAGCACCAAGGCGAGCGCGAGGAACAAGCCATTCTCGCGGAAAAACTGTTTTATGCGCTCGATCTGTTCTTCTTCAGTACTGTCGAGAGACACGCCGTACTCCTTTCTCTAATACTATTTAAACGTTACTGATCATCATTCGATCCATTATGGGACCGCGTTCTTATCGCTTGGGCTCCTGACATTGAAGCCAATCGGCCTTTAATTTCTTCCGTTCCCCACCAGCCGGCTATCGACTTTCAACTGATCAGTCCAGCGACCACCTCTACCAGTTCCGTCGCCTTGATGCGCTGCTGATCGCCCGTGTTCCTAAGGTCTCTGAGCGAAACCTCGCCCGCGGCCAACTCATCTTCCGCAACGATCAGCGCGAGTGGCGCGCCAGAGGCATCAGCCTTTTTCATTTGCGCCTTCAGCTTGCCAGCACCCAAATGAACAATCACGCGGGCACCCAAGCGATGCCTCAACTCTTCTGCCAACAAAAGGACCTGCGTTCTGGCGGAATCGCCCACCGATATCGCGTAAACGTGCGGCGGATCCTCTTGATCTGACCGTTGCTCAAGCATCAGCGCAAGACGATCGACGCCCATCGCAAACCCAACACCAGACGCCTCACGACCGCCAAGCTGCCCCACTAAGGCATCATAACGACCACCGCCACAGACGGTTCCCTGTGCCCCTAAATCATCGGTGATCCACTCGAAGACCGTACGGTTGTAATAGTCCAGGCCTCTGACGATCTGACGATTAATCACGTAGGGCATCTGAGCGGCGTCAAGTATCGCACACAGTGCTTCGAAATGGTTCGCAGAGTCAGCATCTAGATAGGTCTCAAGTCGTGGCCCCGCCTTTAAAAGCGCCTGTGTTTGGGCTGACTTAGAATCCAAAATCCGCAAAGGATTCGTCTCGAGCCGTCTCCGACTATCCTCATCAAGCGCATCGACGTGCTCCGAGAGGTAGGCCACCAGCGCCTCGACAAATGCCCGCCGAGACGCCACGTCACCAATCGAGTTAAGTTCCAGTCGTACAGATTGCTCAATCCCCAGCGCCTGCCAAAGGGCACGGCACATCAGCAGAAGTTCCGCATCCACATCAGGGCCAGGTAAGCCAATGCACTCAACACCAATTTGTTCAAACTGCCGATAGCGGCCTTTTTGAGGTCGCTCATAGCGAAACATTGGGCCTGCGTACCAGAGCTTCTGCGTCTGATTAAACGCGAGGCCATGTTCGTTCACGAATCTAACAAGACCTGCCGTGCCCTCTGGTCGCAGGGTCATGGAATCCCCATTGCGATCGTCGAAGGTGTACATCTCTTTCTCGACGATATCGGTTGCCTCGCCCACGAGCCGCTTGAACAACGGCGTGCTCTCAAGAATCGGCAAACCGACCTCTTGAAAACCGTACTGGCTAAAGATTGACCGAGCAGCGTCTTCGACCCTCCGGTAATAACGCTTTCGTTCGGGCATCAGATCCTGCATGCCACGAATCGCTTTTATGGTTTGGCTCACGGTGACCCCTCAGCCACAGGGTCCGAAGATTTGTTAGCGCTCAGGGCTGTTTCTTTGGCGCTCAGGGCTGTTTTTTCTGCAACCCGCGCACGGATCATTCGCTCGAGCTCATCAACAATATTGTCTTTGGTCACCTTTCGATCGGGGCGGCCCTCACGGTAAATCAAGTTATTTGGCGTCGCACCGGTCAAACCAATATCTGCCTCTTTAGCCTCCCCCGGCCCGTTAACAATGCAACCGATCACGGCCACATCGAGCGGCGTCGTAATATCTTCAACTCGTCGTTCGAGCTCGTTCACCGTCTTGATGACATCAAAATTCTGGCGAGAGCAGCTGGGGCAGGCCACAAGGTTGATCCCCTTGCTTCTCAAATGCAGGCTTTTCAATAGATCAAAGCCGACTTTGATTTCCTCGACTGGATCCGCAGCCAACGAAATACGAATGGTATCGCCGATACCCTCCATCAACAGCAGACCGAGTCCAGCTGCACTCTTCACGGTGCCCGATCGCAATCCGCCCGCTTCGGTGATGCCAAGATGCAAAGGTTGGTCGATTTCTCGCGCAATAGTTCTATACGCCTCGATCGCCATAAACACATCGGACGACTTCATGCTGACCTTGAAATTTTCAAACCCCTCATCAAGTAACATTTCGATATTTCGGCGCGCTGATTCCACCATCGCAGCGGCTGAGGGTTCCTTGTACTTACGAAGTAAATCTTTGCCCAGTGAGCCTGCGTTCACTCCAATTCTGATCGGGATACCTCGATCTTTACACGCACTCACCACCTGCTTGACTCGATCTTTACGGCCAATATTGCCCGGATTAATCCTTAGGCAATCAACACCGAGCTCGGCCACACGCAAGGCAATACGGTAGTCAAAATGAATATCCGACACCAAAGGAACCGAAGCGGCTTTGCGTATTTGACCGAAGGCTTCGGCAGCCTCTATCGAGGGTACTGAGACCCGGATGATGTCCGCGCCTACGGTTTCAAGACGCCTAATTTGCTCGACCGTCGCGTCGACATCCAACGTGTTGGTATTGGTCATGCTTTGAACCGCAATGGGTGCATCGCCACCCACAGGCACGTTACCGACCATAATCTGTCGGGATTGTCGCCGAGTAATGGTTGATTCAGCGCGCATCTGGACCATCTCCTAATGTGAGTCTTGCCGTATATTCTCGAGTCGTGTGAGGCTCAAGGTCGATCAATTGCCCGTTGAATCGAAGGCTTGAAGCACTGGCTTTGCCTAGGAGGACCTGAAAAGGCGCAGTGCCGATCACTTCAAGCTCATCCCCTGCTTGATTCAAATCGCCGTACAGCAAGCGGCCTTCAGCGTCTGCCACTTCCACCCAACAGGATTCCTCGGTGGTGATTTGAACCGCATCAGCACCATCCACAATCACTTGAATAAATCGACCCGAATCGGTCACTGCTCGGAAGACTTGCGGCATCTGCTCGGTTTGGGTGGCGCCCAGCGCCGAGCGCAAGGGCACAGTTTCCGCTGAAATTTCGAGTGAGCGTTCATCGGTCGCCGCTTCAGAGAGCGACTGACTTCCGCTGGTCATCACCTGAGATTGGGGTTGATTTGGCGTTTCAATCGCAGGGGGTCTGTTATCGATTGCCGGAGCTTCGAGTGATTCGCTACCAGGAGATCTCGCACCTACGCCGATTGCATCATCTAGGGTAGCATTGGCTGGCGAATCCTCCAGCGATGAACCCATGGCCTCAAAATTCGGCGGAGCCTCACTCTGATCCGCTTCTCGAGAATCATCCTGCGCGGGCGCAACCGCACCTCGCTCGGATTTTGGGGGTGTTTTTACGTTGCTGGCAGAGACCCCAGCACCCGCGAGTCTTGTCGAGTTAGGTAGCGGATCATCCGACTCGCCAGACATGATGGCCCAAACAAATATGATGACAACGACCAGCGCAGCAAGTCCTAAGGCACCTGCTCGAAAAACAGGATTCTTTGTCAGCGAAGGATCTTCAGCGTTCATCAAGATGGTGGGTTCTTGGCTCGAGGTTTCTTCGGTACCGACCTCAACATCGTAAGCGGCCACGAGCGCGCCGCCATCAAGACCAACCACTCTTGCATAAGCACGAATGTAGCCTCTGATAAAGGCGCGCTTTTGTATAAGGTGATACGCGCCGTCATCGAGATGTTCGATAATCTGCGTCGTGAGAAAGAGTTTCTCCGCGACTTGCAATTGCGACAGGTTTTTTTCTAACCGTGCCCGCTGTAACCGAAGGCCAACGGTCATCTCAAACTGTTGATCCATCCGCTCGGTCATCGCGCTTCCCTCGCCCGCGAGGCAAGTCGTGCAGCTTCATCACTGGTTGGATAGCGCTGCTCGAGAGCGGTTTGACAATCCTCCGCTCGCGCCGACTGCTCGAAATGACTCGCCACCAACCCACACAACAAAAGCCGTCTTGCCGACCAGATATTGAATTGATTGAGTCGCTCATCAAGCTGCCTTGCAAGCTCAAACTCGCTTGCATCGAAATGCAGTAACCCTAGCTCAATCAGGGATCGATTCTGGCGTGGATTCAAACTCAGCGCACGGTCAAAGGCTTGACCCGCGCCAACTCGGTCGCCCAGCGATAATTTCGCGACGCCTAGATTTTCGAAGGCCTGAGCCCTATTCCCATAAAACTGATCAGCAACCGCGGCTTCTAGCTGCTGCACTGCCTCGACCGCACGACCTTCGGCGAAAAGGAATGCGCCGAAATTATTTCGGGCAGCACTGTACTTGCCGTCGATACTGATTGCTTTACGAAAATGGTCCTCGGCTAACGCGGTTTCTTGTTCCTGTTGAAAAACCAACGCGAGGCTTGCGTGGGCTTCAGCTGACTTTGGATCGAACTCAAGCGCCTTCAGCATATTCTCCTTGGCTCGCAGGGTATCGCCTTGCCGCAAATAGGCGATGCCAAGTTCTACGGCTCGGGACACCACTTCGTCCCGATCCATAGGGGTTCGATCTCCGCTTGAAACACATCCATTCAGAGCAACCATTGCAAGGAAACTCAACGTCAAGCGGAACACGATGGCGCTCCTTGCCGTTGAGGATCATCGTTGGTTGCAGCAATTAAGCCTCGAGCGGCCCACTGTTTTCGATAACGCGCATTGCGTTTGGTACGATCTTCGACCTGCCCCGCCAACTGCCCGCATGCAGCATCAATATCGTCCCCTCGGGTGGTTCTGACCATGGCCGAGTAGCCCGCGGCCACGAGTTGCTCCTGAAAAGATCGAACCCGCGCCGCCTTGGGACGTTTGAAGTCTGAACCTGGGAAGGGATTAAAAGGAATCAGATTGATCTTGCAAGGCAAGGTGCGCAATAGCGTGATCAATTCCAATGCATGCTGCGGCTGATCATTCATTCCATCAATCAGGGTGTATTCAATGGTGACCGTTCGTTTCTCGCCTAAGTTGACCGCATAACTACGGCACGCATCGAGCAGAGTTTCAATGTTGTATCGACGATTAAGCGGCACCAGAAGATTTCTCAGCTCATCGTTCGGCGCGTGAAGCGAGATGGCCAGCGAGACGTCTGTCTCTTCCTTCAGGCGCCATATACCTGGCACCACACCAGCAGTCGACACGGTGACCTTGCGTTTGGAAATCCCGTAACCCAGGTCGTCCATCATGATCGAAATGGCTGGGAGCACCGCATCAATGTTGAGCAGCGGTTCGCCCATTCCCATAAGCACCACGTTGGTGACGGCCCGCTCACGGTCCCTCACGCGATCAGCCAGGCGACGTTCGGCCATCCGCACCTGTCCAACAATCTCACCAGCCAAAAGATTTGAATTGAACCCTTGCTTTCCCGTGGCACAAAAAGTGCAGTCAAGCACACACCCCACTTGCGATGAAACGCACAGGGTGCCGCGGCCACTTTCTGGGATGTAAACGGTCTCTATTGCGCTGCCCGAACGAGCCTTCAGCAGCCATTTAATGGTGCCATCCTTCGAGACTCGCTCACTGATGATCTCTGGCTGATTGAATTCGCCATGCGTTGCCAGATAGGCCCGCAAGGGCTTGCTGATGTCCGTCATGGCGTCAAAATCATCAACCGAGCGATGGTGCAACCACTTCATAATCTGCTTTGCCCGATAGGGCTTTTCACCGATCTCAGTGAGCAACGCCTGCCAGCCTGATTGGCTCAGGCCGAGCAAATCCAATTTAGATGTTGGCGTGGTCACTTAGGGCGACTCCTCATGACTCGGTCAATAGACGAGGGTCAATGCGATCTACCGTGGGCAGAGCTGGTCGTCGGCGAAGAAGTAAGCCACTTCTCTTGCGGCTGATGCGGGCGAATCCGATCCGTGAACGGCATTCGCGTCGATCGTGGTCGCGAAATCAGCTCGAATCGTGCCTGCATCTGCCTCTTGAGGGTTGGTTGCACCCATCAACTGGCGATTCAAAGCGATCGCATCTTCGCCCTCCAGCACTTGAACAACCACGGGCCCGGACGTCATAAAGGCGACCAGGTCGGCAAAAAATCCTTTGCCATCGTGCTCTGCATAGAAACCCTTTGCCTTCTCTTCGGTCAGGTGCTCCATTCTTAAAGCAACAATTTTCAAGCCTGCGGCTTCGAATCGCGCGACGATTTGACCAATGACATTTTTGCCAACGGCATCGGGTTTGATGATTGATAAGGTGCGTTCTACCGCCATAGGAATCCCCAACAAGTGTACAAATTTAAAAGCGCAGCATTATACGCCTCAAAGTACTTTTGATACAGAGAATCAGGGACTTATGTTCGACGCTGACTTTAGCCTTGGGGCTAGTACAGGCAGTAATTAATCCTGTTCGTCGAGCCAAGTCATTTGAATGGCCTCGAGAATTCGCTCACCACACCGCTCTGGTTCATCATCGAACTCCGGCAGCGCCTCGACCCAGGCCTTAAGATCCGTAAAGCGCACCGTGATTGGGTCAACATCGGGATGTGCATCGATGAGCGCAAGGGCGATGTCTAGGGTATCAGTCCACTTCATGGATCACCTCAATGGTTCTCAGAAACCTGGTTGATGGTGTATTTGGGAATCTCAATCACCAAGTCTTCCTCTTCGACCACCACTTGGCACGCAAGCCGTGAGTCAGGCTCTAACCCCCAAGCCTTATCCAGCAAATCATCCTCAAGTTCCTCGGCAGGCTCTAGCGAGTCGAAGCCCTCCCGCAGGATGACGTGGCAGGTGGTGCAGGCGCAAGCCATTTCGCAGGCATGCTCGATTTTAATGCCATGATCCAAAGCGATCTCTATGAGCCGGTCGCCAGGGTTCGCATCAAGGACCGCTCCCTCTGGGCAACGCTCCGCATGCGGAAGAAATATCAGCTTTGGCACTGTGTCTCCTTGAGTCTCGCCTGGATTAGGATTCAGAGCCCAGCGCGTCGACGGATTGCCCTTGCAGCGCCTTTCGAATCTCTCGATTCATACGGCGTGCTGCAAACTCATCACTCGCCTCACTCAACATTTTCGTCTGCCGCTTAATCGCTTGCACGTCATCCCTTGTTTCGACCATTGCCAGCGCTTCTACTGCTTGCCTAAGCGCATCGGCTTCTTCCGAGCTCAGAAGTGACGCATCCTCATCGAGCGCTGCCTCAAGCGCATCGATTAATCGTCTGGCATCCACGCGAGCCTCAGCGAGCATTCGCGCACTCGCATCGCTCGAAGCGTGCTCAACCGATGCCCTCAACATGTTGATCATGTCTTCGTCAGAGAGACCATACGCCGGTTTGACTTCAACCTGAGCTCGGGTGCCCGTACTGGTTTCCTCTGCCGTGACCGACAGGAGACCATCGGCGTCCACCCGAAAGTCCACCCTAATTTTAGCGGCTCCGGCCACCATGGGCGGGATACCTCTAAGCACAAACTGGGCGAGTGACCGACAATCAGACACCAACTCACGCTCGCCCTGCATGACATGAATCAGCATCGCGGTCTGCCCGTCCTTATACGTGGTGAATTCCTGGGCTCTCTGAACAGGAATTGGGGTGTTTCGGCTTATGATCTTTTCAACCAACCCGCCCATGGTCTCAAGCCCGAGCGATAGCGGTAACACATCGAGCAAGAGCATCTCATCGTCCGGCTTGTTACCCACCAGTTGGTCCGCTTGCAAGCCTGCCCCGAGGGCGACCACACGATCAGGGTCAAGCGTCGTCAGCGGCGCCCTGCCAAAGAATTTCTCGATCGCTTCTGACACCATGGGCATCCGAGTCGATCCGCCGACCAACACCACGTTCGCGACATCGTCCAAATCTACGTCGGCATCTCGAATCGTTTTTCGTGTGATGCGGATCGTCTCGTCGATGAGCTTCGATGTGAGCGCTTCTAAGGTCTCTCGAGTGATCTCCCCTGACCAGTCAATGCCTTCGGGTCGCAAATCCACCGAGACCCGCGTGTGCTGAGACAAAGACTCCTTTACACGTCTCGCTTCAATGAGCAATGCTCGACGCATTTCCGCTGAGACTGCACCCTGCAGGCCGATTAGCGCCAGAAAATGGTTGGCCAACGCGAGATCGACGTCATCGCCGCCTAGACTCGTATTGCCGCCAGTGGCCAGCACTTCAAAAACACCCATTCGCATCCGCAGCACGGATACATCAAACGTACCGCCGCCCAGGTCATAAACAACCACAAGGCCTTCATCACCGGAATCCAAGCCGTAGGCGAGTGCAGCAGCTGTGGGCTCACTGATCAGCCTAAGCACCTTCAGACCCGCAAGCTCTGCAGCATCTCTCGTCGCTTGCCGCTGGCCATCATCAAAATACGCTGGCACCGTGATCACGACGCCGTCTAGCGCGCCACCGAGGGTCTCCTCGGCTCGCAGACCCAAACGGCTCAGAATCTGCGCAGAGATCTCGACTGGCGTGAGAAGACCTTGACGCGTTCGCACCTGAACCATGCCATCGGTGTTCTCGGGAATGTCGTAATCAGCAAGTTGTCCACGCGCTTCGATATCAGCTCGACCCCGGCCCATGAGTCGCTTAACCGAGAAAATTGTGTTTAAAGGATCGCCGCTTGCGCACTCGCGTGCTGCATCGCCAACCAGGATCTGATCATTAAGACCGTAGTGGACGATACTGGGAAGTAAATGCCGACCCGCTTCGTCGGGCAGGGTTTGGATTTGACCCTGGCGAACACTCGCAATGAGGGAGTGCGTTGTCCCGAGGTCGATACCTGCAGCGCGCTTTCGCTGATGCGGGTCCACCGCTTGCCCAGGTTCTGTGATCTGAATTAAAGCCATATCAAAGATCCAACCATTGGTCCTCGAGGCGACGAGAGTCCTGCTCTAGCTTTTTTAAGAATTGCAACGCATAAACGCTTTTGAGCGCCTCGTCTTGTTGTCCAGCCTCAAAAAAACCACTCAACTGCGCGGTCTGATCCGCTATGTTGCGTTTCAGCTGCTGCTTGAATTGGTCCAGAGCTGGCAAGGCCTCCGACTGCTCTATATCCTCAAGCGCCTCTCGCAACTGCAACTGCGTCATTAAAAAATCGCCAGGGAGGACCGGGTTCTCTTCTAATGAAGTTCCGAGTAAAGACAGAAGATAAATCGCCCGCGACAGCTCGTCCCTCAATTCTCGATAGCCTTCATTCACCCGTATCGACCACTGCGTTGCAGCTCTGCGTTCATGCTCTTGCATGGCGGCGAAACGGTCCGGGTGAAACTGCTTCTGCAAAGTGATGTAAGCCCGTTCTAGCGCTTGGGTATCGATACTGAACTGGCGTTTAAGTCCAAAAAGCGAGAAAAAATCTTGAGAAAAATCCAAAGCTGATCCACTAAACGGTGAAACTCTCTCCGCAACCGCACTCACCGGTTACATTGGGGTTTTTGAACTCAAACCCCTCGTTAAGGCCTTTTTTGACGTAGTCCATTTCCGTGCCGTCAACATAAACCAAGCTTTTGGGATCGATATAAACAGTCACGCCTTGCGTTTCAAAAGACACATCCTGCGTTTCGGGTTGATCCACAGGCTCAATCACATACATCAACCCCGAACAACCTGTCGTCTTCACGGCCAATCGAATGCCGACCCCTCGGCCTCGATCAGCCAAGTAGTTCTGGATGTGCAGAGCTGCGGTGTCAGTCAGACTGATTCCCATACCGGGACCCCCTTCTATCTCACTCGGCGCTGGTCGCCTCTGGCAACCTACGCTTAACCTCTCTCATTCTTTGATTTGAAATCATTAATCGCCGCTTTGATGGCGTCTTCAGCAAGCACCGAGCAGTGAATTTTAACGGGAGGCAAAGCAAGCTCTTCGGCAATGTCAGTATTTTTGATTTGAGCCGCATCCTCGAGTGTTCTACCTTTCACCCACTCGGTCAGAAGCGAACTAGAGGCAATAGCCGAGCCACAGCCATACGTTTTGAACTTCGCGTCTTCGATTACCCCTTGATCATTGACCTTGATCTGCAGGCGCATCACATCGCCGCATGCTGGGGCACCCACCATACCGGTGCCAACACTTTGATCCTCATCATCCATTTTTCCGACGTTACGTGGATTCTGATAGTGATCCATTACTTGGTCGCTATAGGCCATGATTAACCTCCAATGGTTTCAATCGCGCTTAATGCGTCGCCCACTCAATTTTGTTCAGGTCAACACCGTCTTTGTGCATGTCCCAAAGCGGTGATAATTCTCTTAACTTCTCAACGGCCTGCCGAACCTGGCTAATCGCCTGATCAACATCACCTTCGGTCGTGAATCGCCCAATAGAGAAGCGCAAAGAGCTATGAGCCAACTCATCATTCATCCCCAAGGCACGCAGCACATAGGAGGGCTCAAGGCTCGCTGAGGTGCAGGCTGAGCCACTGGACACCGCGATTTCAGGTAGCGACATGATGAGTGATTCGCCCTCGACGAAATTGAAGCTCATGTTTATGATGCCAGGCACATGGGAGTCTAAATCCCCATTGGCATACACCTCTTCCATCTCCTTCAAGCCATTCCACAATCGTTCCCGCAATTTAAGGATCCGCGTGCCCTCCTCTTGCATTTCTGCAGCAGCAATTCGGCAAGCTTCGCCCATGCCCACCAGTTGATGGGTCGCCAGAGTGCCCGAACGCATCCCCCGTTCGTGGCCACCACCATGCATTTGAGCTTCCAAGCGCACGCGCGGCTTACGGCTGACGAACAGAATACCCACACCCTTGGGGCCATACATCTTGTGCGCAGACAGCGACATCAGATCGATTTTCATCTGACTCAAATCAATGGGTACTTTGCCTGCGCTTTGCGCTGCATCCACGTGGAAGAACACTTTGGCCTCACGACAGACCTCGCCTATCGCGGCAATATCGTTCACTACACCGATTTCGTTATTCACGTGCATGATGGACACGAGTGTCGTGTCGTCTCTCAGCGCGCTTTTAACTTGTTCGGGTGTAATCAACCCGTCTTCCGCGGGCTCTAGATACGTCACCTCAAAACCTTCTTTTTCCAGGTGTCGGCACGTATCCAGCACTGCTTTGTGCTCTATCTTGGACGTGACAATGTGCTGCCCCCGAGTTTTGTAAAACTGTGCGACGCCCTTGATCGCAAGGTTGTCAGATTCCGTTGCGCCGGATGTCCAAACGATCTCCCGAGGATCACAATGCAGGAGGTCCGCCACTTGCTGTCTCGCTAATTCAACCGCTTCTTCCGCTTCCCAGCCAAATTTATGGGAACGGCTGGCAGGGTTGCCAAAATTGCCCTCCGCCATTAAACACTCGCTCATTTTCTGAGCTACTCGCGGGTCGACCGGGGTGGTCGCCGCGTAATCAAAGTAAATCGGCGCTTTCATTTCTACTCCACTCTCGCCCTGGGACGCTCGGTCCCGTGTCTCGCTTCAGCAGTCGAATGACCGCTTCAATTAGGTCTATCTCACTGCTGTTCCAATCACCTGCAGGACTCAGTCAACGCATTGCAATTGAGAGCCCATTAAGTTCGGCTCTAACAAGACTCGCTGCGACTGATCAAGGCCGCGCTTCGTTCTTCCTGCCTTGCAGCAATTGATTTAACCGTGTTCTTCTCGGCCAAACTGGCCAGATCAATCTGCTTTAAAAAAGACTGAATCTGATCGCTCAGATCTGCCCAAAGTTCATGTGTCAGGCACATTGAGCCGCTTTGGCAATCGGCCTTACCCGCACAGCGAGTAGCGTCAACCGCTTCATCAACTGACCCAACAATGTCGGCCACATTGATGAGATGACTCTCTCGACTTAACTGATACCCGCCACCGGGACCACGTACGCTCGTGACCAACTCACTGCGCTTTAACTTCGCGAACAACTGCTCAAGATAGGGCTGGCTGATTCCCTGCCTTTGCGATACGTCAGCCAGATTGATCGGACCTTCTGCCTGATGTACAGCCAGATCGACCATTGCTGTGACCGCATAACGCCCTTTTGCAGTTAGCTTCATGATGTACTCGCGACTTTTACCTGTTACCTCAGCCCGACCTTCCTAAGCCTATCGCCAACCGAGCAAACCCGTTGATCAGGCCCGCTGCCCTCTTAGCGCTCTCTCAGTGCTCTCTCAGTCATCAAGGCGCCCCAGACTCGGGAGCGCAAGTTTAGCCCAGTCATACGTAATAACCAAGCAATTGGGTTGGTTATTGTTCAGTTGTGCTTTAGCTGCCGATTTAACCTTTACCGAGATACACCATTCATTGAGTCAACGCCTTATCCACCCGCAACCTTTGGGTCAACCTCGCCGACTTCGAGGACAAACGGGATCTTCTCAGTATCCAAAGGATATCTCACGACGATTTGAGCGCTTAGGGATCTCGATCTGCGCTCTATGTGACGTATTTGGCTTGGGACTGTCCCGTTGTGGTTTCTAACGGAACGAGTTCTCTCTCAAAAAGAAACGTGCCGTCGAACCCATCCACACGCCTGATACCTCTTTCAATAACCATCGAAAGGTACCCATCCAGCCCGATCTAAAGCAGGTACTAACGACTCAACTGATTCACCGCCTTTAGAAATCCTCGAAGGATGTTCACTTCCATTTGATCGGGTCGCGCACGTAGGAACAATCTGCGTAACCTCGTCATCAATTGGCGGGGGTTATCAGGGTCGTGAAACTTAACTTCTGTCAGCGTCGTTTCCAGGTGATCAAACAAGTGATCGAGTTCCTCGGAGGTCGCCAATGGCTGATCCCAGATTTCTGTCGGCTCGATGGCATCGTGGTTCAACAATCGAAGCTCATAAGCCACCACTTGCACAGCCATCGCTAGATTGAGCGAGCTGTATACATCACTCGTGGGGATATTGAGATGAAGGTGACACTGATGGAGCTCTTCGTTCTTTAATCCTTTAGATTCTCGACCGAACAAAATCGCCACGCTCTGCTTCTGATTGACAACCTTGCTAATTTCTTGCGCCGCTTGCCTGGGATCGACCACGGGCCAGGGTATTCTGCGCTCTCTGGCCGACGTACCGACCACCAGCGAGCAGTCTGCGATGGCCTCATCAAGACTCCCATACACCTCCGCCATGGGCAGAAGATCCGCCGCACTTGCAGCACGAAACACCGCTTTCTCATTGGGGAAGTCTTCGGGGGAGACCAGAACAAGCCGAGACAAACCCATGTTCTTCATGGCGCGGGCGGCGGCCCCAATGTTGCCTGGATGCGATGTTTCGACCAGCACAACCTTGACGTATTGATCTAGGGCGTTCATATCCATAGTCGTCGAATTCCCATTCGTTTGGCATATGGTTTGAGTGAGAAGTGGTATGATGCCGGCCTCGCAATCGGCTGGACATCTCGTGGAAGCGCTCGCCAACATCGCTCTACGCGCAGCGCGCTTAGCCGCTGCCCACATCATCAAGGCTTACGATCGACCCGATTTAGTTCGTGTCAATCTGAAGTCCACGAACAATTATGTGACCAACGTGGACCGTGAGGCGCAGCGCATTATAACAGAGGCTATTTCGCGCACTTACCCCGAGCATGGCTTCCTAGGCGAGGAAGATGATTCAAGCATTGATCCAGCCAATGAAAACAGCCTAGCCCCATTGTGGATCATCGATCCCATCGACGGCACCACAAATTTTTCACGACAAATCCCCCATTTTTGCGTGTCTATCGCTTGCTCAATCAAGGGCAAGATCGAGCACGGCGTTATCGTCAACCCCATCACCAACGAGGAGTATGTAGCGTCCAGAGGCAAGGGTGCTCAGTTGAATGGCCGCAAGATCAGAGTCAGTCAAAGAGAACAATTGACCGGCAGCGTGTTTGGTATTGCTGGTCGATTTCCCTCAGGCCCCGTTCGTAAGGGACACGAGAACATCTGCGATGCCATCGACGCCGCAGAGGGCAACCTAAGAGAGCAAGGCAGTGCAGCGCTTGATCTCGCCAACCTCGCCGCTGGCCGAATTGATGGTCTCTGGATGCGTCATGTGAATCTGTGGGACTACGCGGCTGGCAGCTTGTTGGTCCAAGAGGCGGGCGGCCTGGCCGGTGACTTCGAAGGTGGCGTTCAACACCTGAAGAAGGGTGACTTGGTTGCAGGCAACCCAAAAATTTTCCGTTTACTGATGCCGCTTGTAAGAGAACATTTGGGCGACCTCAAATAAGGCTTAGCCGTGGGCGCCTGTTTCTACTGAAACCCATCTCCACCAGATGTTCCCTAGGGAACGTCTTGATCGGCGCCCTCTTTAACTGGAACCATGAGGTCCTCGCGACTGAGTCCCAGCACAACCAACATGTTCGAGGCAACGTAAATCGAGGAGTACGTTCCCACAACGACGCCAATCGTCAACGCAAGAGAAAATCCACGAATCAGCTCACCGCCCAAAAAGAAAAGCGCTAACAAGACCAGCAACGTGGTCATCGATGTCATCAAGGTTCGACCCAGCGTTTGATTCAGGGAGAGATCAATCAGCTCTTCCGTTGCGCCCCGTCTCACGGCCCGGAAATTCTCTCTGATGCGATCTGAAACGACAATGGTGTCGTTGAGCGAGTAACCAATGACGGCGAGTAAAGCCGCCAAGACCGTTAAATCAAACTCCCAACCCATCAGCGAGAAGAGGCCCAACGTAATGAGCACATCATGAAACAGGGCAATCACTGCACCCAAAGCGAACTTCAGCTGAAACCGAAAAGAGATGTAAATGAGGATCATACCCAGCGCCACCAAGAGACCGACGCCGCCTTGATTCGTCAGTTCCTCCCCCACCGCTGGTCCCACGAATTCTGCCCGCCTGAGATCCAGATCAACGCCTGCAATGCTCTCCATATCCTCAAATAGCGCGTCGCCCAGCCTGGCATTCTCGCGTTCATCGCGGTCTTTCTGAGGCGGCATCCGCACCAGGATATCTCGATCCGAACCAAAGTGCTGAACGATATGGCCATTCCAACCTTTCTCGTCAAGCGCTTGACGAAGCGCTTCCGGCACAACCGCTTCTGGATACTCAACTTCAACCAATGTGCCACCGGTGAAATCAAGACCCCAATTCAACTGCTGCAAGCCAAGACTTAGCAACGAGATCAAGAGCAACGCAATCGATCCCAAAGCGGCGATTTTCCGAACCTTCATAAAAGGAATCTGCATCATGAGCGCTGCCACCCAATATAGAGCTTGCTGACCGGTCGCCCGCCCACCACCAAATTGACGATGGCACGGGTGCCCATAATGGCAGTGAACATTGAAGTCATGATCCCGATAGACAGGGTGATCGCAAAGCCTTTCACGGGCCCAGTCCCAATGGTGTAAAGGATGATAGCCACCAGCAAGGTGGTGATATTGGCATCTAAAATGGTGACGAACGCGCGATCAAACCCAGCATTGATCGCAGCTTGAGGCGAAGCGCCATTCTTAAGCTCTTCTTTGATTCGGGAGAAAATCAGGACATTGGCGTCCACCGCCATACCCACCGTGAGAACGATACCGGCGATCCCAGGCAAGGTCAGTGTGGCTGACAGAGCAGACATCATCGCCACGATCAATACCATGTTGGCTGCAAGAGCAATATTCGCAGCCACCCCAAACCATTGATAAAAAGCGACCATAAAGACCACGACCAGAGCCAGGCCAATCACGACGGATGTCGCACCTAGCTCAATGTTTTGTTGACCGAGACTTGCTCCTACTGTTCGCTCTTCCGCAATGAACATGTCAGCCGCAAGCGCACCTGCTCTGAGCAACAATGCAAGATCACGTGCTTCGCCCGCATTCAAACCAGTGATTCTAAAGCTCACCCCAAGCGCCGCTTGGACCGTAGCCAACGAAATGACTCGTTCCTCAACATAGGGTTCAGAGATTTTGACCTCTTCCCCATTTCGCATTTCATAGCGATCGCGCGTTTTAGTCTCGATGAACACCACAGCCATGCGCCGACCGATGTCATAGCGTGTCGCTCGATGCATGAGCTCGCCGCCTTCACTATCGAGCGTAATATTGACTTGAGGGAGACCCGAATCGGGATCAAACCCAACCTGTGCATCGAAGACTCGCTCGCCTCGCAAAATGAGATCACGCTCAAGCCTGACCGAGCGGCCCTCATAATCATAAGGAAGCGTCGATGAACGAGGAGCATCGGGCTTAGCTTCCATTCGAAATTCGAGCGTTGCCACCTTACCCAATATCTTTTTAGCTTCCGCCGTGTCTTGAACGCCTGGCAAATCAACCACAATTCTTTGACGACCTAATCGCTGCACTAAGGGCTCGGAAACACCCAGCTCATTCACGCGATTGCGGATGGTCTGGAGATTTTGCTGAACCGCAAAGTCCTCAATCTGACGGACATTGTCGTCTGTCATCGATAAATCGAGGAAGAATTCGTCACCTTCGGTCTCAATAATCTGGAATTGACCATAGTTCTCTTCGATCTGCCGTCTTGCTTGAGATCGAAGCGCCTCGGAAGCGAACCCCATCCGCAACTGCTGTCCTGGCAGGATCTCGCTCGAGCTGTACCGCACGCGCTCATCACCCGATCGAAGCGTCCGCTTAATTTCTTGCTCGAGCCCTTCGAGCCGGTCTTCAACGGCACGATCGGTATCCACCTGCATCAAAAAGTGAACGCCGCCCATAAGATCAAGGCCGTACTTCATCGGCTCTGCGCCCATTGACGCGAGCCAATCGGGCGTGGTCGGCGCTGAGTTCAGTGCAACGATATAGCCCCTACCGAGGTCGTGCAGCGCCCGCTCAACCACCGATTTAGCGCTCAATTGCGTCTCTGAGTCGTTGAATCTAAACAGTAACTTACCGGCCTCGATCCCGGATGACTTCACACTGAGACCCGATTCACTCAGTGCTGCCTGAGCGGCGTTCAACGCTGTCTCAGAGACATTGACGCCGGTTTGATCGCGGGAGACCTGAACAGCGAAGTCTGGTGGGTAGAGGTTTGGCGCAGCGTAAATACCGCCCAGCGCGAGCACCACCAAGATCAACAAGTTTTTCCACAAAGGGTATCGGTTCAACACAGAGGGACCTCTACGCAGTCAGTTTTGGCTGGGCTCAGCTATTTTTCAGTGTGCCCTTGGGCAACGCCGCTGCGACAGATGCTTTTTGGAAACGGAGTTCTACACCACCGCCGACTTCAACCAGGATAAATTGCTCTTCGACTTTGATGATTTTGCCCACGATACCGCCACTGGTGACCACCTCATCTCCCTTGGTCAGCCCAGCGATCAGCTCTCTATGCTCCTTGGCTCGTTTGCTCTGCGGTCGCCATAGCATGAAGTAAAAAATAAGCGCAAAGCCCACCAATATCAGGATGTCGAAGCCTGGACCTGGCCCAGCTGCTTCAGCGGCGTAGGCGGGTTGAATCAACCAATCGATCATGAGGGAAGTCTCCAAAAGTGCGTTTGGCGCCAATCATCAGCGCCCGCTCACAAAAGCGCCCTATTGTCCGGATTCCGCTAAGACAACGCAATGCGCTTGGCCGAGGCAACGCACTCACTTTCAGCCAGACAAGGGGTCTCAGGTGTTAGTTCGTGGCGGCGCGACTTCGCCCCAACCTTGATAAATTTCACTCGCCCAAGACTCGAAACGTGCCTCTCGAATCGATTGCCGTGCCCCTCGCATCAAGGATAGGTAGTAATGCAGGTTGTGAATAGACCCGAGCGTCGCAGCGAGAAGTTCTTTTGCCTTGTCTAGGTGATGGAGGTAGGCCCGAGTGAAATGCATACAGGTGTAACAATCGCAGGCCGGATCAATTGGCTCCTCGCTCAATCGATGTTGCGCGTTACGAATTCGAACCA
>Ga0181578_10001801_pt1 | contig 20396 bp, 17 predicted proteins | sample 071ome_21_FD_148659 | JGI IMG/M metagenome (GOLD analysis project Ga0181578, IMG submission 148659) | Coastal salt marsh microbial communities from the Groves Creek Marsh, Skidaway Island, Georgia - 071401CT metaG (spades assembly) | ecosystem: Environmental > Aquatic > Marine > Intertidal zone... | reverse complement strand
CTGAACCGTTCATAGAGTCGCCATGCAGAAATTCACTTTCAAGGATTCGATGATCCCTATGGAAGCCGCTGAAAATTCTCCCCAGAACCCTTCAGGCGACCCCGTTTTTCTTCACGACAACTATCTCGAATGGTGCGGCAACCAGGGCGTTCCCGTGCACGAGGATTTCGGGATGAATCTCATGAAGGTCGATGTCGCCCCATGGGATTTTTACGGCATGCACGGCGCGGTCTGCCTGCTCAAGGGGCGCGACGACTTCAATTCGATCTTCCTGTTCGAACTGCCGGCGGGCAGCCATTCGCGGCCGCTGCAGCATATATATGAGGACGTGGTCTATGTGCTCGACGGGTACGGCTCGAGCACCATCGAAACGCCGGACGGCCAGAAGCACAGTTTCGAATGGGGACGGAATTCGCTGTTCTCGGTGCCGATCAATACGAAATATCAGCATTTCAACGGTTCGGGACAGGAGCCTGCGCGACTGGTGTCGGTCCATAATTTCGCGTTTCTGATCAACATGTTCCGAAACGAGGAGTTTATCTTCAACAACCCCATGACCTTCCCGGAACGGCTGGGCCCGAACGGCTATTTCAACGGCGAAGGCCAGATGATCGAGCTACGTCCCGGTCGCCATCAGTGGGAGACCAATTTCGTCGCCGACATCATGAATTTCAACCTCAAGGGCTGGGCAGCGCGCGGCAAGGGATCGTCCTCGCTGCGCTGGGTGCTGTCGGACGGCACGCTCGGCTGCCACACTTCGCAGATCGTGCCCGGCACCTACAAGAAGGCGCACCGGCACGAATGCGGCACCAACGTCATCACCATCGACGGGCAGGGCTATTCGTTGCTTTGGTATGAGGGCGAGGAGGAGTTCGTGCGAATCGACTGGGACCATGGCGTCGTCGTTACGCCGCCGGAACAGATGTTCCACCAGCATTTCAATACCGGCGACACGCCCTCGCGTTATCTCGCCATCCAGTTCGGTACCGTGCGCTACCCGATCCGACAGGTGAAGAAGGACACCTGGGGCGGACGCGTCGACAAATCTGTCGAAGAAGGCGGCGCGCAGCTGGAATACGAGAATCAGGATCCGCGCATCCACAGGATGTGGCTGGACGAGATGGACCGCAACGGCGTCCCGTCGGAGATGGGCGACATCTTCGACGAGGAAAAAATCCGGGCCGGGAACTGACGGGAAAAGCAAAGAAAATGGCGGGAGTGACGGGACTCGAACCCGCGACCTCTGGCGTGACAGGCCAGCGCTCTAACCAGCTGAGCTACACCCCCGCAAAAGCGGAGCCGATGGTTTAGTCCCTTCGCGCGCCCCCGTCAATCGTTGCTGTCAGCATTCCGGACTGAAATCGTTTCGCCTCTCAGATCAACGGACGCGGCCAGTCGCCCTCACCCCTCGCGCCGGGCGCCCCGATGCCCGCCGAAGATGTTCGACACTCCATATCCTTTGCGATTCGGGAGGACTGTCGTCACGCCTGAATATCACCGCTGTCGCGCGACTGAGAAAACACGCACCTGCCCGTTACGACAACGGCTCATTTGTCGCCAGCAATCGTTGTCACTAAGCTTGAAAACCAATCGCAGGATCGTTCTTCACAAAAAAATCGGGTTCGGCCATGACCAGTTTCGCTTTTCTGCACGGATTGCTCTCGGACCGAATTGTCTGGGAACCATTGGCCGAAAGTCTCGGCGGAGAGAGTTTTCATGCCGATCTTACGAGTCAGTCGTCGATCACCGGCATGGCGGAATCCGTTCTTGCAGAAACCGAAGGTGACCTGATCGTTATCGGGCATTCCATGGGCGGTCGCGTCGCCATGGAAACAGCGCGGCTGGCGCCGAAGCGGGTCAAGGCGCTTGTCCTTGCAAATACCGGCCATCACCCTTTGGCGACCGGTGAACGGGAAATCCGCCAGTCGAAAATCGACGAGGGATACGGGGATTTCGAAAAACTGGCCGCTGAATGGCTTCGACCGATGGTGGCGCCGGACCGCCTGGCCGACACCGTGCTGATGACGAACCTCATGAACATGGTGCTGCGACAAAGCCCTGAAATACACGAACGTCAGATCACGGCCTTGATCGACCGCCCCAATGCCGCGCTTTTCCTGCCCCATACCACCTGTCCGATCCTTCTTGTGACGGGAGAGAACGACAGCTGGGCGCCGGAACCCCAGCACCGCGAAATGGCCGAACTGGCGCCGGATGCAGAATTTCACCTGATTGTAGGCGCGGGCCATTTTTTGCCATTAGAGCAGCCTGTCAAACTGACTGCCATTGTCCAGGACTGGCTTGCCAGGCACCGGGAGGCCATCGGCGACTGAGATTGTAGAAAAATCTTCTCGTGCGCAGGAAGGCTACTTTCAGAGGCGGCCGCCTCAACGAGCTGGCGAAGGCCCTTCCGACAACGGAAATGCGGACCGCCTTCGCTACGCTTCTATCTGACTTGCCGGGCCGTCGTTCGCCCAGCGATCGAAGGCTGGTGGGCGGTGACGGGATCGAACCGCCGACATCCACGGTGTAAACGTGGCGCTCTCCCAGCTGAGCTAACCGCCCTGATCCAGACAGGCGGTCTCCTGACACGAAGACCGGAACTGTTGGTATCGCAGGATGCCGACGGAATAAAGCCCAAAAAGAAAACCGGCCGCCGATTGGCGACCGGTTTATTCCTTGCGGAAACGCCTTCGTTAGTTGACGGCGTCCTTGAGGCCCTTGCCTGCCCGGAACTTGGGCTGGTTGGAAGCGGCGATCTGGATGGTTTCGCCGGTCCGCGGGTTACGCCCCGTGGAAGCCCGGCGACGCGTTACGGCAAAGGTGCCGAACCCGACCAGACGCACTTCATTGCCGCCCTTCAGCGACGCGGTAATGGAATCGAAAACCGCGTCGACCGCCTTGGCCGCATCCGCCTTCGACAACCCTGAATTGGTCGCCACGCTGGCGACGAGATCATTCTTGTTCATAAAACGCCCCTTTCATCTGGGAAAGAATACCGCCCTAAATCTGGGCCAATTACCTCAGCGACACACCAGATACTGAGGCATGGACGTAGTTTAGGAGAGCGAAATCGCAGGGGTCAATCGCAGAAATGTGCGATTCTTGGCAAAAAACCGCCGGTTTCAGGCGATTCGGCGGCGCTTTTGCGAATCGCCCCCGGACTCAGGCTGAATCCGGGGGCTCGTGTTCGTTTATTCCATTGGCCGGGAAAGACGTCAGTGAGTAACCACCCCGCCGACATCGTCGCCGGATTCGGCCTTTGCAACAGGCGTAACCTCTTCCCATTCGATCGGCACCAGCTTGCGAACAAGCGCTCGATCGAGCACTTCGTCCACCGTGGTTAAGGGAACGATCTCCAGACCGCGCTTCACATTATCGGGGATATCCGGCAGGTCTTTTTCGTTGTCCTTGGGAATAAGAACCGTCTTGATCCCGCCGCGATGAGCCGCCAGCAGCTTTTCCTTGAGACCGCCGATCGGCAGCACCCGGCCGCGCAGCGTGATTTCGCCCGTCATGGCCACATCCTTGCGGACTTCAATACCGGTAAGCGCCGAGACCATCGACGTACACATCGCCACACCGGCCGACGGGCCGTCCTTGGGCGTTGCGCCTTCCGGGACATGAACATGAATATCCCGTTTTTCGAACAATGTCGGTGCGATGCCGAACTCGATCGAGCGCGAGCGGATATAGGACCGCGCAGCCTGCACCGATTCCTTCATCACATCGCCGAGCGTACCGGTATGGGCGACATTGCCCTTGCCCGGCATCGTCACCGCCTCGATCGACAGCAATTCACCACCGACCTCGGTCCAGGCCAGACCGGTCGTCACGCCGACCAGGTCGTCCTCTTCCGCAACACCGAAGCGGTATTTCCTGACCCCGGCGAATTTCTCAAGATTGCGGGGTGTAACGCGAACCGACTTGCCTTCCTTCTTGGAAGCGACGATATCGCGCAACGCCTTGCGCGCCAGATTGGCAATTTCCCGTTCGAGGCTCCGAACGCCCGCCTCACGCGTGTAGTAGCGGATCAGATCGCGCAGCGCATCGTCGGAAATCGACCACTCGCCCTTCTTGAGCCCGTGAGTTTCCAGCTGCTTTGCGATCAGGTGCCGCTTGGCAATTTCCAGCTTTTCGTCCTCGGTATAGCCGGGGATACGGATCACTTCCATCCGGTCAAGCAGCGGCCCGGGGATTTTCAGTGTGTTGGCCGTGGTCACGAACAGCACGTCAGACAGGTCGTAATCGACCTCCAGATAGTGATCCTGAAAAGTGTTGTTCTGCTCCGGATCGAGCACTTCGAGCAGCGCCGACGAAGGATCTCCGCGCCAGTCGTTGCCGAGCTTGTCGATTTCGTCCAGCAGAAACAGAGGGTTCGATTTCTTGGCCTTTTTCATGCCCTGAATAACCTTTCCAGGCATGGAGCCGATATAGGTCCGGCGATGGCCGCGGATTTCCGCCTCGTCCCTGACGCCGCCGAGAGACAGCCTTACGAATTCGCGGCCTGTGGCGCGCGCGATTGATTTTCCGAGCGATGTCTTGCCGACGCCGGGCGGACCGACGAGGCACAGGATCGGACCCCGGACCTTTCCGACCCGCATCTGAACGGCGAGATATTCGAGGATACGCTCTTTGACCTTTTCAAGACCGTAATGGTCGGCGTTGAGGACCTTCTCGGCAAGCGAGATGTCCTTTTTGACGCGGCTGCGCTTCTTCCAGGGAATGTTCAGCAGCCAGTCGAGATAGTTGCGCACGACGGTGGCTTCGGCGGACATCGGGCTCATCGAACGCAGCTTCTTGAGCTCCGCCTCCGCCTTCTCCTTGGCTTCATTGGAAAGCTTGGTCGCGTTGATTTTCTCCTCGAGTTCGCTCGCTTCGTCACGACCGTCCTCTCCCTCGCCGAGCTCTTTCTGAATGGCCTTCATCTGCTCGTTCAGATAGTACTCGCGCTGCGTCTTCTCCATCTGCCGCTTGACCCGGCTGCGGATACGCTTTTCAACCTGAAGGACGCCGATCTCGGCCTCCATCAGCGAGTAGGCCCGTTCCAGCCTGTCGGTGATGGTCGGAAGTTCCAGAAGTTCCTGCTTCTCCGGAATTTTCAGCGCCAGATGCGATGCCACTGTATCGGCGAGCTTGCTGGTGTCCTCTATCTGGTTGAGCGAGACAAGGACTTCCGGCGGAATTTTCTTGTTGAGCTTGATGTACTGCTCGAACTGGGTGATCACCGATCGGCCCAGCGCCTCATACTCCCGTGGGTCTTCGTCGCCATCGGACAGCATTTCAGCGTGAGCCTGGAAAAAATCGGCATTCTCGGCGAACCCGACGATCCGGGCCCGCTGCGTCCCTTCGACCAGCACCTTGACCGTGCCGTCGGGCAGTTTCAGCAGTTGCAGAACCGTCCCAACGGTCCCGACGCTGTACATGTCCTCCGGTGTAGGGTCGTCGTCACCTGCGTTCTTCTGGGTGACCAGCAGAATCTGCTTGTCGTCGTTCATCACGTCTTCAAGCGCGCGCACGGATTTTTCGCGCCCGACGAATAGCGGTACGATCATGTGCGGAAAGACGACAATGTCGCGCAGGGGCAGGACGGGGAGCAACGCGTCCCCAGGATCATCGGGAGACAGATCGGAGGGCAGTTCAGACATGGGACCTCTTACTCGGAATGCCGACGGTGAACGCCAGCCTGTGTGAAATCTCTATGACTATCAGATAGAGCGTATTCCGCCCATTTCAAGCCATGCCGGGTATCGGAAAGGTCGTCAGGCGCTGCTCTCGACCTCCTCAGACCTCTCCGAATAGATAAGAAGCGGTTTGGCGCCGCCATCGACAACCTCGCCGCTGATGGCGACTTCTTCGACGCCTTCGAAGCTCGGCAGATCGTACATGGTGTCGAGCAGAATCGACTCAAGGATGGACCGGAGACCCCGGGCCCCAGTCTTGCGCGATATGGCCTTGCGGGCAATCGACCCCAGGGCGTCATCGGCGAAGGTCAGCTTGACGTCCTCCATCTCGAACAAGGCGGCATACTGCTTGACCAGTGCGTTCTTCGGCCGGACAAGAATTTCAATCAGAGCGTTTTCATCCAGGTCCTCAAGCGTCGCAATGACGGGCAGACGCCCCACGAATTCCGGGATAAGGCCGAATTTGAGAAGATCCTCCGGCTCGATCTCCCGCAGCAACTCACCGGTCTTGCGGTCGTCAGGCCCCTTCACGTCGGCGCCAATGCCAATCGAGGTGCCCTGCCCACGACCGGATATGATCTTCTCCAGTCCGGCGAAAGCCCCGCCGCAGATGAACAGGATGTTTGTGGTGTCGACCTGCAGGAATTCCTGCTGGGGATGCTTGCGTCCGCCCTGTGGCGGAACGCTGGCGACCGTGCCCTCCATGATTTTCAGGAGCGCCTGCTGCACGCCTTCCCCCGAAACATCGCGGGTAATCGACGGGTTATCGGATTTACGGGAAATCTTGTCCACTTCGTCGATATAGACGATTCCGCGCTGCGCCCGTTCGACATTGTAATCGGCGGCCTGGAGCAGCTTCAGAATAATATTCTCGACGTCCTCGCCGACATAGCCGGCCTCCGTCAGCGTCGTGGCGTCAGCCATCGTGAACGGCACATCGAGAATGCGCGCCAGAGTCTGCGCCAGCAGCGTCTTGCCGCACCCTGTGGGTCCGATCAGGATGATGTTCGACTTCGCCAGCTCGACATCCGTATTCTTGCCCGAATGCGACAGGCGCTTGTAATGGTTGTGGACCGCGACGGAAAGCACGCGTTTCGCATGCGCCTGCCCGATCACGTAATCGTCGAGGACCTCGCAGATATCCTGCGGCGTCGGAACCCCGTCGCGCGATTTTACCATCGTCGTCTTGTGCTCTTCACGGATGATATCCATGCAGAGCTCGACGCATTCGTCACAGATAAATACAGTGGGGCCCGCAATCAGCTTGCGAACCTCATGCTGACTCTTTCCGCAGAACGAACAATAAAGGACGTTTTTGGCTTCGCCACTGCCGGACTTGCTCATCAATACCCCACTGCACTCGGCACTATCGCGCCATGTTAACCGAGGCTCCCAGAAGCGTCCATCCGCAAAAATCGTTGAAAATTCGGGAGAAACGCCCGAACTGGCTGCGTAACAGCCTCCGATTCACGGAAATTCCCGTGGGCGCTCCGACAGGTCACCAGAATGGTTTGAATAAACCCTTAACCGGCGCCTATGCGTCGTCCGAATCCGGATTGGGGCCGGTCGTACGTTTCTCGACGACCTCATCGATCAGCCCGAAACCAACGGCTTCCTGCGGAGACAGGAAGCTGTCACGGTCCATCTTTTGCTCGATGGCCTCGAGATCCTGACCGGTATGCTCGACATAGATGTTGTTGAGGCGCGCCCGCAGGCTAAGAATTTCCTTGGCGTGAATATCGATGTCGGCGGCCTGGCCCTGAAAACCGCCCGACGGCTGATGGACCATGATCCGGGCGTTGGGCAGCGCAAAACGCTTCTCCTTCGTACCGGCGCACAACAACAGCGAACCCATCGATGCCGCCTGGCCGAAGCACACCGTCGATACGTCCGGCCGGATGTAATTCATCGTGTCGTAGATCGCCAGCCCGGCCGTCACCAGCCCGCCGGGCGAATTGATGTAGAAGCTGATGTCCTTGGTCGGGTTTTCCGATTCCAGGAACAGAAGCTGCGCGCAGATCAGGCTCGACACCATGTCGTCAACCGGCCCGGTCAGAAAGATGATCCGCTCCTTCAGCAGGCGCGAATAGATGTCGTAGGCACGCTCGCCGCGGTTGGTCTGTTCGACCACCATCGGCACAAGCGCATTCATCATCGGGGCGTTCTGGTCGACAGGGCTCATGGATCTCACTTTTTCTCGTCTGGTTTCGCAGCTGCCTTGCCCTTGGGCGTTTTTTTGCCCTTGGCACGTCCGGCCTTTTTCTTCGGAGCGGGCTTTTCTTCCTCGACCTCATCCGGGTCGCGCATCAGCTCCTCTATTGTAACTTCGGTTTCGGTAACCTTGGCCATTTCGACAATAAAGTCGACAACCTTATCCTCGAAGATCGGCGCCTGCAGTTCCTGCATGGCTTCCGGGTTTTCCTGAAAATACCTTAGTACGGCTGCCTCCTGACCGGGAAGACGCGAAGCTTCGCGATGCATGGCCCTGTTCAGGTCGTCCTGGGTCACCGTGATGTTGTTTTCCTGGCCGATTTCCGAAATCAGCAGGCCGAGCCGGACACGACGGGCGGCAATACCGCGATAGCGTTCCTTCAACTCGTCCTCGCTCATCGCCTTGTCGTCCTCGTCGAGCGCATCGCGCTCCTTCGCATCCTGGAGCTGCTGCCAGATCGAGTCGAACTCGGCGCCGAGTATGCTTTCAGGAAGTTCGAAATCGTGCGCGTCTGCCAATTGGTCCAGCAACGAGCGTTTCAGATGGGTTCTGCTGAACTGAGAATACTCGCCTTCGATCTGTTCGCGGACCATGGCTTTAAGCGCTGCCAGATCGTCGATACCGAGCGATTTGGCGAAATCGTCATCGATCGTAACCGGCGCCGCTTCCCTGATTTCCTTCACCGTCACGTCGAAAACGACTTCCTTGCCCTTGAGGTCATCGTTGGGGTGGTCTTCAGGCATGTTGATTTTGACTTCCCTGTTCTCGGAAGCCTTCATGCCGTCGAGTTGCTCGTCGAAACCGGGCAGAAAGCCGCCCTGCCCCAGCTCGATCTGGAAATCGTTGACCTCGCCGCCGGCAAACGGTTCGCCATCGACCATACCGGTAAAATCGAGAACAACCTGGTCGCCCTCCTTGGCGCCGCGGTCTTCGGATACGGCTTCATATGTCCGGCGATTCTCGCCCATCCGCTGCAACGCGGCATCGACTTCACCGTCATCGACCTTCACGACCCGGCGTTCCAGCTCGATGGTCGAAAAATCGACCGCTTCGATCTCGGGCAGCAGTTCAACGTTGAGCTTGTATTCGAGGTCCTTGCCTTCCTCGAAAGTGACGATCTCTACCTTCGGTTCAGCGGCCGGCCGGAGCCCCTTGTCAGTCAAGGCCTCCTGCCAGCTATCCTGGATGGTTTTTTCCAGCACTTCGCCGCGCACGGAATCGCCAAACCGCTTCCGCAGAATTCCAACCGGCACCTTTCCCGGCCGGAATCCAGGCAGCGAAATCGTCCGGCCGATTTCCGAGAGCCGGCTGGCCATCTGGTTTTCAACGTCACCCGCCGGAACCACGACGGAAAACTCTCTCTTCAGACCTTCTGAGGTCGTTTCTGTTACCTGCATCGACATCCTTGGAACTGATCCTCAGGGTTATTCTGTTTTCTAGCTGACTGTCACTGAATTGGAAGTGAAGCGCTCAGTCAGGGCGGCAACGTGGAGGCAAATACTGGTGCGGGCGGAGGGACTTGAACCCCCAAGGCGTTTCCGCCACCAGGACCTAAACCTGGCGTGTCTACCAGTTCCACCACGCCCGCCTGTCCGGACGCTGTCGCCACCATACGGACGGCGGGTGCTTATAGCATAGTTGACGCCCTGTAAAACACTTGTGCGCGACACGGCACGGAGGAAACGGCAAAAGAAGAAAAAACAGGCTATGAACCGCCTTCAGGCCGTAACCCGTTCACGATACCGTTCGGCGAACGAACGGAGCGCCAGCATGCGGTTTCCCTCTTCGTAAGCGAAACGGTTCGGTCGGGAGAAGGTAACATTGAACTTTACATGCGGGATGCCGTAAGCATCCGTACCAACCGAGAGAATTTCAGCGGTTTCTTCAAGGTCGTCGTCGTGGACGCACCGGAACATGTTTCCGGGCCGCACATATTCAAACGCCTGCCCGCGCCTGAAGAACATGCTTGCCAGCGAACTGCTTTTTCTCCGGCTCAGCCAGCCCATTGGATTTCCCTTGTCCATGTGAATTGTCACTCAACCATCGACCGAAGTTACATACGAAACGTAAATATATGATAAAAGTAGGTCTTTCAAGCCATTGCACAGAATGGCTTTTTTGGCCTTATCCCCAGACCGCTTTCTTCCCTGAGCGAGGTGCGTCACGAGTGGGGATCGATCGACCGATCCGGCAGGTGTTGCAGCAGGACGGCAATCTGATCCGGAATATCAGCGGCTACCATTCCGGGCCCCGTGGCCGCCGCGCCATGTAGCCAGGCCCCCATCGCGGCCGCGTCCGGCGGGGAGCATCCCTGAGCAAGCAAGCCCGCAATCATTCCGGCAAGAACATCACCGCTGCCAGCGGTCGCAAGCTCTGGAGGGCCGTTGGAGTTGATGACGATTCGACCGTCCGGCGCAGCAATGACTGTATCGGACCCTTTGAGCAGGACTGTCGCGCCGCTTCGTTCGGCCGCAATACGACACCGGTCGAGCTTGCCGCCCTCGATGTCAAACAGCCTGGCGAACTCTCCTTCATGCGGAGTCAGGACGACTCGTCCTCCCTCAATGGCGTCGAACAGCGCTCCCGGGTTATCCCGAAACACCGTGAGAGCATCGGCATCGAGAACCGTCTGTTTGCCGGATCCGAGCGCCGCCAGCGCCAGGCTACGCGTCTTCTCCGATGTACCGCCACCCGGCCCTACGCAAACCGCGCTAATTCTCGGATCGGCCAATAGCTCTGTCCACGCTTTCTCGCCCTCGATTCCCCTGAAGAGAAAGGACGGCCAGTCGGAGGCATAGATGGGCCCTGCCTGCGGCGCCGCCGCGATCGTCACCATGCCCGCTCCGATCCGGGCAGCTCCCCGCGCAGCCAGGCGGGCAGCCCCGGTCATGTCGGACCCGCCAGCGATTACCAGATGGCCACGAGAATATTTGTGGCTGCCGGCGCCGGGCCAGGGGAAACTGTCGAGCCAGAGCCCCGGCCCGTTCGCGTTCGCCACCGACCCTGCGGTTTTTGCAACATCATCCGGAATGCCGATATCGGCCACCAGCACATCGCCGCAATGAAGACGTCCGGGCAGCAGCAGGTGCGCCAGCTTCCGTCGACAGAACGTTACGGTCAGAACGCAGCGGGGCGCTGCTCCAAGAACGGCGCCGCTGTTTCCATCAATCCCGCTCGGTACATCGACAGCGATGCAGGGGATCGACATGCGGCTGATGGACTCGACAATGGCTGCAGCGCTTCCTTCCAGCGGCTTGCTGAGACCCGCGCCGAACAGTGCGTCAACCACCAGCCCCGCACCGTCGAGCACTGCACCCGATAGCGGCACGACTTCTCCCGCCCAGCGCCGGGCATTAATAGCTGCGTCCCCTTTCAGCCGGTCGCGATCTTCAAGCAGAGCTACAGAGACATCCCAGCCGCTTTCAGCCAGCAGACGCGCGACGACAAATCCATCGCCGCCATTATTACCAGGTCCGCACAGGACAGCGACCGGGCGAGGCGACCAGCGCAGACGGATCGCATCGGCAATGGCGCGCCCTGCATTCTCCATAAGCGTTTCGCCCGAGATGCCCGACGCCATCGCGGCGGCGTCGGCTCGATACATCTGATCGACGGACAGGATTTCAGGCCGGTCAATCAGCACCGGCGACAGGGCGAATTCGTCTGGCATCCGTCGAGCATAATCCTCACAAGCGGGGCGGAAAATCTCTTTTCCCTGCAACCGGTTCCGGTCGACCCGGCAAACCCTGCCGGTCGTTCAACCGCTCACTTCCCGGAAATGGCTTGATTCCGCGCCCTGGCAGGCTGGCACGCTTCATGCATGGCTACGCCCAATGCAGAGAAAACGGAGCCGGACATGAGCACCACCACCGCCGATTTACTGAACAGCCTTCCGCAAGCCGCCGCCAGTGAAGACACGCAGGCGCCGCTGCCGCATGAAATAATCGAAGACGCACGGCAGGGCGCGGCTCGCCTCTTCCAGATGCAGCCGCAAGAGCTTCAGACGCTGATCGCCCGACGCGTCCGAATGCTTGAAACGGAACTGAACGAACGGGAGGAAAGGCGGACGGCGATCGAAGAAGCGATGGCCGCCCAGCGGATTCTCGGGGTTCGCCGGCAACGCGCACGCCGTATCCGCCGTAAGGTGAATATCGGCAGTTCGCTCGTCGCGGCTACCTTCGCCGGCTTTATCGTGGTGTCGCTATTGCCCTACTGACAAATCGCAATCAGGCAACCTGCGCCGCGGCGGAGTTGCTGGCGCGCGATTCGAGCACTTCGGCGACTTCGTCGAGTTTCATGACATCGGCGTATTTGTGGTGCATGTCGAACAGATTCACCTTGTGAATCGTTTCACTGCGGTCGAACACGCATTCCTCGACGACCGAGACGTGCAGCCCGAACATATGCGCTTCGAGCACGCTGGCGCGGACGCACCCTGACGTGCTTTCGCCGCAGACGATCAGGCTGTCGATGCGGCGCTGGTTCAGATGCGCGATCAGCGGCGTACCGAAGAACGCGCTGGGACGCTCCTTGCGGAATACGGTGTCCTCCGGCTGCGGGGCGAAGGCATCGTGGATTTCGCAGTCATGCGCCGTGATCGGCAGCGAGCCCCGTCTGGTCGATTGGACCCGGTGCGGGGAAAACTGCGCCGTCACATAGAATACCGGAATACCAGCCGCCCGTGCTGCCGCAAACAGGCGCTTGGTTGGTTCAATGGCATCATTGGCATATTTACCGCAGGAGTTCGGGTACTGCGCATCCAGCTCGTGAGGCAGCCCATCACCCCCTTTATAGACAAGGTTATAAAGATCAATTGCCAGCAAGGCCGGCCTCTCGCCGATATAGGTCTCGCGCGCGTACGGCTGGTAGGTCGTCAGATCCTCCGGCGGGATGACATCCTTCCAGCAGTGATTCTCGAACTCTTCCGGTTTGGCCATGGCTTTCGTCTCCCAGTCTCGTCAACACAATCGAAGACAACAGTGTCCGGGATAACGCCGGATCGCGCAAGCCGCGTGAAGGCCCATGTGAAGGCCCATGTGAAATCCGGGGGGGGCATTCAGGCTACGAGCCGCATCCGAGGGAAGTGCAAGGTTACGCGCGTTCCCTTTCCCGGACGGCTTTTAAGATCGAGCGTGCCGCCATGCTTCTCGACCAGCGATCTGGCGAGCGGCAGGCCGAGCCCCGTCCCCTGACTGGCGACGTCTTCGAAACCTTCGGACGCGACCTGACCGAATGGCGTCAGTGCAGTCACCAGGTCCTTTTCATGCATTCCGACACCGGTATCGACGACCGAAATTCTGAGCCCCGTCTTTTCCCTGGCGACAGCCGAAACGCTGATCCGACCGCCATCCGGCGTAAATTTGGAGGCGTTCGACAACAGGTTGAACAAAACCTGCCGGATCCGCCGTTCGTCTCCGCGCAGGGCCGGGAGCTTTCGGGCGACACGAACGGCAAGCTTGATACCGCCGGCGGCTGCGCGTGTTTTCAACACAGCGAGACTGCTGTCGATGACGCGCGCGATATCCACGCGATCTGCGTTCAATTCCATCCGGCCCGCTTCGAGCTTTGAAAGGTCGAGAATGTCGTTGATCAGGCTCTGCAGGTGATGCCCGCTATCGACGATGTCGCCACCATATTCCCTGTATCGCTCCGACCCGAGCGGCCCGAACATTTCCTGCTTCATCACATCTGCAAACCCGATTATAGCGTTCAGCGGCGTCCTGATTTCATGGCTCATGTCAGCGAGGAACGCGCTCTTCGTCCTGTTCGCCAGCTCTGCGGCTTCCCGGGCCATGAGGAGTTCGTTGCGCGCCCTAACGACGGCGCGGTTGTCGTGCAGAACAGACAGAACCGCCGGCTGCCCGTTCCAGTCGAGTTCAAGATCCGAGACAAGGACATCAATTCGGTCGCCCGCAACCGTCATCCTGACGCTTTCTTCCCGCCTGGCCGGAACACGTCGCCTGACGCCATTCGACTCCGGTTCCAGCCCCCCTGTTTCCAGTTCGCACAGGAAATCGTCGGCCATCCGGCCGATCAAGTCCTCCGGGCTCCGGGCGGCGAAGAGTTCGACGGCCGCGTCATTGACGTAAACGAGAACGCCCTTGCAAACGATCTGCACGGCATCCGGCAGGTCGCGCAATAAAGTGCGGTAGCGGTTGTCGCCCTCGTTCCGGACCGCTTCCGCCTCAAGAGACGCCACGCGAGATTTGAGCGCAGCAATTTCCGCGATCAGTTCTTTTCTGGTCTTTTCACGGCCGAATGTCGCCATGACACCCTCCAACGCAATTTTCCATTAACCATGGTTAAGCTATGGGAAAAAGAGTTAACGAGCAGTTAACAAAAAATGGCAAATGAAAAACGAATTACAACCTCACTGAACGGACCGTTCAGACAACCACACTCCTTACCGCCCCTTTCGAGGCAGCAGGAGCATATCGGCCTAAGCCACTATTTTTACTGGATTTTGCTGTAATCCACGTTGTTCAGATCCAGCCTTTCGCCAGCTTCGGGCATCGGATATTTGAGGCCGGTCGCGCAGTTGAACAGGACGCACCGGTCATTGGAGCCGATTCGGCCGTCGGCGAGAGCCGCCCTGAAAGCGGCATAGGTCGCGCCCCCCTCGGGACAAAGCAATAACCCCTCGTCGGTCGCCATGTCAGAGACCGCCTCGGAAATTGCCTCGTCGCTCACAGCGACGGCGAAGCCGTCGGACTTGCGGACCGCGTCGAGAATGATGAAGTCGCCGACCGCGATCGGCACCCGTATACCGGCGGCATAGGTATGCGCGTTCTCCCACAGAGGTGCGTGGTTTTCGCCGTCTTCCCAAGCCTTGACGATCGGTGCGCAACCTTCGGCCTGGACCGCGACCATGCGCGGCCGTTTCGAGCCGATGAAGCCGATCTTCTCAAGCTCGTCGAAGGCCTTCCACATACCGATCAGTCCGGTGCCGCCGCCTGTCGGATAGAAGATGACGTCGGGCACGTCCCAGCCGAGCTGTTCGGCGAGTTCCAGCCCCATCGTCTTCTTGCCTTCGATCCGGTACGGCTCTTTGAGGGTCGAACAGTCGAACCAGCCCATGGCCTCCTTGCCCTCGCCGACGATCCGGCCGCAATCGTTGATCAGCCCGTTGACCAGAAACGTCTTTGCGCCCTGCAGAGCAATCTCGCGAATATTCACTTCCGGCGTGTCGTCGGGACAGAACACATAGCTCTCCATGCCGGCACGCGAACAATAAGCCGCCATCGCCGATCCGGCATTTCCGTTGGTCGGCATCGCCATCCGCGTGACCCCGAGCTCCTTGGCCATCGAAACCGCAAGGGCCAGCCCCCGTGCCTTGAACGAGCCGGTGGGCAACCGGCCCTCTTCCTTCACCAGCAGTTCGCCGCAACCGAGCTTCTTCTCGGTATTGTGCGCACGGACGATGGGCGTCATCACCTCGCCCAGCCGCAGGACATTTTCCTCTTTCCGGACCGGCAGCAGTTCGCGATAGCGCCAGAAGCCGCCCTCGGCGCGCGCCGCCAGCTTTTCCTTGGTCAACGCCTTCGCCACGCCGTCGAGATCGTAGCGAACAAGCAGCGGCTTTCCGGTGTCGGACAGGTTATGAAGCGTGTCCGCCTCGTAATGCTTTCCGGTTTCGCTGCATTCCAGATGGGTCGTAAAAGTCGGGATTTCAGTCATCGCTCTCTCTGTGGTGAAGAATACGGCTCAGGAATTGCCGGGTCCGTTCGGATTCTGGCGCGGTAAAGAATTTCTCCGGCGGCGCGGCATCAACGATGCGTCCCTCATCCAGCAACACGACGCGATCGGCCATGGCGCGCGCCAGCCCCATCTCATGGGTAACGCATATCATCGTTTTTCCCTCTTCGGCCAGTTCGACGATAACATCGAGCACTTCCTTGATCATTTCCGGATCAAGCGCCGAGGTTGGTTCGTCGAACAGCATGATCCTGGGCTCCATGCAAAGCGCCCGGGCGATCGCGACACGCTGCTGCTGTCCCCCGGAAAGCTGGGCCGGATACTTATCCGCCTGTTCCGGAATGTGAACCCGCTCCAGATAGTTCCGGGCCTTCTCTCCGGCCTCGGCCGCCGAAACGCCGCCGGCGCGGATGGGAGCGAGACACAGATTTTCCATCACCGTCATGTGGGGAAACAGGTTGAACTGCTGGAATACCATGCCAACGGACCGTCGGATTTGCTCAAGCGTAGCGCGGTCTTCCTTCAGCGCCACACCGCCAACGACAATATCGCCACGGTCGATTGCCTCGAGGCCGTTGATGCAGCGCACAAGAGTCGACTTGCCGGATCCCGATGGCCCACACAGCACAACGCGCTCGCCTTCTGCGACCGACAAATCTATTCCGTCGAGGACATGAAGTTTCCCGAACCATTTGTGCACCCCGCTAACGCGAACGGCTGCCGTTTCGGTCATGCTACTCCTCCGACACCCTGATTTTCGACCCGTCGGCTCGCTCGGGACATCGCAAAACAGAGAACCCAGTATACCGCGGCAGCGAACACATAGCCTTCGAGGGCCAGTCCGAGCCATTCAGTGTCGGTCAGCGCCGCCTGGATGATGCCAAGAAAATCGAACAGACCGATGACCAGCACCAGGGTCGTGTCCTTGAACAGGGCGATGGCTGTGTTCGCCAGGCCAGGAATGACATGGCGAAGCGCCTGCGGCAGAACGACATGGAGCATCGTTCTGCCGTAACCGAGCCCCAGAGCCGCAGCAGCCTCATACTGGCCGCGCGGCACGGCCTGCAGACCGCCTCGAATGACTTCCGCCAGGTAGGCCGCCGCGAAAAGAGCGACGCCGATCAGCGCCCGCAGCAGCTTGTCGACCGACGCGCCCTCGGGCAGGAACAGCGGCAGCATCACCGACGCCATGAACAGAACGGTGATCAGGGGCACGCCCCGCCAGAACTCGATAAAGACGATACAGATCGCGCGGATGGCTGGCAGCGACGTCCGCCGGCCCAGCGCCAGCAGCACGCCCAGCGGAAACGCAGCGAACAGGCCACCGATGGTGATGACCAGCGTCAGCGTCATCCCGCCCCACTGGCGGGTTTCGACAAGCGGGAGACCGAAAACGCCGCCATGGAGCAGGACCCAGCCTGCCAGAATCGCCAGCGGCACGCCGGCGAGCGCCATTCCGGCGCGCCGTGACATGGGAGGCACGAACAGGAGGACAATCGCTCCGATGTTGAGCGCCGCGGCCAGAACGACGCGCCAGCGTTCTTCCTCCGGATAGAAACCGAACAGAAACTGGTCAAGCCTGCTGGACACGAACACCCAGCAGGCGCCCTCGCCGCTGCAGTCCGCGCGACGGGTCCCGCTCCAGGTCGCGTTCAGGAACGCCCAGTCAAGGACAGGCAGAGCCGCGAAAACGACAATGGCGCCAAGCGTAACGGTGATCGCCGTATTGCCCCAGGACGAAAAAAGGTTTCGTCGCAACCAGCGCGCCGCCTGCATTGTCACGTCCCCCGCAGCGCAATCGCGCGGTTGTAAAGATTCATGCCGAGCGCAATGGACAGGCTGATAACCAGGTAAACCGCCATCACCAGCGCGATCATCTCGACCGCCTGCCCCGTGATGCTCAGCGCCGTCCCGGCGAAAACGGAAACCAGATCGGGATAGGCGATGGCCGCCGCCAGTGACGAATTCTTGGTGAGGTTGAGATACTGGTTGGTCAGCGGCGGGACGATCACGCGCAAGGCCTGCGGCAGGACAACCTTTCGCATCACATCGCCGGGACGTAGACCCAGGGCACGCGCCGCTTCGACCTGCCCCCGCGGCACAGCCTGAATGCCCGCCCGCACGACCTCCGCAACGAATGCGGCGGTATAGGTCGAGAGCGCAACGGTCAGCGCGACGAATTCCGGGCTGAGAACGATACCACCCCGAAAATTGAAGCCTTGCAGGACAGGCGCCGTCCATTCGGCCGTCGCCAATGCCGCCGCGACCAGCGCAGCAAACAAGAACCAGACAGGCGCGGTCCCAAGCTTTCGGCGGCAGGCCGGCACCCCCACCAGCAATACACCGACACACAGAAGGGCCCAGAACCACGCGCCGACCTCCATTCCCGGCAAATAAAGCCCGCGGTTATTCAGAAAAACGATATCGCCGATCGCATGGCTGCCGCGCGGTGACGGGAGCGTTCGCAGCACCGCGAAATACCAGAAGAATATCTGGAGCAGCAGCGGGATGTTGCGCAGAACCTCTACATACAGTTCTGCGATTCGGGCGAGCAGCCAGTTCGAGGACAGGCGTGCGATACCGACCGCCGTTCCGACAACCGTCGCAATCAGGATTCCTAGAACGGATACGAGAAGGGTGTTCAGCAACCCGACGAAAAACGCCCGTGCCATTGTGCTGGATTCATCGTAGGCGATCAGGCTTGTCCCGATGCCGAACCCGGCGGTCGAGGACATGAACCCGAAGCCTGAGGCGATACCGCGGTCGGCCAGATTGTCGAGCGTGTTGGAGACCGCAAAGACGCAAACAGCACCGACCGCGACGACTGCGACAACCTGCCAGAGGACCGGACGAAGCCCCGTCGCGCGCCACGGACCGTGGGACATCCAGCGGCCTATCGAATGGGCGGCGCGTAGTGCAGCCCGCCTTCGGTCCAGAGCCGGTTTAACCCGCGATCGATCTTGAGCCGCGTCTTCGGTCCGAAATGACGCTCGAAAATTTCCCCGTAATTGCCGACAGCGGCGATGGCGCGCACGGCCCATTCCGGATCGAGCCCCAGATTGGCGCCCGCCTTGCCCTCTGCCCCGACGAAACGCTTTATGCGAGGATCCTTTGCTGACTTCTTCAGTTCCATGACGTTTTTCGACGTAATGCCGAGTTCCTCAGCGCCGATCAGGGCAAACAGCGTCCAGCGAACGATGTTGAACCAGGCGTCGTCGCCCTGTCGCACCACCGGCCCCAGCGGTTCCTTCGACAGGGTTTCCGGCAGAACGATATGCGCGGAAGCATCCTTCAGCTTGAGCCTCTGGGCGTAGAGGCCGGACTTGTCGGTGGTATAGACGTCGCAACGCCCTGCCGCATAGGCCGCTACGACCTCGTCCGATTTCTCGAACACGACGGGCGTATAACGCATGCCATTCTTGCGAAAATAATCCGCGAGGTTCAGCTCGGTTGTCGTTCCCGCATTTACGCAGACCGCAGCGCCGTCGAGTTCCCGGGCGCTTTTCACGCCGAGCGACTTGCGAACCAGGACCCCCTGCCCGTCGTAGAAATTTACACCGACGAAATTCAGACCCAGCGCAGTGTCACGCGTCTGCGTCCATGTCGTGTTGCGCGGCAGGATATCGATTTCACCGGACTGAAGCGCGGTGAAGCGAACCTTCGACGTCAGCGCGGTAAATTTCGATTTTTCCGGATCGCCCAGCACCACCGCCGCAACCGCACGACAGAAATCGGCGTCAATGCCCTGCCAGCGGTTCTTTGCGTCGGGATAGGTGAACCCCGGCAACCCTTCGCTCGCGCCGCATGATAGCCAGCCCCGTTTCAGAACGGTATCGAGTGTCGCCGACGAGACCGCTGAACTCCACAGGACCGAAAGAGACAGGATCGTGAAAATTCTTCGTATATTCATTATGCGCCCTACCCTCCTGAATAATTTCTATTACACTTATAATTTCTATTACACTTAGGGTATCAAGTCACACTGACGGAGAAAGCTGGAAAATGGGCGAATATGCGTTGGGGCAGGCGGTCCCGCGATCCGAGGACCCGCGTCTTTTGAGCGGTGGCGGACGCTATGTCGACGATGTCAAACTCCCGAATACGGCACGCGCATGGATATTGCGCTCACCGTTTGCCCATGCTCGCATCAAGTCGATCGACACCGCTGCAGCCGAGGCTGCACCCGGCGTCGCGCTTGTTCTCACGGCGAAGGACTGGGACGCCTCGGGCTGGGGCGACCTGCCGGTCGGCTCGGGCCGCAAGCGTCCGGACGGTTCTCCGATGTTCGTGCCGCCGATGAAACCGCTGCAGGGCGAATACGTCCGCCGGGTCGGCGATTACGTCGCCGTCGTCGTCGCCGAAACCGAAAACCAGGCCAAGGACGCCTGCGATCTGATCGAGGTGGATTACGAACCGCTGCCCGCCGTCACCGATGAGGAAAAGGCGCTTGAACCTGGCGCGCCCGCCGTCTGGCCCGACTGCCCGGACAATATCTGCTTCGTTCACAGCGTCGGTGACAAGGACGCAACCGATGCGGCGATTGGAAAGGCCAGCCGTGTCGTCAGCCACAGGTTCGACGTCACTCGCGTCATGGCGGCCACCATGGAACCGCGCGGCTGCACCGGCGATTACAACCGGTTCGAGGACAACTATACTCTTTATACCACGCTGCAGGGCGTCCACCCCTACCGCACGACGCTCGCCGGGCGTGTGCTCAAGGTTCCGGAAAGCAAGGTCCGGGTCGTCGCGGGCGATGTCGGCGGTAGCTTCGGCATGAAATCGCCGATCTATCCGGAAGGCCCGCT
>Ga0181578_10001775_pt1 | contig 20510 bp, 21 predicted proteins | sample 071ome_21_FD_148659 | JGI IMG/M metagenome (GOLD analysis project Ga0181578, IMG submission 148659) | Coastal salt marsh microbial communities from the Groves Creek Marsh, Skidaway Island, Georgia - 071401CT metaG (spades assembly) | ecosystem: Environmental > Aquatic > Marine > Intertidal zone... | reverse complement strand
AGGCGGCAAGCTGGTCTCCGTCGGCGGGGGTGGATACGAGTGGGTCGACGTTGTTCCGCGCTCGTGGACCCACTTGGTGGCTGAGACCACAGGTCGTCCCATCGATCCTCAGACCGTTGTTCCCGAGGGCTATCTCGAATTCGTGAGGGAATCGCTCGGGAGGCTGGCCCCCGGTCGAATGACCGACGGTGCCGATCCTTGGCCGCGTCCGTTGGCCCAGGGGTGGAATCCCCGCGACCCGGTTGATGCTGCGGTAGCCGAAACCCGGCGAGCGGTTTTCGGCTACCACGGTCTAGATCCCGACCCGGAAGCTTGGTAATGCCCGGGTTATTTTGAAAACCAACTTTCCCAATCGACCCAGACGGCACTAGTGTTCCGTTCTACGACCACCGCAGGTGATGCACAGAATGGATTCGACATGGCCAGTACCCCGGAGAACTCCCTGGGAGACGTTAAGTTCCTGACCGTCGCCGAAGTAGCAGCCGTCATGCGGGTGTCGAAGATGACCGTCTATCGCTTGGTGCACAACGGGGACCTTCCTGCGGTGCGAGTCGGCAGGTCTTTCCGCGTGCCTGAGCAGGCCGTGCACGACTACCTTCGCGATTCCTACGTCGAGACGGCCTGAGGCCTTCCAGCGGGGACGTGAGGGCGAGCACGGGGCGGTGGCAACTCCCCCGGTAGGCTTTCACTCCGATCGTTTCGGTCAGCGAAGCGCAGTCAACCCGGCCTAGCCGGACGTCGAGGGAGTAGAGGCAGTTCATGGGCTCTGTGGTCAAGAAGCGTCGTAAGCGGATGGCCAAGAAGAAGCACCGCAAACTGCTCCGTCGTACGCGGGTTCAGCGCCGCAACAAGAAGTAGGTAGAGGGCGCCACCATGGGCGTCGTTGCCGTGGTCACCGGGGTATCCCGGTACCTCGGCGGCAAGATGGCCGATCGTCTTGTCGATCAGCCAGGTATCGATCGTGTCATTGGTGTCGATGTCGTCCCGCCCCCCACTCCTCTCGCCGCAGAGTTCGTGCGTGCAGACATCCGCAGCCCGACGTTGAGCAAGATTCTTGATGAGGCGCAGGTCGACACCGTTGTACACATGGGTGTGATCGCGACTCCACGTCAGGCCGGCGGCCGATCGGTCATGAAGGACATCAACGTCATCGGCACCATGCAACTCTTGGGTGCCTGCCAGCGGTCAGAGAGCGTGCGGCACCTAGTGGTGAAGTCCACTGCGGCGGTATACGGAAGTGGACCCAAGGATCCCGCCCTGATCACCGAGGATTCCTCACCCCGGCATCCCCCGACGTCCGGCTGGGCGAAGGATTCGGTTGAGGTCGAGGAATACGTGCGCGGATTCGCACGACGACGTCCGGAGGTTCGGGTCGCCACCTTGCGGTTCGCGAACATCGTCGGACCGGGAATGCGAACGGGCATGACCTCCTACCTGACGATGCCCGTCGTTCCTACTGTCATGGGGTTCGATCCACGCTTGCAGTTCGTGCACGAGGACGACGCCATCGAAGTCACTCGTCGCGCTGTTTTGCGGCGCAGTTCCGGAACTTTCAATGTCGCAGGTGATGGTGTTGTCCTGCTGAGTCAGGCGCTTCATCGACTCAGCAAACGAGGACTGCCGCTGCCGGCGAACGTCATGCCGATAGTCGGCAGGAGCCTCTCTCGCGGAGCGTGGGCCGACTTCTCGCGCGACCAGGTGCGCTATTTGACCTACGGTCGTGTTCTGGATACGTCGGCCCTGGACTCAGAGTTGGGTTTTGCGCCCGACTACTCCAGTGAGGATGCCTTTGTCGCATTCGTCCAAGGCATACGAGCGGAGGTGACCCGGCGTGGATGAGACCTCGAACAGCGGCGGCAGCCGTCGTCTTCGACCTTCTCAGGCTGCCCGTGCCGTCGGTGCCACCGGGCCACGTCCGGTCGAGACAGCCGCTGCTGCGGACCTTTCCTCGACACGGGTCGATAGCGATGACTCCAGTGTTCTCGAGTCCTGGGAAGTCTTGCAAAGTCGGCTGACGGGGGACTACGCCGTAGACGACTTCGGTTTCGATCCGGAATTCACCGACAAAGTCCTGCTGCAACTGGTCCGGCCGCTATATCGGCACTGGTTCCGTGTCGAAGTGTCGGGGATCGATTCGATCCCAGCCGAAGGCGGCGCACTCATCGTCGCCAACCACTCCGGAACCATCGCCGTCGATTCGGTGATGACCCAAGTTGCCCTTCACGACGAACATCCCTCGCACCGCAACCTTCGGATGCTGGGCGCGGACCTCGTCTTCCAAACGCCTTTCCTCGGTGACCTCGCCCGCCGAGCAGGGCACACGCTGGCCTGCCACGACGATGCCGAGCGTCTCCTGCGATCGGGAGAAGTGGTCGGCGTGTGGCCCGAGGGGTTCAAGGGCATCGGCAAGCCGTTCAGTGAGAGATATCGATTGCAGCGCTTCGGGCGGGGTGGCTTCGTCTCAGCAGCGGTACGAACCGGGGCGCCGATCATCCCAACCGCGATCGTCGGTGCGGAGGAGATCTACCCGATGATCGCCAATGCCGTACCGATCGCTCGGGTGCTGGGGCTGCCGTATTTTCCGATCACCCCGACGTTCCCGGCGCTCGGACCTCTTGGTCTCCTCCCGCTCCCAAGCAAGTGGTTCATCCACTTCGATGACCCGATCCCCACAGACGATTTGGCGCCGGGGTCTGCTGACGACCCATCAGTGCTCTTCGAGATCACCGATCAAGTCCGTGAGCGGATCCAACGCCGTCTCTACGACCTACTGGCCCAGCGCGGGGGAGCCTTCGGCTAGTTCGGCTCGTTCGGCTAGCGACGACCCCGGAGCTGCCCTAGGACGTAGCCCGACGCAACACCGACGGCAATGCCGGCGGCACCGGTAGCCACGGGGGCGGCATACGGCTTTATGCGCGCCCGACGTCGGAAATCGCGAATCCTCCAGTCATTGGCGATCGCGTGTGCTCGAAGTTCCGGGTCAGGATTAACGGCGGTGGGGTTACCGACGATCGAGAGCATCGGAACGTCGTTTACCGAGTCGGAGTACGCGCTGCACTCAGCAAGATCGAGATCCTCAGCCACTGCAAGGGCTCGAACGGCCTCGGCCTTCGCGAGACCGTGGAGTGGAGGCCCGTCGAGTTTTCCGGTGTAGATACCCCCACGGCTCTGCGCAACGGTTCCCAGCGCGCCGGTGAGTCCGAGCCTCTTGGCAATCACGGTCGCGAGTTCTTGCGGCGTTGCGGTTACGAGCCAGACCTGTTGGCCGGCGTCGAGGTGACCCTGGGCGAGTGCCAGCGTCCCCGGGATCAATTTGTCCACCATCTCGGCGTCGAAGATCTGCTCCGCAAGATCCTGGAGCTCGTGGACAGACCTGTTCTCGACGAAGGACAGCGCTGCCTCGGTCGCTGATGCCATGTCCTCGAGATCCTCCGAGCCGCTCAACACGAACTTCAGTTGCTTGCGGGCGAAACCGCTGATCTCGGTGAAGTTGAAGTACTTGCGTTTGGCGAGGCCGACGGCGAGGTGGAACAGGCTCGAGCCGCGCATGATCGTGTTGTCCACGTCGAAAAACGCCGCGGCATTTGATTCCGGGTGTTCGGATACCGCGACGGCCAAGGCCGATGCCTGGCCGGCGCGACGGTAGGAGGTCAGTACGTCGGGCGTTCCAGGTGTTTCGGGTGCTCCCACATCGGCAGGGTATGGCATGGCTTTACAGTCGAACTAGCGAAAGGTGTGCTCACAAGGAGAAGATTTCCGTGAACGATGGTGGTGTGCGGGTCGAGATCATCGGCAGGCCGGGGTGCCATCTGTGCGAGGCCGCCGAGCAGGTTGTCGCAGCCGTCTGCGCCGAGCAGGGGGTGGCGTACCGAGTGCTGTCCATCGAGGACGATCCTTCGCTCGCGGACGAGCACGCGGAATACATCCCGGTGATCTTGGTCGATGGGCGGCGTCACGACTTCTACCGAGTGGACCCGGCCAGACTCGCGGCTGCCCTCGCCGAATAGGTGAAATATGTCCGATAAACGGACTCTAACGTCCGCTTGACTTTGTGCATTCGTGCACGAACGTCTACTGTGGCGCAGCCCGGCCGCCAGGCTCGGTGGTCCCCATCGGACCGTTTTTAGCGATTAGGTGACGCACGTGCCACTTCCCAACCCACCTGCCGTAGGTGCGTCCGGTCGTCGGTCACTGTCTACGTCCGGTCCCACGTCGGGCAAGGCAATTCCCGAGGCGACGGTGGCGCGTTTGCCGGTCTATCACCGAGTTCTTACCTCGCTTGCCGATCGTGGGGTGCCGACCGTCTCGAGCGAAGAGCTGGCTTCGGCCTGCGGAGTAACGAGCGCCAAACTGCGCAAGGACTTGTCCTATCTCGGCTCCTACGGAACCCGCGGTGTCGGTTACGACGTCGCCTTCCTCAGCTACCAAATCGCCCGTGAGTTGGGGCTGACCAGTCCGTGGGGTGTTGTGGTCGTGGGAGTGGGAAATCTCGGTCGCGCGCTCGTTTCCTATCGGGGCTTTGCCAGCCGTGGGTTCCAGGTGGTCGGTCTCCTGGACGCGCATCCGGATGTAGTCGGCACCACTGTGTCGGTTGTCGATCGTGACCTCGTTGTTGCTCCTTTGCAGGAACTCGATGAGCTTGTCGCATCGAAGGATGCTCACATCGGAGTGATCACTACCCCCGCCGAGGTTGCACAAGACATTGCGGATCGAATGGTGCACGCCGGACTTCGCAGCATCGTGAACTTCGCGCCCGTTGTTCTCAATGTTCCTGATGGAGTCGAAGTCCGCAAGGTTGACCTCGCTGTTGAACTACAGGTTCTTGCGTTCCACGAACAACGACGAAAGACCCCGGCGGACGGAGTCGTGACCAACCTCGAACCACCGATTCCGACCCCCCACGATGCACGAACGTCGAAAGCGATGAACGCATGAGTCCCAGCAAGAGCGAGAAAGCAACGGATAAGTCTGTGAAGAAGACACCAGCGAAGAAGGCGGCTCCGAAGAAGGCGCCCGCCAAGAAGGCGACTGCGAGTAAGGAACCCGCGAAGAAGGCGGCTGCGAAGAAGGCGCCCGCCAAGAAGGTGGCTTCGCAGGCCTCCGATAAGCCGGCGCCCAAACCGGCCAGTAAGCCGGCCAGTAAGCCGGCCAGTAAGCCGGCGAGTGGGCCGGTGGATGAGGGCACCGAAGTTGTTGCGCCGAAGCGACAGCCATCCCCTCAGACCCCGTGCATCGCATTCGTAGCAGCAGGACCTGGCGAGCCCGACCTGATCGCCCATCGAGGCGCCAAGATGCTGGCGGAAGCCGATTTCGTGTTGGCGGACAAGAACGCCGTGGCCGTTGCCGAAGCTTTCGTCGATCCGGAGCTCATCGAGGTCACCGACCCCGATGCCAGTGGGGCCGCTGCCGACCGAGTGAAGCCCGCCATCGAAGCTGCCAAGGCTGGCAAGTCCACCGTTCGACTCCTCGCCGGCGATCCGGTTCTTGGTTCAGCGCTTCTTGGCGAAGTCGGCGCTGCGCGTCGGGCGAAGATCGACGTCGAGATTGTCCCGGCCGTAAGCGAAGTCACCGGCGTGCCGGCGTACGCGGGCTTCGGCCTCACCGGCGGTAAGGCGCGAGAGGTGCGCGTCATCGATGCGGAGGATCCGGGTGTTCGCTGGGATGAGCTGGTGGCGCCGCGGATCACCGCGGTGTTCCCCTCGGGTGCGAACCATCTGGTGCACATCGCTCGGGCACTGCTTGATGCCGGCAGGCCGGACACTACCCCGGTGGCGATCACCCGGGATGGCACCACGGTCGATCAGCACACTCAGGTAACTACTTTGGCCGATGCCGCTGAGTCGTCCGTCACGCGCCGCACCGGATTCGTCGTGGTTGGCGAGGTGGTCGAGCAGCGCGATCGACTCGATTGGTTCGAGCGCAAGGCGCTTGTCGGTTGGCGTGTGCTCATTCCGCGCACGCAGGACAACACGGCTGGACTCGTGGCTCGGCTACGTCGGCAGGGTGCCGTACCGAGTGAGGTTCCGACCATTTCGGTGGAGCCCCCCAGGACACCGCAACAGGTCGAGCGAGCGGTGCACGGTCTGGTCTCGGGTCGCTACGAGTGGGTTGGCTTCACATCCGCGAATGCGGTTCGCGCCGTTCGGGAAAAGCTCCAGGAGTACGGCCTCGATGCACGGTCCTTCGCCGGTTTGAAGGTCGCGGCCTGCGGTGCTGGCACGGTGGAGTCGCTCGTTGAGTTCGGCGTCCGGCCGGACTTGATTCCCGGTGAGGACCAGAGCACGAGTGGCCTTCTCGAGGTCTGGCCGCCCTACGACTCACTCCTCGATCCCATCAACAAGGTCTTCCTTCCTCGTGCGGACATCGCGACCGACACTCTCGTTGCAGGGTTGACCGAACTGGGCTGGGAAGTCGAAGACATCACGGCATTTCGAACAGTTCGCGCGGCTCCGCCGCCGGCTCCGGTTCGCGAAGCCATCAAGACCGGTGGTTTCGATGCGGTGATGTTCACGTCGAGCAGCACCGTGCGGAACCTCGTGGGAATCGCTGGCAAGCCGCACCAGTCGACGGTCGTCGCCTGTATTGGCCCGAATACCGCCAAGACGGCTGAAGAACACGGTCTCCGCGTCGACGTACTCGCCGAAGACAGCACTCCCGAAGGGCTCGCCGCAGCCCTGGCCGATCACGGTCTCGCCCTGCGTGAGCAGGCTGAGGCTGCGGGTGAGGACGAGTGGCGTCCGAGCAAGAAGAAGGCCGCAGGGCGTCGGAAGTCCTGACCCCAGGGCGTGGGCGGTAACGGGTTGCTTAGGCTCAGAGAGTGAGCGATCAAAGAAGTGTCGTCCATCTGCTCCGGCACGGGGAAGTGCACAACCCCGAAGGAGTGCTCTACGGACGGCTACCCGGTTATCGCCTCTCCGAACGCGGTGAGCAGATGGCTGAGATGGCTGCCGAAGCCCTCGCCGGTCACGACATCGCTGCCGTCATCGCTTCTCCCATGGAGCGCGCGCAGCAGACCGCGGATCCCATCGCGCGGGTGCATGGGACCTCGATCATCACCGAGCCATTGGCGATCGAAGCGGATAACGTCTTCGAGGGCCAGCGTGTCAGCGTCGGTGACGGTGTGCTCAAGCAACCGCGCACCTGGCGTCATCTGTGGAATCCATTCCAGCCCAGTTGGGGTGAGCCGTACGACGACGTCGCCGCGCGCATGCGTGAAGCTATCGAGAACGCGCGCCGTAGTGCCGATGGTCGCGAAGCAGTCCTGGTGAGCCATCAGTTGCCGATCTGGATCGCTCGGCTGGACGCCGAGGGTCGCCGGCTCTGGCACGATCCGCGGTCACGGCAATGCACCCTGGCTTCACTCACGTCGCTGACGTTCGAGGGCGACCGTTTGATGTCTATCGCGTACACCGAGCCGGCTCGGGCACTACTCCCCGGCGCCAGCCCCATCGCCGGCGCATGACGCATGCGCAGACTTCTTCCCCTTCTCCTGGCGTCTTTGCTCGTGAGCGCGTGCACAAGCGCCGCCGGTGCCGGTAGCGGGAGTTCTTCGGGATCGGACTCTGGATTCGTAGGCGGCGACGGATCGATCGTGGTTGTGGAGCCCTCGCAGCGCGTCACCGCACCGAACATCCAGGCTTCCACTCTCGACCAAGAGCCCTTCGACCTCTCCGACTACCGGGGTCAAGTGGTGGTGCTCAACGTATGGGCGTCGTGGTGCGCCCCCTGCCGAGCAGAGGCACCCGAACTCGAGGAGGTGTGGCAGGAGCAGCGGGATCAGGGTGTGCAGTTCGTTGGGTTGAACACCCGCGACTCGGCTGTTGCCGCGCAGCGCTTCGTTGAATCCATGGGGCTTACTTTCCCCAGCATCGAAGACCCCGATGGCCGTATTCAACTGTTGTTCTCCGATTCCCTTCCTCCGCAGGCCATCCCGTCCACGGTCGTTATCGACGAGCAGGGCCGTGTTGCGGGACGGATCCTCGGCAAGGCGAGCGCTGCAACGTTGCGCGGGGTGATCGACGAGGTGAGCAGCCGTGGGTGATGTTGGCACCCTGGTCACCAGCGGCTCGTTGCTCGTCGCAATCCCGATTGCTCTCGCTGCCGGACTCGTTGCCTTCCTCAGTCCGTGCGTCCTGCCGCTCGCACCCGGCTACGTTTCATACGTCACTGGTCTGACCGGGGCGGAACTCGCCACCGGAAACCGTCGCTCCCGAGTGCTCCTGGGCAGCGTCCTATTCGTCTTGGGCTTCAGCGTGGTGTTCGTGTCCTATGGCGCTCTCTTCGGGGGACTGGGGTCGGTCCTCCTGCGCTACGAGGACATCATCACCCGTGTCATGGGCGTGATCGTCATTGCGATGGGTCTGGCGTTTATGGGTGTAGTTCCATGGTTCCAACGCGAGTATCGAATGCTGCGTGCTCCCACCTGGGGGTTAGCTGGTGCGCCGCTTCTGGGGGTGCTCTTCGGGCTCGGCTGGACTCCATGCATCGGACCAACTCTGACGGCCGTCCAATCTCTCGCCCTGGCCGAGGCGAGTGCCCTGCGAGGTGCCATTCTCTCGTTCGCCTACTGCATCGGACTCGGACTACCGTTTATCGCTTTCGGACTACTCATCGATCGCGCTGCACGTGCGACGGCGTTCATTCGCCGGCACTATGCATGGATCATGCGAATCGGTGGCGGAATGCTCGTTGTGGTCGGGGTGCTGTTGGTCACCGGCTTGTGGTTGGACTTCACTATTTGGCTACGGGTTTCGATTCCGGGATTCGAGACGGCCCTATGAGCACCGTCAGCACCGAAACCCCCGCCCCACCGATGGATTCACCGGGATTCGCGAGGTGGGCCTGGCGACAGTTGACGAGTATGCGCGTCGCGCTGATCTTGCTGTTCGCGCTAGCGGTGGCGAGCATTCCCGGTTCGATCCTGCCCCAACGGGGTAACAACCCGCTTCTCGTGGACGAGTGGCTGGCGGAACGCCCGACGCTGGGTCCCATCCTGGACTCAGCCGGATTCTTCGATGTGTACGGAGCACCGTGGTTCGCGGCGGTCTACCTGTTGCTGTTCATATCGCTCATCGGTTGCGTCCTTCCGCGAGTGGGCCACCATTGGCGTGCCATGCGAGGCCAGCCCCCGGCCGCACCTCGAAACCTGGACCGAATGCAGGCGTTCACGTTGCTGAACGTGACGCAGGCTCCTTCGGAGGTCGTCACTCGCGTGGAAAAGGAACTACGAGGCCGGCACTGGCGGGTACGTAGCTCCGAGGACTGGATCTCCGCGGAAAAGGGGTACCTGCGCGAGACCGGAAATTTGGTGTTCCACCTCGCCTTGGTCCTGATTCTCGTTGCGGTAGCTATCGGTGGCCTATTTGGCTGGCGAGGGAACGTGATCGTGAAGGAAGGCAACGGTTTCTCCAACACGCTCACCCAGTACGACGCCTGGGGTGGCGGACGTCTCGCGTCGGCCGATTCGATTCCGCCTTTCTCCTTCACGCTCGACGACTTTGCCGTCGAATTCGAACGCGGTGAGGCACAGCGCGGCGCTCCGCGATTGTTCGAAGCCCGGGTAGCGCTGCAGTCGGAGCCACAGAGTGCCATCACCGAGGAAGTGATCCAGGTCAACTACCCCATCTCGATTGCTGGGGCAAAGGTGTTCCTCGTCGGTCATGGGTACGCGCCGACGTTCATCGTTCGGGATGCACAAGGAGAGGTCGTCTTCGACGACGACGTCGTATTCCTCCCGCAGGACGGGAACTTCACATCCACCGGTGTGATCAAGGTTCCCGACTCGACACCGCAGCTGGGCTTCCAAGGGATCTTCTTGCCCACGTTCGCGCTCGACGACGTCCGTGGACCGCACTCGATCTTCCCCGATGCTGACGATCCTTCGGTCTTCCTCTCGGCGTGGGAGGGAGATTTGGGTCTGGATTCGGGGATTCCCCAAAGCATCTACACGCTGAAGACCGAACGAATGGAACAGATAGGGCTGCGCGCGTTGGTGCCCGGCCAGGTCTGGGAGTTCCCGCAGGGTGAGATCGAGTTCACCGGCTGGCAGCGGTGGTCGTCGTTCCAGATCGCGTTCGATCCGGGCAAGGAGGCCGCCTTGATCGCATCGGTATTGGCGATGGCTGGGCTCATGGTGTCGCTCTTCGTGCGTCGTCGGCGTGTGTGGGTGCGAGCGCGGCCAGGTGACGGGGGAAGTACGCTCGTAAGCATCGCTGGTTTGAGCAAGAGCGAGGCCGGTGACGTCTCCGACGACGTTCGCGAGATCACTCGGATCCTGACCGAAGAGAAGGGCGAAGACAGACCATGACCACCGGTTCCTCGATGGGTTTGGCAGAAGCGAGTAACGCGGCTATCTACGCCACGATGGTCACCCTCGCTATTGCCATGGTCCTCTTTGCTGCGTCGTTCGCCAGTGGTCGACGCCGCCAAACGTCGCGCGAAGTTGCCCGACAGCGAGCATTCGGCGCTGGTGATTCAGACGGGGGAGTCGCGGTACTGGATCGACCCGAGTCATCGGAATCAGTCGATCCCGGTCGCCGCCTTGCGAATGTCGCTATGTCTCTCACGTGGCTGGCAACCGGCCTACTCACGCTCGCTCTGGTACTTCGCGGGGTCTGGGCGGGTCGAGTTCCGTGGGGAAATATGTACGAGTTCTCGATCAGTTCCGCGTGGGGTGTCCTGGTTGTATTCCTTGCGTTGTCAACCCGGCGAGATCTCCGTTGGCTGGGGCTTTTCGTTGTCGCCCCTGCGCTGCTCACACTCGGACTGGCCGTCACCGTTTTGTACACCGAGGCCGCGCAACTCGTTCCCGCTTTGAAGTCCTATTGGCTTGTTATCCACGTGTCCGCGGCCATCATCTGCGCGGGAGCCTTCACCGTTGCCGCGTCGTCGGCGGCATTGTCCATTGTTCAATCCCGACGTGAAGCCAGCGGTCGGCAGTGGATGGGTCCGTTGTCCGCAGTGCCGGATGCGGAGCGGTTGCGCACCTTCACTAGTCGCATCATCGCGTTTGCTTTCCCGCTGTGGACCTTCGCTGTTATTGCCGGGGCCATTTGGGCGGAGAACGCGTGGGGTCGCTATTGGGGCTGGGACCCGAAGGAAACATGGGCGTTCATCACGTGGGTCGTATACGCCGCCTACCTCCACGCTCGTTCGACGGCCGGATGGCGTGGGGACCGTGCATCGTGGATCGCGATCCTTGGTTTGGTCACGTTCCTCATCAACTACTTCGGCGTGAACATCTTCGTCAACAGCCTGCATTCTTACGCTGGCCTGTAGTTCGGCGCATCGGTCGGCGGGAGGCCGGTTTTCGGAAGAGCTGCCTAGGTAGTTTCGCCGCGACGCTTGCGCATTTTCTTGCTCCAAACGTCGTCGTCGAGTTTGCGTAGGAATCGGGGATCGTCATCGGGTGCGACCGGGCCTCGCTTGCGGAAGAAACCGCCGCTCTCCGGCCACGGGCGGCCGAGGAGCAGCCACAGGCCTCCGCCGAGGAGGGGCAACATGAGTACGAGGACGAGCCATAGCCACTTGGGAAGTGTCCGTGTCTGTGACTTGGGTGTGCGAGCCACGTCGATGACGAAATAGATGTAGAGCGCCACCGCTAACAGGACAAGGACTACGCGAAGCATGGTCCGGTAATGGTAACTGTGGTCGGTGACGCCTCTTGCCTCCCGTGACCGAATCCCGACGCGGCAGGCTGGGTACGGTGGTGAAGTGGAGTCACCGCCCCCTCAATCACCTTCACCAGCACGCCCTCGCCGCTCGGGTTTCTTCGCCATCCTCGTTTACACAGGCATGCGGGTTGGGCTGTTCCTCGCGGTGTGGTTGCTGCTGCAGTTGGTAACTCCGCTGCGTGGGCTGTGGGCTGCGCTCGTCGCGATCTTGACTTCTGGCCTGATCAGCATCTTCGTGCTGAACCGGCAACGCACGGCGATGAGCGCCGTGGTTGGGGGTTTCTTCGGCGGGATCAATGCTCGTATCGATGCGGCCTCTCGTGCAGAAGACTTCGACGACGTCGATGTGAGCCCGCTACAGGACGGGGATCACCAGCCCCACGGACAGGGCGATGGCGTAGATGGTGACGAGTTGGCCGGTGGCGACGAGAGCGGGAATGAGTCCCGGTCCCTTGGTCCCGGTCATGACGATGCGCCAGGGCTTCCAGGCCCACGGGAGAGCAACGAGTCCGAGTAGTGCCCATGCTCCTGCGGTGAATGCCATCGCGATGACCATCACGAAGGCGACGATCAGCAGCGTGGCGAAGAGGGCTCGAGTGCGCGAATCTCCGAGCCGGACGGCGAGCGTTCTCTTGCCGGACTCGGTGTCCGAGGGAATGTCCCGAAGGTTGTTCGTGACCAAAATTGCGCAGATCAGCACGCCGATACCGATGCTCGAGAGCACTCCGGTCGCGTTGATGGAACCGACTTGGACGTACATGGTTCCCAGAACCGGGACGAGTCCAAAGAAGATGAAGACGAAGACTTCTCCCCAACCTGCGTACCCGTAGGGACGCGAGCCCCCGGTGTAGAACCAGGCGGCCGCTATGGAAGCTGCGCCGATCAGGAGCAACCACCAGTAGCCGGATAGTGCGACGAGCATAAGACCACTGAGAGCCGCAATGCCGAAGCACAGGAAGGCAGCATTGCGCACCTTCGAAGGTTCGGCGATTCCCTGACCCACCAGCCGGATCGGGCCCACGCGTCGCTCATCGGTGCCTCGGATGCCATCGCTGTAGTCGTTCGCGTAATTGACGCCAATCTGCAGTGCCAATGCGACGATCAACGCGAGAGCAGCGCGCAGTGGGATCCACCCGGCGCCCGCCAGTGCCGTACCAATCATCACCGGAGCAACCGCCGCGGGCAGCGTTCTCGGTCGAGCACCGGCCCACCAATGGGAAAGCCTCGGTGCGCCGGGGGAATCGCTCTCTGGCCGCGGGTTCGTCACACCAGATCCTCGTCGTCGGTCTCGGCAGGTTCCAAGCCAACGGCTTGTGTGGTGGCTCGACGATCGACTTTCCCACTTGCCGTCGTTGCGAACTCGGTGACCCGATGGAACGACGTCGGAACCGCGATCGAGCCAAGGCCGGGAGTTATTCGCGCGCTGACATCTTTGGGGTCGATCTCGTCACCTGTATAGATCATCGCGATCCGGACATCGTGGTTGGCGTCGAACGTCGGAACGATGATCACGTTGTGAATCTCGGGATGATCTGTAAGGCGGTCTTCAATCGCGAGCAGATCGACATTTACTCCCTGGATGCTGACGACGTCATCGAGGCGTCCGATCACCTGCAAGGTGCCGTTGATCCAGCGCCCGCGATCGTTCGTGCGCAGCCACCCGCGACCGAACGTCTCGTTGGCACCGTCTCGGTAACCCTGAGCAAGCATGGGCCCCGACAGGCTGATGCGTTGGTCGTTTTCATCGACGTTGATGTCAACACCGGGGAGGGGGACACCGTTCAAAACGCAACCGCCGCTGGTTTCGGTCATGCCGTACGTGGTGGTGACGGTGATCCCGGCTTCGTCGCAGTCGCGTGCAGCCTGGGGTGCAAGAGCCGCTCCACCGACAAGGATGAGTGAGCACCGTGCCAATGCCTTGCGGCCCGAGTCGGTGGCCAGCAGTCGCGGCAATTGAGTCGGGACGAGTGAGACAGCGATGGGACGATCGAATGACTCGGCGGTTTCGACCGCTTCTGCGAAAGCGTGATCTGTAAAGCGTTCCGCGCCTCCGACGCTACTGACCGCCACCGGTAACCGACCGGTCGCCTTGGCTCGGACGACAACGTTTAACCCACCAATCGATGTTGGGGGGATTGCCAGAATCCATGTTGGGTCGCCGCCGGCGAGCGCGTTGACGTGAGACGTCATCGAAGTGAGTGCGGATGCGGTCAACATGACTCCACGCGGATTACCCGTCGAACCCGAAGTGCTGATGACGACCGCGGTATCCATGGGCACCGGGCGGCCGGGATCTACGGCGTCACGGATTGCGGATACGACGGCAGGCGGAAGCGCCGATGATTCTTGTGGAATAGGAGCGATTGCGGCGTCACCCACGAGCGCCGCCGAAAGTCGATCCCAAATAGCGGTGACCGCACTAGGTCCGCTCGGCACCTCGATGAGTTCGAGGCTCCGATCCGTGGCGCTGTTCGACATCGTGCCGAGCGTAGGTGCTGCCGGTAGCGTTGTCGTCATGGATACCCGCACGCGCTACCCGCTGCCACCCGTTGCTCCTGAGGATTCACCAGCGTGGCAAGACCCCGCACACAGCTCGATGCGCGCGGGGTGTGAATGGGAAACGGTGGGTGACTATCGGGACATCCGGTACGAGATTTCCACGGGTGACGATGCGGGGATTGCCAAGATCACGATCAACCGGCCGCAAAAGCGGAACGCCTTCCGGCCGCAGACCCTCTTCGAGCTCTCACACGCGATGAACGTCGCCCGCGATGACGACCGCATCGGGGTCATCATCTTGACCGGGCAGGGTGATCTCGCGTTCTGCTCGGGGGGCGATCAGGTGATCCGTGGAGACGACGGTTACATCGGCGACGATGAGGTCGCGGATAAGGGAATCGGTCGGCTCAACGTGCTCGATCTGCAGATTCAAATCCGACGTACCCCGAAGCCGGTGATCGCAATGATTGCGGGCTATGCCATTGGCGGTGGTCACGTCCTGCACGTTGTCTGTGATCTGAGCATCGCCGCGGACAACGCGCGCTTTGGTCAGACGGGGCCCAAAGTCGGCTCGTTCGACGGCGGATACGGCTCGGGTCTGCTCGCCCGGACCATCGGTCAGAAGCGATCGCGTGAGGTTTGGTACACCTGCCGGCAGTACGGAGCCGAGCAGGCCTTCGATTGGGGTCTGGTGAACGCGGTCGTGCCGATCGAGGATCTCGAGGTCGAGACGGTGCGCTGGGCGCGAGACATGCTCGAACTGTCGCCGCTTGCGTTGCGGATGCTGAAGGCGTCGCATAACGCGGCCGATGATGGCCTTGCGGGCGTGCAGCAACTAGCAGGTGATGCGACCTTGCTGTTCTACATGACCGAGGAAGCACAAGAAGGGCGAGACGCCTACAAGGAGAAGCGTGCCCCCGACTTCGAGCAGTTTCCGCGGCGTCCGTGACATCAGGCTGGACTCCAGGTCCGGAATCGGTCGAGGAGCTGCTCGGTGCCGCCGTCGCCTTCTGGCTGCCCTTGCGAGTTCCGTTTCGAGGTCTGACGGTTCGCGAGGGAATGCTGATCAAGGGGCCATCGGGTTGGGGTGAATTCGCACCCTTCGACGATTACGACACCGATCGAAGCGCACGGTGGTTGGCGGCCGGTCTCGAGGCAGCGTGGGGCGAGTGGCCACCGGCACTGCGATCGTCGATCGAGGTCAACGCGATCATCCCGAGCGTCGATGCCACTCGTGCCGGCGTACTCACCCGGGAGGCGATCTGGGAGCAGGGATGCAACACGATCAAGGTCAAAGTCGGTGCATCCCTGGCGGAAGACGAAGCTCGAGTGGTAGCCGTGCGAGATGCGTTGGATTCATCCAATGTCGATGGCCGGATCCGACTCGACGCAAACGGCCTGTGGAGTCTGGAGCAGGCGCGCACCGCGCTGCGTCGCCTCGGTCGCTATGGAATCGAATACGTGGAGCAACCGTGTGCCACGTTGGAAGACGTTGCTCGGCTCCGCTCTGAGGTTGACATTCCTCTTGCGGTCGATGAGGTGATTCGGCTTGCTTCGGATCCGGAGAGTGTTCGCTTGGAAGGCAAGGCCGACGTTGCTATCTGCAAGCCGATGACAGTCGGCGGCGCACATGCAACCGTTCGAATCGCCGAACGAGTGGGAGTTCCGGTAGTGATCAGCGGATCGTTGGATTCGAGCATCGGGCTTTCGGCCTGCATCGCGGCTGCCGCCGCGCTCCCGGACCTGCCTTTCGCTAGTGGACTCGGCACCGGTGCCCTACTCGCGCGCGATGTGACCGATCCACCGACCCGTCCGAAGTCCGGAAGGTTGGCTGTCGAGCGGACGGCTCCGGACCTCGAAGCCTTGATGCAGGCAACGAAGGACGTGACCGACGAGAGAGCCAATTGGTGGCGGAATCGCCTAGCTGAGGCGTATCACGCGCTTTCGTCAAGCGATTCCCCGGATTCGGGCGGTCATGATCCGGCCACGGTCACGAGGAAGATGGAAGGCTGAGCCTGTGGAGACCCAGATGCCCCCGTCGGTGGCCCAAGCTCTCGTGATGGTGGACGAACTCTTGCGCTGCGGCGTCACGGACGTGGTGTTGGGCGTGGGATCTCGATCTGCTCCGTTAGCCCTGGCCTTGGCGGCAGCAGAGGATAGAGGCGAGGTTCGTCTCCACGTCCGCGTCGACGAGCGTGTCGCGGGTTTCCTTGCCCTGGGGATCGGTAAGGCGACGGGAGTGCCCGCTGCAGTCGTGACAACGTCGGGAACGGCCGTGGCCAATCTGCTGCCCGCAGTTGTCGAAGCCCATGAGTCGCGCGTCCCATTAGTAGTCCTGACCGCGGATCGACCCGGCCGACTTCGTGACGTAGGCGCCAATCAGGTGATTGCTCAACCGGGCATCTTTGGTCGGTTCAGCAAACTCGACATTGATATGGAGCCGGCTACCGGCAACGAGAATCGCTACTGGCGATCCACCATTGCCCGCAGCGTGGCAGTGGCGACGGACTCCATTGATCCGGGGCCCGTTCACATCAACGTCCCGTTCGATGAGCCTCTCGTCGGTGACGCGGTGATGCAACCGCTTCCGCCCACGTTGGCGGGTCGCCCGGATGGTCGACCGTGGACCGCTGATGCACGGCTCGTCGCTGGGATGAGCATTCCCTTGGACGAAGCTCTCGCACTGCTCGATGAGCAGGCAACTGTTCCCACACGCGGCCTGATCGTGGTCGGTGATCACAGCGACGACGACACCGTGGATCTCGTGGATGAACTCGCCGACGCACTTGGCTGGCCGGTTATCTCCGAACCGTCCGGACGTGCGAGTGGCGCTCAACAAGGATTAGCGCACGGTCCGTTGGTGTGCGACGACCCCCGTTTCGTCGATGCTCATATCCCGGATCTGGTGCTCACCGTTGGTCGAGTAGGCCTGTACCGCTCGCTGGCCGCCGTCATAGGCGCTTCGGCCATGCACATCGCGGTTGACACTCGCTCGTCGTGGAGTGATCCCACACGAAATGCCGACCTAGTCCTCGCGTCGGTTCCATTGCCGCCGTCGTCAGCGAGTGACGACCCCGAGTGGTGGTCTGATTGGGAACGAGCGGACCTTCTCGCGGCTGCTGCGGTGGAGACGGTGCTCGGTTCGGACCGCGGTGTTCTGACCGGCATGCAGGTAGCGCGAGTCGTCACGAGTGTGCTTCCGGAAGACGGGCAGTTGTTCCTCGGTTCCTCCTCCGTGGTCCGACACATCGGTAGTTTCGCTGGAGGTTCGCTCGCCAATATCGATGTTCTGGGGAACCGTGGCACATCTGGCATTGATGGCTGTGTCTCTACAGCGTGGGGTGCAGCGGTGGGCTTCCAAGCCCTCGGGGGAGGCTCGACCGTGGCGTTGGTTGGTGATGAGACCTTCTGGTACGACTCCAACGCCCTTGCTGTGTCACAGGAAGAAGCGCGACCCGATCTCGTCATCGTCGTCGTGGACAACGACGGTGCTGGGATTTTCTCGACGCTCGAACAGGGTGCGGGAACGTTCGAGCCGCACTTCGATCGAGTCTTCGGAGTGCCGCTGGGTCTGCGACTGTCGGAACTGGCATCGAGTTACAACGTCCCGGTATGCGAAGTCACCTCAGGTGTTGAACTAGCCGAGGCGGTTGGCGAACGACTCTCCGATGGCGTTCACGTTGTGGTCGTCCGAACGTGCGATCGGACGCTGGAGGCCGAGACGCTGTCGAGTGTGCGGGATGCAGTTCGTCAGGCAATCGATAGCGGCTGACGAGTCAGCACGATGGATCCTGAACGTCGCGAACGGATCGTTCAAGCAGCGGCTGATCTTTTCTCTGCCTACGGAGTGATCAACGTCGGACGACACGACGTTGCGCGCCGAGCCGATGTCACGATGCGATCGGTGAACGGTGTTAGCACCCATCGAACGGACTTGCTGCGGGAAGTGCTCGAGCGGTTGCCGACGAGCCCCGTTACCGAAGCCTTGCGGGCGCAGGCGGAAAGTCCCTCGGATGAGGAATCCGGTGTCACGGCGATGTCGGCTCTCCTGTTTGCCGCGCACGAAGCCCTTGGTAACCCTTCGGCAGCGTGGGACCCGATCGAGTTGCAGGCGCTCACCGCCGCGCCCTACGACGATGCCTTGCGTGCCCTTGTTGGATTCCGAGTCGAACGCCGCTGGGATGCGGTGCGGGAGGTCCTGCAGCAACTCGAGATCATGGGCGATCGGGACGACATGGACGCAGCCGTACTGCACGTGCTGGCCGTTGGGATTGGAGTCGCGGTGCTCGCACCGGTTCTTCCCGGGGCGCACGACACTCGGGCGTGGACCGCGTTGGCGGCTCGAATCATGCAGAGTCTGTCGGTCCGTGAGCCGCAAGCCGGGAAGTCGTTGGGATTCGGGCCAACAGCACACACCTGGCGGGCGCGACTTCAGGTTCCCAGTGGTCCAGATTCGATCGCTCACCTGACTCGGGTGCTGTCCATGCTGAACGTATCGCCCGTCACTATGACCGTTGCTCCGGTTGACGCGGACGGGTCTACGTCGCTGATCGACCTGATCCTTCGCTCTTCCAATCAGATGTCCCGTGCGATGGTCGTCGATTCTCTTCGGACTGTGGGCGAAGACGTCGTCGTCGGACGAGGTCAGGAAGGCGACGTTGACGACGTTGCCGCTCGAGTATTGGAACTCAGCACACGACTACTCGGTCAACCGGAGTTCGCTCCGCAAGCCGCCGCCGAACTGCTTCTTGCGGATTCCTGGCAAGTGGTCGATGCGTCGGTGGGTGAGGACTCTTCGCCGTACGCCGCGCGCCTGCAATGGACGGTGGATCGACATGTGATCGTCCGTCGCGCCAATGCCCCCTTCACCAGTGGCGAATATGCGCGTGCGACTGCATTGCTGGAGTTGATGGACGCGGTAACCGTGGCACACGGCGCGGCGAGCTTCGGCTGGCTCGACACCCTTGCCGATGGCACGGAGTTGGTCACCCGACTCGCACGACCCGAGGACACCGTCGAGGTCGAGAACCTTCATCGGCGCTGTTCGCCGGAGAGTCTCTACCAGCGCTACTTCACACCCAAGAACACCTGGCGTGAAGAGAATCTCCGTCGCATCTCCGGAGGTCATCGCGGCGTCACGCTGGTCGTTACCCAAGGTGAGGCGGAGATCGTGGCCATCGGGAACGCTTTCCCGCTCACGCCCGAGGAGGGGGACTCCGATGACTTCACACGCGGCGAAGTCGCCTTGCTGGTGGACGATGCGTGGCACGGACGTGGCGTAGGCCGGCTCCTGCTCAACCATCTCGTCGAGTCTGCCCCGCAACTGGGATTTACTCACCTGGTGGCTTTCGTGCTGGAAGGCAACGTCGCCATGCAGTCCTTGCTCGACGCGGATGTGTGGGAAGCACGTCCGGCCCCCGACCTCGGGGCGAATGCTCGAGAGTTCGGAGCGTCGCTTGCTCGCCTCAGTGTGACTCGAGAGCCGACTTCATCGGAATGAGTTTGGCGCGTGACTCGGCGAGTTCGCGTTCGGGATCTGACCCGGCAACGATGCCGCAGCCGGCGAAGGCTCGGACGGTTCCGGCATCCCGATCCACGAGTCCGCACCGCAGCGCGATACCGAACTCACCATCTCCACGAGCATCGAACCAACCCACCGGACCGGCGTATCGATCGCGGGACATGCCCTCGAGTTCGCCGATGACGGCGAGGGCGCGTTCGGTGGGAGTGCCACACACTGCCGCCGTGGGGTGCAGTGAGGCAGCCAGTGACAGGAGCGATGCGTCGTCTGCGAGTCGACCGGTGACGTCGGTTGCGAGATGCTGGACGTTGGCGAGTTCGAGCACGCCGGGGCTTTCGGGAAGATCCATGTCGGTGCAGTGCGTAGCGAGCGCCTTCGCAACCGAACGAACGGCATAGGCGTGCTCGGCAAGGTCTTTGTCGCTGGCCAGCAGAGCCTGCGCCAACCCTTGATCCTCCGCGCTATCCCCGCGGCGTCGAACGGTCCCGGCGAGCACCCGACTCGTCACCAGATCACCGGTTCTCCGGACGAGCAGTTCCGGTGTGGCGCCGACGAGATCTGCGACGTTGAACGTCCAGCACGTCGGATAGTCGCGAGCCAACCGATCGAGTAGTAGTCGAGAATCCACATCACCTTCGACGTGAGCCACGACGTCCCGTGCGAGAACCACCTTGTCAAGTTCGCCCGCGTTGATGCGCTCCACCGCCTGGCCGACGGCTTTCTCCCATTCCGGCCCACTCATTGCGCCGTCGTTCCATGTGACCGAGATAGGAGTTCGTCGCTGTGTGTGCGCGGTGATGTCGTCGGCATAGATGGGC
>Ga0181578_10001765_pt1 | contig 20569 bp, 19 predicted proteins | sample 071ome_21_FD_148659 | JGI IMG/M metagenome (GOLD analysis project Ga0181578, IMG submission 148659) | Coastal salt marsh microbial communities from the Groves Creek Marsh, Skidaway Island, Georgia - 071401CT metaG (spades assembly) | ecosystem: Environmental > Aquatic > Marine > Intertidal zone... | reverse complement strand
GGACCATTCCCGACGCGAAGTACGAGATTCGCGACTCCTTCGCTACCGGTGACGTGTACGGAGACCTGACCGGTGATGGTTCCGCCGTCCAGGTCGGGGGGCTCGTCGGGGGCATTGATCGCGCGAACGCTGCTGTCATCACCATCGCGGATAGCTACGCAACGGGAGCGGTTACCGCGAACCCGGCGGGCGGTGGCGGAGGCCTCTTCGGCGAGACCTACCGATCGAGTTCCACCCCGACGATCACGAACTCGTACTGGAGCCAGGCGTACGCGCCTGCAGTCACATCATCACCGTATGGCACGCAGGTGACCCAAGCGCAGATGTCGAGCTACGCGCTCTACGCGGGCGCGGGCTGGACGATCACGAATGGCTGGGCCGCATCCGGCACATGGGGCATCTGCGATGGATCCGGAACCCCGTTCCTCCTGTGGAAGCACGCGACGGATCCATGCGGCGCTGCGCCGGGGAGTCCTGCCCCCGACCCTGCGCCGCAAACGCCTGCACCCGCCGACCCCGCGCCGCAAACCCCCGCTCCGGCGGATGCCGCGCCGGCCGCTGCTGTCGCGACGGGCACGGCAGGGGGTGCGTCGCAGCAGGCTGCGCGCCCGAGGATCGCCTGGCGGGTGGGCAGGCCCGCCGTTCGCTCCGTCAAGGTTCGCGCCACCAGGGGCCGCACCCGCCCGCAGGTGCGCGAGCGCATCCATCTCTCGCGTTCCGGGCGCTACACCCTCATCTACGTGGACCGCGCCGGAAAGCGCGTGCCGCTGGCAAAGGGCACCCGCATCGCCTCGCGCAAGCTGAAGAAGGCCTTCTATGCGCCGGTGATGCGGGTGAAGGGCCCCGACGCGCTCACGATCAGCGCGAAGCTGGCCCGCCGTAACGCCAAGGCCGTCACCCTCCGGGTGATCCTGCGGAACCCGGACGGCACCCTCGAGGGCGAGAACATCCCGCTCCGGTAAGGGGACAGTCCCTCCCCCCGGGGACAGTCCCCGGGGGGAGGGACTGTCCCCCCTTCGGGGTCGGTAGGGTGCGCGCTCATGCGTAGCGACGGACGATCTGCCCATCAGCTCCGGCCCATCAGCATCGAGCCGGGCTTCATCACCAGCGCCACCGGCAGCGTGCTGATCGCCGCGGGCAACACCCGCGTGATCTGCACCGCGATGGTGGAGGAGCAGGTTCCCGGCTGGCGCCGGGGCTCCGGGAAGGGATGGGTCACCGCCGAGTACGGGATGCTCCCGGGCAGCACCGACACCCGCAAGCAGCGCGATGCCAGCCGCGGCAAGGTGGACGGCCGCAGCACTGAGATCCAGCGCCTCATCGGGCGCTCCCTGCGCAGCGTGATGGACCTGGGGAAGCTGGGCGAGCGCAGCGTGTGGGTGGACTGCGACGTGATCCAGGCCGACGGCGGCACCCGCTGCGCCAGCATCACGGGCGGCTACGTGGCGCTGGAGATCGCGCTGCAGTCCCTGGTGGACCAGGGGCTCATCGCCGAGTTGCCGCTGCGCGACAGCATCGCGGCGGTCAGCGTGGGCGTGGTGGGCGGCGAGTCGTTGCTGGACCTTCCGTACGAGGAGGACAGCCGCGCCGATGTGGACATGAACGTGGTGGCCACCGGGTCCGGTCTGCTGGTGGAGGTGCAGGCCACGGCCGAGGGGCCGCCCGTGGAGCGGTCGGTGGTGGACGGCCTGCTCGACATGGCCCTTGCCGGCTGCGCCGAGCTGACGGCCGTGCAGCGGGCCGCGCTGGGGGGCTAGCTCGTGCAGGTGATGCTGGCCACCGGCAACGCCGACAAGGTGCGCGAACTCGAGGCCCTGCTGGCCGGCAGCCAGGTGACGGCCGCGCCCGAGGGCTTCGATCCGGACGAGACCGGCACCACCCTGCTGCAGAACGCGCGCATCAAGGCCGATGCGCTGCGGCCCGACGCACCCGCCGATTCTTGGGTGATCGCCGACGACAGCGGGCTGTTCGTGCATGGCCTGGACGGCCGTCCGGGGGTGTACTCCTCGCGCTACGCCGGGCCCGATGCCACCTACGCCGACAACTGCAACCTGCTGATCGAGGAGCTCGGGGACCGGGACGACCGCGGCGCGGCGTTCGCCTGTGTCCTCTATTGCATCGCGCCCGACGGCGAGGTTCTGGTGGGGAGCGGCGTACTGCCCGGGGAGATCACCCGGCAGGCCGCAGGTGCGGACGGGTTCGGGTACGACCCGGTGTTCCGCCCGCTCGGCGATGAGCGCACCCTGGCCGAGATGACCCGCGACGAGAAGGCGGCTATCAGCCACCGCGGTCGCGCCGCGCGTGGCATGGCGCGCCTGCTGGGAATCGCATGATCGACCCCGCCGGCAGGAGCGCACTGATCACCGGTGGCGCGCGGCGCGTGGGCGCGGCCATGGCGTCGGCCCTCGCGGCCAGCGGCGTGGACGTGGCCATCCACCACCGGTCGTCGGCCGACGATGCCGAGGCCCTCGCCGCCGAGTGCCGCGAGCGCGGCGTGCGTGCCGTGGTTCTGCAGGCCGACCTGGCCGAGCCCGGCGCCGCCGAGACCCTCGCGCGCGAGGCCAACACGGCGCTCGGCGGCGTGGACATCCTCATCAACTCGGCCAGCACCTGGGAGAGCGCGCCATTCGACCAGGTGGATCGCGCCATGTGGGACCGCGCGATTGCCACCAACCTCACCGCGCCAATGTTCCTGTCACAGGCCCTGGGGGCGGGAATGGCGGCGCGAGGGTTCGGGCGCATCGTGAATATCGGCGATGTCGCCGGCCTGCGTCCCTGGCCGCACCGCGCGCCGCACTCCGTGAGCAAGGCGGGCCTGGTGATGCTCACGCGCATCCTGGCCCAGGCCTACGCGCCGCATGTGCTGGCCAACGCCATCGTGCCCGGCCCGGTGCTGATGCCCGATGGAACCGGCGAGCAGGTGGAGGCGAACGTGGCATCCGAGACCATCCTGGGACGCGTGGGCACGCCGGGGGACGTGGTGGATGCCATGCTCTATCTCGTGAGCGCCGAGTACGTCACCGGTCAGTGCCTCGTGGTGGATGGCGGGCAGGCGGAGCGCACGTGAGCGGGTCGGCCGCACCCGCCCGTGCTCGCCTGGCCCCTGGCCGCCTGCTGTCGTGGATCCTGTCGGCCGTCCTCATCGGCTGGGTGGTGGTCTACAACGTGATGCGCGTGGGCGGGGGCACCCCGGCCGGCGTGGCGTTGCCGTCGTTCATCATCGGTGCGGTCACGGGTCTGGTGGTGCTGGCCCTCGGGCTGTGGGTGCGAAGCCGCCTGATCGCGTCGGGGCGCATCCACCCCGTGGACCCCGAGGTGGAGATCCCCGCGCCGGCCGACCTGTCGCCGCCCCAGCGGTCCGCGCTGGGCATCGCGTGGCCCGCCACGGCCACCGCTGCCGCGGTGCAGGTGGTGATGGCCGTGCTGCTGTTCCTCGACTGGCGCGGCACGCCCGAGTTCACCCGCGCCACGGCCGAGCTGATCATGGCGGGGTGGTTCGTCTTCGCCGGGCTGTGGATGGCCTGGGAGGCCTGGAACCTGCGTGACGCCGACGCCGGTGGAATCGACTCGGTCGCCCTCGGGGCCCTGCTCAGCACCGTCCTTGCCGCGGTGGCGGTATCCCGCGACTTCTCGCCGGCGATCTCGGTGATCACGGTGATCGCCGCGGGCGCGGCGGCGGTCATCGCGTACTGGGGCGTGCACCGCCTCACGCGCGACCGCGGCGTGCCATGGATGGCGGCGACGGCCGGGGTGATCGCCGTGGCGTCACTGCTCATCCCGCTGCTCACCCGGTGAGCGCCCGACTCGACTGCCCGCTGTGCGGGGCGGTGGTTGCCGAGGGCGTGTCCGACATCACTCCGGGCACATGCCCCGGATGCGGGGCGCGGTATGAGGGTGGTGCGGGCGCGGTGGGGGATGCCGTGGTCGCCGCGCTCGCGGCCCTGGACGCGGCCGACCTCGATCCTGCGCGGATAACCGATGCGGTGTTCCGCCTGTCGCCGGAGGAGTCCGGCGATCGCGGCGTTGCCATCACCTCCGATGCCCGGGAGGGCTTCTACCTGTGGTGGCTGTTCGTCCGGCCGTCGGATGGCGGCGACCCTGCAGGCACGGTGCGCGCACTGATCGCCGCTACGGCGGGATAGCCTGCAGGCCATGCCACTCAGTCACATCACCGCCGCGATCGACGGAACCCGTGCCGGCTTCGAGGCGGCGCGGCAGGCCGGGCGCCTGGTTGCACCTGGCGGCGCGGTGCGCCTGATCGCCGTCGCCGACCCCTACTTCTCTGCCATGAACACCTGGGCCGGGGAGCGCCTGGTGTCGGCCGAGGAGGTCGCGACCAGCGGCGGCGAGCACCTGGCGAAGGAGCGCCTGCTGGTGCGGGCCCGCCAGGCGCTCACCGACGCCCGGATGCACCTGCCGGAGGGCATCAGGGTGGAGGCCGACATGATCGAGGGCCCCACGCACGACGTGCTGATCGAGGCGGCGCGCGCAACGCGGGTGCTGGCGCTGGGCAGCCACGGCGGCGGACGCATGACCGGTCTGGTGCTGGCCAGCACCGCCACCGACATGCTGCGCCATGCTGCGTGCTCGGTGCTGGTGGCGCGCCCGCCCTTCGACGAGGACGACTTCCCGCGCGCCATCGCGGTGGCGGTGGATGGATCGGAGCCATCACTGCAGGCGCTGGAAGTGGCCCGGCAGATCGAAATGCAGTGCGGCGGGCGACCGCGCCTGCGGGTGGTGACGGCGGGTCGTGTACCCCGCTACGCCGTGGCGCCGGGACCGCTGGGCGACGTGCCCGTGGAGGCCCTGCGCGGGCGCGCCGCCGACGCCATCGCGCGGGCGGGGGAGGGCGTGGACCTGATCGTGATGGGCGCACGTGGCCTGAAGGGCACCAAGGCACTCGGCAGCGTGTCGGAACGCGTGGCCCACAAGGCCGCATCGTCGGTGCTGGTCGTCCGCTCGCCCGCGTGATCCTGCACAACGAGCAGGGCCTCGCCATCGGCGGGGTGGTGTGGATGCACCTCACGGACATCCCCGGCGACATCCACCCGTGCGGCGAGGCGGCGTTCCCGCTGGACGGCGATCCGTATGCGCTCATCGACGAGATCCACGCGAATGGCACGCAGGCGCTGCCCAGCCGTGATCCGGAGCCCGAGCGCACGTTCCTCACCATCACCCCGGATGAGCCGTCGCTTCCCACCCTGGCGGTGAGTGCCACCGGCGTGGCCGCGCTGCTGCCGCGCCTCGTGGGTGCTGCGCTGCCCGATGTGGATGCGGGCACGGCGATCGGCCACCACGCCGATGCCGAGGCCATCGCGCGCGCATGGGGCCGGTGGCTGTGCCCGCGCGATGCCTGGCGGCGGGCGTTCCGCCAGGCGAAGGCCGATCCCGGAACCACCTGCTGGGAGGTCATTGCACCCGGGTGCGCGATCGCCGTGGTGCATGCCCCCCCGGGGGGAACGGCGCAGCCCGATCTGGACCGCGGCCCCCTGGATGCATCGGGCGCGGTGCGCGTGCACCCGTCCCGCGGGGGGTGGTGGCGCGAGTGGGACTACGCAGGCGATGTGATCGACCGCGTCATGGCGCTGATCGCCGTGGCCCCGGGGTTCTGGGAGCAGATCACCGACGCCGCGGTTCCCGATGAGGTTCCCACGCTGGCGTGGGACCCGGGGCGCGAGGCCATTGCGGGCGTGGTGGGGGGGTTGCCCGTGACGGTGACCGGCGATTCCATCCTGGCCTTCGCCGCCGGCGAGGGAATCACCCCCACGGAGGCCGCGACGCTGATCGTGGCCGCCGAGCTTCAGCGGTTCGTGGTGGGCTGAGGACGTCCGCGCGGCCGGTCCGGTAGGACTGTCGCCATGCGTACACGAAACCTCACCCTTCTCGCGGCCGGCCTCGCCATCTCCGCCGCCGCTCCCACCACCGTGCTTGCCTCGGCCTTTTCCGGCGCCGATGGCCGCATTGCGTTCTCGTCCAATCGCACGGGCAACTACGAGATCTACTCGATGAACCCCGACGGGTCGGACGTGCGGCAGCTCACCAACTCGCCGCGCGACGACGCCCAGGCGGCCTGGTCGCCCGACGGCACGAAGATCGCGTTCGCCTCGAACCGCACGGGCAATGACGAGGTGTACGTGATGAACGCCGACGGGTCCGGGGTGGTGAACATCACGCAGAACTCCGGCAACTGCCCGCCCGGTGCCGAGGTGCCCTCGGCGTGCGCGGCCGACGCCCAGCCGTCGTGGTCGCCGGATGGGTCGCAGATCGTCTTCACCTCGTTCCGCGGCGGCGGGCTGGCGCTCTGGATCATGAACGCCGATGGCTCGAATCCGCGGATGCTGTCGGAGTCGGGCGTGAACCCGTCGTGGTCGCCCGACGGCACGCGCATCGCCTTCACCGACGGGGTGAAGGGCAGCGCATCGCTCGACACCGATGTGTTCGTCATCCGGCCCGATGGCCAGGGGCGCGCCAACCTCACCAACGATCCCAAGGGCAAGGAGCAGTACCCCACGTGGTCGCCGGATGGCAGCCGCATCGCGTACTCCACCGACGTCTCGGGCCGCGACCAGATCCGCATCATGAATGCCGACGGCACCGGGCAGTCGGTGGTCACCGCGCTGGCCGGCCAGAACGTGGAGCCGGCGTTCTCGCCCGACGGCACGCGCATCGCCTTCCGCAGCACCTCGGGCGGCCGGGGCGACATCTGGCTGGTGTACCCCAACGGCACAGGGGCGGCCAACATCACGGCGGGCCAGCCCGCCGGCCGTTCGGTGCTTCCCAACTGGCAGCCCCTGCCGGCCTTCTCCACGTCGGTGTCAACCCCCGTGTCGTCGGGTTCGCAGGGGGTCGCAGTGCCGTCGGTGCTCGGCAACGTCACCAGCGGCGGGTCGATCACCACGGGCGACGACGGCATGATCACCGGTGTCACCACCACGCGTGGCGGGCTCAACGTGTTCCGCACCGATGACACGGGGATGCCCGACACCACGTTCGGCGCGTCGGGCAGCGTGCGCCTCGCGATAAGCGGGTCGGTGACGCCGTCGGGCATCGCCATTGACGCACTGGGCCGCACAGTGGTTTCGGGTTTCGCGTACCCGCGTGGTGAATCGTCGGGCGATGCCTACGCATTCGCGGCACGCTTCACCACCGGCGGCGTGCTCGATCGCGCATTCGGCGTGCGCGGCATCGCGCGCGTGCGGCCCGGTGGCATGTCGGTCGGCGCCGGTGCGGGAATGGCAATCGATCCTCAGGGCCGCATCGTGCTGGGTGGCTACACCGTGAATACCGATGTGTTCGTCGCGCGGCTGACGTCTGCGGGGCGGGTGGATCGCGCATTCGGCCGGAACGGATCGGCGATCACCGACGTCCGGATGCTCGAGGCCATGGCCCCCGGTGGGGTCGCGGTTGACGGCAGGTCGCGTCCGTTGGTGGCCTTTGCGGCGGCCGACAGCCGTCGGGCGCCGGCGCGCGTGATGCGGCTCACGGCAGGGGGCACCTGGGACTCCGCGTTCAATCGCCGGTCGCTGTCCGCGGGCATTGGATCAATCGCCGGTGCCCCCACCGTCACGGTGGCAGCGGGCAACCGGCCTGTCCTCGCCGTGCCGACCGGCTGGCGGGGCCAGACGGTGATGAGCGTCGCCCGGCTCCAGGTGTCGGGAGTTCGTGATCGGGGATTCAACGGGACTGGAATCGTCAGCATGGGCTTCGGCCGGGGAGTGGACGTCGGCTCGATGGCCGTACCCGTCGTGGACGGAGTCAACCGTCTGTGGCTCTCGGGCACCGCGGCATCACGGACCGACGAGGGGGTTGCCTCGGCGCGCCTGCAGTGGAACGGAACATACGACCGGCTCTACGGCGGCAGCGGCCGCGTGCTCATGCTCCGTGCGGGCACCGCGGAATTCAGCGACGTGTTCTCCGCAGCCCCCGGGGGGATGGGTGACGTGGTGATGCTGGCGGGCCTCTCGGCGCGTCGCGGCGCCACCCCCAGCGCGGCCCTCGTGAGCATGACGACGGTGGGCACCCCGAACCCGCTGATGTAGCCACCCCGGGGACAGTCCCTCCCCCCGGGGACTGTCCCCGGGGGGAGGGACTGTCCCCGAACCACCCGGACCATCTGCGCGATGGTTCCCTCGGGTTGCGTTGGGACTCGCCTTTCGGGGAGGGTTCTGGACCCCGTACATGGGTAGCGTTTTTCGCACTTTCCCCAACGCAGGGAGGTTGTGATGAGGCCGCTTACGTACTCGCTGATTGCCGCCGGAATGGTCGTCGCGGTCGGCACGGGCACCGCGTCCGCCGCATCCTGGAGTGCCCCGCAGTTCCCGCGTGCGAGTGGCGGGGCATCCCCGCCGGCGGCCATGGCCCAGCCCATGGCGCTGGCCCAGTCCTCCAATGGCGCCGCCACGCTCCTCTATCGCGGTGCGAACACCGGCATCTACGCCATTTCCCGCTCAAGGGTGAGCGCGAAGTGGGGCAATGCAGTGACCTGGCTGCCCGCGAGGCGGGCGAAGGTGGGCGCTGCGCTGGATGCCGTGATGTCCGGCTCGCGCGTCTGGGCCATGTGGACGCAGTTCGGCAACAAGCGCCTGCTCAGCACCACCGGCACGCGTTCAGCGGGCGGCAAGACCCCCATCCGTGGAACCAATCTCTCGAGCTCGGGCGTGCCCACCGTCTTCGAGATGCAGCCCGCGGGATCCCGCGCCTACTACGGACTGACGGTGGCCCGCACCGGAGCCGCCTATGGCGGCCCGGTGTCAGTGGGGCGCGTGCCGTCATATGTGTCCCAGGAGATCGTCCCTGCCACACAGGGGTCCGCCTACGCCGCAAATGCCGCCGGACAGCAGGTGGCGCTGCTCTTCGATGGCACGAACCTGTCCTGGTCGTCGCGCACCTCATCAGCCGGGTGGGGGGCGCCGTCCACGCAGGGCATCGCGACGCAGATCGCCATTGGCTACGCCGGGTCGGGCAGCGTGCCGCCCAGCGACATCGCAATTGATGAGGATGGCAACGCTGCGATCGCATGGGTGTCGTACCTGAATGCCCAGGGCGCCCCGGTCGCGCCCGGTGGCGCCCCGGTGGCCGCGGGGGTGGTCATGTCCACGCGCGCGGGTGCCGCGGGCACGTTCGGCGCGCCCGTGGTGATCGGGCGCCTGCCCGCCCCGACTGCGTCATTTATGGGCGGTGTCGCACCCCAGGTATCCAACCTCCAGGTGGAGATGGCCGGTGGCACTACGGCCGCCTCCTGGATGACCATGGGCGATACCGAAGGCGACGGCCCCCCTCTCCTCTGGGCCACCCTGGGTGCCACGGGAGGCGCGCTGCCGGCGCCCACGCAGATGCCCGACCCCATGGGGCTGCAGGATGCGAGCTACGACGGCGATTCCTACGCGATGGCGGTGAACCCCCGCGGCATGGCGGCGATCGCATTCGGGTGGAGCCTGACGCAGGGCCAGATGGATGGCCTCTTCGCCACAACCAGCGCCGGCCCCGGGCAGCCCTGGGCTCCTCTGAAGGAGGTGTCGCGCTGTGCCAAGCGCCCGCAGGGAGCGTCGGGCGGATACGGCGATATCCAGCTCGCGCCATTCACCTCGGGCTTCACGCTGGCATTCATGTGCAACAGCTCGGCCCCTGCCGGAAACACGAACCCCAACGGCATCGGGATCACCACCTACCGGTAGGTGGTGAGGGGACAGTCCCTCCCCCCGGGGACAGTCCCCGGGGGGAGGGACTGTCCCCTCGCGCGTTAGGCGTACCGTTCGCGCAGGAAGGTGATGAAGGCATCGCGGTCGGCGTCGGCCACCGGGGCGCCGCCGTCCGAGCCGAAGGCCGTGCGCAGGTCTGCGGCGGCAGGATCGTCCGATGACAGCAGGTCGTCCACCTTCCCCAGCCAGCGGATCTCGGCGTCCTGCTGCAGAAGGTGCTTCACCGCGGGGGCCGAGTAGGCGAAGGTCTCCTCGCCGGCGCCGCCCCCGGCGACGATCCGCTGGCCCAGGCTGGCCAGCTGCTGGGCCCGGTGGGTGTCGTCCTCGTTGGCCGGATCCACGTTCCACAGCGGAATCTCGGCGGCAAGCGCGCTCACCAGCGCGTTGGCATCGGCGAACCAGCACAGGGCCTCCACCCCCTCGCTGCGGGTGCCGGGAAGCCCCACCACCAGGGCGCCCCATGGGTTCGCGGCCGGGTCGGCCACTGCGGCGCGGCCGAGCCCGGTGCTCAGGCCCCCCGGAACCGGCTTGCGCTCTGCATCGCCCATCTCGCCATCTCCTGCGATCGCTGACGGTGCTGAGGCTACCGGCCCCCGGGGGCCCGATGGTGCCCTAGCGGCGACCGCCCCGCATGCCGGGCCCGCCGTGACCGCGTCCCGAGTTGTCCACGATCTTCTCCGCACGCGCCGTGACCTGAGCCTCGGTGAGGTCGGGCGCATTCGCCGGCTTCGCCGAGGTGATGGCCGCTGCCACTGCCTTCACCAGGCTGTCGCGCGACACGCCCTTCTGCTGAGCCAGCTCGGCGGCCGTGGTGCCCGCCCGGCGTGCGGCGCGCAGTTCGGACGCCGTGACACCGAGCGTGGAGGTGATGGCCTTCTGCACCGCGGCCTTCACGGCAGCGCCCCGGTTGGCCCTGCCCGCGCGCTGTCCGGGCACGCGGTCCACCATCCGCTCGGCGACGGTTGTGCGCTGTGCGCTGGTGAGCGATGCGCCCTTGGTGGTCTTCCCGATCGCCGTGGCGATGGCATTCACCAGCGTGTCGCGCTCGACGCCCTTCTCCTTCGCAAGTGCTGCCAGCGAGGTACCGGCGCGCTTTGCGGCGCGCAATTCGTCCTTCGTCACCCCAAGGGCGTCGCGCACGGCCGTGGCAACGGGGCCGTTGCCGGCCTTCGCCGCGCGCTGCTTCGCCGCCGCGGGCGTTGCGCCCTGGCGGTCGTGGGCCATGGCATCAGCAGCCCCCAGGGCCAGCCCGCCTCCGGCGATCATGCTCCCCGCGAGCGCAAGGCTCGTGAGTCGTCGGCTTCGCAGTTTCATGTGCGTGGTCCTCCATGTGCTCGGGGTCATGGCCACACCCTTTCCGTAGCGGTGAAGGACGCTATCCACGGGGAATAAGAGCAACCGAAGAAAAGCGTGCGGACTCTGTGATGGTGTTGGCTGGGCGTAAGCCCGACGTCACCCACCCCACCGACCCCGTGGTCGTGTCGGCATCGTCTGCCGTGGGCCCCGCCCGGGGGGTGCCGGCGGGGGTGCCCGGGTGGTCGGGGCCTACGCGGCCCCGCGGACGGGCGCGCAGCGGATGGTGCGCCCGGCAACCGCGCAGGTCGCCTGCCGGCGGCCATCCATGTCGCGCAGGCGCAGGGTCCATCGGCCGGGGCGCGCGCCTGGCGTGCCAATCGCGTATCCGAACTCCGCGAGGGTCCATGACCATGTCGGTGCAGGGTACGGCGGGCTACCCGGCCCGAAGTCCGGGGTCGCATACCCTGTCGGAGGCTCCAGTTCGGTGCTGCCGTTTCCCAGCACCAGTTGCCCGGGCTGGCCGGGCACTTGCACGGCTTGTGCCACGTGGACGTGCCCCGATGCGATGAGCCGGTAGTTGCCAAGCGTCCCGCGCGCAGCAGCAACGGCATCCGCGCTGACCCAGGGTGACGCGCCGGGCTGCACCCGAAGCAACGACCAGAACCCGAACAGCGGACGGTGGGTGACCAGCCATGACTCCCTCCCGCGCACGGGCGCCGCCATGCGCGCTGCCGCAGCGAATCGCGGTGCCATCAGGGCTGCCGCCGTGGTCACATGGGTGTCGCTGCCCTCGGAAGTATCGGCGATGACCAGGCGCAGGGTGCGACCCTTCCCGACCGGGAGATCGATGGGGTACGGCGCGGTAACGACCTCTGGCGCCGTCAAGGCGCCGCCCGGGCCCCGAACCGGCGCACAGTCGTCCCATGTTTTCGGGCGCGGGTCCATGAACAGCATGAAGCCGTTGCCAGCCCGCCAGCAGGCCTCGTGGTTGCCCCGGGCCACGATGAGGGGGGCCGTGCGCAGCACCGGCTGCAGCGGCAGCAGCGCGTCGGCGATCCAGCCGTATGCCTGGTCGGTGAAGGGCATGCCGGCAACTGGCGGTGGGCTTCCTGCGCACAGCGCCTGCTCGGATGGTGGGCAGGCGCTCTCGCGGTAGAAGAAGTCGCCCGGCATCAACACCACCTGCGGACGCGACGCCGCGACGCGTCGTGCGATTCGCGCCAGGGGCCAGGCGCGGTCGTTGGCGCAGTCCTGGGTCTCGTCGCCGCTGCGTATGCGACACCCCGTGTCGTCGAAGATCCCCAGGCGCGTCACGCGCGCGGGCATGGACGCGGGTATGCGCAGTCCGCCGACAGATGCCGATGTGGTGCCCACCGGGATTGCCCGGTTGCACACGAGCACCGGTGAGAACGCCGCCCCGGTATTGGGGGCCGCCCTGCGCCACTGCATGGGCAGTACCTTGCCGTCGGCCACCAGCGACGGGCAGGCCGATCCGGCTGGCACCACGGCACGCGCCACCAGGCCAGAGGGCGTCACCGACACCGGCGCCGCCAGGGAATAGGCCGCGATGGGGGATGAGGGCATGGCCGCGGCTGTGGTGGCGGTCGTTGCGATGCCGCCCGCCCCCGCCAGCACGCACATGGCGGATGCGAAGAGAAGTTTCACGATCGGCAGCATGGCATCCGGGGCCCCATGCGGGACCGGCCCACGATTGATAGCAATCCCCTCACGTACCGCGCATTCACAATCACGCGAAACAGAGGAGTTCCACATGGCCGATGACGACTCGACATTCATCTTCCTCGCCGTCTACGGCGACGAGGCCGATGCACAGGCCGACTACGACGTGGTGAAGGAGCTCCACGCCGCCAAAGCCATCGGCAGCTTCGACGCCGCGGTCATCCGCCGCGCCGACGACGGCAAGATCCACATGAACAAGGACGAGACCGCCACCCGCAAGGGCGCATGGGGCGGTGCCGCCGTGGGTGCGGTGGTGGGCATCCTGTTCCCGCCGTCGCTGCTCGCCAGCGCCGGAGTGGGCGCGCTGGCCGGCGGCCTGGGCGGTCACTTCCTCAAGGGGATGTCCCGCAAGGACGTCAAGGAGCTGGGCGAGTACCTGGAGCCCGGCGAGACGGCCCTGCTGGTGGTGGGCGACTGGCAGCTGGACAAGGCCATCGACCGCGCCTTCTCGCGCGCCATCAAGAAGATGGACCGCGAGGTGAAGAGCCTGCAGCGCGACCAGCTGGAGGCCGACTACGCCGCCATGATGTCCGGCGGCCACGAGTAACGGCACCGCCCCCTGCGCCCGCATGCCGGCGGGCGCAGGGGGTACGCCACTCCACCCCCCCGGGTGATGGCGGGCGGCCTTCGCCGCGGGATGCTCCTTCCCGAATCAACGAAGGAGCCAACCCGATGCCACCCCTCAGTCGCCCCGCCCGCATCTCACGCCGCGCCCGCGGCATCCGCCGTGCCGCCATCGCCGCCTCGGCCGTGCTGGCCGCCACGGCGCCGACGGCCGCCCTTGCGGACTTCGGCACCCCGTCCGGCCTGTCGGGCCCCGAGCGGCCGTCGGGGAAGGTCGTCCTCACCGCGCCGGGAACCGAGGGCGAGGTGCTGCTGTCCACCACGTCCAACACCGACGGCGATCTGGTGAACGAGCAGGAGATGACCTCATTCCTGCCGGATGCGGGCTGGCAGCAGCCCTCCTTCGAGTTCTCGCCCCTGGGGCTCACGGTCAACTCCGCGTACGTGGATGCGGGTGAGTCCGGAGCCGCGGCATCGGCGGTGCGCCTGCGCGTCGGCACCGCGTGGGAGATACGGGCTCGCGTACGCCAGTCCGGCTCTGAATGGGGTTCGGCCACGCGCCTGTCGACGGCCGGGGAGAACGCCTACTCGCTCGCTCTCGACATGAGCACGTCCGGCGATCACGCGGTGGCCACGTGGGCCCAGTACGTGGCCGGGTCGTCCACCTACCGCATGCACGCGGCGCGCTGGTCCGCGGAAGCGGGGTGGGGCGCGGCACAGACGGTGACGCCCGCCGGCATGTCGTGCGTGGGGGCCGATGCCGCCATCAGCGACGCGGGCATCGTCACCGTGGCGGCACGCTGCGACATCGACCCCGCCGATGCTGCATCGCGATACGACCTGCTGGCGGTCCGCGGCGTGCCGGGCGCGTGGTCGGCTCCACAGCAGTTGTCCGGGGCCGGCGCCGACGTGGTGAACCCCGCCGTGGCGGTGGCCCCCGATGGCGCCGTGGCCGTGACATGGCGCTCCATCTCATCGCCCATCCCGGTGGTGGAGTCGCGGTTCATCCTGCCGAGCGGTGTCGGGTGGGGAACCGCTCAGCCGGTGAGCGATCCATCGGTGGGGTCGGGTGACCCCGCAATCGTCGCTACGGGGCCCAGCACGTTCATGATCTCCTGGCTGCAGGCCGACGTGCCCGCCCGCAGCCTGTGGGTGGGCAGCATCACCGACGGCCACGTGAGCTCCCGCACGCGCCTGTCGGATCCTGACGGTGCCCATCTGGGCACCCTCTCGTCCACGGTTCCCGCCGTGGGCGCCCGCGTCATCGACGGCGCGCCGGTGGCAGCCGTCGCCTGGCAGCAGGGGATCGACGTGGTCACCACTGTGCTCCGTGATGGGGAGTGGGGCGAGCGGTTCGCGTTCACCCGCAGCCAGCCGAATCCCGACGCCGTGAGGGATCCCGCGGTCACCGTGGGCGGCGACGGCCGCGTGACGCTGGGCTGGAGTGAGCGCATGCTGACCGACGCCAACAAGTGGACCGGCCGCATCGTGCGCGAGAACGCACCTGCCACGCCCGCTCCGGAGCCGGCCCCGGAGCCTGCCCCCGAGCCGCCGGCCCAGGCGCCCGATGCCACCCCGCAGCCCGCACCTGACCCTGCGCCCGCTCCCGCACCTGCGCCCGCTCCCGCACCTGCACCTGCACCTGCACCTGCTCCGGCACCCGCTCCCGCTCCGGCGCCCGCCCCTGCTCCTGCACCGGCCGCCTTGGTGCCCACCGTGGCCACGGCATGCGCGGGCACCAAGGGCCGCGCCCGGGTGCTCTGCCGCGCCCGGGTGTCGCGTGCGGCGACGCTCCGGTCCTGCACCGGCAAGCCGCGTCATGCCAAGGCCCTCTGCCGCGCCAGGGCCCAGCGCACCTACGCCATTCGGGTGTGCTCCACGCGCAAGGGCCGCGCCAAGGCCATCTGCCGCGCCAGGGCTCAGCGCTCCTACGCACTGCGCGCCTGCACGGTGAAGCCCGGGGCCCGTGCCAAGGCCACGTGCCGAAGCACCGCCCGGGTGCGCTACGCCAGGGCCATGAAGGTGGCGCGGCGCAGGTAGCCCGCTAGGCTCGCCTCCGTGCGGGCCCTCCTTGCCATCGCCCTCCTCGCCGTCGTCGGCGGGCCGGCCGTCATGGCCGCACCCGCCGACGCCCGCGTGTCGCCGGAGCGCGACTTCACCATCCGCATCGACGCCGGCAACGCGGTGCTCCGGGAGGTGCCTGGATCAGCCGGCGCAACCGAGGTGCTGCTGCGCGGTGTGGCACCCCGGGCCACGGTGACCTACGTGGTCCGGCCCCGGCATCAGTACCGCATCCCCATCGAGCACGTCATGCGCTACTGGACGGCGTACGGCGACGTGAGCGGCCAGTTCCGCACCGACCCGCCCATCGGTGCCATCCGCCGGCGCGCGAACGGGGCCGCGGCGCCCGACGTGTTTGCCCTCCGCGGCGGGCGATGGGAGGGCGCCCCCGGGGTCATGCGATTCCGCGTGGGCCCGGCCGAGCGGGCCAAGGCCCGTGCGCTCACCACCCGCATGGCACGCGGGTCGGCCTTCGCCTCCGGCCGGGGTGTTCAGGTGCATATCGACATGCCCGATCGCCTACGCCAGAGCGCCTCGCGGCGTCCGGGCGCCCGCGAGAACGGGTGGATGACCTGCAACGGGGTGTACTCCGACCAACTGCTCGCCTGCAGCACGCCCACTGGCCCCCCGGCCTCGTGGAGGCTGGTCGCCCCGAACAACACGTACTGCGAGTTGCCGGCGGGCCTCTCCGCGAACAGCCCGATCTTCATCTACAGCGTGGTGGGCATCGTGAGCTACGCCAACTCATTCGGCCCCGGCGGCATCGCCACGCCCGCGGGCGTGCCGTTCTGCGGCATGAGCCCGCTCAGCGGCTTCGGTGGCCCCGCCACCTTCGGCTGGGGCACCTGGTATGGGGTCTCGCCGGGTTGGGTCACCTACTACACGGCGTCGCGCTGCAACTACTTCCTGGCGGCATGGAGCGCTGGGGGAGGGTGCTACTAGCCCGGCCCCAGGGCCGGGCCCGGTCAGGTGGTGGGCAGCCCGGCGTCCTGCCACGCCACGATGCCGCCCTCCACGCTTGAGGCGTCGTAGCCGTTGGCGGCCAGGATGGCCGCGCCCTCCTGCGAGCGGTTGCCAGACCTGCAGAACACGAGAACGGGCTTCCCGGTGGGCACCTCTTCCGCACGGGCCTCCAACTGGCCCAGCGGGATGTTGATAGTGCCGCTTACAGCCTGCTCGGTGATCTCGTCGGGCTCGCGCACGTCCACCATCACGGCGGTGCCGGCCTCCAGTTGATCGTGTGCCTGTTGCACGCTGACCGACCTGATGGCTCCTGGCGCGGTTGCCTGTGTGCCGGCAGCGCCACTGCCCGCGGAGGAGGAGTCGCTGCTGCCGCATGCGGCGATCCCCAGTGGGGTGGCGGCCAATGCCGCGATAGCAAGGCAGACGCGAATTCGTCGAGCGGCGATCATGGGTGCACGATAGCCCAGCCGCGGCGAGGCCCTACAGGCGTGGCGGCGGACCGCCCTGGCCGCCCCCGCCGGTGGCTGCGGTGGCCTGCGGCCCATTCACGTGGCCCGGCCCGGCGCTCTCACCTATGTCGAGGGGTCGTAGGTGTGGGCACCTGCAGCGCCTGCGGTGGAGCCGAGCGCCATCCAGCCGAGCACGTACGCGACCCCTCGTGTTCGCCGCTGCATCAGGTCGGCCCGTTCCTGGCATGCCGTACGACGCCAACCCACACGCCGAGGAACCGGACGGCGAACGCCCGGGGAATTCCGTACACGCCACACCTACGCTGTCAGGCACGTGGCTCAACGCGGGTCTGTCGTTCCACGACCTCAGGCTCGCGTCGACGAGGAGGAACGGATATGCCATGGAAGCCCGGAGTGGCGGAAGGGACGGTCAGGCGCGCTGGCCTCCGGATTGTCGAGAGGGACGCCGGGGCGCCGGACGGCCGCACGCTCGGTCTCGCGAACATCGCAGCGGATGTACCGGGAATCGAGGCCAACAAGGAGAAGATCCTCGCGGCCCTCGATGTCTTCATCGAGCACGGCGTCAACATCGCGGTCTTCCCCGAGTTCTGCCTGTCCGGGTACTTCTGGGATGGCCCGGACTGCCTGCCCTATATGGAGGAAGCCGTCACCGAGAACCACCTTGGGTGGCTGGAGCAGGAGGTCCGGGGACGACTCGGGGGCCCTCTCCGCCTTGTGGTGATGAACAACATCACGCGCGGCACCGGTGGGCTCTTTCGCAACACGACGTTCTTCGTCGCCGATGCTGCGTCGCATGATCTACTCGACGACGCGACGACCTACGACAAGGTCTTCCTGCCCGGCATCGAGAAGCGCTTCACCGAGAGCGGGCGTGACGACCGCCTGGTGGTCCGCTCGCCCGTGAGCGGAATCGTCGCCGGTTTCACCACCTGTTACGACTACCTCTTCCAGGATCTGCTGCGCGAATACAAGTACTTCGACGAGGTCAACCTCATCGTGCAGTTGGCATCGTGGCGGGCGGCGTCGGTGCGCGACTACCCGGGCCTCAACAGGCGGACCGATGAGTACTACGGGCTGCTCTGGGACACGGTGATCCCGGCGTTCTCGGCGACGAACCAGCTGTGGACGGTTGCATGCAATGCAGTTGGCCGGCATCCCATCTCAGGCGCAGAGTTCTGGGGAGGCTCCGGGATCTGGGCCCCCTCGGGCATGTGCCTCATCCAGGCCTCGCGGCACGAAGAGGAACTTCTCATCGTCCACGGGCTCGAGCTGGAGTCTGCTCTGAAGGTCGAGCGGGACGATTTCGACTATGAGTTCGACTTCCGCGAGATCTACCGCCCGATGGGCGATGGGCGCACGTTGAGTCGGCAGGTCAATCTTTGAGGGCGCCGGACGGGTGCTGACCCGTCGTGCCTTCATGGGTGTCGCCGGATCGGCCGTCGCCGGAATCGCGGTCGCGGGATGCGCGGGCGGCATGACCGCCACACGATCGTCCCGCGTGCGTGCCCTCCCGGCGCTGCGCAACACGCGCATCACCCGGTGGGCCGGCGATGAATTCGCACGCGGCGCGTATTCCGCGCTCGTACCGGGTGCGCGGCCTGATGATCGTGCCCTACTGGCCGCACCGATCGGCGGTCGTCTGCTGCTCGCAGGCGAGGCCACCTCCTCTGATTACCCGGCGCTCGTGCAGGGCGCGCTTCTCTCCGGCCAGCGGGCGGCACAAGTCGTGCGCCAACTCTCGGGCGGTGGCCCCGCGCGTGTCGTGATCATTGGGGCAGGTGCCGCGGGGCTTGCCGCAGCCAGGGATCTCCGGTCTGCCTTTGAGGTCACCATCCTGGAGGCACGCGACCGGATCGGGGGCCGCGTCTGGACGGCCGATGACATCGCCGCACCTGTCGATCTTGGAGCGGCATGGGTGACCGGTCGGCGGAGCAATCCGCTGGTTGCGCTCGCCCGCCGTTCGGGTGCACGACTTGTGCCAACGCGCTGGGACACGCGGGTAGTGGTCGATGCGCGCTCAGGCGCCCGGGTTGCTCCTGCATCGGTGGATCGGGCCGAAGACGATTTCCAGCGGGCGGTCACCGCCGGCCTCGGTCAATCGTCTCCCGGTTGGTCCCTGCAGCGCGTCATTGAACGTGGCGAGCGGACTGCCGGCGTCGATCTGCAGGATCCTCTCGGGCAGTGGGTAATTGATCGCGAAGTCGATCAGGAGTTCGGGCGGGCAGCGCAAACCCTCTCCTCGCAGGCAATCGGCGAGGGAGCGGACCTCCTCGGTGGTGAAGCGCTGCCCTCAACCGGGATGGCAGCACTCCTTACGCCCCTTGCGACCGGCCTGATGATCCGCCGCCGCCATGTCGTCCGGGAGGTCGACTGGGGCAGTCGCGAAATCATGGTCCGGACGTCAGGCGGAGATATCCAGGCCGACTACGCCATCTGCACGCTGCCCCTCGGGGTGCTGAAGAGTGATGCGGTCCGCTTCACTCCGCCCCTGCCAGGCTCGGTGCGCAGGTCAATCGAACGCCTTGGCGTCGGCACCCTCGACAAGGTCGTTCTGCATTTCGACGACGTCTTCTGGCCGGAGGGCGCGGCCGAGCTGGGGATCGCCGGCGGTTCCCCGGATGGCTGGCAATCGTTCGTCAGTCTTCTCGAGGTCACTGGCGAGCCGATACTGGTCGGGCTCCGTGGCGGAGCGTCAGCTGTGCGCGGCGAGCAACAATCGGACGAGGACGCCGTGGCCGACGCGCTACGCGCCCTCTCGCACTTCTGATCACCACCACCTGAGGCGTGTGCCGGTCCCGTGGGGTTCGGATGGGCGGAACCCCCCGGTCGATGGATAGCGCGGCTGGAGGCGCCCTGCGCAGCCGAGCCGCGCCGTAGGTTAAGCCTATTGACGGGTCGAAAAACTCGAAGGGAGCCCCTGTGAAAATCCACCCTCTCGCCATCGGTGCAGTGGCCGCAGTTGGAGGTGCAGCGATCATGCTCGCCTCCGGCGCCAACGCCGGCACGACCTCATCGTCTGAGCAGCTGATCATCAACCAGCGGATCTCCCAGGCCGCGGTGCGCCGCTCGAACACGGCGCTCAACTACATGGGTGTCATCCGCACGTCCACCCTCGACAACACCTACGGGCTGAACAAGAGCAACCCCAAGGGCGTCACCCCGCTCACTCAGGTGACCGGCGCGGGCCTTGGCTGGCAGACGCCCCAGATCCGTGATGGTGAGGTGACCACCTCCAAGATCGCGGCAGGGGGCGTGACCCAGGCCAAGCTCTCGAGCAAGACCTACTACGCCGTCTGGAACGCCGCTGGCACGGCGCAGAAGGCCTCCACCGGCGTCGGAACCTCCAAGAGTTCGACGGGCGTGTACTTGGTCGGGCCCTTCCCGGGCGATGTCTCCGGCTGCATCTACGCACCAAACGTCCTGAACAACTCCGGTGCCAGCGCGGGTGCGATCCTGCAGGGCGGCAACACCTTCCTGGCTGTCCAGATGACCAACGCGACTGGGACGAACACCGTGGACGCCCCCGGTTCCGTGATGGTCTACTGCCCTGGCAGCTAGTCCCCGCGAGATTGCAGGCTCCCACCCCCTGGGCTGCGGGCCCAGGGGGTGGGGCGCTGCGCTAGCGGGACGCGCAGTAGCCGAAGGTGGCCGGCGTTTCCGCTGTCACATCGGCGTTCCACGAGGCGCCGGTGACCGCCACGGTCCCGGTGGTCCCGTCCGCCGCGGCGTTCCAGATGCTGCTGATGGTCCCGCCCACATCGAGATCTGCGGTCCAGG